>Ga0272446_1001190_pt1 | contig 38644 bp, 31 predicted proteins | sample YNPCB0061_FD_194587 | JGI IMG/M metagenome (GOLD analysis project Ga0272446, IMG submission 194587) | Hot spring microbial mat communities from Yellowstone National Park, WY, United States - YNP-CB-006-1 | ecosystem: Environmental > Aquatic > Thermal springs > Hot (42-90C) > Sediment | place...
TTTTGGGGGGGGGCGGCGGCGCCCCCCCCGCACCCCCACCGGAGGTGACTTTGCAAGAGCCCTGGTCGCGTGCCGCGACGGCGTTGCGCGCAGGGCGGCGCTCCGGTTATACTGTATCTGGCGAGACGGCTACGTTGGAAGGGCGCCGGCAATGGCAATTGACACACGCCAGGAAACCCTGCGCTTGAGTTGGGAAAAGGGTGATGACCTCGTGTTGAGCCTCGACCCGCTCCAGGGGCACTGGACGGAAGAGCAATATCTGCTGCTGAGCGATCAGACGAACCGCCTGCTGGAGTACACCAATGGCCATATCGAGGTGCTACCCATGCCGACCGATAAGCATCAGGCGATGCTTGAGCGGCTCTTTCTCGCGTTCAAAGCCTTTATCGAGCAGATCGGCGGCAAGGTTCGTTTTGCTCCCTTGCGGGTGCGGATTAGCGAGGGGAAGTACCGTGAGCCTGACATCCTGCTGGTTCGGGATGCCCATGATCCACGGCGCCAGAGTCGCTTCTGGCTCGGCGCGGATCTGGTCGTCGAAGTTGTCAGCGAGGACGACCCCGAGCGTGATACGAAGGTGAAGCGCGCGGACTATGCGAGCGCTGGTATCCCTGAATACTGGATCGTCAACCCGCTCGAGAAGACCATGACGGTGCTTGTGCTCGAGGGCGAGATGTACCGAGAGCACGGCATCTTCCGGCGCGGGGACCGGGCCACGTCCAGGCTCCTCACAGGGTTTGTCGTGAGTGTGGACGAGGTGCTTGACGCCGAGTAGGCGCGATGCAACGCTTTACATTTGCTGTTTCACACCAGCCGCATGGACGGCTAACGTGAACATACGCCCTCGGCGAGGGGTGTGGGGAAACCGGGTTTCCCCACGCCCCCGCCCGCGAGAGGGTCTGGGAGGGCGCAGCCCTCCCAGGAAGGATGTTCATCCCGTCGGTGTGCGGCGGAGCCGCACGGACGGCTGAGGTGACCATCGTGCGCAGCGAACTGCCCCCCTCCCAGCCTCCCCCCGCTGGGGGGAGGCGCCGGACGCCCATCCCCAACAGGGGAGAGCCTGGAGAGGGTTCGTCATCGTATTTGAGAAGTATTGGGCGCAGGCCGGCTTCGCAGGACTGTTCCTCCGGGGGCGCCGAACGGTGTGGTATCATGCCAGGCAGTCTGGCCGATATGCCAGATATCGTTACCTGAGCCGGGAGCGTTCACCTGCTTCCAGGAGGACGAGCCGATGAGCGTCCTGAAGCGCCAATTTATCACTGATGCCAGCGGAAAGCCGATTGGTGTCATCCTGCCGCTCGAAGAGTTTGAACTCGTCGCGGAGACCCTTGAGCAACGGCTCATAAGCCAGCAGACCGCAGCCAGGCTCCAGCAGATGGAGGCGGCCGCACATGACCCACTCTTCCTGGCGGACCTCGCTGAAACGATGGCAGATTTTGGCCACGTCGATGCTGAGAGGTGGGAGCGCGAGCCGTGACTTTCCAGTGGACGATCTTCCTTGCCTCACTCAACCCAACCACTGGTTCCGAGCAAGCCGGACGACGGCCAGTACTGGTCGTGAGTCGTGAGCGGCTCAATCAACTCTTGCCGGTCGTCAATGTCCTGCCTCTGACATCTCGGAAGTCGCCGATGCGAACGATTTACCCCAACGAAGTGCTCATTCCGGCGGGAACGGCTGGTCTCAGCGCAGACTCGATAGTGCTCTGCTACCAGATACGGACGCTCGACAAGCGGCGTCTAGAACATACCATTGGCGAACTCCAGGACAGTGCCCTACGGGCGGCGATTCTCGAAGCGCTTCGCTTCCAGCTCGATATGTAGCACCGCGCTGAAGACAGCAATCAAATCTTAAGGTCAACATAAGCCCTCGGAGCGGGGTGCGGGGAAACCCGGTTTCCCCACGCCCCGCCCGCGGGAGTGTCTGGGAGGGCGCAGCCCTCCCAGGAAATTACACGTTCATCCCCCCTCGCGCGCAGCACACCCCTCCGGGCCTGACATCCAAAATCTAAAATCCAACATCTAAAATCCAACTACGTTCCGGCCTGCGTCGTGTCCATCTGCGCCTCTTCGGGCCAGGGCTGCACATTGCCGGCCCGGTCGCGGGCGCGCACGCGAAAGGCGAAGTGTTTGCCTTCATCCGGGCCGAACCAGGCCGTGGTCACTTCCACCTCGCGCTTCCAGTCGGTCCAGCCGCCGCGGGGCAGCCTGCGCACCTGCACGTCGTAACTGGCGATGCCGCTCAGGTCGTCGGTTCCGCCCCAGGTGATCTGGTAGCCGTTGTCCTTGCGCCGGATGCCTGTCACCTGCGCCGCCGGCGGCGCGCCGTCCTGGCGCAAACTCCACGCTAGCGCGTCGTAGCGCACAACGCGGCGCTCATCGCCGGTCAGGTCGCTCAGTTCCACCCTGGGAGCCGCGCCGTTCGCTCCGAAGCGGAAGGTCCCCAGGGCCACCCAGGTTCCGGCGCCGGCCTGTTGATCGATCCGCGCCTCGCTCATGCCGTCATCGTGGTAAATGACGTAGCGGGCCGACGCGGTGGCCCGTTCTCCGCACTCGGGGATGTAGGCCCGCAGTTCGTAGAACCCCGCGCCGGGAAGCTGGGCCGTCCAGGTTGCGCGGGCGACGGCCTGCGCGGGGTCGCCGGTCGAGGCGACCCAGGCGTGGGTGCCGCCAAGACCACAGGCCGCCTCGGACCAGGGGGCGCTACTGGCGGCGAAGCCCGGGTCGCCGTTGTCTACGGCAATGGCGCCCGGTTCTACCGTAACCGGCCGGGCCGGCGGCGGAGCCGGCGGCGGGGCGGGGGCGGGCGCCGGAACCTCGATGGGCACGGCGTTGCCCGGTCCCGGGTCGGCGCCCAGCCAGAGAAAGGTCACCTCCACCCAGTCGTTGCGGGTCATCCCCAGATCGTCCCAGAACGTGCCATCGGCGATATCAATGCCATTGGGGTCCTGGATACGGCGCCCGCGTTCGTCGCGGCCGCCGTTGTACCCGTGCAGCACGGCAGCCTGGGCCATAGGCATGCCTACCGGGAGGTCTTTGTAGCGCCGATTGACGTTCCAGTAGTCGTCGGTGGTGTTCCAGGGGCCAACATCCCAGACCGGCGCGATCACCGTGCGGCCCTTGTAGGTCAGGCGCACGCGGAACGTGTCGGAGCCGCGGGGGGAGAGGACGGTCCAGGAGGGCAGGGCGACGAAGCGGTCACGCGGCTGGATGATATGGCCATTGGCCGTGCGGTGCCCGACCAGACCTTCGCGGGTGGCGAAGATGCGGTAGGTGGGAGCGAGGGCCGGTCGCGATTCTTCGGCGGGGGGGCCGGCCTGCGCCTGGGCAGTCAGGGCAGCCATCAGGGCAAGGATGGCCAGGCTAAGAAAGCGACGTAGCTTTCCTTCGGTCATGCTGTCTCCTGATGACGATCCGGTTCGATGCTGCCTGCCCGAGGGCGAGGGTTCGGGAGGATACGGCCCCGGCACGGTTCAGATACAGAGTTATTCCACGAACCTGAACATACGCCCTCGACGAGCGGGGTGGGGAAACCGGGTTTCCCCGCGCCCCCACCCGCGGGAGGGTCTGGGAGGGCAAAGCCCTGCCAGGAACAACCGTATGTTCTTGCGGCGCTGTGCGGCGGAGCCGCATAGAGGGCTGGAAGGTTCTTCGAGATGCCCGAGAGCCGGAAGAACTCCCTCGCCAGGTTCAGATCCAGGGTTACTCCACCGTAAGATTCTTCAGCGATGGAATGGCGGCGAACCAGATCGGCCCGCTATTGAGCGGAAGCTCGCGATCGTAGCGGTCGAAGAGCCGCAACTGGTCGAAGCCGGCGCCTTTGCGCCAGGTGGCCTCGATCATCCGCCCGTCCAGAAAGAGCCGCGCCGGCCCCTGGCCGATCACGTCTTGCTGGATGCGCTGTTTGGGATCGCCGGGAATAGGGCGTTCGGGCACCTCGAGCACCACCAGGTTCTTGAAGCGCAGTTGCTCGCCGGTGGCGGCGTCCAGGTGGGGACGCTGCTGGCGGAAGGAGAGATAGCTGTTGGTGGCCCGGTCATAGCGCCAGCTCACGTAGGCTTCCTGGTAGATGAAGTAGTAGCTGATGCGTTGCGCCGTGGGGGTTGTGGCGGGCCGGTCGCGCTTGATGCGGAAGCCGATCTCGCCCAGGTCGGGCTGGTTGGCCTGGCGCTTATCCAGGAAGGCGGCGATGCGGGCGCTGGAGGTGTAGAGATTGTGGGGCGCAGGACGGTCGGCGCTGCGGGCGAAGGCGGCGCTGGCATCGTTGCGCAGCGCGTCCATATCCACGATCTCGACCGAGGTGGCGGCCATGGTCAGCGCGTCGGGGGCGCCGCCAGCGTGCACGTACACCCCGCGCAGCCCCCTGGCCCATTCGACGAAGTAGGCGCGGGCGCTGCGCACCGGCCCGATGGTTGCCAGGTCGGGGGTGATGCCGGGGAAATAGACCGCCATGTAGCGGGTGATGCCGTACTCGGCAAGGGCCTCGAAGACGATAGCGGCCTGGTTCAGGCCGGTTTGAGGATAGGCCTTCGGGTGATTGTCAATCATCACCGTGTAGGGCCGGCTGGTCACGCTGCCACGGGGGATGGCCACCTCCGCGGCGTCGCGTGGCGGTGGAGTGCGCGCAACGACGAGGTCTCCACCGGCTAGAAGGGCAAGCGCCAGCGCCATCAGCAGGGCGGCGCGGTACGTGGTTCTGAGCATGCCCTCATGTCCCTTCCGCATCCATGGCGGCCTGCACGAACGGGGCCATTTTAACATACATCCCGCTTCAGCCTTCCATGCGGCTCCGCCGCACACGAACGGGAATGAACATAAGATTGTTCTTGGGAGGGCGTAGCCCTCCCAAACCCTCCCGCGGGTGGGGGAATGGGGAAACCGGGTTTCCCCATCTGCCTGCTGGAGGGTTGCGTCCTCACCCGCCCGCGGGCGGGGGCGTGGGGAAACCGGGTTTCCCCATCCCCCTGCGGGGCGGGGGTGTGGGGAAACCCGGTTTCCCCACACCCTTCTCCGAAAGATTATTTTCACGTTAGGTAAAGAGGAGAGTTTGTTAGCAGGTTGTAAGTCCCCTGTCATCCTCTCGTTACTTACGACGTTCGTTCGGACAGGGGGGCGTAGGGTAGTCTAGCGGTAGGCAAACGCATGCGCATCGCGCGCCAATGACCGCGATCTGCACCCCCCGGTGAAAGGCGCGGCGCCTGGAGGTGAACCACCAGCACAGACACAGCCTCACGCGCGTCGGCGATTGCATTTCAGCACAGGAGAACGGCCATGGTTACACGACAGCAATTCGTTGTGCGGATCTTTCTTGCCTGCTTTGTTACTGGTCTGGCGCTCTTGATCGGGGTGTGGACCTGGCAGAGCGCCGCCAGTTCGGCCAGCCTGATAGCCACGCCCGCCACGCCCCGCCAGAACGATACGGTGACCCTGATCGGTTCTGGCTTCTCGCCCGGTGAGACGGTGTCCATCTGGATCACCTATCCTGACTTCTCGGTCTTCGGCGTCACCGAGGTGGTTACCAATGGCGATGGGGCCTTCAACTTCCCCTACGTGCCCGACTTCCTGGGCGCGACGTTTACGCCGGTCGGCCGCTACACCTACACCGCCTTCGGGCAGAGCAGCGGCCGTGAAGTCTACGCCTCGATTGAAGTGAGCATCGGTCAGGCTCCCGGCCCGTCTCCAAATGTAACGTTGAGCGTCCATCCGGCGGGTGATCGCCAGGGCCGCACCTTTATCTTCCGCGGCAGCGGTTATCGCACTAACGAGCCGGTAGCGGTCTGGTTGCGCTACCCCGATGCGACCGTAGAGGAACTGGGGCGCACGCAGGCCGGGCCAGGCGGACAGATCGAGTACGTGCTGCAGGTTACCGGGGCGCCGGTGGGCCGCTATGCGCTGACGGCCCGTGGTGTGGATAGTGGCGCCAATGGTATTGCCGAGTTCGATGTGCAGGTGGCTGACCTGACCGTGCCCTCGGGCCGGGCCAATTTGCGCATCGAGGCCTCGCCCGATGACCAGCGCAGCTTTGCCATCTTCAGTGGTTGGGGCTTCCAGCCGGGCGAAATCGTGACCATCTGGGTCACGCTGCCGGACGCCTCCACGCTCTGGATCGGCGATGTGGTCGTGGATACGGGCGGCGCCTTCGTGGCGCGGCTCTACCTGAGCGAGCAGGAGCCGGTTGGTCTGCGCACCTACACGGCCTTTGGCAACACCAGCCGCCTGCGGGCCACCGCCGAGTACCGGCTTGTGCCCGGCGGCGGGCCCGGCACGACGCCTGTCGTCACGCCGGTGCCGGATAGCGTGTGTGGCGGGGCCGGGTGCCTCTGAGACGCCGTTGCCCTCTTCCTGGTGTGGAGCAGGGGGCCGGGGAGATCCGATTCCCTCAGCCCCCTGCTCGCGGGCTGCGCCCGCTCACACCCTCCCATCGGGTGGGAGGATGGGGAAACCGGGTTTCCCCATCCCCCGGCGTGAGCGCCAGGCCCTCCCGCGGGTGGGGGAATGGGGAAACCCGGTTTCCTCACACCCCTGCGTGCGGGCTGCGCCCTCCCAAACCCTTCTGCGGGCGGGGGTATGGGGGAACCTGGTTCCCCCATGTTCACATCAGCCGTCCATGCGGCTCCGCCGCACAAAGCCCAATGAACATCGCCTGGGAGCGCGGGCGGCCCGCCCGCGGCGTGTCTCCGCGGGCAGGGTGACGGCCCCCCTCCCCAGCCCTCCCCCCGCTGGGGGGAGGGAGTCCGGCTCCTCCCCCCAGCGGGGGGAGGTCAGGAGGGGGGGCAGGGCCGCATGCGCGTAGGTGAGCAGCTTATGTTCACGGTAGCCGTCCATGCGGCTCCGCCGCACACCGACGGGATGCAAACAGGTTGTTCCTGGGAGGGCTGCGCCTTCCCAGACCCTCCCGCGGGTGGGGGCATGGGGAAACCCGGTTTCCCCATGCCCCTGCTCCAGCAGCCTATGTTCACGTTAGGAGTGCCGGAAAAGCAGGTTTTCCCGCGCTCCTGCCCGCCGGGAGGGTTACATGTCACTGATCTCAAACGTTTCGGGGGGCGGCACGGGCAATTCACTCAACCCGGCCGAGATCGCCGCTTCCAGACGGCGCTTCAGGTCCCAGAGATGTTCCAGTTCTTCATTGATGACACTGAGGCGCGGGTGCTCGAACTCGTCAACGTGGCTATCTTCGTAGATGACCCGGCGCTCCTCTTCCAGGGCTTCAATTTTCGCGCTAATCTCGTTGAGGCGGCTCTTCAGATCTGCCATCAGGCTCCTCCTCATTGATCTACGAGCCCGGTTCTTCCCCCCATCTTAACACGCTTCACGCCGGGGAACAATCACCTTGCTCCACGCGCCCACGCACCTGTTCACACCCGGGTGCTACACGCGCCTGGGAGCGCGGGCGTCCCGCCCGCGTCGCGTCTCCGCGGGCAAGCTGCCCGCGCTCCCGGCCGTCCATGCGGTTACGCCCTGGGCGAGGGTCGGGGGAAACCTGGTTTCCCCAAACCCCTGCTCCAACGGACTATGTTCACGTTGGACATGGTTTCAGCAGGGCTATAGGGAACCGGGCTCCTCCCCCCAGCGGGGGGAGGCTGGGAGGGGGCTGCGGCGCCGCATGCGCTTAAAGGGTATGGCTCTTCAACGCCCCCCATGGGTGAGGCTCTGGGGAAACCCGGTTTCCCCAGACCCCTGCTCCAACGGTTTCACATTGGGGGATATGTGAACGCTTACCGCTCCACATAGTGCGCAGCGAAGGGGTAAAGGGTACGGTCCGGCCATGAAGGAGCCATCGTAGTGCTCCTATTGCTCCGCCGCGTCTACCAGGTGGGCGCCGAGCACCCGCAGCAGGTCGGCGACGGCCACGCCAAGCATGACCCCCCGCTGGCCGGCGTTGACGTAGATGCGCTCGTGGGCCATCGCCGAGCGGTCCAGGTAGCAGGGCCAGCGTTTGGGGGCAAGGGCCAGGGCGCCGATGCCGCCGATCTTCAGCCCGGTGAGCCGCTCGGTCTCCGCTCGGGGCAGCAGTTCGAGGCGCTTCTGGCCGAGGGCGGCCGCGCAGCGTTTCAGATCGAGCTGGCGATCGGCGGGGAGCATAACCAGCACGGGCCGCCCGTGGCCGGCCCCGCCGAGCACCAGGGTCTTGAAGACCTGGCCGGGCGGCAGGTCAATGCGCCGGGCCACCTCTACGGCGTCTGGCGGGTCGTCGGGGTCGTAGACGTAGGTGTGGGTGGTGTAGGCCACCTGGTGGCGCTCAAGCAGACGTTGGGAGTTGAGTTTGCTCATGGTCTTTGATAGGCGCCCGGAGCCGGCTCCCGGCGCAGCACCAGCTTCTCCAGCGCCCGGGCCACCCCGCCCTCGGCGCACGTGCCGGTAAGCGCGCGCGCCTGGGCGCGCACGGCCGCCGGGGCGTCGGCCATGGCCACGCTCATGCCGGCCACCGCGAACATGCTCAGGTCGTTCTCGCCATCGCCGATTGCCAGCACTTCGTCGCGAGCCACGCCGTGGCGCGCCATCAGTTCGCTCAACGCTTCGCCCTTGCTTACCCCCGGCGGCACGAACTCGAAAAAGGCCGCGCCGCTGCGGATCGTCGCCACGCCCTCGCCGGCGGCCGCGGCCAGTTCCCGGTCGAGCGGGCCGGCGTGGAGAAAGGCCAGCACCTTGAGCGGTTCGGGCGTGTCGCGTAGCTCCCCGGGCGCGCAGAAGACCGCGGGCGCCTCGCCGTAGGCCTCCAGCAGTTCCAGGTGGCGCGTCCCGGGCACGGCGTAAATCCCCGCGGCGCCGTAGACGACGTGGGCGATGCCGCGGGCGTCGAGCAGGTCGAGCGCCAGGGCCAACTGTTCGCCGGTGAGGGTCGCGCGAACGGTAAAGCGCCCGGCCTCCGGATCGGCCATGACCGAGCCGTTGAGGGTGATGTGCGGCGGCCGCAGCCCCAGGGCGCGCGCGTAGGGCGCGGCCGAGACGAAACTGCGCCCGGTGGCGAGCACCACCCGCGCGCCGAGGGCCTCGCAGGCGGCGATGGCCGCCGCGCTGCCCGGCCCCGGGCGGTGCGCGGCGTCGATCAACGTTCCGTCGAGGTCAATGGCGATGAGTCGGTAGGCCATACGTCTCCTAACGTGAAAAGAAGCCCTTGGCGAGGGGGTGGGGAAACCGGGTTTCCCCATACCTCAGCGGATGCGGGCCGGAGGCCCGCGCACCTGGGCTCCGGCCCGTGGGAGGGTTTGGGAGGGCGCAGCCCTCCCAGGAACAACCGTATGTTCATTGCGGCGTTGTGCGGCGCAGCCGCATGGATGGCTGGCATGAACATCGTTCGCAGCGTTCAGCCCCCCTCCCAGCCTCCCCCCGCTGGGGGGAGGAGCCGGGTTCCCTCCTCCAGCGGGGGAGGACCGGGGAGGGGGCGGTCACCGTGCCCGCGGAGCCGTGGCGCGGGCGGGCCGCCCGCGCTCCCGGGCTGTTTTCATCGGGCGTTGGGCGCCATGCGCATGACCGTCTCACGTGACCATGGAGGAACCGGGTTTCCCCATTCCCCCACCCGCGGGAGGGTCTGGGGGCGCAGGCCTCCCAGGAAGAACCTTTCTCGAAGCAGGGGTCTGGAGAAACCGGGTTTCCCCATATCCTGCGGATGCGGGCCGGAGGCCCGCGCACCCAGGCCTCGGCCCCTGGGAGGGTCTGGGGAAACCCGGTTTCCCCAGACCCCACCGATTCAGCGCTCCGGCACCAGGATCGTTGCCTCCAGCGAGGCCCGGTAACGCTCGCGGCTGCCGACAATGCCGATCTGCCGCGGCTCGCCTCCGTACACGTACACCAGACTGCCGGGCGCGATCTGCGCCTCGCACTGGCAATCCTGGCGCGCCAGGGCCAGGAAGGCGGCTGCGAAGGCCCGGTCCACCACGTCGCGGCTGGCGCCGTAGGGCACCTCGATCTCCAGATCGCGCACACTGAAGGGCCGCGCCACCAGCACCTGCGGCGTTGCCGTAGCTCCTGGCGCGGGAGCCGCCCCGGGCAGGCGGAGGAGCAGGAAGGCCCCGGCGGCGCCGGCCAGCAGCAGCGCCAGCACTCCCAGGACCCAGGGCAAGCACGAGCGCCGCCTGGTCGCCGGGGCCGGGGCGGGGGCGGGCGTGGCGGGTGGCGCGGGCGCGGGGGCCGGGGCGGGCGCGGGTGTGGCGGGTGGCGCGGGCGCGGGGGCCGGGGCGGGGATGGGGGCCGGCGACGGCGTGGGCGCGGGTGTGACGGGCGCCGGGCGGCTCGCCGTGGGCACGACTGGCGTGGGGGCCACCGCCACCACCGGCGGCGGGGCCGGTCGCAGCGCCGCGCGAAACTCGGCGATGCTCTGGAAGCGATCCTCCGGGCGCATCTGCAACGCCCGCTCGATCGCGTCGGCGGTGCGCGGCGAGACCCCGGTGAGACGCGGGAAGGTGAAGGGCGGATGGTCGCGCGGGTCGCGCCCGCTGAGCAGGTGGTGCAGGGTCGCCCCCAGGGCGTAGACATCCGAACGGGGCGTGGCCAGGCCCTGGTACTGCTCGGGTGGCGCGTAGCCCGGGGTGCCGATCTGCGTCACCCGTTGCTGGGGCTGAAAGACCCGGGCGATCCCGAAATCAATCACCTTCAGCGTTCCGGCAGGCTGCTCGAGCATCACATTCGAGGGCTTCATATCGCGGTAGACCAGGCCCTTGTCGTGGAGATACTCCAGCACATCGCAGAGTTGATCGGCCCATTCCAGCACCCGCGCCTCGGGTTGCGCGCCCTCGCGGCTGACCAGATCTTCGAGGTCCTGGCCGCGGACGAACTCCATCACCAGGTAGTGCCGCCCGCCATCGTTGAACGAAGCGAAGATCCGCGGGATGCGCGGGTGGCTGAGGCGCCCCAGCATCTCCGCCTCGGCCTCGAAGCGTTGCACCGCCTCGGCGCGCTCCTGCGGGTCGGTGAAGCGGTCGAGCATCTCCTTGACCGCGACCACCTGACCGGCCTCGTCACGACCCTCGAACACCGCGCCCTGCCCGCCTTCCTTAATGGTTCTGGTCAGAAAGAACCGCGGGCCGTCGTTGTTCAGGATCAGATCGTACCCGCAGTGCTGGCAAAAGCGCGCCCGCGGCAGATTGCTGGCGTGGCAGGCAGGGCAGATCAGTGGTTGTTGCATGGCTGGCGTGACTTACCGGAACGGCGGCGAGGCCAGCACGCCGCCCTGGCCGAGGTTCCACACCTTGTTGGGGCCGCGGTCGAGGGTGAAGGGCGTGCGCGGCCCCAGGTTGCGGTCGTAGATGTCGCCGTAGTTGCCGACCTCGCGGATAATGGCGTAGGCGAAATCGTTGCTCAGGCCCAGGCCCTGGCCAAACTCGCCCTCCAGCCCCAGCAGGCGCCTGACGCGCGGATCGTCGCTCTGGGCGCGCTGCTGCTCGACATTCTCCTGGTTGATCCGCAACTCCTCGGCGTAGATCGTCGCGAACACCACCCAGCTTACCACGTCGCGCCATTGCTCATCGTTCTCGATAAACACCGGCCCCAGCGGTTCACGCGAGATCCGCTCCCCCAGGATGACGTGATCCGCGGGAGCGTCGAGGGTCTGGCGCTTGGAGGCCAGTTGGGAACTATCGCTGGTCACCGCGTCGCATTCGCCGCGATCATAGGCCGGGTAGAGCTGGCTCTCATCGTCGAAGAGTACGGCCTCGAAGGCGATCCCGCGGGCGGCGAAGTCATCGTTGAGATTCTGCTCGCTGGTCGTGCCGCTTGCCACACAGATGCGCTTGCCTGCGAGGTCGGCCGAGGTGGCGATGCGGGCGCTGGCGCGGACCATAAAGGTCTGTCCGTCGTGAAAGGTGGTTGGCCCGAAGGCCAGCCCGGCGATATCGCGGCTCAGGGTCCAGGTGGTATTGCGAATGAGCACGTCCACCGTCCCGTTGCGCACGGCGGCGAAGCGCTCATTGCGGCCCGAGGTGGTCAGACCGATAAACTCCACGGCGTCGGGATCGTCGAAGATCGCCGCGGCGATGGCGCGGCAGAAATCCACATCGAAGCCGCTCCAATCATCGCGCACCCGGTCGTAGAAGCCGAAGCCGGGAAGGTCGGCATTGGCGCCGCAGATCAAGCGCCCCCGCTCGCGTACTCGTTGCAGCAACCCCGCGCGCGCCTCGAGGACGGGGGTCGCGGTGGTATCGCCGGCAATGAGGGCCGGGGTGGCCGTCGGGGCCTCGGTGGGGGCCCCTGCCAGCGTAGGGGGCGGCGCGGGGGCGGTTGGCTGGCCGGGGGCCGGGGTAGCGGTCACGATCACGACAACGGGGCTGGGCTGCTCGCCGGGCAACAGGCCGGCGCAGGCCCCGAGCAGCGCGGATGCCGCCAGCAGGGCCAGGACGCGCACTGCCAGGCGACCCGACCATAGCGACGACCACAAGGCACATCGAGATCCCACAGCTTCTCTCCCTGGCAAAGCGCAGAAACACAGCGCATCCAGACTGGCCGCAAAAACCTGCTCCTATCATACCAGACGGTCATGCGCATAGCGCACAACGCCCGATGAAAACGGCCCGGGAGCGCGGGCGTCCCGCCCGCGTCGCGTCTCCGCGGGCAAGATGCCCGCGCTCCCAGGAGAACTGTGAACACGTACATGACAACCCCCGTTCCCCGGGCGCCAACGTCTACATTCGGGATATTTTTCCTTGCTAAAGGTTTGCAAAGGTAGTACAATAGGTGTGTACCCCATTGGCAAACCCTATCCGCTCCCTGGCTACGGCTGGCGACAGTGTCAGGTGTAGCCTCTGGCTATCAGCATCCGCACAAGGAGGTCTCTTATGCTCTGGAAGGGTCTGGTGGTGAGTGGCGCGGTCGTCGTCGTAGCATTCGCGGTCATTGCCGCGCTGGCGTTCGGCCCCGTGCCGGCGGGTGGCACGCTGGCTCAGCCCGCGACCGGCAATGTAATGGTGCTGCCAAATGGCGTCGCGGCGCCGCAGTTGCAGCCGGCGCAGCCGGCCTCGGCGCCTGTCCTGCGCTCCGAGGGCAGCCCGGTGAACCTGGTGGGCATGGACCGTGACAGCGCCGAGGCGAACGCCTTGCAACTGGCGGCCGAGCGGCAAACCACCGCCGCCGATGCCACCGAGCAGAAGGCCCTGATGGGCTGTGGCGGCAAGTAACAAAGATGCAGGCGCGGAGGAGCGCAGCCCCTCCGCGCCTCTCTTGCTGGCAGAGCGTGGCGAAACATGGCCCCGCCCGCACACACCCGGGGCATGCGGCCTCCCCCTGGCTCCCTGGGAAGGTGTTGCTGGTTGCCAGACCACTACCTGAAGTTGCGCCGCCTCTGATTGCACCTGCCACGCGATGTGCTACCATGAGAGGCACTACAAGATTGGATTGGATGGGTAAACAAGTACGAGGCCTCTGCAAAGAGGAAAACGGAACGTTTCCCGTTCAATACCGGGGCCGGGTGGATCAAAACGATCGCCCGGCCTCGTGGATTCCCGGGCTACAGTTTGTAGCCAATGGTCCGTAGCAGGCCTTTGCGCCAGGCGATCCCCGTCTCGTCTTCGACCCCCAGCGGCGGGGCGCCATCAATTACCCCCAGAATGCCCCGGCCTGACGCCGTCTCCGCAATCACCACCTCGACCGGATTGGCAGTGGCGCAGAAGATCCGGCACACCTCCGGCACCAGTTTGATCGCGTTCAACACATTCACCGGGTAGAACCCCGCGCCGAGGACAATAATGAAACTGTGGCCGGCCCCCAGCGCCAGGGCGTTGCTCCGCGCCAGGTCAATCAAGGCCTCATCGGTGCCGCTCCAGCGCACCAGGCGCGCCCCCGAGGCTTCACAGAACGCCAGGCCAAAACGTATCCCCGGCACGGCGGTCACCAGCGCCTCATGCAGATCTTCAACCGACTTGATGAAGTGCGTCTGCCCCAGGATGATGTTTATGTCGTCGGGCTTGCGTATCGGCACGACGTGCAATTCCATGGCAACACCTTTCCCGCGCGCGGTCCCGCGCAGCGTGTTCTAGCAGATTTGATGGAGTGTGGGGAAACCCGGTTTCCCCATACCCTCGCGTGAGGGCCAGGCTCTCCTGCGGGCAGGGGCGTGGGGAAACCCGGTTTCCCCACACCCCTGGGGCCTATTTTCACGTTAGTATAGCGCCGAACCGCGGCCTTGCGCGAAATGGCCCGCTCACCGCGCGGAAAGGTCTCTTCACGCGGGGCGGGTGAGCGCGACCTACCCCCCCGGGTCCGGGCGCCGCCAGGGCAGGCGCTGCCTGACCCAGCGCCACATGGCCCGCACGCGCCTGTCGGCGCTCAGCAACAGCAGCCCGACGACGAGCAGCGGCAGCGCGGGCCAGAGAGCCTGCAGGGCCATGCCATGGCGGAAGCCGGGCAGATTGGCCACCAGCCAGATGCAGAGCGAGCCGGCATAGCCGGCCCAGCCGGCGCGGATGCCTACCAGCAACGCCAGGGTGATCAGCGCCAGGGGCAGGCCGGCGGGATGCTCGGGGATCTGGCCGCCGAGGAGCGGCAGCAAGAGGAGCAACGCCCCGCTGGCGGCCAGCAGAATGGCCCCGTTCCGCCGCCAGCCCGTGGGTTGCTCGAATTCGTCCGCGGCGCGCGGCGCGCGGGGTGGGGGGGGCGTCAGCGCCTCCAGGTTGTCGGGGTAGGGAAACGCATCGGGCGCCTGTTGCACTGCCAGACGCAGCCCATCGCGCGCCGCGGTCTCGGCCAGGGCGCTGAGGGTCGGGTCCGCGGCGAGCGGTTCGGGCAACCGCTCCAGGTCAACCGGGCCGTCTGGAAGCGCGGCCTGCAACTCGGGCGGCACGGCGGCGCGCCGAACCGCGAGCGCGGCGCAGATCAGGGCGAAGACGCGCCGGCCCCGCTCCTCGTCAACCAGCAGGGCGTCACGGAGCGGCATCGGCCCCAGCGCCCGTTGCCTCCAGGCCATCAGCAGGGCCTCGAGTTCGGCGGCCTGCCTCGGGTTGAGGCGCGTCCCGAACCGTCCGGCGCGCACCTCCTGGGCAAGTTGCTGGGTGCTCCAGTCGCGAAGGATCGTTTCAACCAGCGTCCGGTCATAGACAACAATGTTGATGGGGGAGCCACGTGGTCGGTCGGACGACATAGCACAGACCATCTCACGTGACAGGACGTACGCAGTGGAGGGGTGCGGAGAGGCGACCGCGCGCACGTCCTGTCAGACTGTTCACACACAGGGTTACTCCACGAACCCGGGCGCACTAGCCTCCCGCCCTCGTCGCGTCTCCGCGGGCAAACTGCCCGCGCTCCCAGGAGCAATGCGCACACGTATGCGATCGGGATGCGGATTACCCCCGGCGCGTCTGGCTGGAAAGCAACTCAACCGGGCGCACCAGGGTCACCGGGCTGAGGAGTTGCACCCTGCACTCGTCGCACAACTGCTCGAGGGTCGACTGCGTTTCGGGGGTGGCCAGCACCAGCAGGTGGTCGCCGGCGCGGAGCACAGTATTGCCGTTGGGAATGATCGCGGCGCCGTCACGTTGGATCTGCACCACCAGCACCCCCCGCGGCAGCCCCAGTTCCAGCAAGCTTCTGCCCGCCAGGGAGGATTCCCGGGGGACGATGACCTCGAACAGGCGGCTGTTGAGGCGCACGTCCGGCACAAAGGTGTGGCGCTCGGCGCCGCGCGGTTCGTCGGCGTTCAGCCCCAGCCAGCGCGCCACCCAGTTGATTGACATCCCTTGCAGCAGCACCGATACCAGCACCACGAAGAAGACGATATTGAAGATCGTCGTTGCCCCGGGCACGCCCCCGGTAAGGGGAAACGTCGCGAGGACAATCGGCACCGCTCCGCGCAGGCCGGCCCACGATACCATGAACAGCTCGCGTAGCGAGCGACGGAACCAGATCAGCGATCCGATGACGCTCAGCGGCCGGGCGACCAGGACCAGGAACAGGGCCACGAGCAGCCCCACCGGCGCTACCCCCAGCAACTGTGAGGGGAAGACCAGCAGGCCCAGCGTCAGGAACATAGCGATCTGCATCAGCCAGGCGATACCATCGTGAAAGCGCAGAATGCTGCGCTTGTGCACGATGTTGCGGTTCCCCACCACGATCCCCGCCAGGTATACCGCCAGGAAGCCGTTGCCGCCCACCAGGGCAGTGGCCGCGTAGGTCAGCATCGTCGCGGCCAGGGTGAACACCACGTACAGGCCCTCCTGTTGCAGGCGGATGCGGTTGACCGTGAACACGGTCAGCCAGCCGAACAGGATCCCGCCCGCCGCGCCGAGGGCCATCTGGAGGATGAAACTGGGGACCAGGTTGAGCAGCGTGGCTCCGGGAGTGGTGATGAGATCCACCAGCCCGATGGTCAGAAAGACCGCGATCGGGTCATTCGAGCCTGACTCCAGTTCTATCAGCGGTTCGAGGTTGTGCTTCAGGTTGACGCCCCGCTCGCGCAGCACCGAGAAAACCGCCGCGGCGTCGGTAGAGGAGACGATCGCTCCCAGCAGCAGCCCGGCGCGCCAGTCGAGGTTGAGCGCCAGCACGGCGAAGCCGCACAGGAGTATGGCGCTGAGCACCACGCCGACATTGGCCAGCACCAGCCCCTGGGCCAGCACCGGACGGATCGCTGTCCAGTCGGTGTCGAGACCTCCCGAGAACAAAATATACGCCAGCGCGATCACGCCGATGGTCTGCGTCAGGCCAAAATCGCTGAAGGCGATCCTCCCGGGGCCATCGGAGCCGGCAAGCATCCCGATGCCCAGAAACAAGAGCAGGGCCGGCACGCCTAAGCGGCTGGACGTGCGGGTTGCCACAACACTGAGCAACACCAGTCCCGCCGCGATCAGCATCACAAACTCGATTTGCATTGCCCCCTCATCTCGTTCGGTCGTGATCAACGGCAGTTTCCGCGCTTTGAGCCATGCCCCCATTGCGCCCACGCGGACGCGGGCGGCGCATCACCCTGCGCGATAGCACCGTCTGGGAAAGAGGCGCGCGGCCTGAACCGCTACCAAAGAGTCATAGAGACGCCGCAAGCTCGTGAGCGCTGGAGCGCTTCCTGTTGCATGGAGCGGCAATCTACAATCCGCAATCTAAAATGGTAGCAAGGTTCCGGACACTACGAAGCGTGGAACAACGGGGGCTTCCCTGTGCATGGTACGGGTGACGGGAGGGGGTGTCAAGGCGACTGGACCGGGTAGCTGTTCACACCTGGGGTAATCCACGTGCCTGGGAGCGCGGGCGTCCCGCCCGCGCCACGGCTCCGCGGGCAAGATGGTCTTTGAGCAATTCATCCGGGATGCCGGGCTGGCCGTGGGGCTGAAGCCCTCGGCTATGGAATGCGAAGGCCGCCTGCGCGGCCTATACCGGATGATGTATTCAAAGACCATAAGCCCTCGGCTAGGGGATGCGAAGGCCGCCTGCGAGGGCTAAAGCGGAGTAATTGTTCAAAGGCCATAATGCCCGCGCTCCCAGCCTGTGTTCACCTCAGCCCTCCATGCGGCTGCGCCGCACCACGCCGCAATGAACATACGTTTGTTCTTGGGAGGGCTTTGCCCTCCCAGACCCTCACGCGGGCGGGGTATGGGGAAACCCGGTTTCCCCATTCCCCGCTTCGAGAGCGTATGTTCACGTGAGACGGTCATGCGCATGGCGCCCAACGCCCAATGACCATGCCCTGGGAGCGCGGGCGTCCCGCCCGCGCCACGGCTCCGCGGGCACGGTGACCGCCCCTTTCCTGACCCTCCCCCGCTGGGGGCGGGAATTCGGCTCCTCCCCCCAGCGGGGGGAGGCTGGGAGGGGGGCTGAACCCTGCGCACGATGGTCACCTCAGCCGTCCATGCGATTCGCGCACAACGCCGCGATGAACATACGGTTGTTCCTGGGAGGGCTTTGCCCTCCCAGACCCTCACGCGGGCGGGGAATGGGGAAACCCGGTTTCCCCATTCCCCTGCGGGGCGGGGGCGTGGGGAAACCCGGTTTCCCCATACCCCTCTTCGAGAGCTTATTTTCACGTTAGACAAGTGAACACTTACCAGACTGGCAGGGTATGGCGACATCTTCGCCATCGCACCGGCGGCCCGGGGCCGCTAGCTCCGAAGCGCGGCTGCGAGGTGCGGGCGCAGATAGGCGCCGGTGAAGGAGTCGGGAAGGGCGGCGATCTGCTCAGGCGTGCCGCTGCCCACGAGCCGCCCGCCGTCGTTGCCGCCGCCGGGGCCGAGGTCAATCACCCAGTCGGCGCTTTTGATCATGTCGAGGTTGTGTTCAATGACCACGACGGTATTGCCGCTGTCCACCAGCCGCTGCAACACCCCGAGCAGTTGTTCGATGTCGGCGAAGTGCAGGCCGGTGGTCGGCTCGTCGAGAATGTAGAGGGTGCGCCCGGTGGCGCGCCGCGCCAGTTCGCCGGCCAGTTTGATGCGCTGGGCCTCGCCGCCGGAAAGGGTTGTGGCGGCCTGGCCGAGGCGCACATAGCCCAATCCAACATCGCGCAGGGCCTGGAGCCGCTCGTTGATCGCCGGCACCCGCGCGAAAAAGTCCGCCGCCTCTTCCACCGTCATATCCAGCACCTCGGCGATAGTCTTGCCGCGATAACGGATGTCGAGCGTCTCACGGTTGTAGCGCGTGCCGCCGCAGACCTCGCAGGGCACGAACAGGTCGGGGAGGAACTGCATTTCCACCTGGATCAACCCCTCGCCGTCGCAGGCGTCGCAGCGCCCGCCCTTGACGTTGAAACTGAAGCGCGAGGCGTCATAGCCCCGCGCGCGCGCCTCGGGCGTGGCGGCGAAGAGCGCCCGGATAGGGTCAAATACTTTGGTGTAGGTGGCGGGATTGGAGCGCGGCGTGCGCCCGATCGGGCTCTGGTCAATGCTGATGACCTTGTCGAGATGTTCGAGGCCGTGGATGGCGTCGTGGGCGCCGGCGCGCCCGCGGGCGCCGTGCAGGACCTGGGCCGCCTTCGGGTAGAGCGTGTCCATAATCAGGCTGCTCTTCCCACTCCCGCTCACCCCGGTCACGACCACGAAGGTTCCCAGGGGAATGCTCACGTTGATGCCCTGGAGGTTATGCTCGCGAGCGCCGCGGATCTCCAGGCGCTTGCCGTTGCCGCTGCGGCGCTGCCGCGGCACGGGGATGCGTCGCTTGCCGCTGAGGTACTGGCCGGTCAGCGAGCGGGGTTCGGCGATGATCTCCGCCAGGGGGCCGCTGGCAATCACTTCGCCCCCGGCTTCGCCTGCCCCGGGGCCGATGTCAACCACCCAGTCGGCGGCGCGGATCGTCGCTTCGTCGTGCTCCACCACCAGCACGCTGTTGCCCAGATCGCGCAGACGCAGCAGCGTCCGCAGCAGGCGCTCGTGGTCACGCGGGTGCAGGCCGATGCTCGGCTCATCGAGCACATAGAGCACGCCAGAGAGACCGGCGCCGACCTGGGTCGCCAGGCGGATGCGCTGGCTTTCGCCTCCCGACAGGGTGACCGCCGAGCGATCCAGTTCCAGGTAGCCCAGGCCAACGTCGCCGAGAAAGGCCAGCCGGTTGCGGATCTCGCGCACAATCGGCGCGGCGATCAGCTTCTGGCGCTCGTTGAACCTGGCCTGCGCCCCCGGGCGCTGCCCCGCCGCGCTGGCGTCAGAACCCCGTGGACCATCGCGCTGGCCATGCGGCGCTGCTGCCCCCCCGTCCCCGCGCATGTCTGGCCCTTCCGGCGGTTGACGCGCGCGGTCCCCAATCGCCTCGAGCAGTCCTTCGGCCCAATCTAGCGCCCCGGCCACGCTCATCCGCGTGATGGCGGCAATGGTGTGCCCGGCGACGGTGACGGCGCGCACCTCGGGGCGCAGGCGGGTTCCGCCGCAGGCCCCGCATGGTCGTGGCGTCATGTAGCGCGCCAGGGCCTCGCGCTCGGCCTCGTCGCGGGTTTCGGCGAAGCGCCGCCGCAGGTTGGGGATGACCCCCTCGAAGGGCGCCTGCACCTCACGGGTCTTGCCGCCGATATGGTAGCGCAGGGTAAGGGCCTCGCCATTGGTGCCGTAGAGCAGCGCGCCAACCGCCTCGGGCGGCAGCGCGCGCAGCGGCGCATCGAGCGAGAACCCCAGGTGCTCGGCCAGCGACTCCAGCAGATCCTCGTAGTACCGCCGGCTGGCCTTGCTCCCCTCGGCCCAGGGCGCCACCGCGCCCTCGCGCAGCGACTTGTTCCGATCCGGGATCACCAGGGCCGGGTCGAGTTCCTGGACCACCCCCAGCCCTCCGCATACGGGACAGGCGCCCCGGGGGTTGTTGAAGGAGAAGTCGCGCGGTTCCAGGCTCCCCAGGTTCACCGCGCCGTGCACGGGGCAGGCGTACTGCTCCGAGAAGGTCAGTTCCTCGCCGCCGACAATCTGGGCCAGCATCTGCCCGCCGCCCAGTTTCAACGCCGCTTCCACCGAGTCGCTCAGACGCGCGCGGTCGGGATGGGTGGCCGGCGAAGCGTTCCCGGGCGGATGCCGGATCACCAGCCGATCCACCACCGCCTCGATGCTGTGGGAGCGATACTTCTCCAGCTTCGGCGGCTCGTCCAGATCGTGCACATTGCCATCCACGCGCGCGCGCACGAAGCCGCGTCGGCGCAGATCGTCGAAGACGGCCTGATGCTCGCCCTTCTGGCTGCGCACCACAGGGGCCAGGACGAGCACGCGGCTTCCGTCGGGGAGGGCCAGGAGGGCATCCACGATCTGCTGCGGCGTCTGGCGGGTCAGCGGGCGATCGCACTGCGGGCAGTGGGGTTGGCCGATACGCGCGAACAACAGGCGCAGAAAGTCGTAGATCTCGGTCACCGTGCCGACCGTCGAGCGAGGATTGCGACTGCCGCTCTTCTGATCGATCGCGATGGCCGGCGAGAGGCCGTCAATCGAGTCGACATCGGGCTTTTCGATCTGCCCGAAAAACTGGCGCGCATAGGTCGAAAGACTCTCGACATACCGGCGCTGCCCCTCGGCAAAGATGGTGTCAAAGGCCAGCGAGCTTTTGCCCGAACCCGACAGACCGGTGATCACCACGAGCCGGTTGCGCGGGAGACGCACATCAATGTTCTTCAGGTTGTGCTCGCGGGCGCCACGGACGACGATCCAGTCCATAGTCGGGCCTGCAGGCTCGTGGGTCGTCACGCTGATAATAGTCATGGGACAGTGTGTCATCGTAGCATACAACCCCGGCTGCGGCAAGCGCACCCCTTCCTCCTTTCCCCCGACAGGCGACCGTACGTCCCGTCTTACCCACAGAGCGGGACAGTCGGGACCATTGTCATCCTTGCCAATCCTTTAACCGAATTTATACTAATGCTGTGCCCGTCAGCCGTCCATGCGGCTGCGCCGCACACGAACAGGATGAAGATAGGTCTTTCTTGGGCGGGCGCAGCCCTCCCACACCCTCCCGCGGGCGGGGGCGTGGGGAAACCGGGTTTCCCCACACCCCTGCTGGAGGGCGCAGCCCTCCCACACCCTCCCGCGGGCGGGGGTAGGGGGGAATCCGGTTCCCCCACACCCCTCACCGAGGGCGTAGGTTCACGTGAGACGGTCATGCGCATGGCGCACAATGCCGCGATGCACATGACCTGGGAGCGCGGGCGTCCCGCCCGCGCCACGGCGCCGCGGGCACGGCGCCGGCCCCCGCCCTGACCCGCCCCCACTGGGGGCGGGCACCCGGCGCCTCCCCCCAGCGGGGGGAGGCTGGGAGGGGGGCTGCACGCGGCGAACGATGTTCACCTCAGGCAAGGTTGTCTCCCCCGGCGGGGTATGGGGTGGCCTGGCCGCCCCGGGGCATACTCAGTCCTGTAAAGCGAGGCTCTATGAGGCTGACTCGACGCAACCTGCTCGGTAGTGGCGTGGCCCTGGCGGCCACGGCCGCAACGGCGCGCGCGCTGGTCCTCGAGCCGGCGCCGGCCCTGGCAGCCTGCCAGGCGCTTCCTCCGGCTTCTCTGGCGAGCGTTGCGCTCAACCGGCTGGCCTACGGCATGCGCGCCCGGGATCTCGCCGCTTTCAATGCGCTCGGCGCCACTCCCGACGAGCGCTACGAACGCTGGGTCGAGCAGCAACTCGACCCGGCGACGATTGACGATAGCGAGTGCGAGCAACTGATTGCCGCCACGCGCCTGAAGATCCGCTACGACGCGGTCAACCAGGCCCGCCCCCTCGAGTTGCTCGGCGCCAGCATTACTGAGTTGTGGACCCGCGCCAATGGCGGGATGTCCATGAACTGGAGCGAGCGGATCAGGCCCTTCAACGAGGTGCGCGTCGCCACCTGGATCCGCGCGGTCCACAGCCGGCGCCAGCTCTTCGAGGTGCTGGTGGATTTCTGGCACAACCACTTCAACGTGAAGGCCACCTCTGATGGGAGCATTGCCGCCACCTGGCCGGCCTACGATCGCTTGATCCGCGCCCACGCCCTGGGCAACTTTCGCGCCTTCGTGGAGGAAGTGGGCAAGAGCGTCGCCATGATGCTCTACCTCGACAATGCCAGCAACCGCGCTGCCGGGGGCGAAGGCGGCAACGAGAACTACGCCCGCGAGTTGTTTGAGTTGCACACCCTCGGCTCCGACAACTATCTCAAGTTCTATGACAACCGCGGCTTGATCGAGACCGTCAACTACGCCGGCGAGACCTTTCCGCGCGGCTACATTGACGACGATGTCTACGAAGCGGCCCGCTGTTTCACCGGCTGGACCATTGCCAACGGGCGCGACGGGCGTCCGAACACCGGGGAGTTCTATTTTCTCGCCGACTGGCATGATACCAATCCCAAGACCGTGCTGGCCGTGCGCCCGGCGCCCGGCATTCCGCCAGCGCCCAACATCCCCCGCAACCAGCCTGGTCTGGCCGACGGCCAGCAGGTCTTCGATCTGCTCTGCAACCACCCCGGCACGGCGCGGCACATCTGTACCAAACTGGCCCGCCGGCTCATCGCCGACGATCCGCCCCAACGAGTGATTGACGCGGCGGTCGAGGTCTGGATGGCCAATCGCCGGGCCCCCGACCAGATCCGCCAGGTGGTGCGCGCCATTGTGCTGTCGCCTGAGTGCCGCGCCACCTTCGGGCGCAAGATGCGCCGGCCGCTCGAGGCGCTGTGGGCCTTTCTCCGCGCCACCGAGGCTCGCCTGCCCAGCGACGTGGAGTCCGTGGACGGTGACCCGACCCGCGGTGGCTACTGGGCTAGCCTGTTCTACACCGCCGACCAGAGCGGCCACCAGCTCTTCGACTGGGACACGCCAACCGGCCACCCGGACACGGCCAGTTACTGGGCGAACACCAACAGTTTGCTGGCGCGCTGGAACGGCTTCTACTCCATGACCCAGAGCTGGGGCGGGAACGTGAGCATTGACCTGATCGCCCAGACCAACCTGAACGCTTCGTGTCGCGAGATCGTTGATGAGTGGAGCAGGCGCCTGTGCGGCTTCGAGCTAACCCCCCGGGTGCGGGCCGAACTGATCAACTTCCTGGCCTTTGGCGGCAATCCTGACGCCCCGCCGCGCCCGACGCCGCGCGCCCCGGATTGGGGCGCGCTCGAGGGCCTCCACGATCGGGTGCGCGCGATGGTCCAACTCCTGGCAATGAGTCCCGAATTTAACCTGCGCTAGGCCCGGCGCCTGGCGCGTTCCGCCGGAGGGCCGACCTTCCCCCCTGGTCGCCCTCATGTGGCCGGGCGCGTTCCCCCCCTCGCCCGGCCACACTTCTCTTTCGACCGGCGGGCAGGACCCCCGGGTTCTGCACGACCCTGCCCGCGGGGAGGGGCTATGTTCACCTCAGCCGTCCATGCGGCTGCGCCGCACAACGCCGCGATGAACATCGCCTGGGAGCGCGGGCGTCTCGCCCGCGGCGCGGCGCCGCGGGCACGGTGCCGGCCCCCCTCCCCAGCCCTCCCCCCGCTGGGGGGAGGGAGTCCGGCTCCTCCCCCCAGCGGGGGGAGGTTAGGAGGGGGGGCAGCGCCGCATGCGCGTAGGTGAGCAGCCTATGTTCACGGTAGCCGTCCATGCGGCTCTGCCGCATACCGACGGGATGAAAATAGGTTGTTCCTGGGAGGGCGCAGCCCTCCCAGACTCTCCCACCGGGTGGGGGGTCTGGGGAAACCCGGTTTCACCAGACCCCTGCGGGGCGGGGGCGTGGGGAAACCCGGTTTCCCCGCACCCCTCGCCGAGGGCGTATGTTCACGTTAGAGAGAGGAGGAACGCTCTGTGGAAGTCACACGACGTGAGTTTCTGGTGGGATGCAGCGCGGCGATCGCCGCCCTGGCAGCCGGGCGCGTCAGCCAGTTGATCTTTGCCGACCCGGTCAGCGCCGCCGGCAGTGACGAGATCCTGGTGGTCGTCTTCCTGCGCGGGGGCTGCGATGGCCTGACCCTGCTCTGCCCCTACGACGACCCGGCCTACCGGCAGGCCCGCGGCTCGCTCGCCCTGCCCCTGACGGGTCAAAACGCGCCGTTGCGGATCGATCCGCGCAACCCCTCCTACGGCACAAGCAGTTTCGGCCTGAACAGCACCATGCCCCATCTCAGGGAACTCTACGACGCCGGGCGGCTGGCCCTGGTTCATGCCTGCGGTCTCAACGACGACACGCGCAGCCACTTCGATGCCATGGACTACATCGAGCGGGGCACGCCAGGAAACAAGACCACTGGCAGCGGCTGGATCACCCGCCATCTGCAAACCAGCGGCCTCACCACCGGGCTGTTGCCCGCGGTCGCCGCCGGCAACCAGACGCCGGCCTCGCTCCTGGCCTACCGCGACGCCGTGGCGATGCCCAACCCGCGCTCGTTCACCATCAGCAGCTACTGGCGCTACAACCGCCCCGAGGAGAACTATCCGCTGATGCGCGCGTTGGAGAGTTTCTACCCGGGCAGCGGCCTCAATCCCCTGGACATCGCCGGCCGCCGCACCATCGAGACGATCAAGGCCATCCGCGCCGCCAATCCGGGCGCCTACACCCCCCGCAATGGCGTGACCTACCCTGCCGGTTCGTTCGGCAATGCGTTGCGCACCGTGGCCCAGCTCGTCAAGATGGAGCAGGGGCTGCGCATCGCCACGGTGGACCTGGGGGGCTGGGACACCCACGAGAACCAGGCCCAGAGCGATGGCACCGGCTACCTGCCCGACCGGCTGGGGATGCTCTCACAGGGCCTGTTTGCCCTGTACAGCGACCTGGTCGATTACCAGAACCGCCTGACCATCGTGGTCATGAGCGAGTTTGGCCGGCGTCTGGGGCGCAACGCCAGCAATGGCACCGACCACGGCCACGGCAACGTGATGCTCGTGCTTGGCGGCGGGGTCAATGGCGGGCGGGTCTATGGTCAGTGGCCCGGCCTGCTGGACCTGGACCAGGGGCAGGATCTGCGGATCACCACCGATTTTCGGGTGGTGCTGGGCGAGATCATCCTCCGGCGCCTGGGCAATCCCAATCTCGGGGCGATCTTCCCCGGCATGACCGCGCCGATGTTCCAGCCCCTTGGGCTGGTCAGCGGGGTAGATCCAGGGCCGATTGTCTGGGCCAGCGCTACCGATGAGGAACCGGCGCTGCCCGCGCAGAGCCGCGATTTGCCTCAGCGAATCTATCTGCCGGTTACGGCGAACTGCTAACGTGAACATAGGCTGCTGGAGCAGGGGTGTGGGGAACCCTGGTTTCCCCACGCCCCTGCCCGCGGGAGGGCCTGGCCCTCCCGCAGGGTAGGGGGAAACCGGGTTTCCCCATACCTCCGCCCGCGGGAGGGGTTGGGAGGGCTGTGCCCGCTCACGAACACCGTCCCCTCGCTCACCCTCTCCCGCTGGGGGCGGGAACCGGGCTCCTCCCCCCGGTGGGGGGAGGCTGGGAGGGGGGCAGATCGTTGCATCCCGGATGACCTACCATCCGCCGCCGGAGCGCCCCCCGCCGAAGGAGCCGCCCGCGCTTCCCCCGCCAAACGACCCCCCCGAGCCGTGGCGGCGGCCCCAACCACCGCCGCCGCCGCTCCAGCCGCCACTGCTCCAACTGCCGCTGCCGCCCCAGCCGCCTCCGGTGATAATGATCGGACCGGGACCAGGCATGTTCGTTCGGTCGTAGGAGCGGAGCTGGCGCTCGATGTCGCGGGCCTCATCGCGGATGCGTTCGGCGCGCTGGAGGGCCTTGTTCAGGGCCTCCTCGCCGGTGATCGGCAGGCGGATCTGATCGAACTCCTGCCGGAGGGCCTCCAGGCGCTGGAACAGGTGCGCCGGCGCGCGCCGGCGCACGCGCGCGCCGAGGCTCTCGGCGGCGTTGAGCCAGTTGCGCGCCTCGGCCAGGGCGCCGTTGAGCTTGCTCCGCGCCTGCTCCAGGCGTTGCACATCGCCATACACCGCCCGGTAGACCGTCTGCGACTCGCGCTGCAACTCCTGGTAAGCGGCATTCAGTTGCTCGAGCGCCGCGCGGCGCTCCTCTTCCTCCACCTGGCGCGCGCGGGCGTCGAGAGCCTGAGCCTGCTCGAAGCGTTCGAGCAGGTTCCTCAGGGCGGCAACGCTGGCGGGAGTAATGTCGGCATCGTGGACGTTGACGAACCGGGCGATCTTGTTCACCTCGCCGGCAATGATGGGCTGGAGGCGATCGGCCTGCTGGCGGAGCTTTTGCATCGTCTCGGCCTCGGAGCGGGCCTGGGCCAGGGCCTCATCGGCGAGGCGGTCGGCGGCGCTGGCCGCGGCGGCGAGGCGCAGCCAGTCAGGTTTCTCCTGCTGCGCCTCGGCCCGGGCGATGGCCAGTTGGGCCGCGGCCTCGCGGAGTTGCGCTTCGGGAACCTTGCCCACCTCGGGGTCGTGGGCGCGCACGAACTCCTCGCCGGCGGCAATGCTGCGCTCGGCCTCGGCAAGCAGGGCGCGGGCGGCGTCGCGCGCCTCCTCGAGGGCCTTCAGGCGCTGGATAATCGCCTCGATCAACTGGTCCGCGAAGGCCAGTTCCTGCTCGGCGGCATCGAGCTGTTCCTGGGCGAACAGGAACTGCTGGACCTCCATGGAATTGGCGGCGCGGGCGCGCTTCCAGTGCTCGTAGGCGCGGTCGGCGGCGGCCTGGGCCTCGCTGCCGTTGCCGCGGATGTCGCTCCAGGCGCTCTCGGCGAACTCGTCAACGATGTCGAACACGCGGCGGCCCTCGGCGATGCGCTCGGCGGCCCGCAGGCCGCGTTGCTCAAGCTCGGCGATGCGCCGCGCATTGGCCTGGGCAAGGGCGGGCGCGCCGCTGCCCTGGGCGATGGCGGCCTCGAGGCGCGCCTGAGCCGCGTCGAGCTGGGGGATGGCCGCGTCCGGCTCGCCGCGTTGCAGCGCCGCGGCAGCCTCGGCCAGGGCCTGGTCGGCCTCGGTCAGGGTCTGGCGGCTGGCATCGAGCCGGAAGCCCTGCCGTTCGACGGCGATGCCGCTCTCGCGTTCCCGCGAGATGCCGGCGCGGATCTGGGCGTAACGTTCGGCGACGGCGCCGATCTGCTGGCTGCGTTCCGACGCTGCCTGGGCGGCGGCGACGGCCTCGGCGAAGGTGAACTGCTCGAGGGCCGCCGCCGCGCGCTCCACCTGCTGCCGGGCCGGGGCGAGGGCCGCCGCGGGATCGGCAAGTTCCTCACCCAGAGCCGCGAGCCGGTCGGCAGCGCCGGTCAGGCTTTTTTTGCCCGCTCAACCTCCTCGCGCGCCCGGCGCGCCTGTTCGTCGAGGTCGGCGCGCAGTCGCTCCACGACCGCCAGATCCTCGCCGACGGCCCTTGCCTCGGCCGCCACCTCGTGGTAGGCGGCGACGGCCTGCAGCACCTGCTCATTGTCGGGCTGCTTGCGGCGCTCCAACTGCTCGGCGATCTCCTTGAAGCGAAGCTGGGCCGCGGCGAAGCGATCCCTGGCGGCGCCCTGGAGCTGGCTCAGCCGCGCGACTTCGGCCGGAGGGTAAGAGACCCGGTCGTACTTCGCCTTCTCCGCGGCGGTGTTGAAGCGCTGGCCGAGGGCCGTGATGAGCGCCCCGGCCTCTTCACGGGCGTCTTTGAGCCGCTGCTGGGCCGTGGCGCGCGCCTTCGTCGCGCGCCGTCGGCGGACCAGGGCGTAGCCGCCCGCGCCCAGGGCCGCCAGGCCGCCTGCTCCAACGACGATCGGCGTCGGATCGATGTTGATGCCGCCGCCGGGTTGCGGCGGGTTCTTGATCGACTCCTCGATCGCTCCGAGGGCCGTGGTCACCCCGCGGGTGAAATCGCCAGCGGAGAGACCGGGGTTGAGGGCGGTCGTGCGGATGTACTTGGCATTGTCGTTGACCTCGAGCGCGGCGTTCCACTCATCGCCATAGCTGATCTCGCTGTAGCGCTGGTTGAGCGCGACGTAGATAGCGATCGTATTGGTGCGGAAGGCGCCATCGCTGCGCTGCAGGCCATCTTCTATCAGGCGCCTGGTAAAATCGTCGGGACCGCCGTCTTCCACCAGGTAAATCGCCACCGCGGCGCCCCGGTTGAGCAAGGGGCGGGCGGCTCGCTCCACCGCGCTCCGGTCCAGGCGCCCCCCGGGGTCGCGGATGATCAACTGGCCCTGGGCGAGGGCCGGAACCGTCAGCAGCAGCAGCAGGGCCACAGCGGCTGCAAGACGGATCAACTGGCGCATGGCAGTTTCTCCTTTGGCGTTCACTCGTCCGCCTCCAGGGCCTGTTGCAAATCGGCGAGGAGGTCGTCCACATCCTCGATGCCGACGCTGAGGCGCACCAGGCCGGCGGGAACCTCTAGCGGCGAGCCGGCGACGGAGGCGTGGGTCATCGCGGCGGGAACCTCGATCAGGCTCTCGACGCCGCCGAGGCTTTCGGCGAGGGTAAAGAGGCGCGTGCGGGTGACGAGACGATGGGCGACGGGCGCGCCTCCCGCGGCCACGAACGAGACCATGCCGCTGAAGCCGCGCATCTGGCGGCAGGCCAGGTCGTGCTGGGGATGCTCGGGCAGACCGGGGTAGAAGACCTGCGTCACGGCGGGATGGCTTTGCAGGAAGCGGGCGACGGCCAGGGCGTTCTCGCCGTGCTGGCGCATGCGCAGGGCGAGGGTCCTGATCCCGCGCAGCACCAGCCAGCAATCGAAGGGGCCGGGCGTGGCCCCGGCGGCATTCTGCACGAAGCGCAGGCGGGCGGCGACCTCGTCGTGGGAGGTGATCACCGCGCCGCCGACCACGTCAGAATGCCCCCCGAGGTATTTGGTGGTGGAATGGAGCACGATATCGGCGCCCAGCTCGAGCGGGCGCTGGCAGGCGGGAGAGGCGAAGGTGTTGTCAACCACCGTCAGCGCGCCGTGCCGGCGCCCGATGGCGCTGATGGCGGCGATGTCGGCCAGCTTCAGCAGGGGGTTGGTGGGCGTTTCGAGCCAGATCAGGCGCGTGTCAGGGCGCAACGCCGCCGCCACCCGCTCCGGGTCGCGGGTGTCCACGAAACTGGCGCTGATGCCCTTGTCTTCGAGCACATGTTTGAAGAGCCGGTAGGTGCCGCCATACACATCATCGCCGCAGAGCACGTGATCGCCCGACCGCAGCAGGGCCAGGGCGATGCTGGTCTCGGCGGCCAGGCCGGAAGCGAAGCAGAGACCGTGCGCGCCGCCTTCGAGGGAGGCGAGCGCCGTTTCCAGCGCGGTGCGGGTAGGATTGCCGGAGCGGGCATAGTCGTAGCCCTTGTGCACGCCTACGGCTTCCTGAGCGAAGGTGCTGGTCTGGTAAATCGGGACGATCACCGCGCCGGTGGCGGGATCGGGTTCCTGACCGGCGTGGATGGCGCGGGTGGAAAAACCGTAGTCGGGCATCGGCGCCTCCGTGGCTGTCATGGGTCGCACCGGGATTATAGCACGCTGATCGTAGTCGGAACGGCCCGGCAGGAGTATAATCATGCGTAGAAATACTCCCCAGGGGCGCAGGGAAACCCGCTTTCCGCCGCGCGCGATCATCCGTCCTGGGTCAAAAGGTAAGGTTCGTAGGAGAGGTACCGTTCGCAGCGTTCTGCCCCCCTCCCAGCCTCCCCCCGCCGGGGGGAGGAGCCGGGTTCCCTCCCCCGGCGGGGGAGGGTGAGGGAGGGGGCGGTTCGGCGCGCGATGGGAGCATACCGCATAGCCCTGCTGAGGAGCAGGGGTATTGTTCGAAACGTCAACGTGCGGTATGATATGACAACGAGAAGCCGCAGAAAGGCAGGGGTGCCATGAATGACGCGCTGATTATGTTCGGCATCATGCTGTTCGTGCTGGTGGCGCAGGGGATCCTGTGGGCCTGGGTGTTTACCGAGCGCAACAACAAGATTCCCGACGTAAAGATCATGAACTGGCGCGAGTTGCTCGAAATGTCGCAGAAGGGGATCGAGGAGGCTTACCGCCGCGCGCGGAGCAGTCTGTCCCGGCGGTAGGCCTCCCATCGGGTGGGGGTCTGGGGAAACCGGGTTTCCCCAGACCCCTGCGTGAGGGTGTAGCCCTCCCAAACCCTCCTGCGGGCGGGGGGATGGGGAAACTCCGTTCCCCCATGGTCACGTGAGACGGTCATGCGCATGGCGCACACCGCCCGCTGCAACCGGCCCGGGAGCGCGGGCGTCCCGCCCGCGCCACGGCTCCGCGGGCACGGCGTCAGTTCCCTCCCTGACCCTCCCCCACTAAGGGCAGGAACCCGGCTCCTCCCCCCAGCGGGGGGAGGCTGGGAGGGGGGCTGAACGCGGCGAACGATGTTCACGTCAGGCCCAATGACCATGCCGAAGGCCGGAGCATTGGCCCCACCAATGCTCCGGCCTTCCGTGCGCTTACTGCCGTCCGGCGAGGCGCTGCAACTGTTCCACATCGATCAACGAAATAACATCGTCGTCAATGCGGATCATGCCGCCCTCGCGCAGTTCGCCGATGGCTTTGGTGACCGTCTCGCGATAGGAGCCGATCATCTCGGCGAGTTGCTGGTGAGTGTAGCGCACGACCATGGGCGGGTTGGCGGGGAGGGCCGCGGGCTGGGGCGGGAGCCCCGCCAGGTTGAGCAGCACGCTGGCGAGGCGCTGGGCGACGTTTTTGAAGGCGATGTCGGCCAGTTTGTTCTCCATGGCCCGCAGGCGCTGGCCCATCAGTTCCATGAAGGCGAGGGCCACCTGGGGGTAACGCTCGAGGATGCGGCGCAGGGTGTCGCGCCCGATCAGCCCGATCACGCACTCGGTCATCGCCTCGGCGAAGGTGTCGTGGAGCCACTGCCCCACCAGGGTCATCTCGCCGAAGATCGTCACCGGTTCGAGCACCATCAGCGTCAGCGCGCGGCCCTCGGGCGAGAGTTTGTAGATCCGCACGCGCCCGGAGCGCAGCACAAACAGTTGTTCGCCGACCTCGTTGGGCGAATGGAAGATCTGCCCGGCCGGGTAGATGCTGTAGCTGATCAGCCGCTCGATCTCGGCCCGCTCGTCGGGGCTCAGCCGGGCGAAGATGTCGCCGGCGGTCACACAGTGGATGGCGGGTTCATTGGTCATGGGTGGAACCTGAGAGGTCGCCGGACGGCTCCTGGAGCGCGCCGGCAATGCGCGTGCCGCCCCCGGCGAAGCCGGCAAGGTTGGTGATGCGCGCGGCCACCGCGCCGGCGGCGAGCGCGTCGAGGGCGGCGCGCACCTTGGGGATCATGCCGCCGCTGATGGCCCCGCTGGCGATGGCCGCCTCGACGGCTGCGGCATCGAGTCGGGCGGCGATCTGGCCGTCGAGGATCACGCCGGGCACATTGCTCACAAAGACCAGTTCGCTGTCGCCCAGCGCCCCGGCGATGGCCTGGGCGACCATGTCGGCATTGATGTTGTAGCTCAACCCGTCGGATGCGCCCAGGGCCACCGGCGCGAACACGGGCAGCCAGCCCAGATCGATCATCGCGCCAATGGCGGCGACCTCCACGCCGGTAACCACCCCGACACGGCCCAGGTCGGCGCCGCCGGGGCGGTAGGGCGCGCAGCGCAGCAATCCCAGGTCAATCCCGCTGAGACCCACGGCGCGGACGCCCCGCGCCACCAGGTGGGCCACCAGGCGCTTGTTGATCGTCCCGCAGACCACGGCCTGCATAATTGCCATCGCCTCGGGCGACGTCACCCGCAGCCCTTCGATGAACTGCACCGGCAGGCCGGCGCGGTCCAGAGCGGCGCTGATCTCCTTGCCGCCGCCATGCACCAGCACCAGCGGCCCGTCGAAGGCGGCCACGGCGGCGCTCAGGCCCTCCAGAAAGGCCGGCTCGTCCAGTTCGTTGCCGCCCACCTTCACCACGGTCGTGCGCGTCATCCCGCTCCCTCTTGAACGCTTCGCTTCAGCCGTCCCTGCGGCTCCGCCGCACACCAACGGGTGAACATACGTTCTTGGGAGGGCGTAGCCCTCCCAAACCCTCCTGTGGGTGGAGGGATGGGGAAACCCGGTTTCCCCGTCCCCCTGCGCAAGGGCTGCGCCCTCACCTTCCCGGGGGCGGGGGGTGTGGGGAAACCCGGTTTCCCCACGCCCCCTGCGTGAGGGCGTAGCCCTCCCAAACCCTCCTGCGGGCAGAGGGATGGGGAAACCGGGTTTCCCCGTCCCCCTGCGCACGGGCTGCGCCCTCACCTTCCCGGGGGCGGGGGGTGTGGGGAAACCCGGTTTCCCCACGCCCCCTGCGTGAGGGCGAAGCCCTCCCAAACCCTCCTGCGGGCAGAGGGATGGGGAAACCCGGTTTCCCCATCCCCCTGCGCAAGGGCTGCGCCCTCACCTTCCCGGGGGCGGGGGCTTATGTTCATGTCAGGATAACAACTTTTCCGTCGCGGCGCAACCGCCTTCGGCGAGCGGAGACCAGAGACCCGCGCCGGGGCGTTCCGATACGGCAGACGTTGCGTTGGCTCAGATGTTCTGTCCACCCTCAAACCCGCCGGAGGGAGGACGTCCGTGGCGCCTCCCCCCGGCGGGGGAGGTTGGGACGGGAGCCGTGCCGCGCATTTACCCCGCCTCGCTGCCCACCGGCGCGAGCGCCGCGATCTGCGCGCGCAGGTCGTCGCCCCGCCAGGCGGCCAGACGACGCCGGTAAAGCAGGGCCATCCAGATCGGCAGCAGGGGCAGGGCGACATTGATTGCGGCTATCCAGACCGCCGCGGTGATGGCCTGGGCCGCGAACGACTCGCTGCCGAGCAGAAAGAGCACCGGCAAGGACGCCAGTACGCCGATCGCCAGGGTGGCGGCCAGGGTGATAGCGCCAAAGACCAGGCTGGCGCAGAGGAAGGTCAGCAGGTTCTGGCCCAGGCGGTAGAAGGTGAGGTCAAGACTCTGCCTGATGGCCTGGCCCAGCGGCAGGGGTTCGTGCACGAAGGGCTGCAAGGCGAACACGGCGCTGCTGTAGACCGCGCCGTTGAGCGCCAGCAAGAGCGCGTAGGTCAGCACGGCCCCGATAATGATGGCGACGAGTCCCGCCGTTGACACCGCCATGCCCGCCGTTCCGCCAATGACGCTGGCCGAAGAGAAGGCGATGAGGCCCACGACACCGAACACGTAGATGATACAGAAACAGGCGTTGCTGATCACCGCGACCACGCTCGCCGCCACCAGGACGAACGCCGTCCCGTAGCAGCCCATGCCGAGCACCCGCAGCGGCCCGAGGGCCAGGGCCTTGCGCAGGGCGACGGTTTCGCCATTGGCGGCCATCATCGCGGCGCGGCTCACGGCGCCCATGACATAGAGACCCAGCGGCAGGCTCAGCGGCATGACCAGGAAGAGCAGCGCCGCGCCCGGCCCGGTGGCGAGCCAGTCGCTGGCGATCACCAGCGCGGCGAGCAGCGCGCCGGTGGGCAGGGCGGCCAGCGAGGTCAGCATAAGCATGCGCGGAAAGGCCTGCCGATAGAGGCCCAGCCCCTCGTCGAGCAGATCGAGGACCGGCTCCAGTGCCGCGCGCAGGGATTGTCGTCTGGTGCGCATGGCCCTCCGGGAATGCAAATAAGGTTGTTCCTGGGAGGGCTTTACCCGCCCAGACCCGCCCGCGGGGGGAGGGTGTGGGGAAACCCGGTTTCCCCAGCTCCCCGCGTGCGGGCGTCGCCCGCCCAGACCCGCCTGCGGGGGGAGGGTGTGGGGAAACCCGGTTTTCCCACGCCCCTGCGTCAGGAAAGATTCTTCTTGGGAGGGCGAAGCCCTCCCAAACCCTCCCGTGAACGGCCTATGTTCATATCAAAGTGGTCATCCGCCGTCCACAATCTGGTCGGCCTCGGCCACCAGGCGCAGCAGCGCCGCATCGCTGGCGGCCGGGGCGGCCATGGCCGTCAGGAGCGCGCGGGCCCGTTCGGCGCGCTCCGGGGCGATGGCGGCCAGGGCCTCCAGGAAGGCCGCGTCGTCGAGGTGCGGACTCAGCCCGCTGGCCCGCGCCAGACGCCGTTTGAACGTCGCCCGGTAGTGGGCCTGCAGCGCCTCGCGCCTGCCGGCCCGGCGCAGCAGCCCGGCCATGCTCTCCAGGTACTCGGCGCTGCTCCGCCGGGCGGTCTCCGCCTGGAGCGGGACCGGTCGCCCGAAGCGCCGCCCGGTGAACGCCAGGTAGGCTGCCAGCATCAGCGCGGTGTAGAGTATGGCCCACCCCCAGGGAGTCCCGAGCAGCAACGCGCGCAGCGAGGGCTGGCTGATGAACCCGTGGTGGTACTCGTCGAAGACGATGCGCCCGCCCGGCGGCGCGCGCCGGAGCATATTCAGCACCATGGCGGCGTTGTCGCCTTCGTCCAGCCCGCCGTTGGTGAAGGGATGCAGTGCCGCGCTGGCAAAGACGTAACCGTTTCCATAGGGCAGGCCCAGCACCAGCGGCGCGGCGCTGGCCCCGGCCAGGGGCACGGCGTCGGCGCGGGTAGTGCGTAAAACCGTCGGCGCTCCGGCAACCACGGCGCGCGCCGGTGGCGCGCTGAAGGCCGGCTGGAGCACCGGCGCCGGTTCCGGCGACGGATTCTCGGGCGGGACGAAGAGTTCTATGTCGAAGGCCCGAAACAAGGGGGTCGCTCCCCCCAGTTGCCCGGGGCGATCATCGGCGAGGATCAACACGCCGCCCCGCTCAACCCACTCCGCCACCGCCGCGGCTTCGTCGCCGGTGTAGCGCTCGCTGGGACCGAGGACGATCAGCACCGCCGCTTCAGGGTCGGGCGCGAAACGCTCAGCGTACTGCAACCGACGCACATCGTAGCCCAGGGCCTCGATCCAGCGGTAGAGGGCCAGCGCGCCACGCGGCCCGCTGGCGTGGCTGCTGGCCCCGGAGCCGGGCACACTGGCCGCCCGTCCCGGCCCCAGGGCGATGAACAGCGCCAGGGCCGCAAACAGGCCGGCGAGGATGAGCAGATCACGCCGCATCGCCGGCCTGCTCCCGCAGCGCGCTCACCTGGTGCGCGTACTCGGCGTACCCCCGCGCATCAATCGGCGCCTTGCCGTACCAGACCCGGTCGGCGGTTTCCACGACCGGGGCGAGGCGCTCGTGCAGCGGAGGCTGGTCGCGCAAGCGGGCCAGGTGCTCACGGTTGGTCTGGTGGGGTTCGTAGCGCAGACGCCCGCGCTCATCGAGCCAGAGGAGCGTAGCCAGGGCCAGCGCGCGCACGGCCTCGCGGTAGTTGCCCTGGCGGGCCAGTTCGTCGGCGCGATCGCGCGCCTCGGCGGCGGTGTGAGCCGTCGCGTCGGGCCGGGCCTCCAGACGGGTCTCCACCCGCAGGGTCCGGCGCAGGCCCCGTAGCCACAGCCACAGCACCGCGATCACCAGGGCGGCGCCACCGGCGAGCAGCGCCCAGCCGGCAACGGTCGCCGAAGGGTTGGCCCTCGCGCCGACGGGTTCAAGCAGGCCCTCCAGCAGGCGCCCCAGGCGCTCGAAGAACCAGTCGAGCGGCCCCGGTTCGCGCGGCTGCGGCTCGGCGCGGGCGAAGGGCGGGCGGGCCAGGATGTCCTCCAGCCGTTCGAGGGCATCGTCCGGCGGGGACGGACCGGCGCGCGACAGGGTGTCAATCAGGGCGCCGAGGCGCGCGGCGATCAGCGGGAGGCGCGGCTCGGGGCGCGCCAGCTCCTCGGCCAGCCAGCGATTGTCCACCGGCGCGCTTCCGCCGCCGGGGAGCGCCACCGCGGTGGTGGCGATCAGACGGGGGGCCACCAGGTCCAGGCTGATGCGATCGCCCCGTTCGGCGGCCGCGCGCGCCTCGCGCAGGGCCTGTTCGTAGGCCGCCAGGCTGAGGGTGGCCCCCTGTGCGGCCACGGGCGCGACCCACACCAGCAGCAACAGACCGGCGAGCAGGACACTGCACAAGAACGGCGCGGCGACCCGGCGGTGCGCGGTGATGGAGCGATGGCGCATGGCGGTGGTCTGTACCTTCGTGGAGAGCGAAAGCGGTTCTGGCGATCCCGGCCATCCTCAATATTGTACCAAATTATGGTGATACGCCCGTCCGCCATCCCCGTGGCGCGTAGGGCTACGTCAGCGTCGTCCGCCCGGCGACTGACGCCGCGGGCGAGCCTCTGCGAAGCCCGCCGGCACGGGCTCGACAGGCCACGCAAGTGGCCTTCGCACCAGCCGTCCATGCGGCTCGCGCCGCACACCGACGGGATGAACATATTTCCTGGGAGGGCGCACAGCCCTCCCAAACCCTCCCACCGGGTGGGGGTAAGGGGAAACCCGGTTTCCCCATCCCCCTCGCCAGGGGCTTATGGTATGGTCTTTGAATAATACTCCGCTCTAGCCCGCGAAGGCGGGCTTCGCATTTCATAGCCGAGGGCTTTAGCCCCACGGCCAGCCCGGCATACCGGATTAATTTCTCAAAGACCATCTTGCCCGCGTAGACGCGACGAGGGCGGGCGTCGTTGACCTTGTCGCACGGCGCCGGCGACGGCAGCTTGCCCGCGTAGACGCGACGAAGGCGGAACGCCCTCGCTCCCAGGCGCGTGGGTTACCCCAGGTGTGAACCGTTATCCCTATGGGCCACATTGACAACCGGGCGCCAGGCGCGTACCATTGCCTGCGACAACACCCGGCTCGCGGAAGGGAGATCCCGGTGAACGAACAGCAAGACACGCCACAATGGCGTCTGGAGACCAGCCTGGTTCACGCCGGGGAACGCGCCGCCGCCCCGCAGGCCGTGCCCACGACCACGCCCATCTACACCACCAGCACCTACCTCTACCCCACGCTGGCCGAGCTTGACGCCGCCTTCGCCAGTGGTTCGGGCTACCTCTACGCGCGCTACGGCAACCCGACCGTGGCCGCGCTGGAGAGCGCCGTTGCGGCCATCGAGGGCGCGCGGGGGGCAGTGGCCTACGCTTCGGGGATGGCCGCGCTGCACGCCGCCCTGCTCGCCGCGGCCACGCCACGCGGCGAAACCGCGCCGCAGCCACGGGCCATCCTCGCTGCCCGCGACCTCTATGGGGCCACCACCGTGCTGCTGGAAGAACTGTTCGTGGCCCGCGGCGTGGTGGTGGCCTACGCCGATATGTGCGACCTCGACGCGGTCGAGGCGGCCCTGGCCGATTTGCGTCCGCAGGTGGTGCTGGTCGAGCAACTGTCGAACCCGCTGCTGCGCGTGGTGGATGTGGCCGGTCTGGCCACGCGCTGTCGGGCGGTGGGGGCGCGCCTGGTGGTTGACGGCACCATCGCCACGCCGGTGCTGCAACGCCCGCTGAGCCTGGGCGCCGACATCGTGGTTCACAGTGCCACCAAGTACCTGTCCGGCCATGGCGACACCCTTGGCGGCGTGGCCGCGGCGCGCACCGCTCTGCTGCACGATACCCTGGCCCGGCAGGCGCGCCTCCTGGGCGCCTCGCTGGGGCCGTTCGAGGCCCAGCAGACACTACGCGGCATGAAGACCCTCGCCTTGCGCTTCGAGCGCCAGTGCGCCAGCGCCGCCCGGATCGCCGCCTTTCTCGATAACCACCCCGCCGTGCTCCAGGTCCACTATCCGGGTCTCGCCACGCACCCCCAGCATGCCCTGGCGACAGCGGCCTTCGGCGGGCGCTTCGGCGGCCTGGTGAGCTTTGAACTTGCCGGCGATACGGTCGCCCTGCAACGCTTTGTGGATGGGCTGCGCCTGTTCCTGCCCGCCACCACCCTGGGCGACATCTACAGCCTGGTGAGCGTGCCGGCGATGGCCTCGCACCGCGAACTGGACCCCCAGCGGCGCGCCGAACGCGGCATCAGTGAGTTGCTGGTGCGCCTCTCCGTCGGCATCGAGGCGGTTGAGGATCTGATTGCTGACCTGGAGGCGGCGTTGAGTCGCACGTAAGGCCACATTCGTGGGGCGCACAACGCCCGATGAAAACGGCTCGGGAGCGCGGGTGGCTCGCCCTCGTCATGTCTCCGCGGGCAAGGTGACTGCCCCCCTCCCCAGCCCTCCCCCCGCTGGGGGGAGGGAGTCCGGCTCCTCCCCCCAGCGGGGGGAGGTTAGGAGGGGGGCTGCAGCGCCGCATGCGCGTAGGTCATCAGCCTATGGTCTTTGAATACATAATCCGGTATAGCCCGCGCAGGCGGGCTTCGCATTCCGTAGCCGAGGGCTTTAGCCCCACGGCCAGCCCGGCATACCGGATGAATGTCTCAAAGACCATCACATCAGGGGATGGGGAAACCCGGTTTCCCCATTCCCCTGCGGGGCGGGGGCGTGGGGAAACCCGGTTTCCCCACACCCCTGCTCCAGCAGCCTATTTTCACGTTAGCCATCCACGCGGCTGCGCCGCACACGGACGGGATGCAAAGGAGGGCTACGCCCAACACTTTCAAATCAGCCGTCCATGCGGCTCCGCCGCGCACCGACGGGATGAACATCCTTCTTGGGGGGGCGCAGCCCTCCCAAACCCACCCAGGG
>Ga0272446_1001192_pt1 | contig 38639 bp, 37 predicted proteins | sample YNPCB0061_FD_194587 | JGI IMG/M metagenome (GOLD analysis project Ga0272446, IMG submission 194587) | Hot spring microbial mat communities from Yellowstone National Park, WY, United States - YNP-CB-006-1 | ecosystem: Environmental > Aquatic > Thermal springs > Hot (42-90C) > Sediment | place...
GTGAAGTAACTGTTCCGCCTCCTTCAGCGACGTACCAGGCGCGGCGCTGTGCACCTCGCGCGTCATGATTTCGGTCACGGGCTTGCCGTCATCTCCCTCGAACAGCAAATCGCGCGTCGAGACGATACCGACGAGTTTCTCATCTTTATCCAGAATCAAAATCCCGCCTGTGCCTGTCTCATCCACCACGCGCTTCACCTCTCCCACCGTCTGCCGATCCGTCATCGTGATGGGATTATCCACCACGAACGACTCCGCCTTCTTCACGCGCTCGATCTGCCGCGCCTGCTCGGCAATCGTCATAAAACGGTGGATGATCCCAATCCCGCCCTCGCGCGCCATTGCAATTGCCATCTCGCTCTCGGTCACCACATCCATGTTCGCCGAAACAATCGGCGCTTGCAGCGCAATCTTGCGCGTCAGCCAACTCTTCGTCGAAAGCGTGCGCCGCGACTCCACATCGGAATACTGCGGCACCAGCAAGACATCGTCATAGGTCAAAGCCACATCGGGCAAAATTTTCATAGCGCCTCCAGGTTCTCCAGACTTCCGAAGTCTGACAGACTTCGGAAGTCTGGGAAGTCTGGAGGGAATTATAATGCGTGATGATGAGCCTGCATGCCCTTTCCCCTTTAGATGGACGCTACGAGAAAGAGACTTCTCCTCTGCGGGACTTCTTCTCCGAATTTGCCTATCTCCGTTCCCGCGCCCGCCTCGAGCTGGACTTTCTAACTGCTCTTTCCAAAATCGGCATTTGCCCACCCCCCAGCCTTTCCCTCGACAACTTCACCGACGAAGACGCTCTGAAAATCCAGGAATACGAAAAGACCACGCGGCACGATGTCAAGGCGATTGAGTATTTTTTGCGGGAACGCCTTTCTTTGCATACGCGAGGTTCCCCGCGTACGCGAGGTTCCCCGCGTACGCGAGGTTCTCTAACCTCGCCCGATGCGCCAGAGAACACATCCCGCGCACAGCCAGAAGAGCCAGGCAAAAACGAAGGGGACATTCTGCCCTGGCTTCACTTTGGGCTGACCTCCGAAGACATCAACAACATCGCCCAAGCCCTCGCCCTGCGCGACTCGCGCGACCACATCCTCCTCCCCGCCCTCGACAGCCTCCTCGCCTCCCTGCGCGGCTTTGCCAAGCGATACCGCGCCCTCCCCATGCTCGCGCGGACTCACGGTCAGCCCGCCGTGCCGACCACGCTGGGCAAAGAGATTGCCGTTTACCTTGCCCGTCTCAAAACATGCAGAGAAGAAATCGCCAGCCATACATTCGAAGCCAAACTGACGGGCGCCGTCGGGAACTTCAACGCCCTGCACGCGGCATTCCCAAACATAGACTGGCTCGCCTTCAGCCGCGACTTCATTCACAGCCTCGGTTTAGAACCCAACCTCGTCACAACCCAAATCTTGCCCTATGACAACTGGCTTCGTTACTTCCACACCCTCCAGTTGACCAACTCCATACTTCTTGGCTACGCGCAGGATATGTGGCGATACATCAGTGACGGCTGGCTCAGGCAGAAAGTCGTCGAAGGCGAGGTGGGGTCTTCCACCATGCCGCAGAAGGTCAACCCGATCCATTTCGAGAACGCCGAAGGCAACCTGGGAGTTGCCAATGCCCTGCTCACCCACTTCGTGCAGAAACTGGCGGTCTCACGCCTGCAAAGGGATTTGTCCGATTCAACCGTGCGGCGGACGTTCGGCGCGGCGCTCGGACATACGCTGCTGGCATGGATCAACATCACGAAAGGCATGTCGCGTGTGGAGGCGGACGAGGAGAGAATCAAGTCAGAGTTGAACGCGCATTGGGAGGTCGTCAGCGAGGGGGCGCAGACGATTCTGCGCGCGGCGGGTCGCAGCGACGCGTACGAGGCGCTCAAGTCACAGACGAGGGGACGCCAAATGGACAGTACCAGTTATCGGGTCTGGGTGGAGGCGCTGGATGTGGATGAGGAAACGCGCGGGAGGCTGATGAGTCTCTCGCCAGAGTCCTATTTGGGAGTCGCAGTTCAAATCACAGATATGGTGGTCGAGTAGGCGGCGGGTCTCGATACGTCCCTGCGGGACTACTCGACCAGCGCCGCCATATCGAGACCACATGGAGGTACCATGACAGTCACAGCAGTGATCGGTTCGCAATGGGGCGACGAGGGAAAAGGCAAGGCGGTGGATTTTCTCGCAGAGCAGGCGGATTATGTGGCGCGCTTCAACGGCGGGAATAACGCGGGGCATACGGTCATCAACGAGTTTGGGACGTTCAAGATTCATCTCGTGCCGTCGGGGATTTTTGCGCGGAACACAACGGCGCTCATCGGCGGCGGCGTGGTGATTGACCCCGCCGTGCTGATCGAGGAAATCGAGACGCTCAACCAGGCGGGCGTGGGTGTGGACGGGCGGCTGTGGGTCTCGCCGCGTTCGCACGTCATCATGCCGTATCACAAAATTCTGGATGGGCTGTACGAGGAGGCGAAGGGCGCAGGCGCGACGGGAACGACGCGGCGCGGCATTGGTCCCGTGTTTGCGGATAAGGTCAGTTACAACGGCATCCGCTGGAGCGATTTTGCGAGCGACGCGTTCGAGAAGCGTTTGAAGGTGCAGCTGGAGTTGAAGAACAAGATCATCACCGCGCTGGGCGGCGAGGCGCTCAAGTACGAGGAAGTGCGCGAGACGTACCGCGGCTATTACGAGAAACTCAAACCGTACATCAAAGAGTTGTTCCCCATTGTGCAGGCTGGCTTGAAGGCGAATAAACATTTCCTGCTCGAACAGGCGATGGGGACGTTCCTCGACACGGACTGGGGGACGTACCCGTTCGTGACCGCCTCGACGACGATTCCCTCCGCCGCTTCGGCTGGGCTGGGCATCCCGCCGCGTTACATCACGGACGTGGTCGGCGTGACGAAGGCATACACCACCCGCGTCGGCGCGGGACCGATGCCCACCGAAATCCACGACACGAACAGCAAAGCGTATGGGAAATTCGGCGAAGTCGCGGCTACGACGGGGCGCATCCGCCGCGTCGGCTGGCTGGACCTGGAACTGGTGCGCACCGCCGTCGAGTTGAGCGGCGTCACCGAACTCTGCCTGACCAAACTGGACGTGTTGAGCGGGCTGGAGGAGATTCAAGTCTGCGTCAACTACAAACTGGACGGGAAAGCCGTCCGTTACGCCGAGGTGGACGCATACGGGTTGGAGCGCGTGGAATGCGTCTATCAAACCGTCTCTGGCTGGAGCGAGGACATCAGCGGTGCGAGGTCGTTCGAGGAGTTGCCCGCGCAGGCGCAGAACTACGTGAAGATGATCGAGCTCGCGGCAGGCGTCCCTGTGAGGTGGATCGGCGTGGGTCCGCAGCGGGAGGCGACGATCAGAAAGCGTAACTGAAAAAAACGTCCCGAAGGTTTGCTTTACCGCCGAAATCGCCCTTTGTAAAACCTTCGGGACGTTTCAAAAATTCAACTCATCAGGAGGCACACATGATCAACTTCATTGCATGGCTCATCTTTGGCGCGCTGGCGGGATGGGTCGCCAGCATCATCACAGGCAAGAACCGCAAAATGGGCGCGCTTGCCAACATCGTCATCGGCATCTTCGGCGCGTTCGTCGGCGCGGGGATTCTGAATACGCTGGGCATTACCGTGCCGCAGGGCTTCAGTCTCATGGGTTTTCTGGTGGCGGTGGGCGGCGCGGTGGCGCTGATTTTTGCGACAAGGCTGGTGCGCTGAGCCTATGCCCAAACTTCTCATTGTTTCCCGCGAGGCAGAGGCGTACCGTCAACTGATCGAACAGGCAAACCTGCCCAGCCTGGAAATGGCGACGGATCCCGCCGAGTGCGACATCGTCCTCGGCGAGCCGCGCAGCATTCGCGCCCTGCTTCCGCGCCTGAGCCGCCTGAAGTGGATTCAATCCATCTATGCGGGCGTGGAATATCTGGTCGAGCCTGGTCATCGCCGCGACTACATCCTGACCAACGCGCGCGGCGTGTTTGGGGACCTGATGTCGGAATACGTGTTCGGTTATCTTCTCGCCCATGAGAAGAAAATCTTCGAGCGGTTCCGTTCACAACAGGCAAGATACTGGGACCGCGCCGAATCGGGGCTGCTGCGCGGCAAGACTCTCGGTCTGCTGGGCGTCGGCTCGATTGGGTCGCACGTGGCAAGGACAGCAAAACACTTCAACATGAAGGTATGGGGTTTCACCTGCGCCAGCGAAGACAGCCAGGATGTGGATGTCTACTTCCATCCCCCCGAACTTTTGAAATTTGCAGGCGGCTTGGATTATCTCGTATGCGTACTGCCCCGCACGGAAGGGACGAACCGCATCGTAAACGCCGACCTGCTCGACGCCCTGCCGCCACACGCAGTTCTCATCAACGTTGGGCGCGGAAACGCGGTGGACGACTCTGCGCTGATGCAAGCGCTCACACAGGGCAAACTCGCTGCGGCTGTGCTGGATGTCACCGACCCCGAACCGCTCCCTGCGGAGCATCCCTTCTGGACGACACCCAACCTGTTTCTCACTTTCCACACCTCCGCCAAGAGTTACGCTGAAGATATTACGAAGATATTCATAGAGAATTACTACCTCTATCTCGCAGGCAAACCGCTGAAGTATCAGGTTGATTTCGAGAGAGGATATTAACGGCAGTTCGGGATAGTGGACGAAGTCCATATCCAGACTCGCTGCCGTATCGAACATCAAGGTAAGCCATGCCTATCACACTCACCGACATCCAGCAAGCCGCCGAACGAATCAAGCCGTTCGTTCACCGCACACCCGTGATAACTTGCGAAAGCCTCAATCAACGCACGGGCGTGCAGGTGTATCTCAAATGCGAGAATCTGCAAAAGGTGGGGGCGTTCAAGTTTCGCGGGGCGTGCAACGCGGTCTTTTCATTGAGCGACGACCAGGCCGCGCGCGGGGTTGTCACACACTCATCGGGTAATCACGCACAGGCGCTGGCTCTGGCGGCAAAATTACGCGGCATCCCTGCTTACATCGTCATGCCGAATAACGCGCCGCAGGTCAAAAAAGACGCGGTGGCAGGTTACGGCGGCAGGATCACGTTTTGCGAACCAACGCTCGAAGCGAGAGAAAGCACAATGGAGAGAATCAGGCTCGATACGGGCGCGACCGTCGTTCATCCCTACAACGATGAGCGCGTCATTGCGGGACAAGGAACTGCCGCCCTCGAACTGCTCGATTCCATCCCAGACCTCGACGCCGTCATCGCGCCCGTCGGCGGTGGCGGGTTGTTGAGCGGCACCTCCATCGCCGCGAAGGGACTCAAACCGAGCATCCGCATCATTGCCGCCGAACCCGAAATGGCAAATGACGCCTATCGCTCGATAAAGGAGGGCAGGATCCTTCCATCGGAGAATCCAAAGACAATTGCCGATGGGTTGTTGACTTCGCTTGGAACATTGACGTTCCCCATCATTCGACAAAACGTCGAGCAGATTATCACCGTCAGCGAGCGAGGCATCGTCGAAGCGATGAGGTTCGTGTGGGAACGCGCCAAGATTGTCATTGAACCGTCGGCGGCGGTGGCGGTTGGCGTGCTGTGGGAAGGAAAAATTGACTTGACGAATTTGAAGGTAGGAGTTATTTTGAGTGGCGGCAACGTGGATTTGAACAAATTGCCCTGGCAGGCGTGAGGTTGAAGGAGCAAAGAACATGAACAGCGAACCCCCAATCGAAGAAAAACTTCCCTACCCCACCAAGCCCTTATATTTCCCCAATGGCACCTGGGTGGAAGAATTCATCATCCCCGAAGAGGACAAGGAGATCGTGCTGGAACAGTTATACCCGTTTTCCCCCGTTCCAAAACTGACCGACGAAATGTATGACCTGCACGCGGATAAGACCTTCATCGTCAAGGACTTCCGCGTTACATGGGAACATGGCATGAATTACCTGGTCAGCCCGTATTACCCCGAAAGCGGCGGGACCGTGATTGACTGGATGGACGAGAATTCGTGGGTGGACGATGAGGATTATGAGGAGGAGGATTTCGACGACGATTTGGATATGACGGAGTTCGACGATGACAATATTCCATTCTAAGCCTTTCAAAAGGAAACCAACATGAGCAAGCGAAGGCGATACGCACAAAAACAACCGGACATCTCCCAGATCGAATGGCTGAAGCACCGCACGGGTTACCCATCACCAGAAGAACGGGAGAAAATCATTCAACTGCGGCAGGAACTGCTGACCGAACTTGTCTCACTGATGGTGACAGGCGTCCAACTCGACGATGCACGAGTTCACAAACTTGCAAGAAAATACAGCCCGGAAGAACTCGAACGGGCGACAAGGATCGTGGGAGAGGTGCTCAACTTTCCAATGCCCACCGCCGAAAATGCAAGAAATTACCGCGAATACCGTCAACGGTATGCGCGTTTCGGCGCGGGTTTGAAGTTTTACACCGCAAAAGAGATGGACGAATTACAAGCGGCTTATGCGAACACCACAACAGGATTAAGCGCCCTTAATAAACCATCCGAAATTGATAAACTTCTGCTCTTTGGCTGGCGCGATTGGGAGGACATCACCCCTCCCGCTCCGCCGCCGCGCCCTGCCGATTTCCACGCGCCGCAGCCCGGCTCGTATCCTCCGCCCATCAACGAACTGCTCGAATGGGGGGACGAATTGGACATGTCACATGAGTTCGCAGATGAAAGGGAGTTTGCAACTTGGCGCAGGCACATTCCCGCCCTGACACGCATGGCGCTCGACCCCGGTCTGCTGAACGGCTGGCCCGCAGAAAAAGCCAGTTGGGCTCCCTGGCATGCCATTCATATGTTGGGTTCTTTGCAGGCATGGGAATCTGCTCCTGCCCTGGCGGCGCTTGCAGACATCGAGAACGACTGGCTCAGCGATCACCTGCCTCACATTTGGGCAGATATGGGCATAAAGGTCGAGCCGTCCCTGTGGATGATCCTCGAAGAGTCCTCCGCCTCCGCCAAGCGGCGCGGGCTGGCAGCACAAGCCTTATTCCATCTGGCTGAAGACAATTACGCCATGGAGACCAAAGTCATCAGCGGGTTTGAAAAGATACTGAAAAACACAAAAACCTCCGACCCAACCCTGAACGCCTATCTCATTCACTTCCTGAAAGAGATGGAAGCGGAAGAAGAGATTTGGGACGTCATCGAATCAGCCTTCGAGGAAGGGCGGGTGGACACGGAAATTATTAGCCGTGAAGACTTCGAGGAGGACGACTTCGATGACGATGAGTTTGATGAAGAATTTGACGAAGAGGAAGAAGAGGAAGAAGACGAAAGAGATTAGATCAACATCACTTCCACAATTTCGCCCGCGCTCAAGCCTGTTGCGTCGGGATGAATGCGCAAGAGACCGTCGGCGGCGGCAAGGGTAAAGATCAGGTTGCTTTTGCCGAAGATGGGATCGGCATTGTAATTGACGGTTGACGGTTGACGATTGAGGGTCAACTTCACGGGCCACCAATCTTCGCGCCCGGCTTGTGAGGGCAAATTCACAGTCAGCCTCGCCTGAACTGTCGCCTTGGGCTTGGGCAGCGCGCCAAGAAGTTTTTCGATTACAGGCACGACAAACAAATAGCCGTTCACCAGTGCGCTGACGGGGTTGCCGGGCAGCCCGATGACCGCCTTGCCGCCGCACACGCCGAGGATGGTCGGTTTGCCGGGGCGGGTGTTGATTCCATGCACGAGAACGCCCGGCTCCCCCAGTGAACGGATGACCTCGGCGGTCATGTCGCGGGTGGAAGCAGACGAGCCGGCAGTGATGATGACCGCTTCACACTCAGACAGCGCCTTCGCCGCCGCTTCTTTCAACGCCTGAAACTGGTCGCGGAAAATCCCATAGCGTTTTGCCACGCCTCCGCTTTTTTCGACAAGCGCCCCCAGCGAGTAGGAGTTGATGTCGCGCACCTGCCCCGGACGCGGAGTTTGACCGGGGTCAATCACTTCGTCGCCCGTTGAAATCAAACCTATTTGCACCTTTCTGGCAACATGCACGGAGGTAATACCCAGCGCCATCAAGCCGCCAATTTCGGCGGGACGCAGCCGCGTGCCTTTTGGCAGGATGAGTCCTCCCTGCTTCACGTCTTCACCGATGTGGATGACGTTCTCCCCTGCCGCAACGGCGCGGAAGATTTCGATTTCAATCTTCGCCAGACTTCCGAAGTTTTGAGAGACGTCGGAAGTCTTTTGTGTATATTCGAGCATCACCACCGCGTCGGCGCCTGCGGGCAGCATGCCGCCCGTGTGAATGAGGGCGCATTGCCCGGCTCCAATTTCGAAGGCGGGCGCGTCTCCCATTGGCACTTCGCCGATGAGGGTGAGGTAGGCGGGCAAAGAGTCGGATGCGCCGAAAGTGTCCTGCGCGCGGACGGCGTACCCGTCCACGGTGGTGCGTTTGAATTCGGGGAGAGGGTGCGGGGCGCGGATGTCTTCGGTGAGGATGCGGTCGAGGGCGTTGGCAACGCTGATGGGTTCAGAATCAGGCGTCGGCGGGGAAAGATGCGAGAGCAGGAGGCTGCGGGCTTCGTCGGGAGGGAGGAGAGTCAGAAATTCGGGCATTTTTTCAAGTCACAGGGTCAAGGTCGAAGGTCAGCGGAGCCAGAAGGTAAGGGCGAGGAAATAGGCGGTCAGCCCAAACACGGCGGCGGAGGTTGCCTGGAGGATTTTCCAGTTGGGCGGCAAGCCGAGTGCGATGTTGCGGAGTTGGAGAATCTGGTAGAGGGCAAAGGGCAGGGTGAGGAAGGCGGGAGCCAGCAGAGGCAGGGTGAGTCCGAAAGCGGGCATGGTGAGGAAAAAGATGTAAGCGAAGATGATGAAGATGTGATGAAGCGGTACAACGCGCTCCCAACCGAGGCGGGTGAGAAAGGTAATGCGTCCGTATTTTCGGTCTTGCGCAAAGGTTGGGAAGTTCGATGCGATGAAACAGGCAAAGGCGAGGAAGGTGAGCGGAATGGCGATGGCGAGGAAGCGGTGCGGGGTCGCAGCCTGGAAGACAAAGGCGATGGAGGGGATGACGTAGGCAAGGTGAATGGCGAGGAGCAGTTCGCCAAAGCCTCGATTGGAGAGACGCAGCGGCGGGAGGGAATGAACAAGGATGAGAATGAGCGAGACAGCGGGAAAAAGGAATGAGGCAAAAGGAAGTTGCCGCGTGGCGAATAATCCGTAGAAGATGAGGGCGAGGGCGGCAAGAGACGCAAGGGAGGTATACAGCAGGTTGTTGCGGAGGGTTTGCCGTGCGCGGCGGGTTTCGCCTTCGGCAAGCGGTTCGACATCGAGACGGAAGATTTCGGGCAGGAGGGACATGGTCAGTTGTGCGAGGAGGACGCTCAACAACCCAAGCCAGAAGGGGGCAGGGTGAAAGGTGACGCCGAGGTAGTCGGCGATGCCTGCGCCGAGGAGGTAGGTGAGGGCGGCAAAGAGCAGGTGGAGGGGACGGGTGAGGCGGAGCATGATAGCGGTAATTGGTAATTGGTAATTGGTAATTGGTTAAGGGAAAACAAGAGCGGAAAGAAATTCGTCCAGTCTCTTCACCGCTTGCGGGAGGTTTTTGCGTCCCAGCCCAACACGGAAGTGGTTGCCCGTGTCATCGTACATTGTGCCGGGCAGGAGCAGGACGCCCGCCTGACGGACAACTTTATCACAAAATTCTTCAACGTTTCCGCGCAGGAGTTTTGGGAAGCCCATCGAGCCTGCCTGCGGACGCACCCACGAGAACAGGTCGGCGCGGCGGGCGAAGAAGTCGTCCATGACGGCGAGGTTGTTCTGGATGATACCAAGGCTGCGTTCGATGAGTTTGTGACGGTTGCGCATGGCAACTTCGGCAAGGAATTCGCTCGGCGCGGAATTGCAGATGGTGGTGTAGTCTTTGAGCGACGCCATTCTTTCGTAGAGTTTTCTGTTTTTTGTGGCTATCCACCCAATGCGGAGACCGGCGAGTCCATAGGTCTTGGAAGTCACGCCTAGGGAAACAGCGTGACCGCCCACGTCACAGGCGGCAGGCAGGCGCATGGATGGGTCGTATTCGGATTCGCGATAGACTTCGTCGGAAAACAAAAGGAGTCCATATTCCTGAACAAACCCGTGAAGCGCTTCATAGTCTTCCCGCGGCATCAGGTAACCGGTGGGGTTGTGGGGAGTGTTGAGGATCACGGCTTTGGTTTTCGAGCGCAGCAACTTTCGCAGATCGTGAATATCCAGCGCCCAGCCGTTTTCCTCCCGCGCCAGCCAGAGACTCACGTCACAGCCAATCGCTTTCGCCACTTCGCTGAGGGACTGGTAATGCGGCGCGTGGACAATGACATGGTCGCCCGCTTTCAGCGCCGCCAGCATGAAGAGGAAAATCGCCTCCTCTGCCCCTGTGTGGACGAGAATTTCATCGGGCTGGATGGTTTCGTACATTCTGGCGATTTCCCGCCGCAGGGCAGGGCTTCCCTGTGATTCGGTGTACCCCAGCCAGACGCGCTGAAACTTCTCCGCCGCGCCATCTTCCAGCGCGAGCAAATCTGCTATGGACATGGCTTCACAGTCCGAGGAGCAGAGCAGGTATTTGGTGGCGAATTCGTATCGGGCAAAGTAACGCTCGAGTTTGAAGGGAGGCAAGTACATAGTTATCAGTTTCAGTAGATCACGAAAGCCTCGCGTAGTGTGCGCTCTCCCCTGGCACCGCCCGCCAGGGCAGGTGTAGCGCAAAACTGGCGTTAGAGAACGCCAATTACGCGCTTTCGTGAAGTACCAAGTTTACCTGCTTACTTTAGAGCCTTCTTCATGTCGCGGTAATGGATTTGATTGTGCAGGTAGAGCATCTTGATCATCTCGCGCAGGGTGGTCATGCCGAGGAAGGGATGGCGTCCCTGCTTGTCGAGGTCGGCTTCGTCGAGCGAGAGCGTCCACGCAATCGAATCGGCACGGACGGCTTTGAATTGTTCGAGCAGTTCCTGCGGCGACAGGTTTTTCGTCTTCTCTTGCTGAGAGGCGTTGTAGCGGTCAATCGAAAAATCCTCCGAAGCGCCCTCGCCCGTCAGGCGGATGCGCTCGAACAGCCGCACCAGTCCGCGCTCAGAGGTGACAAAGTGCGCCAGAATGTTACGGATCGTCCATGTTTCGCCTTCGGTGTACACCTGCGCCTGCCACTGGTCGTCGGTCAAGCCTGCGAAGATGGCAAAGAATTTTTCCCCTTCGGATTTCAATTTATCAGCGAGTTCATTTATTTCCGACATCAGGTTGCTCCTTCAAAACACGCGATAGAGAAAGTTGCCTACACGAGGGAATATCCCCCGTCCACGACGATGGTCTGCCCGGTGATGTATTGATTCTGGATCAAAAATTCGAGGGCAGAGGTAATTTCTTCGCTTCTTGCGGGACGTTTGAGCGGAATCCGCTCGATGAGCCTTTGCCACTCTTCGGCAGAGACCACATCCGATTGCAAAACGAAGCCCGGAGCGATGGCGTTGACGCGGATCTGCGGAGCGAGGGCGCGGGCAAGGACGCGGGTCAGCGATTCCAGCGCGGCTTTGCTGACGGTGTAGGAGGGGTAACGGCTCCATGCCTTTTGCGCGCCCACGTCGGTGATGTTGACGATGAGCCCGCCGCCGGTCATTTTTTTGGCGCAGGCTTGAGCAAGGAGGAAAGGGGCGCGCAGGTTGAGGTCGAGGACGGCGTCCCAATGTTCGAGGCTGAGGGAGTCCACGTTGCCGGCAGGCATGAAGGCGGCGGAGTTGACCAATACTTCAAGGGTGAAGGAGGAGGATTGAAGGATGGCTTCGAGTTGCGCAAGAAGGCTTTGAACGCCGCCGGGTTGTGTCAGGTCGGCTTGGGCGGGGAAAACGCGCCTCGAGAGCGATTCGATTTCCAGTCTGGTTTGAAGCGCTTCGTCGGTTGAGGTGTGGTAGTGGAGCAGGATGTCGTACCCCAAACGCGCAAGGGTCAGAGCGAAGGCTTTTCCAAGTCGGTGGGCGGCGCCGGTGACGAGGGCGAGAGGGGGCATGTCCCCATTATAAACGTTCCCTCAGCCCAGCCCTCGAGGCGGCGTTATTTGCGGAAGAAATTCGAGAGGAAGAACCAGATGTTGGCGGGACGCTCGGCAAGACGGCGCATGAAGTAGGGATACCAGTGTGTGCCGTAGGGAACGTACACCCGCACGGGGTAGCCTTCTTGAACGAGTTGCTCCTGCAGGTCGCGGCGGATGCCGTAGAGCATTTGAAATTCGATGGCGTTCTTTGGCAGACCGACTTTCGCGGCGTATCCTTTGGCGAAGGCAATGCGCTTTTCGTCGTGTGTGGCAATGGCAGGGATGGGCGGGATGCGCCCGTCTGGGCTGAGGGTGTTGGCTTCGGCTTTGAGGGCGGCGTCTATCAGAATTTTGGTGAGCAGGTCGTAGTTGGCGTCCACATCGGTTTTTTTGGGAAAGGCTTTGTCGGGCGGTTCCTTGTATGCGCCCTTGACGAGGCGGAAGTGCGTGCCGAGTTCGAGCAGAGATTTGACATCGGCTTCGGTGCGGTAGAGGTAGGATTGCACCACCATGCCGACTGTTTGAGGGGTAAAGCCGCGTTCCAGCGCCGCTTTGTAGATGGAGATGGTAAGGTCGGTGTATGGCGTATCTTCCATGTCTATGCGGACGAAGTTGCCGTGTTTGCGGGCTTGTTCCAGAATGCGCAGCAGGTTTTGCAGGCAGATTTCCTCGTCCAGCCCCATGCCGATTTGGGTCAATTTGATGGAGACGTTGGATTTAACCCCCGCTTTATCTATTTCGTCCAAAATTGCCAGAATATCATCCGCTGCCTGGTTGGCTTCATCCACATTCGAGGTGTGTTCTCCGAGATGATCGAGCGTAGCATGGATGCCTTTGGCGTTCAGTTCGCGCACCGCTCGAATGGCGTCTTCGGGTTTCTCCCCCGCAACAAAGCGGGATGCCGCCCGCCAGGCAAAACTCCAACTCGTGACCAGTTTTTGCGCCCATGCCGCTTTGGAAAGATAGATGAGAAAGGAGCGTAGCATCGTCCTGTCCTTTTGGAAGTTTTGGAATCTGCCAGTTGCCTGGCGAAAAGCAAAAGTATTCTAGCACAAACACAAAATTTGAGTGTTATACTTTTTCTGTTACAAAACTCACCTTCAAGAAAATTAACAAATAAATACCGTAACCGCGTAGTTGGCGTTCTCTAACGTCAACAGGCGCGTTAGAGAACACGCCCTACGCAACATTACGGGATTATGTTACTAGAGATTACAAAGGTGAGGCATGAGGTGAAATTTTGAGAAATCGCAGTTCCGTACCCGTTTTACGCGGTATTTCCATAGCCTTCCTGTCCATTGCCATCGTCATTACCATTGTGGCGCTGATTGGCTACAGCCGCACGCGCAACAACTACCCCAGCGGCATGACCATCGGCGGTGTGCCGGTGGGAGGCGTCAGCCCGCAGATTGCCGCCGAACGAGTGCTGCAGGTCTATTCCTCGCCCATCGAGGTGCGCTACGGCGACGCAGTCATACACATTGACCCGTCGGTGGTGGGCTTCGAGGTGGACATCGAAAGCATGATTGCCGCCGCCGACCTCGCCCGCACGGGCGGCTCGTTCTGGGGCGGATTTTGGAACTATCTGTGGAACCGTCAGCCGCCGCCGGTGGAGATTCCGCTCAGCGCTTCCCTCTCGGAAGAAAGGCTGATTGCCTACCTCCAGACCGAAATCTCCGCCCGCTACGACCAGCCTCCCACCCCCGCAGAGCCGGTTCCCGGCAGCACTACCTTCAAGCCCGGCGAACCGGGGCGCGTCCTCGACATTCCGCGCGCCGTGCGCCTGATTGAAGACACCCTGCGCTCACCCAACAAACGCACGGTGGTGATTCCCTTCCAGCAGAGCGTCGCTGCGCGCCCCACCATGCAAAACCTGGAAATCCTGCTCCAGCAAAACATCCTCGCCGCCGGCTTCGACGGCGTCATCGGAGTCTATCTGCTCGACCTGCAAAACGGGCAGGAAATTCACTTTGCCATGGACAAGGGTGAACTCATCCCGGTCAACCCCGATGTGGCGTTCACCTCCTCCAGCACGGTCAAAATCCCCATCATGGTTTCCTACTTCATTCACAACGGCGCTGCCGCGCTGGACGAAACCTCCACCGCCCTCATCCTCGATATGATTCGCAAATCTGAAAACCCCCCGGCAGACCGCCTGATGAGCGCACTCGACCCGGCGCGCGGTCCGCTCGTGGTGACCGAAGACATGCGAAAGATCGGGCTGGAAAACACCTTCCTCGCCGGCTTCTTCTGCAGCGCTGAGGCGCCCTGCCCTCTCCTTCAGCGCATCACCACCCCCGCCAACCAGCGCACCGATGTCTTCACTGATCCCGACATCTTCAACCAAACCACCCCCTCCGACAGCGGCATGCTCCTCGCAGACATCTATCAATGCGCCGAAAGCGGGGGCGGAGCGCTGATTGCCGCCTTCCCGCAAACCATCACCCCCGAAATCTGCCGGCAGATGATTGACTTTTTGGCGACAGACAAAATCGGGGTCCTGATTGAAGCGGGCGTTCCCGAAGGCACGCGCGTCGCACACAAACACGGCTGGATCAGCGAACCGTCCTCCGGCGTCATCAAAAACATCAGCGACGCCGCCATCGTCTACACGCCCGGCGGCAACTACGTGCTTTCCATCTACGCCTATCATCCCGTGCAGACGGTCTGGGAACCGGTCTCGACCCTGTTTGCCCAACTCTCGCAGGCGGTTTATAACTTCTATAACCTACCGGGGCAATAAGATATAATCACAGTATGAGCGCGGCGCTGGGACTATACAGACTCCAACAGGTGGACAGTCAGATAGACGCCATTCGTGCGCGTCTGGCGGTCATTCGCCAAACGCTCGAAAATGACCTCAAACGGCGCACCGCCGCCCAAGCCTTATCTGTCGCCGAAGACCTTCACCGCCAAGCCGCCAGCACCCTGAAACAAAGCGAAGCCGAAGTAGAACGGCAAACCCTAAAAATCAAACAAAACGAAGCCAGCCTCTACAGCGGCAACGTGAAAAACCCCAAAGAACTACAAGACCTGCAGCAGGACATAGCCTCCCTCAAAAAGCACCTGGGCACCCTCGAAGAACGCGAACTGGAAGCCATGCTTCGCGCCGAAGAAACAGCAAAACAAGTGGAACTTGCCAAAGCCCAACTGGCAGACATTGAATCAAACCTGCTGATACAAAACCGCGACCTCGCCAGCGAAACCGAAAAATTGAACGCCGACCTTGAGCGCCTCCAGGCTGAACGGCAGGCGGTGATCTCAACCCTGTCCGAACAAGCGCTCAAAACCTACGAAGGGCTACGCCAGCACAAGCGGGGAATCGCTGTCGCAATCATCAGCGAAGACGCCTGCTCAGCCTGCGGCACCACACTGACCGCCTCCCAACAGCAATTCGCCCGCCTGCCCCAACTCTTCTACTGCCCCACCTGCGGCAGAGTTCTCTACGCCGGGTAAACACAAACGATGCAACTCAACACCCCCACCGCCTTAATCATCGGTTTCCTGCTGGGAGTCGCCGCCACCCTCCTTGTTCAGCGAATACGCCCCTTGCTGCGGCAAGTCCGCGAAAACGCCCGCCAACGGCGCGAAGAAGCAAAACTCCGCCGCACCAGCGGACTGGAAGACAACCACCGCCGCATCACCCTCCGCCGCGCCCAGGGAATGCACCTCGCCGCGCCGCTCTTCGCCCTCGATGAAATTTTGCAGGAACCCAAACTTATTGCCCCTCCATCCCCCGTGCAACCCGGCAGGGAAAGCCTCACTGAAGACATCGTCGCCCAAACCCTGCCCTACATGCCAGAATGGCCCGAACTGGCGGCAATCTACCGCGCCCCCACCCTCAGCCTGGTGGAGGCGGTGACCGCTGAAGCCAACGTCGTCATCGTCGGCGCGGCGGGAGCAGGAAAAACCGTCGCCCTGGCACACCTCGCCTCGCTGGCGGCAAACTCCAGGGTCCAGTTAGAAGCGGGCAAAGAAGCCGTTCCATTTCTCTACCATGTCGCCGACCTGCAATTGCCCTTCGATTCCAGCAACGACCCTCTCACCCTCGTCATCAACGCCGCCAACGAACACACCCCCTTCTTCGACCGCGGACGCCTGCCGGAATTCATCCGACAGACCTTCACCACCGGCAAAGCGCTCCTGCTGCTGGATGGCTACGACGAAGCAGACCCGCAAACCCAAACCCACATCACCGCATGGCTGCAAGCGCTCATCCAAGCCTACCCCCTCGCGCGCATCGTCACCACCGGCATGCCCGGTCAACTCAACGGTTTGATCCGCCTGGGCTTCCACCCGCTGGCGCTGACCGCCTGGGACGAGCGCACCACCTCCAAATTCATCCGCCAATGGGGTGAGGCATGGACACGCAGCCTCCCCAGCAGCATAGACGCACTGCTCCTCAACGAATGGCTGGATACCGACAACACCGGTCTGACTCCGCTCGAACTGACCCTCAAAACCTGGGGCGCCTACGCCGGCGACAGCCGCGGCGCGCGCATCCTCGACTTCATTGCCGCCCACATTCGCCGCCTTCTCCCGCCTGGCACCCTGCCCGCCGCCCCCGAAATGCTCGCCCTGCAAGCCATCCTCAACCTCCAGCCCCTCTTCGAACCGAGCAAAGCCCGTACCTGGATTCAGCAATTCGACATAGCAGAAGCCCCCGAAGCAGAATCCGCCGCCGGCGGCGAAAGCGAACCGTCTGCTTCCTCGCCTGCCAAAACCGGCAAAAAATCTCGGTCTGCCATCCCCCTCCCGACTTACGGCTTGATCACCAAATGGATCGAAAGCGGGCTGCTCGTAGCACACCCCAACGAAAAAGCGCGCTTCCTGCACCCGCTCTTCAGCGGATACCTGGCAGGAAAAGCAGCCGACGCCGTCAATGCTTATACCGCCCTGCTTGCTCAACCCTCCTGGAGCGGCAGAACCATCGCCCTGCACTACCTTGCCGCCTGCGGTGACGCATCCAAAGCCGCAGATACCCTGCTCAAACAATCGGATTTACCCTTCCACCGCGAAACCTTCGAAGTTGCCCACTGGCTGAAAGACGCCCCCAAAGAAGCGCCCTGGCGCGCCAAAGCATTTGCCAGCCTGCTCTCCATTCTGCAATCAGAAGGACAACCCCTCACCCTGCGGGCGCAGGCAATGGCGGCATTCGTCGCCAGCCGCGACCCCGGCGCCGCCCCGCTCTTCCGTCAACTGCTCACCTCCCGTTCCTTCGAACTCATCCCCCTCGCCGCACTCGGAAGCGGCGCCCTGCGCGACCGCAAAGCCGTTCCCATCCTCGAACAAACCCTTCAGGCGCCGGTTAGCGCAGTCAGGCGGGCAGCCTGCCTTGCCCTCGTCGCCATCGGCATAGACAAAGCCATCGAAGCCGTTGCCCGCGCCCTCTTGCAAGGCGACGAAGAACTGCGCCGCGCCGCCGCCCAGGCGCTTGCAAACAACCCCGCCGAAGGCTACGAAATCCTGCGCGAAGGCGCCGCCCATCCCGACATCATGGTGCGCCGCGCCGTCGTCCACGGGCTTGCCCGTGTCGAACAGCCCTGGGCAATCCAAAAACTCCAGAACATGCAAACCGAAGACGACCAGTGGGCAGTGCGCAACCTCGCAAACCAATACGTCGAAGAAATCTCCATGCGCGACCCGCGCACCCCCCGCAAACTCACCCCGCCCTCCGAAACCCCCTGGCTGGTTGAATTTGCCGCCAAACAAGGCGTTGGCATTCCGCGCGGCGGTCCCGCCACCGACCTGCTCCTCAAAGCCCTGCGCTTCGGCAACCCCGAAGAACGCCTCGCCTCCATCCCCTACCTCAAACAAACCCCCAGCGAAGGCGTCATCAGCGCCTTCTACAACGCAATCTACGGCGACGACCCCGAAGTCCGCGAAGCCTGTTACCTCACCATCCAGGAACTCGCGGCAGACGGCATCCCCATCCCCCACCCCAACCAATTCGGACTTGGCTGACATGCTCATCACAAACGCAACCCTCATCACCTGGGAGGCAGAAAACCGCATCCTCTCAGACCATGCCCTGCTCATCGAAAACGACCGCATCCGCGAAATCGGCACCACGCAGGCGCTCACCGCCCAATACCCCCACGAAGAGAAACTGGACGCGCGCGGGCAATACGTCATGCCTGGCAGCATCTGCGCCCACACCCACTTCTACGGCGCCTACGCGCGCGGCATGGCAATCCCCGCTCCCGCACCCAAAGACTTCCCTGAAATCCTCCAAAAACTGTGGTGGCCCCTCGACCGTTCGCTCGACGCCGAAAGCATCCGCTATTCCGTCCTGCCCTGCCTCGTGGACGCAGTCAAACACGGCACCACCACCCTCTTCGACCACCACGCCTCCCCCAACGCCATCCACGGCTCGCTCGACATCATCGCCGAAGAAGTCGAAAGAGCAGGTCTGCGCGCCGTGCTGTGCTACGAAGTGACCGACCGCGACGGCGAAACCAAGATGAAAGCCGGCATCGAAGAAAACGTCCGCTTCCTCAAACGGACAAAAAGCCCGCTTCTCGCCGGGACCTTCGGCCTGCACGCCAGCCTCACGCTTTCCGACTCATCTCTAGCCTTGTGCCGCCAAGCCGTGCCTGAGGAAATCGGCTTCCACATCCACACCGCCGAACACGAAGCCGACGAATACGACAGCCTGAACAAATCCGGCACACGCGTCATTGACCGTTTGCACAAACACGGCATCCTTGGACCCAAAACCATCACCGCCCACGGCGTCCACCTCGACACGCGCGAAATTCAACTCCTCGCCGAAACAGGCACCTGGCTCACCCACCAGCCGCGCTCGAACATGAACAACGGCGTCGGCGTGGCGCCCATCGAATCAATGATGCGCGCAGGCGTGCGGGTCTGTTTGGGAAACGATGGCTTCTCCAACGCCATGTGGGAGGAATGGAAAGCCGCCTACCTCCTGCACAAAGTCCACCACCGCGACCCGCGCCGCATGGGCGGCTACGACCTCCAGCAGATGGCAATCTACAACAATGCCGCGCTGGCGGGCGCCTTCTTCCCTGCTGCAACGATAGGGCAACTCATCCCCGGCGCATTTGCAGATATGATTTTTGTAGATTACCACCCCAACACCCCCCTCACACCCGGCAACCTGCCCTGGCACATCGTCTTCGGCTTCCAGCAGAGCATGGTCACAACGACCATCGTCGCAGGCAAAATCTTGATGAAAGATCGAGAACTATTGACCCTGGACGAAAAAGAAATCGCTGCCAAAGCCCGCGAAATTGCGCCAAAGGTTTGGGAGCGCTACCAAAAAGAAGCTGCAAAGGTTATGTAAAGACCTTAGCGCGCCAGAGGGCGCACAGTACGCCTTCGCGTAAGAGACGCCCTCTTATCATCTCCCGCATAGCGGACGTTCTCTAACGTCCGCCGAACAATCAACAAAACAGGAGTTTTCATGGAAGAAAAAGCACCATTGTTGTTGACCATCGCCGTACTCGGCGGCACTGGCAAAGAAGGCAAAGGGCTAGCCTACCGCTGGGCAAAAGCAGGGTACAAAGTCATCATTGGCTCGCGCCTACCCGAAAAAGCCGTCACCGCCGCATCCGAAATCATTGAACAACTGGAGGGATCTTCCTCCGTCGTTGGCGCTTCGAACCTGGAAGCCGCGCAACAGGCGGATATTGTCGTCCTCACCGTGCCTTATGCCGCCCATCGCGACACCCTCGAAAGCGTAAAACAGGCGCTCAAAGGCAAACTGCTGATTGACGTCACCGTTCCGCTTGTGCCTCCAAAAGTGACCAAAGTGCAGATGCCGCCCGCCGGATCCGCGGCACAGGAGGCAAAGCAAATCCTCGGCGACGATGTGCAGGTGGTTGCCGCATTCCAAAACATTTCCCACGAGCACCTGATGACAGATGCAGAAGTGGAATGCGACGTACTGGTCACCGGCTCGAGCAAGGAAGCCCGCGCCGAAGCCATCAAACTCGTCGAAGCCGCCGGCTTAACCGGCTGGGACGCGGGTCCCATCGAAAACTCCGTCGTCGTGGAGGGGTTGACCAGCGTGCTGATTAACATCAACAAACAATACGGCTCCACGCATGCTGGAATCAAGATTACCGGCGTTCACAAAAAGTAAGCAAAGCGTCCCGAAGGTTCTCAACCCAAACCTTCGGGACGCTGCGCAACCTCAATTACCAATTACAGCCATAAATGCCCCTCACGCTCACCCCTCTCACAAACATCCCCCTCATCCGCCAAGGCGACGACCTGGCGGATATTCTTCTAACCGCCCTGCAAGAGACCAACATCGAACTTCAGGACGGCGACATCCTTGTCCTGGCGCAGAAAATCGTCAGCAAAGCCGAAGGACAGATGGTGAACCTTGCCACCGTCATGCCAGGTGAACGGGCGCGGGAACTGGCGCAGCAATCGGGCAAAGACCCGCGCATGGTGGAACTGCTCTTGCAGGAAAGCGCTGAAATTTTACGCGTGCGCCCAGGCACCATCATCGTCGAACACAAACTTGGCTTTGTTTGCGCCAACGCCGGCATTGATCATTCCAACGTGGCAGGCGAGGGAGATTCGGTCGAAGAGTGGGTACTGCTCCTTCCGCGCAACCCAGATCAATCGTCGCGCATGATTCGAGAAAAAATCCAAACCACAACAGGAAAGAAAATCGGCGTCATGATCATCGACTCACATGGGCGCGCCTGGCGCATCGGCACCGTCGGCGTGTGCATTGGGCTGAGCGGCATCCCCGCGGTCATAGACGAACGCGGATGGAAAGACCTCTTCGGGCGGGAACTGCGCATCACCATCGTGGGCGCGGCAGATGAACTCGCCGCCGCCGCCAGCCTCGTCATGGGGCAAGCCGCCGAAGGCACGCCCGCCGTCCACGTACGCGGTTTCCCCTACCCCCTGCGCGAAAGCGCGCTCAAGGAACTCCTGCGCCCAAAAGAACAGGACATGTTCCGGTGACGGACGATAGACCATAGAAGATATCGGAGAGTTTCTATCCACGAAGAACACGAATGATCACGAAAAAGAGGCAAAATTCGCGTTTCTTCGTGAACTTCGTGGAAAAAACGTTAATTCCGATAAAGTCTATTGCATCACAACAACGCTGGAGAAACGCCATGCCATTTCCCGAAAAATTTCAAGACTTGCTCCAACCCGAAACCAAAGCCTACCTCTTCCTGGCAACCATCATGCCCGACGGCTCGCCGCAAGTCACGCCCGTGTGGTTCAACACCGACGGCGAATACATCCTCATCAACACCAATGAAGGACGCACCAAAGACCGCAACATGAAAGCCCGCCCCAAAGTCGCAATGGTCATCCAGGACCCTGCCAACCCCTACCGTTACCTCCAGATCCGCGGAGAAGTGGCGGCTTACACCCGAGATGGCGCCGATGAACACATCAACCAACTCTCCCTCAAATACGACAACAAACCCTGGACCTACCGCCCCGGACAAAAGCGCATCCTCTACAAAATCAGACCGCTTCACTTTGACTCCCACTGACCTGCACCACTTCCTGCGGACACGCCGTTCGATCCGCCGCTTCAAACCAGACCCGGTACCTGATTCGGTCATCTGGAACATTCTCCACACTGCAACCTTTGCCCCCTCCGCTCACAACCTTCAACCCTGGCGGTTTGCCATCGTGCCGACGGCTTCCACCGGCAGAAAGCGCCTCCTCCACGCCCTGACCTCCGCCATGCGCGCAGACATGACCGCCGAGGGCGCGGCGTCAGAGGAGATCGAAGCACGGGTGACGCGCTCGGTCAAACGTCTGAAAGAGGCGCCCGTTCTCATTCTGCTCTGCCGCGACGAAACCGCCGTCCGCGAACATAAGCCGCAGGACGAGATCATGTCCATCCAATCGGTTGCGGCGTGCGCGACGTATCTCCTGCTCGCCGCGCACGCCGAGGGCTTGGGCGGCAACTGGATCTGCTGGACCCTCTACGCCCAGGAAGCAACGCGGCAGGCGCTGAACCTGCCCGAAACATGGCAGCCGCAGGCAATGTTCTTTTTGGGCTATGCAAATGAGGAACCGAGGGAGAAAAAATTGAACCCGCTGGAGGGCATCGTAGTGCAAGCCTGAAACTTGCACATAGACAGGCATTAGACTTTATCCGTAATCAGAAAACCGTCCCAAAGGTTTTTCGTGCAACCTTCGGGACGATTATTTTTACGGCATGGCAGTCTCAACAAAGCGTATCACACCGAGTTGAGAGGTCTCGCCGCGCGAGATGAACACGCGGATTTCATTGCCGCCGTTTTCAGCAAGGATGATGAGCGACTGTTCGCCAGCCGGAACATTTTCGAGGCGGAAACTACCGTCTGCGTTTGTACGCACTGACTGGTCGCTGCCCAAGATCAACACTTCGCCCTGAAACGGCGCGCCGCTGGAGGTCAACACCACACCCTCTACCGCTCCTTTGCCCCCCACAATACGAGCGCCAGATGTGGTATTTACCAGGCTAAAGAAACCAAGAAACAACACCAGCACAGCGAGGGCGCTAATCAAGCGGCGCATTCTACGCTTTCCTGCCTCATTGTCAGAGGACAGGTCGGGCAATCCATCTTGAAAGTTTTCCAGAGAGGGGTCTTTTTCAAACATGGCTTTCTCCTGCAAATCAACGCCACAGGTTAGGGAATAGAAATACCAAAATTATCCACACAGACCTGGGAAGAATCCCAGGAACGCAGTCCCGTCCCGCCTTGGGTATAACTGGAGTCCGAGGCGGTCAGCACGGGAACGCCGTCGATGTAGGCGGTAAACTGATTGCCCTGCACTGAAACGGCAACATCCTTCGGCGCGCCATACCAATCGTAGCCTTTCGCGGGAGCCACGGCAAAAGGCGGAAGTTCCCTGCCGTCCACCCACTTTCGGAAGATGAAGGCGCCGCCGCCATAGCCCGGGTCATATTGAAAGGTGTAGCCGTTGAATTGTCCTTTGTCGTTTAACGTGGTGCGGAAGAAAACTCCGTAGCCATTGCCCTTCATCAGATGCGCGCCGGAGACTTGAACGGTATAGTCTTTGGGCTTGAGATCGGCTGAACATTTGTCGAAGATCATTCCCACCCCCGAAGCGCAGGCAGAACCGTTCTTCGATTGCCATGCGCCCTGTCCTTTTGTCCAGCCATCCAGCCCGGCGTCAAAACTATCTTCACAGGCATATTTCACTGCTGCGCATACATCCTCGCCGGAAAAGATGCGCGCAGTGCGGCAATAAACATCCGAAAGGCGCACCCCGCTCAACTGCAGCACCAATGCTGTTCCAATGACCAGCAAGCCAATCAGCAAGACATACTCCACAAGTCCTTGTCCTTTTGAATGGCGCATGTGCTTCATGACATCTTCTCCTTTCTCTTTGCGATTCTTGCCTGAACACGCTGATATCCTTCCCTGGGAGATTTGGGGGCAGTAGATTTATGAACAGGATGGCTCCAGTGAAACGCCAGATCTTCGAACAAAGCAGCAAAGGGGCTTTCAGGCTGGGCATAGGTGACTGGTTTTCCCAGGGTAATCGCCGTGGAAAAGGTGTCGCCGCCGTTGGGAATGATCACCCGAATGGGGCGTTTGAGGGATTTTTCGATTTGCGCCCGCGATAAGCCATTGCCTTTGAAAGTCCAGTTCAATACCAGTTCGATTTTCTCCGCAGGATAATCAAGCTTATCGAAGACGCGCAAAGCAGAACTGGCATTTTGGATGGAAGCCAGTTCGGGCGTCAACAGCAGGGCGATCATATCAGCGGCATCGAGTGCGGCGAGGGTGGTGTCTCGAAAGTCGTGCGGCAGATCAATGACGATATATTCATATTGTGTTTTCAATGCCGCCAAAACGCGATCCACCTGATCTTTGTTCAAATTCTCAGTCAGTTCCGGTTCACGCGAGGTTGCCAGCACATCCAAACCAGATGGGTGACGAAGCATTACACGACGAATGATGTCTGTTTCTATCTCTGGGGCAGGAATGGGCGCCAGATCTGCCCAACTGTTGCGCAGAGGCACATCCAGCATCAAAGCGGCTTGTCCGCTGGTTAATGAAAGATCTATCAGGGCAGTTTTGTGTTCCCAAATCTGCGTGAGCCCTACCGCCAGGTTGATAGCCACGGTGGAGACGCCACACCCGCCGCGCAAGGAAAAAACGGCGATGGTACGGTTATCGGTTTTGGAAGTGGAAGGCTCAAGAATTGTGGAGGAACGCCGCAACAACGCCTTCACCCGTGCAACAAATTCAGCAGGTTCCAGCGGTTTGGGAATGAAATCGTCTGCGCCCGCATCGTATGCCTGCAAACGATCGTCCAACTCCTTCAGACCGGTCAAAATAATGATTGGGATTTTAGCAGTTTCAGGAGAGCGCCGCAGCCGGCGGCAAAGTTCGAAGCCGTCCATATCTGGCATTACGACATCGAGAACTGCAAGCGCCGGCACGGAGGTTTTTACAAGATTAAGCGCTTCTTCGCCGCTGCCTGCCGTGAGGAGGTTAAAACCAGCCGATTTTAATACCCCTGTGGTGATCTTAAGGCTCAACGGGTCATCGTCAACAACGAGAATATCAATGCTCATAATTTCTCTCCCGAAATATCAGCCTTATTGTTATAAGGTTCAGCGCAGAACAGGCTGTTTTCAGTATAACATGCCACTACCAATTGTGCCTTTCAGCGGGATTACAGTTTACAAAAGCCAGGGCAAAAACCAAAAGGAAGCCGTATAATGAAAATAATCAGCCTGAATTCAGCGAAAGCATAGCACGGAGTAAATGATGATGAAGAATGTATTTCAATTCCCCTGGCGCAGCAGGCACAAAATGCTTTATTTGTGGTTGGGCGTAGTGCTGGGCATTTTACCGCCCGTGCTTGCCGTTCTAACGGAACTCTACCTTCAGAAATTACCCCTTTCACTGTGGGTGATAAACTATGCTTTCAGGAAAAACCCCATTTTATGGGTTTTCAACCTGGGACCGCTGGTGCTGGGAATAACGGGTTACCTCCTTGGCAAACAGCAGGATCAGATGGCGCAACTAGCCGCCTCGCTCGAACAACAAGTGGCGCAGCGCACGAAGGAGCTTCAACAATCCGAGCAGGTTCAGGGAATTTTGAACAGCCTGTTGCGCCTCTCACTGGAAGACCTTTCGCTGGATGAAACGCTCAAACAAGCGCTGGAACGCATTCTCGGCATTCCCTGGCTGCCAACTGAGCCGAAAGGCGGAATCTTCCTCACCGCCGAAAATGACCCAGGCGCCTTAATATTGCGCGCCTCGCATAACATGGCGGCGCCACTGCTTAAGTCTTGTGCGCGCGTGCCGTTTGGCGTTTGTTTGTGCGGAAAGGCGGCGCAATCCCGCAAAATCCTTTTTACGGATTGTGTGGATGCACGGCATGAAATTCGTTACGAAGGCATGCAGCCGCACGGTCATTACAATGTTCCTATCGTTCATCGTGAAAAAGTGTTGGGCGTGCTGGTACTGTACGTACCGGAGGGACACCGCCCCGAGCCGCACGAACGAGAGGCGCTGCAGGCTATCGCAAATACCCTGGCTGGCATGATTATTGCACGGCAAGCAGAGGAAGAAAACGCCCGTCAGAAAATGTTCTTTGAAGCGCTCGTACAAACCAGCCCGGTTGCGGTTGTGGTCATGTCTAACGATCAGACCATCCAATCCTGTAATGAAGCGTTTTTGACTCTCTTTGAATATACGCGCGAAGAATGCGTGGGGCAAAATCTTGACAACCTGATCGTCCCGCCCGAAGCCCAGGAGCAGGCGAAGCAATATTCACTGCACGCGCTGGAGGGGAAACTCATCAGCCAAACTGTTCAACGCCGCTCGAAAACTGGGCGGATCATTGACGTAAAGATTTCCGCCGCCCCGGTACACATCGAGGGGGAAATGGTGGGCGTGATCGCCCTCTATCACGACATCACCGAATTATTGAAAGCCAAACGGGAAGCGGAAGAGGCGGCAAAGGCGAAAGCCGAATTCCTCGCCAATATGAGTCATGAAATCCGCACGCCGCTCAACGCTATCATCGGCATGACCAGCCTGCTGCTCGACACACGGCTCGACGATGAACAGGCAAACTTTGTCGAGACCATCCGCAACAGCGGCGACACCCTGCTGGCTGTCATCAACGACATTCTCGATTTCTCCAAGATCGAAGCCGGCAAAATGACAGTGGAAAAAGTTCCCTTCAACCTGACGTATTGCATCGAATCAGCGCTGGACCTGGTGGCTGCCAAAGCCTTTGAGAAACGGCTTGAACTGGCTTACTTCTTGCAGGAAAATATGCCAGTTAAATTTCAGGGAGACATAACGCGCCTCCGACAGGTTCTGGTGAACTTGTTGAGCAATGCAGTCAAGTTCACACATGAGGGAGAGATCACTGTCTCGGTGACAGTCGAAGCCGTGCAGGGCACGCTGCATACGCTGCACTTTCAAGTGCGCGATACTGGCATTGGCATTCCGCAGGATAAACTGCACCGCTTGTTCGAGGCTTTTTCACAGGCAGATACATCCACCACCCGCAAATTTGGCGGCACCGGACTGGGACTTGCCATCAGCAAACGGCTGGTCGAACTGATGGGCGGAACCATTTGGGTCGAAAGCAAAGAAGGCAAGGGATCCACATTTCATTTCACCATCCAGGCAGAACTTGCCAGCGGCACCGCATCGCTCTTCCCGCGCCAGGCTCAACCGTCCCTCTCGCACCGCCGCCTGTTGGTTGTGGACGACAACGCAACAAACCGCTTGATTCTCCAAAAACACGCCTCCAGTTGGGGCATGTTGGTATCTGCAGCGGCATCGGGGAAAGAAGCGCTTCAACGTCTGGGAGAGGAACGCTTCGATTTGATGATCCTCGATATGCAAATGCCGGAAATGGATGGTTTGATGCTGGCGCAGGAAATTCGTAAGCGCCCCTCCGCCGCTCAAACACCGCTCATTATGCTCACTTCTCTGGGACGAAAACCCGAAGGCGCAGAAAACCTGGGGTTCAGCGCTTTTCTTTCAAAACCAATCAAGCCGTCTCAATTGTATAATTCAGTTTGTGAAGCGCTGGCAGAACGTCCCAGCGTAGAAGCGACGGCGGCACCGAATCCGACGCAGTTCGACGCGACAATGGGAGAACGTCATCCCTTGCGCATTCTGATTGCTGAAGATAATCTCATCAATCAGAAGGTAGCAATCGGTTTGCTGAAAAAACTTGGTTATCGCGCCGATGTTGTGGCAAACGGGCTGGAAGCGCTGGAAGCCCTGCGCCGCCAGGAATATGACATTATTTTGATGGATGCGCAAATGCCTGAAATGGACGGCGAACAAGCCGCACGCATCATCATCGAGAGATACCCGCCCGGCAAACGCCCGCGTCTGGCGGCAGTGACTGCAAATGCCCTGGAAGGCGACCGCGAGCGTTTTCTTTCCGTCGGATTCGACGACTATATCAGCAAGCCGATTCAAGTAGAAGAATTGATTCGCGTTTTGAAGAATACCGTGCCGCTGCCGCGCAAAACCACCCGTCCCCTGCGCCTGGACAGCGAGACCACCCACTCAGGAGACTGACATGCCTTTAGATCATTCTGCATTGGAGAAATATCGCGAGTTCATGGGGGAAGATGCCGATGCGTTTGTCGCCGACCTGGTACAGACCTTTCTAACAAGCGCTCCCAAAGCCCTGGAAGAAATGAAAATTTTTCTCGCAAGCGAAAAACGAACCGAGTTTGTACGAGCCGCGCACACACTTAAATCCAATTCGGCGACGGTTGGCGCAAACGAGTTGCGTCAGTTGTGCGAAACGATGGAACGTCAGGGTAATACATTAGACGCCGCTGCGCTGGGCAATTTGCTTGCACAGGCGGTTCAGGAATATCAACAAGCGCAAACTGAGTTGAAGGCTCTGCTGGGAAAATAGAAAATCATAGGAAAGCCTTATATCACCATGCGAATCACTGCTCTGGCGGGGGGCGTTGGCGGCGCAAAACTGGCGCATGGCCTTGCCCAAATCTTACCGCCTGAAAACCTGACCATCATCGTCAACACGGGCGATGATTTCGAACATCTTGGTCTCTACATCTGCCCCGACCTTGATACTGTCTGCTACACGCTGGCGGGAATGGCAAACCCTGAAACAGGCTGGGGGCGCGCCGGCGAGTCGTGGAACGCCATGACGAATCTCAAACGCCTCGGCGCGCCCGATTGGTTCAATCTCGGCGATAGCGACCTTGCCACACACATCGAGCGAACCCGGCGGCTTAAGGAGGGGCAAACGCTTTCGCAAATCACGCGCGACTTTTGCAAAGCGTGGGGGGTAAAGCACGCTGTTCTACCGATGAGCGATCAGCCTGTGCGCACCATCGTTGAGACGGAGGAGGGCGATTTGCCGTTTCAGGAGTATTTTGTCCATCGCAGGTGCGAGCCGAGAGTCCAGGGCTTCAGATTTGAAGGGGCTGGGGCGGCAGAACCAGCCTGCGGGGCGTATGAGGCGCTCCAGTCGGCTGAGGCGGTCATCATTTGCCCATCGAATCCGTGGGTGAGCATTGATCCTATCCTGCGGGTCATTGGCGAAATCAATAAACCTGTCTTTGCCGTTTCTCCTATCATCGGCGGGCAAACGGTGAAAGGGCCGGCGGCAAAGATGTATCGCGAACTGGGCATTGAGCCCTCGGCGCTGGCGGTTGCAAAACACTACCGCAGTTTGCTAACAGGTTTTGTGATGGATAGCGTGGATGCGCAACTAGCCGAAGAGGTACGGGGTTTGAATATGCGTGTTTTCGTAACCAATACTCTTATGAGAAGTCTTGATGATAGAATGCAACTGGCAAGAGATGTGCTGCGCTTTACAGGAGAGACAATATGACCATTTGGGCAATTGTGCCGGTCAAGCCCCTGCGACGCGGAAAGTCGCGGCTGGCTGGGGCTTTATCGGAAGAGGAACGGGCGGAATTAAATCAATCACTCTTACAGCATACTTTGAATGTATTAAAAGACATCAAGGAATTGGAGCAGGTGCTGGTCATCAGCCGCGATCCGCATGCTCTGGCGGTTGCCCGGCAATACGATGCGCGCACTGTGCGTGAGGACGGTCAGCCCGAATTGAATACAGCGCTCACCCGCGCCACGGTCATCGCGCAGATTCATGCCACACGGGGGGTGCTGATCTTGCCTGCCGACCTGCCTTTGATATCACGTCAGGATGTGCTAACATTGATTACAAAGGCGGTTGAGCCGCCTGTGGTGGTCATTGCGCCAGACAGACATCACAAGGGAACAAATGCTTTGCTCATTTCGCCTTCGGGATTGATCGAATATGATTTTGGTGAGAATTCCTTTCAGCGGCACTGTGAGCGGGCGCGGCAAGCGGGAGCGCGGCTCGAAATTGTGGACCTGCCGTCTCTTGGCTTGGACCTCGACCTGCCCGAAGACCTTGAGATTGTTCGGGAGATTGAAAAGACCCGTACATTTTGATGTTGATTTCGCTACCGTCTAAACGCACAAAATCGAACTGCCAAAACGTCAGGTAAGCCAAGATTTCAAGTTTTTTCCTGGCGCACTTGGCGGTAAAAAAACAAAATCAGTACTTCACGAAAGCGTGTATTAGGCGGTCTCTACCGCCGCATTTGCGCTACACCTGCCCTCCCGCTCCGCTTCGCTTCGGGGATGCTTCGCAATGGCGGGCGGTGCCAGGGGAGAGCGCAAATTACGCCAAGTTTTCGTGATCTACTGAAAATGTAGGTAGAGAAATGTTGATTACAAATCTGAGACTGAAAACTCTCGGAAAACATATCAATAAGGAGATGCCATGGCAGAACGGGTTGCATTGTACTTGCAAGATTCGCACGATTTGAGAGATGGGCTGGAATACGCCCGATATGCCGAGGAAAAGGGGTTCGAGGCGGTCTGGCAGGCAGAATCGCGGCTGGTGCGTGACGCAATTGTCCCGATGGCAGCGTATGCGGCAGTAACGAACCGAATCAAGGTCGGTTCAGGCGTGATCAACAACTGGACGCGCAATATTGGGCTTTTAGCCGCCACCTTCCTCACCCTCGATGACCTTGCCCCGAACCGTATCATCTGCGGGCTGGGCGCCTGGTGGGATCCGCTTGCCAAAAACGTCGGCATTGATCGAAAAAAGCCGTTGACGGCGATGAGGGAAACGGTTCTGGTGATGAAGCGCCTGCTCAACATGGAGCGTGTCACCTTCCATGGCGAATTTATCCATGTGGATGGCATCGAGCTGGATGTGGTGTATGGACGGCGCGAGCCGCGCAATGTGCCGATTATGATTGGGGCTACCGGAGACAAGATGATGGAACTGGCGGGGGAAGTGGCTGACGGCGCAGTATTGAATTACTGTGTCGCACCCGAATACAACGACAATGCCATGGAACTGCTGTATAAGGGGTTGAAAAAATCGGGACGTAAAATGGAAGAGTTCGACCGCCCGCAACTGATTGTCTGTTCGGTGGATGAAGACCACGACAAGGCAATAGACTATTCAAAGATGCTGTTATGCCAGTACATTGCCCAGCAGCCGCACATCGCCAAAGCCTCCAACGTGTCAGATGAAGTCGTGCATGAGATTCAGTCCATTTTGGGGTGGCCCGCTACCAAAGAACAGGTGATGAAAGCCAAAGACCTTGTTCCGGACGAACTCGTCTTGAAAATTACTGCTTCTGGCACGCCCGCCGAAGCCAAAGCCAAGGTAGAGGAGTATAAGAAGCGCGGCTGTACCTGCCCCATTCTGTACCCGGTTGGCGGAAATTTCAAATTGTTAATTGACACGTTCGCGCAGGCATAAGTTGCAGAAGGGCGGGTCAAGCCTGCGGCGGTAGTTTCCCCAACAAATACTCCAACAACATTTGCAAAGCCGCTTCTGCCGAGGCGGCTTTGTTTTGCTCGCGGCCGCCATGGAATTGGAATTTCCTTGTCCACTCGCCGTTTTCTGCAACCAGCGCAACCCAGGTAGTGCCAACAGGTTTGTCTGCGGTTCCGCCGCCCGGACCCGCTATCCCTGAGATGGAAACGGCGATATGGGCATCGAAAAGTTTTTTTGCGCCGTGCGCCATTTCCAGCACCGTTTCCCGGCTGACAGCGCCAAAGGTGCGCAAGGTATCCCATGAAACTCCCAGCACCGCAACCTTTGCTTCGTAAGAATAGGAAATCACTCCACCCATAAAATACTCAGAAGAGCCTGCCACATTCGTAATGCGGTGTCCTACCAGCCCACCCGTGCAAGATTCTGCCAGCCCCAGCCGCAGATGATGGGCACTTAACAATCTGCCAATTTCCACTTCCAAGAAATTACTCATTCAACCTCATCAGAAAAAAATCTTTGCTGGGCGATTATACCCGCCGGGGGCAGGGAAAAGAAAACTCTCCAGTATCAGGGCTGGAGAGTCTGTAGGACTTGCCTTACAAATATCGCATGGCGCCGCCTTAACTCTTTCCGGAACGGTGCGTACTCAAGCGTAAGCGACGCTCTCCCCGGGCACCGCCTGCCAGAACAAGTGCAGCGTCGGATTTTGCGCTCTAATGATAGTTTATGGTCCAAAACTTTGGCGGAGAAGCATACCCAAAGCGGCTGAAAACCCAAACACTACACATAAGCACAAACAGAAGAAGAGTATCACCGGCAAGAAGAAGGACCCCAGCGCCTCTCCCCAGCCAAACTGATTGACTCCCTTGACTGCCATGACACTCAACACTATACCATAAAGGGCAACGACTATACTTACAACACTAAAACATAAACCAACGAACGGAATTGCCGACAATAACGTCAACAATGCTCTGACCACATTGATGGGAAACGAAATCGCAGCAAACGCATACGCCAGCTGTTCGAACGTCCCTTTGCCGCCGAACATTTTTGCCACCCACTGGATAATACCCACGCTGAGTGCAAAAAACACAACTATGATGACTGCCGCCACCGGCGCCCCGCAAATGGCAGAAAGGAAAGTTCTTCCAGTTCTGATGGGTATGTCAGGCACATCCATTCCTAATTGCTGAAACTGCCGTAACATTTGCCGCATCATCGGTCCTTGAACCAGAGTGGCAAGGAAAGAAGTGACCAATGAGCCAAGAAAGACCCACAAAAAAGCGATGGACAACTTTCCGCCCGACGAGGCAGCAAGAGCCGCGTAAGTCTCTTCTTTCGGTTTCGTGACCGCATCCATCCAGATCGAGAACCAGCCTGCAATTCCAGCGGCAGGTTCGGGCGACATTGAGAGATTACTTTGTTCGTTCATGGGTTCCTCCGTGAGATGGTTTTGTTTATTATGGCATAAAACCCGGTCAATGACAATCACCAAACTTGAGCAGGCAATGCAAACAATATACTTGCAGTAAAATTGCTCTCTATGGAAATCTCCGAAAAGATACAGGGTATCCTTGCCACCCTCCCTGCCAAACCCGGCTGCTACCTGATGAAAAACGCCGAAGGGAAGATTATCTACGTTGGCAAGGCAATCAACCTGAAAAATCGTGTCCGCTCGTACTTCCATGCGGATTCCAGTCACGACAATAAAACGCGCCGCCTGGTACGCGAGATCACAGATATCGAATGGATCGTCGTCGGGTCGGAGCTTGAAGCGCTCATCCTCGAGATGAACCTCATCAAAAAGCACCGCCCGAAATACAACGTCCGCCTCAAGGACGATAAACGCTACCCCTACATCAAGATTCACTGGGCAGCCCCCTTTCCCAAAGTCACCGTCACGCGGCAGATGGTGGAGGACGGCTCGCGTTACTTTGGTCCGTACACCTCAGCATGGGCGGTTTACCAAACACTGGATGTCTTGCGGAAGGTCTTCCCGTACCTGACTTGCGACCGTGAAATCACTGGCACAGACAAACGGGCGTGTCTTTACTACGACATCAAACTGTGTACCGCTCCCTGCATCGGAGCCATCACCCAAGCCGCATACCGCCAAATGATCTCCGACCTGATGGACTTCCTGAACGGACACAGCGAAGGCGTCGTTCGGCGGCTCGAACAGGAAATGCTCAAGGCATCAGAAGAGATGCGCTTCGAGAAAGCCGCCGCCCTGCGCGATCAACTCAAAGCGATTCAAAGTATCATCGAACGGCAGCGCATCGTCTTCGCAACTGACTACATTGACTCGGATGTGCTTGCAATAGCACGCAGTGACGGAGAAGCCTGCGTGCAGGTCTTCTTTATACGCGGCGGGAAATTGATCGGGCGCGAATACTTCATTCTCGAAGGGACGGAGGACGCGGCAGATTCCGAAGTGATGGAGCAATTCATCACGCAGTTCTACACAGAAGCCGCCAACATCCCTGAACAAGTAATGCTCCCGCAGGAGATAGAGGAAGCGCGGATCATCAGCCAGTGGCTGCGCTCGAAGCGCGGGGGGAAGAAGGTGGAGTTTTTCGTGCCGAAAGAAGGTCAGCCGCACGAACTGGTGCAGATGGCAGCCGAAAACGCCACCGAAACCCTGCAAGCCCTGCGGACCCAATGGCAGGCAGATACACACAAACAGGAAATTGCCCTGGCAGAGTTGCGCGACGCACTGAATTTGCCTGCGCCGCCCAACCGCATCGAATGTTACGATATTTCCAACACGCAGGGCACGGCAATTGTGGGAGCGATGGTTGTGTTTACCCAGGGCGTACCGGATAAAAAACTGTATCGCCGCTTCAACATCGAGAGTGTAGTCGGTGCGCCAGACGATTTCGCTTCGATGGAGGAAATGCTCACGCGGCGATTTCGTCGGTGGCGGGCGGCTCAGGAATCGCAGGATCAGGTTGGGGCGAAGAAAGACGCGTCGTTCTCCTTTTTGCCGGATCTCATCATCATTGACGGCGGCAAGGGGCAGCTGGGGCGCGCTGTGCAGGTTCTGGAAAAATTCGGGCTGGCAGATCAGGTGCCGGTGGTGGGTCTGGCAAAGCAACGGGAGGAGATTTTCTTCCCGTACAAGCCCGAACCGTTGTTACTGCCGCGTCATTCGCAGGGGTTATATCTGGTTCAACGCATCCGCGATGAGGCGCATCGGTATGGGATTACAGCGCATCGCAATAAGAGACAGAAGATGGGCATGGCGTCGTTGTTGGATTCGATTCCGGGTATTGGTCCCGCCCGGCGTAAAGCGCTCTTGAAACATTTCGGCTCTGTGGATAAGATTAGGGACGCTTCTCTTGAGGAACTCAAGGCGGTGGTGCCAGAACAGACGGCACACGCCATTAAGGCGCATCTGGAATGAAAACGGTCTGGACGGTTGACGACGACGAAGAGATGAACCGCGCCATCGGGCTGATGTTGAAACTGCTCGATTGCGAAGTGACGGCTTTCCACACGATCCGTGCGGCGGCGCAAATGATCGTCTCCGGCAGGATACCGGATTTGCTTATTCTGGATATCAACATGCCCGAGGTGACGGGGCTGGACATGGTGGAATTCCTGCGGCGACGCCCCGCGACAAAAGACCTTCCGATTGTGATGCTTTCTTCGGAAGCCGCAGATGTAATGGTGGATCGCGCCATGGCATTGGGCGCTGATGCGTATGTGACGAAACCTGTCACGCTTGAGGAGCTGGAAAAGGCTATGGCAATCGCCTTTTATAAACATTTGAAATCGTGAGAGAAGTTAGAAAGTCATTGGCGTAGTCGGCGTTCTCTTAAGCCAATGGTTATATACATTTTAAATCGTGAGAGAGTATGGCAGGCAAAAAGTTCAAGAACAAATCTCAACCCAAAGAAATAGACCCTACTGTCCGGGCGGCACGGAGGATGAGGGTGGTTTTCATCATCCTCTCGGTAATGATTGTGCTTTCGATGGTTTTAACGGCGGTGGCGTCGTTTTATTAACTCACCTTGCGCAAAACGTCCCGAAGGCTCACGTAAATCAGGCTTGGATTTTGCCCAAACCTTCGGGACGGTGCGTAACATCAATTATTAACTGAAGGTACACCTTCGCAAACGGTGACAGGGGTGATGTCGCGCAGAGGGGTGATATAATCCCTGCCGCGCGGCGCCGGGAGCCGCGTTTTATTCTGATACTACGAGGCAGGTTGACCCCTGTCTCTGCGAATGAGGAAATATGCTCGATAAATTGAAAGGCATCGAAGACCGCTACGAACAACTCAGCAAGGAATTGCTAGAGGTAGGTAATGACTATCAGCGCGCAGCGGAAATCAACAAGGAACGCGTGGAGCTGGAGGAAATTGTCGAAAAGGCGCGGGAGTACCGTCAGGCAATGAAAAGCCTGGAGGAAGCGCGGGCAATTCTCCAGTCCGAAAAGGATGCGGAGCTGGTGGCGCTGGCAGAGGCAGATATTGAGGAGTTGGCGCCGAAGATCGAGGCGCTGGAAAAGCAAATCAAGGGAATGCTGGTTCCGAAGGACCCGCGCGATGAGAGAAACGTGATTATGGAAATCCGCGCGGGGACCGGAGGCGATGAAGCCGCCATCTTTGCGGGCGATTTGTTCCGCATGTACACACGCTACGCCGATTCGAAAAAGTGGAAAACCGAGGTGCTTTCGGAAAACGCTATCGGCGTGGGCGGCTACAAGGAAGTGATTTTCGAAATTCGCGGCAAAGGCGCGTATTCAAAACTCAAGTATGAATCGGGCGTGCATCGAGTCCAGCGTGTGCCGGCGACGGAGTCGCAGGGGCGCATCCACACCTCCACGGCAACGGTGGCGGTGCTGGCAGAGGTGGATGAGGTGGAAATTGACATCCCCGAAAGCGACATCGAGATTGAGGTCTATCGTTCCTCCGGCGCGGGCGGGCAAAACGTGCAGAAGAACTCCACCGCCGTGCGTTTGTATCACAAGCCAACCGGTATGGTGGTGACCTGTCAGGACGAACGCTCGCAATTACAGAATAAATTACGGGCAATGAGCATCTTGCGCGCCCGTCTCTATGAAATGGAAGAAGCGAAGCGCCGCGCCGCACTCGAGGCAGACCGCCGCGCGCAGGTTGGAAGCGGCGAACGCTCCGAAAAGATTCGCACCTACAACTACCCTCAAAACCGCGTCACCGATCACCGCATTGGCTTGTCCATTTACAATCTGCCCGCCGTGATGGACGGCGAAATAGACGCATTCATCGAAGAGTTGTCCACCCGCGATGAAGCGGAAAGACTTGCCTCCAGCGACGTGGAAGAAGAAGAGTAATTTTCACCGCAAAGGACACGAAGTGCACGAATGTGTGTCCTTTATGTTTAAATTAACAGCGCAAAGTTCGACGCTAGAGAGCGTCTCTTATGCTGTGGCATAGGCAGACGTTCTCTTATGCTGTGGCGTAGGCGGACGTTCTCTTACGTCCGCCCAACCTTGCGCTGTAATCACAGAGGAACCCAAATGAACGACAACCCTGCCTTTGGAGCCAGCCTGCAGCCCTTTATGGGCATCCCTTCCTTCATGCGCCTGCCGGTCACCCGCGAATTGACAGGCGTGGATACCGCCATTCTGGGCGTTCCGTTCGACAGCGGCACTTCGTATCGGACGGGAACCCGCTTCGGTCCGCGCAAGATCCGCGAAGCCTCGCTGATGATTTGGGGACACAACACCACCCTCAATGTCACGCCGCTGAAAAACCTCAAAGTGGTGGATTACGGCGACGTGTCGGTCATCCCAACCTCCATCGAACACACCATGACCGCCATCACCGAAACCGCCAGTGAAATCATTGCCGCAGGCGCAACCCTCATCACCCTCGGCGGCGACCATTCCATCGCGCTACCGCTCCTGCGCGCTCATGCAAAAAAATACGGACCCGTTTCCCTCGTCCACATTGACGCGCACATTGATACATGGGAAGCGGAGTTCGAAGCCGTCCCGTACAGTCATGGCACGCCCTTCCGCTACGCCCTGCAGGAGGGGTTGATCCGCGCAGGCGAATACATGCAAATCGGCATCCGCGGACCGGTCAGCGGCGAGAACGATTACGACGACGCCCGCAAACTTGGCGCCCGCCTCGTCACCATCCATGAAGTGCTGGAAAAAGGCGTGACAGAAATCCTCAGGGAAATCCACACACGGATGAAGGGACCCGTCTATGTGACTGTGGACATCGACTCGGTTGACCCCGCTTACGCGCCCGGCACCGGCACCCCCGAAGTCGGCGGCTTGACCAGTTACCAACTGCTTCAACTCGTGCGCGGACTGCACGGCTTGAACCTGATTGGCTTCGACCTCGTGGAAGTCTCCCCGCCCTACGACCACGGCGACATCACCGCCATCCTCGCCTCAAACATCGCATTCGAATACCTGTCTCTGCTGGCGCTTAAATCCGATCAACACCGACTTTAGACTTTAGACTTTAGACTTTAGACGCCCTTTTATGCCCTCGCTTCTTTCCGACCTCACAGCCCGCCTCACCCCCCTCACCGACACCCCCGCTCTCGACGCATCCGTCCTCCTTGCCCACATTCTCGGCAAACCGCGTACATGGATTTTGGCGCACCCCGAACTCACCCTGTCAGCCGGGCAGCAGGCTCAATTGGAAGAATCAACCCGCCGTCTGGAAAGAGGCGAACCGCTGCCCTACGTTCTCGGTCACTGGGAATTCTTCGGCATGGACTTCAACATCACCCCCGATGTCCTCATCCCCCGCCCCGAGACCGAACTGCTCGTCGAAAAAGCCATCGCCTGGCTGCAAAAATCCAACCTCCGCCGCACCGTTGCCGACGTGGGCACCGGCTCCGGTATCATCGCCATCACCCTCGCCGTCAACATCCCCGATGCCCGCCTGCTCGCCACCGACATCTCCCCCGCCGCCCTGCAGGTTGCCCAACACAACGCCCGCAAGTATCACGTCCTGAATCGAATCGAATTCATCGAATGCAACCTGCTCCCCGACCCATCGAAAATCGCAGACCCAGAATCCAAAATTGACCTGCTCTGCGCCAACCTGCCCTACATCCCAACCGAAACCCTGCACAACCTGCCGGTCTACAGGCGCGAACCAACGCTCGCCCTCGACGGCGGCGCCGATGGTCTCGACCTTTTCCGCAAACTCCTGCGCCTCGCCCCTGCATGGATGGCTCCCAACAGCCTGATTCTGCTCGAAATCGAATCTACCCTTGGCACGCAGACCCTCCACCTCGCCCGCAGCACATTCCCTCACGCTGAAATCTGCCTGCACAAAGACCTGAACGGACACGACCGCCTGCTCGAAATCATGCTTTGATTCTGCACCTGAAACCCGCTTCCTTCTGGACCCTCAACCTGCCTCCTCCCCAAAAACCGACTCTCCCCCAAACCATCCCTGCCACCCTCTGCGCAGACAAACGCTCTCCGCACAGGCAAACGCTCTCTAGCGTCGTGCATACACAAGCCCCCTTCGCTACCCCTTCGTCAAAACTCTCATCCTCTTTTCAGGTCTCGTTCAGGTTAGATTAAAGCGCCCGCATATAATGACAGTTGCATTCTCCTTTTCAAACCGCCAATGGCTCGGGCAAGCCAAAGGCGGTTTGGGTTTTTTAACTGAGGTTACGCATCGTCCCGAAGGTTTAGATTACAAAAACCTTCGGGACGTTTTAATAAACCTCGCGTAGTGTGCGCTCTCCCCTGGCGCCGCCCGCCATTGCGAAGCATCCCCGAAGCGAAGCGGAGCGGGAGGGCAGGTGTAGCGCAAAACTGGCGTTAGACGCCTTCGGCAGCGCCAATTACGCG
>Ga0272446_1001193_pt1 | contig 38622 bp, 38 predicted proteins | sample YNPCB0061_FD_194587 | JGI IMG/M metagenome (GOLD analysis project Ga0272446, IMG submission 194587) | Hot spring microbial mat communities from Yellowstone National Park, WY, United States - YNP-CB-006-1 | ecosystem: Environmental > Aquatic > Thermal springs > Hot (42-90C) > Sediment | place...
GTAGTTAGCCACTGTATTGATGCTTCTTTCCTGTCGTCAGAAGAATTTTTTATCTTATTTTATTTACAGCACTTTTCATATCAATGAAAGACATCCATGTTTCTGAAATCCTTGCTAGGTAAAGGCTGTTGATGAGGCAGCCACCGCCGCCTCATCAATTAAGTGATGTATCTTATCTGTTATGGACACGAGACCTCATCTATTCGCCAGTGAGAATTAGGTTGTTCACCCAAAGAGATCCTGAAGTTTCCTCCACATAATATTTGAATAGAACTGAGCAATTCCGAAGCACTATTTTGGGATTGGCTTTTGGGATTGGTTGCTTTGGAAAGAGCGATCGCAGTTTTTAATGGCTAGTAGCGTTAGGGCCAACGCACAGGCATCCACACTAGCCAATACCTTAATTCCTATAGGAAAAATAGACAATTCCAATGGGAAGATATACTTAATTAAAAAATATACCGATCAGAGACTATCCCAGTTGGCGTATAGTTAAAAACATTAAGTAATTCTTAAGTTAAGGCTGGTAATTCTATTACAGACGGCCTAGCTTTCCAGTTGTGTCTTGCTCCACAAACTTGTATCTGTGTAGCTGCATACTCTATAGACACCTGCTGAGTTGATCATTATTTCACTATCGCCCTTGACCCTATGACTTTATTAAATCTCCCGACCCCTCCAGTTTTAGTGGCGATCGCCGCAGAATATTCACCCGTGATCCTGTCCGGGGTCTTACTTAGCTTAGTAAGCATTTACCTGGCCAGTAAAATCGGTGCAGAAGTAGCCAAGAAAATAGACTTTCCTCCAGTGTTAGGGGAGCTAGTCGCCGGGGTAATTGTCGGGGTTTCAGCTCTACATCTAGTGATCTTTCCAGAGGCAGGCCTTACAGCTCAAGATTCATTTTTAATGACAATTCTGCAGTTCGTCAATCAACTTACCCCAGAAGCTGCCGCAGGGGTTTTTGAAGCCCAAAGCGAAGTAATTTCTGTCTTGGCAGAAATTGGCGTAGTGATTCTATTGTTTGAAATTGGCCTAGAATCTGACCTGCGTCAACTCAAGGAAGTGGGTATTCAGGCTACGTTGGTAGCCTGTGTTGGAGTTGCAGTACCCTTTGCAGCCGGTACGGCCGGGCTGATGTCTGTATTTCATGTGCCTGCGATTCCGGCAATTTTTGCGGGGGCAGCCCTAACTGCAACTAGCATTGGGATTACTTCTAAGGTGCTCTCTGAATTGGGGCAACTCAAGTCCAAGGAGGGACAAATTATTGTCGGGGCAGCGGTAATTGATGATGTGCTCGGCATTATAGTTTTGGCTGTAGTTGCTAGCCTGGCCAAAACTGGTGAAATTGATGTGATTAATGTCGTTTATTTAATTATTAGTGCCACAGCTTTTCTTTGGGGATCAATTTTGTTAGGGAGCTTATTTAATAGGCTATTTGTCAGAACTGTTCAATCCCTGGAAACTCGCGGCAGTGTTGTCATTCCTGCTTTTATTTTTGCTTTTTTTATGGCGTTTGTAGGTAGTACAATTCACCTAGAGGCAATTCTTGGTTCCTTTGCGGCTGGGCTGGTTCTAGATGAAACTGATACCCGCAATGAGTTGGATGAGTTAGTAAAGCCGATCGCAGATTTACTGGTGCCGATCTTTTTTGTTACGGTGGGGGCCAGAGTTGATTTGGGAGTGCTCAACCCAATGGTGCCAGAAAACCGCTCCGGGCTTTTGATCGCAGTGTTTTTGGTAGCGGTGGCGATCGCTGGCAAACTAGTCTCAGGCTGGGCCACTTTTGGGCAAGCGGGCCTCAATCGAGTGGCAATCGGGGTGGGGATGATCCCCCGCGGTGAAGTCGGGCTGGTTTTTGCAGGGATCGGCTCAGCCAGCGGAGTTTTAAGTAAGCCCTTGGAAGTGTCAATCATAATCATGGTGATTTTGACAACTTTCCTAGCCCCCCCATTCCTAAGATTAGCCTTTGGCTCATCCACACCAACTACGACTCCGGCAGAATCATGATTCTTGAAGCCCTTGCCCTACTGACTGTCTTTTTGGGGTTTTTTGGCACAATCTTAAAAAAAAATCTGGTGATGAAAGTCGTGTCTATGGATGTAATGAGCACTGGGGTAGTAGCCTACTACGTGGTGATTGCTTCTAGGACGGGGCTGGTAACTCCAATCGTAGTTAAAACTCCCCAAGGCAACTACGCAGATCCAGTGCCGCAGGCTGTGATTCTAACAGCGATCGTCATCGGGCTTTCCATCCAAGCTTTAATGCTAGTCGGGATCATGAAACTTGCCAAAGATAATCCCACTTTAGAGAGCAGCGAAATTGAGAGGAGCAATACCCCATGAACACCGCAACGCTGCTATGGGTTGCTTGCCCTTTTGTGGTCGGCTTTTTCATCTACCTTTTGCCTCGATTCGATCGCCCCTTAGCCCTAGCCGGGGTGTGGGCTTCGATCGCCTATGCAGCCCTGGCCTTTAACCACCAAGCACCAATCAACCTCAGGCTAGTTGATAACTTTGGAATCAGCTTATCAGTTGATACCCTGGCTGCTTTTTTCATCCTAACCAATGGTCTGGTTACCACAGCGGTACTCATCTATTGTTGGAGTAGCCAGAGAACGGCATTTTTTTATGCTCAGGTTTTGATTCTCCATGGCAGCGTTAATGCCGCTTTTGCCTGTACAGATTTTGTCAGCCTGTATGTCGCCCTAGAGGTGCTCAGTATTGCCACATTTTTGGTGATTGCCTATCCTAGGAGTGATCGCTCAATCTGGGTAGCCCTGCGCTATCTATTTACCAGCAACATTGCCATGCTGTTTTATCTGGTGGGAGCAGCTTTAGTTTACAAGACCCACCACTCCTTTGATTTTGCTGGTCTGAGCACCGCTCCATCCGAAGCCACCTCTCTAATTTTTCTGGGACTGGTGGTTAAAGGCGGCATTTTTATTTCTGGGTTGTGGTTACCCCTGACCCACTCTGAATCAGAATCCCCCACCTCGGCCCTAATGTCTGGGATAGTGGTTAAGGCTTCAGTATTGCCCCTATTGCGCTGTGCAGTAATTTTGCCAGACATTGACCCGATCGTCCGCATCTTTGGGGTGGGCACAGCTCTACTTGGTGCTTTCTATGCCATCTGTGAAAAAGACACCAAACGACTACTGGCATTTTCTACGGTTTCCCAATTGGGATTTATCTTGGCTGCCCCAGAGGTGGGTGGTTTTTATGCCCTGACCCATGGTTTAGTTAAATCTGCTTTGTTTTTGATCACAGGCCAGTTTGCTAGCCGCAGCCTTGATCAACTCCACCGACAGCCGATCGCCCGCAACCTGTGGATCGCCCTATTAATCGCCAGCTTCTCGATTTCTGGATTTCCTTTGTTGTCTGGGTTCGGGGCAAAGATACTAACTTTAGAAAACATCTTCAACTGGCAGGAGGTGGGCATGAATTTGGCCGCAGTGGGCACAGCGATCGCCTACGCTAAGTTTATTTTTCTCCCCCACAGCCCCTCAGACCCCGCCGCGAAACCACAACGAAATTTTTGGATAGCCATGGCAATTCTGTTGGGTGGATTGTTCGTGGCCAATGTAGTTTACTACCAAGCTTACACCCTAGAAAATATCACTAAGCCCTTAGGGATTACTGCGATCGGCTGGCTAGCTTACTATCTGATTTTCCGCCGGGCTACTTTCAAATTGCCGACAATATTTGAGCAGTTTGAACATCTCTTGGGCTGGATGGGTTTAACCTTAATCTTAATTTTCTGGATGGCGGTAGCATGATTTTTAACCTTTTGCTGCGTTTAGTAATTTGGTTTTTGTTGACAGCTAACTTCAGCTTAGTCAATATCATAATTGGCTTGGTGGTTGCCCTAGCCCTGCCGGGTTTACATCTCAGTCTTTTGAGGCAAAGACCATCTTCGGGTCAAATTCGAGAACTACTCCAATCTATAAAAAAAATTCTGCTGGCTATCCCCCAAGCCTACTGGGAATCCATAGAAATCATCCTTCATCCCCACGAGTACGAGGAGGTGGTGATGGAGCGGATCAAAACTAGGCGATCGCCCAAGCTGATTTTTTTGGATATTTTTTTGATCACCTTCACCCCCAAAACGATCGTCTTGAAATATCACGAAGCGGGCTACTACGAAGTGCATTACCTACGCCGGAGGCAACCCTGATGCTCCCAAACACATTCCTAAATTTGGTCTTAGGGGCAATGATTATCGCCCTATTAATTCCCCTCTACCAAGCTTGGCGAGATGAGGATATTTGGCAGACTATGCTTGCTCTTTCCAGTGTCTCAGCTAAGTCAGCAATGATGATTCTAGTGGTTTCGGTAATCCGGGACGACTGGATGATTGGGGTAGCTGGGGTAATTATTCTCAGCGTTGGTAATGCCGGTTTTATGCTTTTGGCTCACACTATAAAGCGCATGACAGAAACGGAGGATTAGGGATGGCGATCGCCGACTGGATTAGTTACACCTGCATCACCCTGGGTTTATTCTTTTGGTATTGGGGCACACCGTCTATCCTCAGGCAACGCTCGGTTTTGTATAAACTTCATCACCTTTCAGTTGCCGATACCCTGGGTTCGATCGCCATGGTTTTTGGCCTACTGTGGCTGCGCCCTAGAGAATGGCCCCTATTGCTACTGGCAATTTTGTCCCTAGCCCTGTGGAATACCATGCTCGGTTATGTTTTAGCCTACTGCTGCCGTCTCGAGCAGCCAAAACTGGAGGAATAATGGACAACTTTTATATCTACGCGATCGTTGCCCTCCTGCCCATTGCCGCCTCCATGCTCGTCCTGCAAACCAACCCCTACCATGCCCTAGTAATCCGGGGGGTATTGGGAGCAGTTTCGGCCTTGGTCTATGCAGTTTTAGGGGCTCCGGATGTGGCCCTAACCGAAGCCCTAGTGGGGACACTTTTGGCGGTAACTCTATACGCGGTGGCGGTGCGATCATCCCTTGTGCTACGCCTAGGCATCCTCAAAACCGACCTCAAGAGCCTTGAGAGCAACACCTCTCCCCTCCAGCCAATCCTAGACAAACTCAGGAAGCTGATTCAGCCCTATTACCTCCGGATTGAACTAGTCCCCTACGCCACCCCAGCCGACCTACAGCAGGCTTTGGCCACCCAGGAAATCCATGCCCTGTGTGACCAGCACAACTCCTTTGAGATCAAGACTCGTCTGCATCGCATCCACGAAATTCTGGATGCGGGCGGCTTGGCCACTACAGTTACCACCTGCTCATTAATTCAGGAGGCACGCCAATGAAATGGTTCCATTGGGTTTACGTAGCGGCGGGAATTGCCTTGTATTTGAAGATTACCCTAGCTCCTGATCCGGCCAACCAGCTGTCGTTTTCGATCGTCGAGGCTGTCTTAAAAGACAGTGGTGTGATTAACGCTGTCTCTGGCATTATTCTCCGTAACCGCCTCTATGACACGATTTTTGAAGTGATTGTCTTTACGATCGCCATTATGGGCACAAGTTTCTTACTGGCTAATGAACGCCCCCTCAGCGAAGTCCACCAGTTCACAGACCCTTCGGCAATTCTTTTGGCCCGCTTGGGAGCAACGATCGCTGCCCTAGTCGGGGTTGATCTGGCAATTCGGGGCCACCTCAGCCCCGGTGGAGGTTTTGCGGCTGGGGTAGCCGGGGGCACTGCCATTAGCCTAATTGCCATGACTTCTTCTCCAGAATGGATGCAGGAAGTTTACAAAAAATGGCGGGCCGCCACATGGGAGAAAATTTCGGTTTTGATCTTTATTGCCTTGTCGATCGTTACCCTAGCAGGCCTTGAGCTGCCCCACGGACAGCCGGGCGATCTCCTCAGCGGCGGCATTTTGCCAATTTTGAATATTCTAGTGGCCCTCAAGGTTGCTCTGGGTTCCTGGGCTGTGGTGTTGGTATTTATCCGCTACCGGGGCTTATTTTAGAGGCTAGCTGACTGGAAGCGTCATCTGGATATCGAATAGCAGCGGTGCTAAATCTTGATGATGAAACTTTACAATTCAGGCATGGAAGCAGCAGGCCTCTTGCACAAATTCCTCGAAGCCGCATGGCCCTGTTAGGAGATTGTTAGGCTATGGCTACGCAAGAGGTCTATTGAGTAAATAATTGACAATGGATGCAATCAGATACTTAATTTCTGACTAAAGATAGAACGCATGAACCAATAAACCTCAGTAATTTTCTGGCATTAAGCTAGCGTTCAACACTTCTGCGAATCGCAGTTAATCGGGATCACTAAAAACTAGTTAGCAGCTTTTTTAGTTGTAGTTTCCTATTTAATTCTAGGCGGGATACTAGATGGGCCAACTCAGAATTATTTTGGTAGAAACCGCCGGGCCATTAAATCTAGGGTCAGTGGCCAGGGTGATGAAAAATATGGGTTTATCGGAATTAGTTTTGGTCAGCCCCAAGTGCGATCGCAATTCCCCAGAAGCCCGTTCTATGGCCGTCCATGCTGATGATATCTTGGCCAAAGCCCGGATTGTCCCCGATCTACCCGCGGCCTTAAATGGCTGTGTACGGGCGGCAGCCACCACCTCAGTACCAAGGAGAACAAGTTCTCCCCCTCTAGAATTACCCCAAGATGTTTTACCTTGGCTGATCGAGCTAGACCAGCCCTGCGCTCTCATTTTCGGAAGAGAAGACCATGGGTTAAACAATCTGGAATTAAATTATGCCCAGCGCTGCTTTGCTTTGCCGACCGACTCAGCTTATCCTTCTTTGAACTTAGCCCAGGCGGTAGCTATCTGTTGCCATGAAGTTTACAAATTGCGACAAACTAATCATTTGGGTAGTCAAAATCAAGAATCTTCACAAAACCTAGCTACATTAGACGCACTGGAGCGATATTATCAACAATTAGAGGAAATGTTGCTGCAAATCGGTTACCTTTACCCCCATACTGCCACCGCAAGAATGAGTAAATTTCGCCATTTATTTAATCGGATTAGTCTCACTAACGAAGAGTTAGCTATGCTTCAAGGTATTATCTCCCAAGTCAATTGGGCGATCGCCCAAAACCATCCCAAACCATAAATTCCCCCAAAAAAGCAGCCCAAAATTGTTAGCCAATTAGCATAAATTCCAATTACCTATGACTGACAAAGAGGAGCGGCCTACCCCTAAACCATCTTTTGAAATTCGCAAAAAGCAAGCAGCCAAGGGCTGGCCAGAAAAACCAGATTTACCCAAGCAACCCCGGCGCAGATCCCCCCACCTACGCGCCGTAGAGTCTATCCATCAAAAATCGAGGCAGCAGGAACCAACCGATTGGGAACCGCCAGTCAAGCGCCCAGCCGAGCAAAAATCCAAAGATGATTTCTCCTGGACAAAATTACAGGTTCCACCGCCGCCGGGCGGGCAATCTCTTGGCAGCAATGGTTCACGCTCAGCCAAAGGTGCCAAATTTGATAAGCCGCCAGAAACTCCTGAGCAGACTCCTAACATTAAAAAAGATTCAGGACGTAAGGAGCGGCCTAGGCGATCGCCCGAACCCACCCCAAAGCCTACCCCCCGCATTCTATACCTAGTGAGACTGGTGATCTTCGGCATCGGGATCGGAGCAATCACCGGGACAATTCTCAGCGTGGCCGACCCAGCTAATCAACAGGCGAACACCTCCCAGGCCAACCCCACCAGCGCCATGACTACTGCCCGTCCTAACCCGACGGAAATGGTAGATCTAAAAGCTAAAATCGCCGAAGTACTCAAACCGGCCGCCAAGTTCCAGGCGGGGGTGTTTGTGGTAGACCTAGACAACAACACCTTCGTAAACATCAATGCAGACACGCCCTATCCTGCGGCCAGTACAATTAAATTTCCAGTTCTAGTGGCTTTTTTACAGGATGTGGACAGCGGCAAGGTTTCCCTTGATGAGAACTTGATCCTAGAGCGTAAACATCTGGCCCAGGGTTCTGGAGACCTCCAGGAGCAACCCGCCAACAGCCGCCACCAGGCCTGGGTTGTAGCTGAAAAAATGATGATCATCAGCGATAACACCGCCACCAACATGTTGATCGATCGCCTAGGGGGTCTAGAGGCCCTCAATCAAAGATTTCAGAGCTGGGGTTTGACCAACACTAAATTCCAAGCACTCCTACCAGACCTAGGCGGCGCCAACCTCAGCACCCCCAAGGAACTCACCCAATTGATGGTGATGATCGAGCAGGGTAGCCTGCTGTCGCGCCGTTCCCGCGATCGGCTTCTCGATATCATGCAACGCACTGAAAACCGCAGCCTCCTCCCCCAGGGTATAGATAAGAATGCCAAAATTGCTCACAAAACCGGCAACATCGCTACCCTAGTTGCCGATGTGGGCCTAGTGGATTTGCCCTCCGGTAAGCGCTACGCGATCGCCATCATGGTCAAGCGCCCCCGCAACGACCAGCAAGCCCTAGAGCTAGTCCGGCAAGTCTCCCGCACCATCTACACTCACCTCAGCCCAGGATCTGGGCAATAAAACCCGCAGCACTACACCATTTACCAGTCTGAGCATCCCGGCCCCAACATTGGTCAGGCTCAGCCCAGATCTGGTGATGACCGACCCCAGGATCGGCCCAAAAACTCCCCCGGACTGGTTCCAGAGAACTCCAGTGGGTAAAGTAATCGTGGCTGAGGCGACAGACTGGCAACCAAGGCACCCCAGGTACTCCCCAGCCATCCACCGCCACCAAAAGCTTGACTTGCCCCCCTTGTAATTGCCAGGGCGGCGATCGCCCCAACCACCCCAACACCATAAGCAATCATAAGCAATACAGATAACTGGCCGACCTCGGGAAGTAATTCGTGATCCCAAAAACCCTAAAATGTGGACAGCACAGAAAGGAGGATGAGTGCTAGTGGACAACACATGGATGTCTTGGCTGATGCACCTAAAAACCAGCTGTTTCTGAAAACCCCTGGTCAGGTCAAACGGATGCATCCCCGGACAAATTACCCCTGGTAAGTGTTGTGTCATCAACCCATGCTCCTCATCTGGTAGAATTTTTAAGGCTTATATCCTAATTTGACTCATGGGATCGACTCGCGCAAGAATCGCAGTGGACGCAATGGGAGGAGATTATGCTCCTGCCGAGATTGTGGCTGGGGCCCTCCGAGCCGCCGCCGAACTAGACGTGGAAATCTTGCTTGTGGGCGATTCAGCCCAAATTCAGGCTCAACTGTCTCAACCCAGCCCACGGGTAGAGCTGATCCACGCCCCGGAAGTAGTTGAAATGGAAGAGGAACCCCTGTCGGCCATCCGGCGCAAGCCCCTAGCTTCCATTAATGTAGCCATGGCTCTTGTCAAACAACAGCAGGCTGATGCCGTGGTTTCCGCTGGCCATTCCGGGGCAGCCATGGCAGCGGGCTTACTCCGCCTAGGCCGACTTCCTGGTATCGATCGCCCGGCGATTGGCGCATTCTTCCCGACCATGATGGCCGGCAAACAGGTATTAATCCTAGATGTAGGAGCAAATGTGGATTGCCGCCCCAAATTCCTAGAACAATTTGCTGTCATGGGTTCTATCTACAGTGAGTATGTCTTGGGGGTGGAGCAGCCCAAGGTAGGCCTACTTAATATTGGCGAAGAAGATTGCAAAGGCAATGACTTAGCTTTACGCACCCACGAACTACTCCGGGAGAATGCTCGCCTCAACTTTATCGGCAATGCAGAGGGGCGCGATGTCCTATCTGGTAATTTTGACGTGGTGGTATGTGATGGATTTGTTGGTAATATCCTCCTCAAATTTGCCGAGGCGATCGGTAACGTCATGCTACAAATTCTTAAAGAAGAACTACCCCAGGGCCTCCATGGCATGGTCGGCACTGCCCTCCTCAAGCCCAATCTTCAACGCATTAAGCAGCGAATTGACCACGCTGAGCACGGCGGTGGTCTGCTTTTGGGAGTAGAAGGTGTTTGTATCATTAGCCACGGTAGCTCCCAGGCCCCGTCGATTTACAATGCAGTTCGCCTGGCCAAGGAAGCCGTAGACCACCAAGTGCTAGAGCGAATTACCGGGGTTTTGACTGCCCATAACTAGGTAGTCGCACCGGCGGGCGACTGGTGAAGAGGGGGATGTATTTTGTTGAATCAAGCAGGGTTGGCATTAATTGGCTGTGGTTCAGCGACACCGGACCGGGTCGTGACCAATGATGACCTGGCCAAGATCGTAGACACTTCTGACGAATGGATTACCACCAGAACTGGGATTCGATCGCGTCGGATTAGTTCGACCCCACTAACCACCCTCGCTAGCCAAGCTGCCATTGCGGCCCTAGCCATGGCTAATGTTGCCGCCAGTGACCTCGACTTAATTATCCTGGCCACCTCCACCGCCGATGATCTATTTGGCAGCGCCAGTCAAGTTCAATACCAATTGGGGGCCAGTCGAGCCGTGGCCTTTGATTTGACTGCCGCCTGTTCGGGGTTTGTTTTTGGGTTAGTGACCGCGGCCCAATACCTGCGGGCTGGGGCCTACGAAAATATTTTGCTGATCGGAGCTGATGTTTTATCCCGTTGGGTAGATTGGGGCGATCGCAGTACCTGTGTGTTGTTTGGGGATGGGGCCGGGGCCGTAGTTTTACAGCGCCAAAGTCGCGATCGCCTGCTGGGTTTTGAGATGCACAGCGATGGCAGCCAAGCCGAGTGCCTAACCCTAGCCTACATCGACCAAAGTCAGGGAAAATTTCCAAGCGGTACCTACGGCAAAATCCGCATGAACGGCAAGGAAGTGTACCGCTTTGCTGTTCAGAAAGTGCCGGAAGTAATCGAAAAAGCCTTGTTTAGGGCTAATCTCAGCACAGAGCAAATCAATTGGCTACTCCTGCACCAAGCCAACCAACGCATCCTAGATGCAGTGGGCGATCGCCTCCAAATTCCCGCCACTAAAATCCTCAGCAACCTAGCCGACTACGGCAACACCTCCGCAGCTTCGATTCCCCTGGCCCTAGACCAAGCCGTCCGCCAAGGTAAAATTACCCCAGGACAGATCATCGCCGCCTCTGGCTTTGGTGCTGGATTAACTTGGGGAGCAGCAATTTTTGAGTGGGGATAGCTTTAGTACACCTGAACCCATTCTTTGATTTCGTATTCAACCCAGATGCCGTGCTGCCAATAGGGATCGCCCTCCACCAGCCGCTTTACAGTGTCTAGATCCTGGGCTTCGTAGATGGCGAAAACTTTGGTTAGATCCTGGGTAGGGCCGATCGTAATTAAATGACCACTTTCCTTTTGAGCCTTGAGACCATCCAAGTGGGCCTGACGATAGGGGGCGCGCTTCTCTAAAACATCAACGCAGTAGCTACCCCAGAAAACGTATTTAGTCATAGATTGATTTTTATAGTACTTTTTTGAATTCTAAGAAATCTTAAAGCAGTTCTACTTGGCAGTCATCCCCAATCAGAAAGCGGAGGGCCTTGGGGCGGTGGTGGGTGCGGCTAAGCTGGGCCCTTTGGCCAATGACACTATCAACAATACGCTGGTGAATACCTTCAATTTTGGCCCCCTGGAGAATTACGCTGTGGTCCAGCTCTGAGTCGATTAGGGTGACGTCATCAGCAACGCTACTATAGGAGCCAATGAAGCAGTTGGCAATGTAGCAGTTTTCCCCAATGACTACAGGACCGCGGATAGTACTGTTGATGATTTTACTGCCTTTGCCGATCGCAACTCGCCCGTTTATGTTACTTTTTTCATCCAAATCCCCCAGGACTTTGGAGTCCAAGCAAGTATCCAAAATAATTTGATTGGCTTCCAAAAGATCATCCTTTTTGCCCGTATCCAACCACCAACCAGTCAATTGCCGGGCTTGCACCTGCCGGCCCTGCTCAATTAGGTGGGAGATTGCGTCGGTGATTTCCAATTCCCCCCGGGCCGATGGCTTAATTTGGGCGATCGACTCATGGATCTGCGGTGAAAAAAAATAAACCCCAACCAGAGCCAAATTAGAGGGCGGATTCTTGGGTTTTTCCACCAACTGAAGCACCCTGCCTTGGGCATCTAGGGTCGCCACCCCAAAGGCCGTAGGATTTTTCACACTCCGCAGCAAAATCAGACCATCCAACTGCAATTCCTTAAATTGGTTGGCAAAGCCCTCCAGGGCATCCTGAATTAGGTTGTCGCCCAGATACATGATGAATGGATCATCCCTTAAAAATGGCTGGGCAACTCTCACGGCATGGGCTAAGCCCGCAGGCTGATCTTGGGTGATGTAGGTGATCTTGGCTCCAAAGCAATCACCCGGGCCAGTTTTCTGGCGCACCTCTTCCCCGGTTTCTGGGCTGATGATAATACCAATGTCCTGAATCCCAGTTTTAACGATCGCCTCAATGCCATACCAAAGAATTGGTTTATTGGCTACAGGAACCAACTGCTTAGCCCCCGTATAGGTCAAAGGCCTAAGCCGCGTCCCCCTCCCCCCCGCAAGAATCAAAGCTTTCATCAATACCAGACCCAACTATTCAGTAAGCACAGTGAGTAAATTGGCCACTAGCAAAAAATTCCCCCAGTGGCTAACCATTGAATATATTCTCATGCCATTGACATCCTCGCCGGGCTAGAGCCACGGTGATTTGTAAACCTCACGGGTTTCAGCTTCATAGCACCCGCCTCCAAGGTGATCAACCAAACACAAGCTCCAGGAATCAAGTTAACCCATTTGCTAGTCTTGATCAGGGAGAAAGGCTATAGTGAACCTTGTGCAAGCTTGAGCAACACACCATGGTATTGAATATTGATGGGCTGTGTAAGTCCTATGGAACTAGGCCAGTCCTCAAAGACCTAAGCCTCCACCTCAAACCAGGAGAAGTTTACGGACTCCTAGGTCCCAATGGTGCTGGAAAGACAACTACTATTAATATCCTCTGTAATTTAATTCGCCCAGACCGCGGCACCATTACCATCAACAACCTGCCCTTGTCTTCCGCCACTCTGCCCCTGATTGGGGTAGCTCCCCAGGAAAACTTACTTTACCGCTCTCTTAGTTGCCTAGAAAATCTAGACTTTTTTGCCAAAATCTACGGAATAGAACATCGGCAGCGGCAAAGGCAGGTGAGAGCTTGTCTAGAGGCGGTAAATTTGAGCGATCGCGCCAGTTGCCCAGTGGAAACCCTCAGTGGCGGAATGCAGCGTCGCCTCAACATCGCTGTAGCTCTGGTTCATCAACCCCAACTACTGATTCTCGATGAACCAACCACAGGTCTGGATATTGAAGCCCGTTACGACATTTGGGAGCTGATCCGCAACCTCCAACGGCAGGAGATGACTATTCTCCTGACCACCCACTTTCTAGATGAAGCAGAGCGGCTCTGCCAGCGGATCGGCATTATCAAAAACGGCACAATCCTGACTGAAGGCAGTCTAGAATCCCTGCGGCGGTCTATTCCAGCCGACACCATCGTGATTCTCCAAACCAGTCAAGAAACTGAAGCGATCGCCTGCGCTCAAAAAGCTAACCTGCCCTGCCGCCGTTATGGTAGCGACCTGGCCTTTTGGTTGCCCCAAGCGATGGAAATTCCAGAAATCCTAGCTTACTTTCCAGGGGTAGCGATCGCCGGGATCAGTTGCCAACCAGTCCGCCTAGAACACATCTACCTAGAAGCTACCCAAAGCTGCCAACTAATCCAACCAATCAGCTAGTAAATCCCACTAAATATTTACTAGATTTACTAGATATTTACCAGAGTTTACTGGGGCTTTATTGGGGAGGCTGGCCAGGTTCAAGAGCCCGCTGGGAGCCAGACAACTGGGGTTTATTGCGCCCCGGTCCTGGTAGAGACTTATTTTCACGGGTAACAATATGACCCACAAAAAATGCCCCAGCAGCGATATCAATGGCACTAGCCACGACATCTCCCTCTACCCGGGCCGTTGCTGTAATGGTAACCTTGCCATCAGCAGTAATTTGTCCCTTGATACCCCCCTGGCAGACAATATTACCCGCTCTGACCTCAGAACCCTCAATCCGGCCAGTCGCTGCGATTTCTAGATCACCCTTTACCTCGACATTGCCGTAGATAACACCATCTACACGCAGACTACCGTCACTTTTGATTGAACCTTGTACCTCTGTGCCACTAGCCAGATAGTTAATACCATGGCCAGCGGCAGCGGGTCTTCTGAAAATCATAGTTTTATTCCTTACTGAGTATGAGATATTCTTGGTCAGTTAGTTTCAGATATTTACGTGGGTCCACTGCCTTTTCCCCTTGGTACACACTGTAATGGAGATGAGGCCCCGTTGATCTCCCGGAATTACCCAAGTAGCCAATCAATTGACCACGCTGCACCCATGTATTTTGCTTAACAACAATTCCTGATAGATGGGCATATAGAGTACTGTACCCATAACTGTGAGTAATTGTGACCATCTGCCCATAACCACCATCCCAACCAGCCGTTGTCACTAGCCCAGGGCCAGTAGCATACACGGGGCTACCGTAGGCATCTACAAAATCTACTCCGTTGTGAAATTCACTGCCTCCCCCAAAGGGATTGACTCGATTGCCAAAACCGGAGGTAATGACAAATTTATTCCCTTGCATCGGTACTCCCTGGGGAATCATTGATTCTCGGTACAGGGTGGCTTCTAGGCTTGGATTTAGCTCCCTCAGTTGAGTCCACAGGTTATTTAGCCTGCCTCTAGTACTTTGCATAAGTTTATCTGGGTCGCCGCCGCCTCGGCCACGGGGGCTGTTGAGCTGGGGGCTGGGGCTGACTTTGGGTATACCAGCTCTTTCTTTGAGGCGTTCAATTTCTTGCTGGAGCTGCTCCTGTTCGTTTTGGAGTTGTTCTTGGCGTTGCTGGATGGCAATTCTTTCCTGGATGTACTGTTGGGCTCGGTAATAGTCAGCCAGCCAGATGCTACCAGCCCAAAGAAATGGCAAGGAGAGAATTCCAAGAGCGATCGTAACTCGTCCAAAAAATACCCCAGAAGGCATAGAAAATACTAAGGGAGACTCACCAGTGCGACTAACAAAGATAGTGTATTTGGTGTTTAGGCGGCGGCTCATGCAACGATGGTGTTGATTTTTCTTAGATTTTTGAACGAAATAGTACTTAACAATTCAAGTCTGTATTCTATATCTCCTTGACAACCCTTGATCCCCATTCACTAAATAAGAGTTACTTATGATTAACTGGGATAATCAGCCCAGCAGTACAAAATTTACCAGCTTGTTTCAGTATATTTTTCTGGTATTTCCATGATTTTCAACCCAGGTCTTAAAGGCACACAATCACAACAACAACTAAACTTAGCATTGCCCTACCTAAAAACTAGTAGTCAATATCCCTGAGGAATTCTTGAATTAATAAAGCTCTACTCCTGAGCTTTAGTTAGCATTTTTAATAATGCCAATCATTCTGGAGATGCCTGAGGAAAGCCAATTACTCCTTGCAAAGTAGCTTGCCATAGCTTGGCTCCCCCTAATTTGGTTTTGCTGAGGTCAGTAAAGCTAAGGTCGGCTTTAGTCAGATCAGCCCAACGCAGATCGGTTTCGTAGAGGTCACAGCCTTGGAGATCGGCTTGGTAGAGATAGCAACCGCTGAGGTGAGCAAAGCTGAGTTGAGCTTTGGTAAGTTGGGCAAGGCTGAGGTGTGCGCCGGTAAAGTCAGCGTAACTCAGGTTAGCCCGTCTGAGGCTGGTTTGGTTTAGGTGGGCAGCAATTAGTCTGGCGTTGCTGAGGTCTAGGCGATCGCCCACGGCCCTGCTCAGGTCTACTTGGCGCAAGTTTGCCCCCCGACCCGTACCACCAACTAAATTAGCTCCGGTGAGATTGGCTTGGCTTAGATCAGCTCGACTAAACTCTAGGGCGATCGCTTCAACCCCAGTCAGATCCGCCCGCCACAACTGAGCACCAGCTAAATTCGCCTGATTGAGCCTAGCCCCCCGCAAGCTTGCAGACCACAACTGCGCCCCCCGCAGATCAGCCCCGGTTAAATTTGCCCCCACCAAATCAACACCAATCAACTTGGCTCGCCGGAGATCAGCCCCTTGGAAGTTAATTCCCCCCAAGGCAAACCCCCGTAAATTTAAGCCCTGCAAGTCGGCATCTTGCAAGTCCACAGGGCAATCAGGAAACTGACTGCGCCACTGGCCCCAAGAAACAGCCCCCAAACGCAGTAGAGACAAATGTTGTGGATCAGCCACGGTGACTACTCCTTTCTGCTGATGCGTAAGTTTTCTCGCCCCGGCAGATTATCAATGATTGCAGTCAGGGCACGATAACTGGCCATGATTTCCCGTTCTTCCCCGCCCAGGTAGAGCCGCCCAAAACTGCCAAAGGGTTGAATTTCTAGAATATTGATCCGAGCAGCTTTTTCGGCTTCATTGGCCGCAAGGGCTGCGTAGGCGGCTGGCTCGACCTCTAAAACGTATAGGGTTTGACCAGCAACAATCATATTGCCCCGCCGGAACCGGTTGATCAACTGCGTATGGTGAGCATCAATATTCCGGATGATCTGACTAGAGACAATTTGCGGCTTGATGCGGTCTTTCTCAGATAGACCGATCGTATCCAAAATAGCTTGGCCGGCTGTCTTAGTATCCCCTTGGTTGCGCGAATGGATCTCCAAAATTCCGTAGAGCCTCTCCACCACCTGAAATCCAGGCCGCACCACCGTAGACTTGAGGGCCACATCGGTAATCCGGTTAATTTCAATCCCAGGGGAAATTTCCACCCACAGGGAAGCATCCCCCGGCAATGGCAAGAACCCCTGCATCACAGTTCCTAAGAAAGCTGCATGTTGAGGTTGTAGGCTATCCAGATAAACGTAGCTACGCAGGTCAATCAATGTATTTGGGCCCGTATTGACATCTGCTATAGACTACCCTAGGGTTGATCGCCCAAGCAACAATACCCACGGGAAATTTGGACATAATTGTGTAATTTTCACAGGAAATTTGAGCACGTTAATTAGCGATTGACTTTATGAATCTACATCAGCCTCTCTACTACTACTGGACAGCCATTTTGCCGCCAGAATTATGCGAATTAATTATTAAGACCTGCGATCCACTTCCAAGATCCACAGGGCAAGTCGGCAATTCAGAGTTTGGCGGCAAAGGTCAACTTTTAACCCAATATCGGAGCAGCTCCGTAGCGGGAGTTAACAAGCCTCATTGGATCTATGGCTTAGTGGAATACTATGCTCAACTAGCCAACCAAGCGATGTTCCACTACGACATTCAGGAAACTCAAGTTATCCAGTACTCATCCTACGAAGCAGGTCAAGAATATACTTGGCATCGAGACAGTGGCGGCCCGCCCGATGACAAGGGCCACATTCGCAAACTGAGCATGAGCATTCAATTAGATGACCCCGGTAATTTCACCGGCGGTGATTTCCGGCTCCGAAATGCTGATTATTTGGAAATAGTTCCAGAGGAGTTTCGGCCCAGGGGCAGTATTATTGTTTTTCCCAGTTCCTGTCAACATCGGGTCTGCCCTGTTACCAGTGGGGTGAGGCGATCGCTAGTAGCTTGGTTTTTGGGGCCAGCCTTTCGTTAAGTAGTTTTGACCACCAGTAGCTAGAGGTAACGCGGATCGCAGTTTATATCCTTGAGCATAGATCGCTGCCCTTCAGTTCTGGGTAACATAACTTTATGGAGGGGGTCTAATACCCTACTCCTAAACGTGATTTATTTACCAATTGAGATTTGAGGATACCAAGCCATCTAGGCTATATTCACCAGCTAGCTGCCCAGCTTGTGTAGGTATAGTTTCCGAAATTTTCTACAGCTCTAATGATTCAGATCACTGGGGCATCCACAAAAAATCACCGTTCACTTTCATTGTTAATAATTAACCTAAGGGTAAGGCTCCACTCAGGATCGATTCTGAGAAACCCTTACCTTCACTGCTAGTCTTGTAGGACAAAACTATGGCACGCCGTCAAAAAAAGTCAACCTCGTTTTTTACCCAACTGCTCCGTTACCTAGCACTGCCCCTGCTTTTGCTAGTCAGAGGTCTCCAGTTGCTTGCTAGAGGAGCGACTAAACCATTTCAGAGATTTATACGTCAACGCCGCTCCAGTCGTCAATGGCGGCAAGCTGGTTTTGTTTTACCGACGATCGTCATGGTCGGGCTAGTAGTCACCTTAGTAGCAGCAGCGGTTTTAACCCGCTCCTTTGATAGATCAAAAAATGCCGCCAACTTCCGCGTCAACGAAGCCGTACTCAACGCAGCCACCCCATCCCTAGACCGAGCCAGGGCCAAAATCGCCAGGCTCCTCTCCCAGGATGAAACCAACCTGCCAGTGGGCACACCTACAGACACTGATATTAGGAAAGTTCTTGACCCAGACCCCAGCGACCCCAATGCCCTTACCGACAACTACACTTTTGGGGATGAACAAAGGGTAGAAGTCAGCTTTGAGGGCAAAAAAATTAGAAGTGCATGGCGCTACCCAGTAGACAGCGACAACAACGGCAAACTAGACAGTTTCAACCTCTACGGTATTTACTACAGTGATCCCACAGACCCTGTGACTGGTAAATCCCTGGCCAGGACTCCCCTAGATGCCCGTTCTCGCCCCATGGATGATGGACAAAGCCAAGGTTGCGCGGTCAGCGGCCAAGATGCTGGCGGTAGCTGGGTAAAAACTGGCAGCGGTGCCCTGAAAAAAGCCTTTTTTACCTATGTAGCCACCGTACCGATCAGCCAAGCTCAAGCAACTGCCTTGGGGGCCAATTACGAAGCCTACAAGGGTCAGCAGGGCTTTGCCGCTCTAGAAATGCAGCAGGATCAATCCCGGATTAGCTTAGATAACAATGCGGTCTTCTACAACGATGACCTAGAGATTACCTTTGCTCCCAAATTCTTTATCAACGGACGGGTACATACCAATGGCAACTTGCTGGTATCCGCTGAGCCAAATCAAGAGCTAGTTTTCCTGCAAGTGAGTAGCCCAGTTTCCTGCTACTACAGGCCTGAAAATAGCCAAATTTCTGTTGGCGGTAACGTAGCCTCCGGGGGTGTCTATGATGCTCAAGATACCAGCAATGATAAAGGAGTCAGGGTTCATTTGTTCCGGGGACGTGGTGAAGAAGAGAAAAACAATCCCACCAAAAATATCGGCACTGACAACCCAGACATTCCCAGCATCAATGGCTTAAACAAAACCACCTTTGAACAGGGTGGCCGCACCGTTGCCTACAATGATGCGGCTTTCCAAGAAAGACTGCGGGTATTGACCTTCGGTGCCCTGACCATTTATCCAGGGGATGCTGCCACTGCCAAGCCAGCTGATGTGGAAGCAGTCGGCCGCTATCCCAGGGAAGTCAAAGATGCCTTTGCTCAAAAATATAATGCTGATGTTCCCGACCCCAACCTTTTGAGCAAGGTGCTCAAGACTTACTTCGAGCAGCGGGTTCGCCGGGTTCCCTACAAGGAAGCACCCCTCAATCAGCCTCAAAATTATGCCAAGGTAGGCGGCAGCATTGCCTCTAGCAACCCCAATGAGAATCGTCCCGGCTATCAGTTTATTTTTAATGCCAGCCCTGATGTGAATGGGGTTATTTCTGCTCCTAAGGCTTGGATGATGATCGAAGACCCGACTACAGGGTCAACCAACGGCTACACCAATCTACCATTGCAGTATCTACCAGCCACTGATCCCCAAGCTATTGATCCAGTGACTAAGGCTGAAAATTATTTGGGCGATCGCCTTTTAGTCGGCAACAGCCTGCCCTACCAATGGTTCAACGGTTCAAGCCAACCCAGCCAACCGAAGCCGGGAGTTGAGCCAAATAAGTTTGCTAAACCCCAGCAGGAGAGGAATATTATGCCCCTGCAAAAGTGGAAAGCTAAGCCCGCTGAAGGTTCTCCCAATAAAGACCCAGGGGAAACTGGTAGCAATCGAACCCGTCGTAGCCGGATTGTAGTTCTTGATGACATTGCTGATACTAGCCGGGCCGGCTTCTGGGAAAACGCGGCCGCTAGCCGGGCTGATAGTAGCCAACAGGGCCAGAAGCTCCAGAGTGCTGACCCCAATGCTTCTACCCTCCGGGGCGGCTTGCGGATAGTAACTGGTGCTGGCATCTACGTAGATGGTTGTCCTACCGATCGCACCAGCCTACCCACGGGCTTCACAGTGCCCGACTACTGTGGCAGCACCAGTGGTTTAGGGATGCGGACAGATTCCGGGGCTAACGATATCAATGTTCGTTCCTTCTTGCCTACCCCGCCCCAGTTCCAAGCGGATCCCAGCGATGCTTCTGTGTTTCGCCTATCTCTGTCGCCCCCCCATACTCCAGATCCCACGACTCCGCCAGCAACCCCTCCCCCTGCCCCTACTCCTGCTCCACCAGTGGGTGAGCAACGGGTCAAGGTCCGCTTACCAGGGGCAGCATTATTGACAGGAGAGAAACCAATTACGGTTTGGCCAGACTCCATGCCCATGTGGGAAGACCGGAATCTAGACGGTAAATGGGATATTTCTGGCTGGCACAAGGCCGCCATTGCCGAGACTGATATTAAAAATACCCAAGGGGCTTACTTACTAGATCTGAAGGGCGACCTACAAATGCGCTCCACAGTGGTTTACCACTATGCCTCTACCACTCCTGATCTACCGATCGCCTGTTTCAGTAGCTATTACGACCCCAGCAATAAATACAGTGCCAATGCCTCTGATGGCTGGGCTGCCACTGAAAATCGGCGCAATCCCTCAGCTACCCCCGTGGGAGGTGTAGCCACTGCCACCAACGGCCGCAGCTACGCCTTCAATCCCAGTTGGCGCAACCCCAGCGGCACAGACCTAGCTATCCTGCAAAGGCAAGCGGCTATGGTCTTCCCCGATGGTCGCCTAGTCAACGAGCCTCTCCGTAATGCTCTCCAAAAGACCAGCACCAATTGGAATGTGGCAGATAAAGCAGCGATCGATTCAGCCATGTGTTCTCTAAAAATTCTGGATGGGTCTGCTAGTCCTTCGACTGGCACAATTCCCAACGGAGCCATCAGAGAAAGAACCATGGTGGATGCTCGCCAAATCAAGGCAGTCCACAAACTGGCTACCGGTACTGGTGCCGATCGCTTAAGCACTGCTGGCGGTTTGGGCAATGGAGTTGCCGACATGAGCAACCCAGACCGCTTAAAAATTGCTATCAACTACAACGAACTGACCCTAACCGATGCCCCCAGCGGTGCTACTGACCTCTATAAAGATGGGCCCATGCCCTACAACCTGCCCCTAGAACAGCGGCAGCCCATGGAAATCCGGATTACCGAGATTGATCTTGACGTTTTGCGTAAAACTAAGATCGGTTCGGCCACTGGCTTAAACCAAGAGTATTTACTCCCCAATAGCGGGATTATCTACGCCACCCGTGACGACGCTCTACCGGATTTGAGCGCAGTGGACGAAAGCCAACCCAGCACTGCTGATGGCTACCGCACCAACGCCGCCGTTAAGGCCAGTGGGGTTGATACCACCAGTGCCACTGACTTCAAACTAGACCCGACCCGCCGCCCCCACGGCATCCGGTTAATCAATGGCTCTAACTTGTCTAGGGAAATTCGATTCCGTAAGGATGAAAAAGGCTTGATCTTAGCTAGCAATGTGCCTGTTTACATCAAAGCCGACCGGAACAATGCCTTTAATCTCCACGCCACCCCCGGTACCACCAGCCAAATCGAAGAATTCACCGAATTAGTCAACATCGGTGGTGATGTCGATGGCGGTAATTTCTACAATCGGAAAGACTTCAACTTAAACTTTGCTTGCCGCCAAGGTCAAAGCCCCAATTGTAGCCAAGGCGACCAATGGCGAGCCGCTCGGGTCATTGCTGATTCGATCACGTTCTTGTCCCAGAGCTTCTACGATGGAGTCCGCACCGACAGCGACTTCGACACCAGCAACAATGGTGGCAACCAGCTTGTAGAGACCCGTCTCAAGAGTGGTTTCTGGTGGAATGGCTTTGGTACCAGTGCCGCTGGTCTTGCGGATGCTTCTGGTAATTATGGTAGTGGCTATGCCGACAGCCCTGCTGATAAGCAAAGCTCCTACTGGACAAATGGGGTCACCCCAATTCAACGACGGGTTGGCAGTGGTGTGCCTGTTTATCAGATGGAAATTTGCTTGAAGCTGCCAGTGGCGGCCTGTAAACCAGAAGACTGGAAACAAGAGCACCTGGTGACCGTTGGTAGCACTAACTTGACCATCAAGGCCGGTACCACCGGTAGCCCGGCTACGGTCAGCCCAGCTACACCGGAGCGAACCGCCTCTGTGGTGAGGCTCCCCCGCCGGGTTGCTTTTGAGCGCAATTCGGATGGAAGCCTGTTGGTCAAAGACGCTACTAACAATAGCTTTATCATCGGCACCAAAATTGGAGCTAGTGGTACAGAGCAGGCTGTAGCGATCGCCAACACGGGTGCTGCTGGCCAAGAGAAAGGGAGAATCATTTCTGGTACCCTACCGCCCAGCGTCACACCAGCCCCACTTGTTGCCCCCGCAGGCAGTGCCACTGGCCCGATTCTGTGGTTTGCCGGTGGTGCCCAACAACCCATATCAGTCACTGGTCCAAAAGACGGCAATCCAGCCATACTTGCGGCTGGTGCGGTGGGCGGTGACCCGGATGCCAATTCCCCAAGTACTCCTTACTTCCAAGAATACATTCCCAAAAAGACTGGCTTGCCCAGGTTCTTGACTCCTACTCCCACCAATGCTGTGGGCACACCAGTCAACGAATTCCCTGGCTTACCGGCAATTACAGGCAGTACCCTCAACCAGTACACTCCTGCACCGCCGATCGCAACCCTACCGGCCAGCGCTTACCTAGCCTGTATTGGCACTCCCCCCAACCCGGCTAGCGACCCTGTACCTCCGGGTAGTGGTGCTTCCACCCAGCTGGTGATCCGCACTGAGAGTGGCTTGGGCTTAAACCAGAAACCTTATAGCCCACCGCCGACCAATTCGACTATTCCGATCGCCAAGGCCACTGACCCGATGCCACCGATTGCGATCGCCCCATTCCAACCCTACCTAGAGACTCCTGTACCCCCAGTTCTAAGCTCCCCTGACTGGGTTGCCAAGGGTCAAGCCACCACAAACAATGATGTTCAACCATGTCAACAAATTACTGCTAATGCCATAGAAAACGTCAGAACCCAGTTGGTCGACAACAGCACCCGTCCTGCGGATATCATCTTCACTGACTTTGCCGTAGCTCCCGGTGGGCCAGCGGCCGCCAATGCCAAGGTGATACAGCCCACAGCCAGCACCCCGCTGCAAATTACTGTGACTGCGGTTCCTGCAGTTTCAGCCGGTCAACGCAAGATCACCTACATCGATTTAGGAAATGCCAGTACTGGGCTAATAATTCCCAACGGCACCAAGCTCACCCTGCAAAAGGGCACTGATGCCAATGCTGACCCAGACCCAATCTTTGTAATCCGGGGCTTGTCTAAAGACGGCATTGTCTTCGGTGACCCGACCAAAACCACCAACAATCCAGGGGTGCAGATGACCCTCAAGGATGTCAACCCCAACAACGTCTTCTGGGTATCTAGGCGGGGTATCTATTTCTCTGATGTGGAAAACACCCCAGCTCCTACCCCCACAGTCCCCAACCCCCCCTACTTGGGTCATCTACTCATGGGTAACTTTATTGGTCGCAACACTCCCCAAGACCCAGTACCCCCGGGAGACAACGCCGACAGCCTGCTCTACGTGGGCAACAACACCAAGATCACCGCTGGTCGCCTCCTAGGCTTTACTGGCAGTAATCTCAGACAGGCAAGACCTGCAGGGGCACCTGGTTCAGACCCCAGCAACAAGTCCATGGAAATCTGGGCCATGAACTCCATGCCCAGCGGCTATGAGAAACTAACCAGCCAGCCCTTGATGGTGCCAGTACTGAACATCCACTCTCCCAATGGCTCCCCTGGCAGTGCCTTTGGTACAAACAACAATGCTTTACACGAAGCTGGTTGGATTCCCACAGCACAGGATAGCAGCACTTTCAATGCGGTGATGGTTATGGGCGATTCCCCGGCCAGGCCAATTGAACGGACTCTCAATGGCGACTTTGATAACGCCGAGAGTAATGGCGGCTTGGTCAACTTCCCTAGGTTCCTAGAGATATGGGAAGGCAAGACCGTCAAAATTTCCGGGGGATTAATTCAATTCAAGAAGAGCAACTATGCCTCTGGAACATTTGAATCTATTGAGAACCCCGACCGGGATAACTCCTTGTTCTATGACACTCCGGTATGGACAAACTCCTTTAGGTCAGAATTCAAGGGATTCCGCTACCCCGGTGGTGGTTCGTTAAATAAAGCTGCCTACTATCGCCCTCCTATCAGGCAGTGGGGCTATGATGTCGGGCTATTGAGTCAGTCACCTGATCTATTTAGCCAACGCTTTGCCCTACCAGCTACGGCCCTACCCAGCGAATATTTCCGGGAAGTCGGCCGCGATGACCGTTGGGTGAGAACCCTGCTCTGTGCAACACTGCCCGGTACAACCACTCCGGCAATTGACCCATCTCAAAGACCTAGTAAATGTGACTAGGAGGAATTCATCATGAAAGCCAAATTTCCTAGACGTAAACTTTTGCGACGGCGGCGCAGGGGCAGCGGATTTACAATCATTGAGTCCCTTTTAGCAATCATCATTGCTGGGATCATCTTGCTCGGTGTGGCACCGCTCCTAACGGTGTCGGTAGCCACCCGTATCCAAGCCCGCCGAGTGGAGAGCGCAACCCAAGCCGCCCGTACCTACCTGGAAGGAGCTAGGGCCAACTCCATCCAGGCCCCAGCTACTCGCATCTACTTGGAAACTAAAACCCTGAAAAACTCTACTGGCGGGCTGTTATTTGATGGGGCACCGGCCGCTGCCCCCCCTGACCCCAGTACCAATATCGAAGACTGCATCACTAACACCTACTGCAATGGGAATTCTTCTCCATCAACGATCGCAGTCGATGCTCCGGGGCCGAGCCTATATTGTTTTGATGCCGATGGCGATGGCAAGTGCAAAAAAGACAGCCTCACCGACATCATTGTCCAGGCCTTTCGGAGTACTACCCTAAAGGATGACCCTGGTGGTCAAGATGATGCCAACCAAGGATACATCCTAGGGATTCGCTCCTATCGTGCTGATGCTTTTGATGGGGGCGCTCCCCTCAAGGCTTCTAGTGCGTCTGAGCGGGCTACGACCACAACCTTTACCGGGGGGCTGGGCGATCGTAAAGCCCCCCTAGTGGAGATGGTTACCGCAATTAGCGTCCGCCAAAGTGACCCGACTAGATTATTCCCTAATCTCTGCGCCATTCTCAGTAGCGCCCCTGGTGGCACTGCCTGCCCCAATCCCAGCCCCAGTCCTTAACTACTCCATACCCTATGAAACCGCGTAGATTTTTACTCAAATACCGGAGAAAGCGCCCCCGTGGGTTTACTCTCATCGAGCTACTAGTGGGGATGATCCTGACCTTTTTGGTTTTGGCTCCATTGATTGGGGTAGCTGTCAATATCCTCCAAGGAGACAAGGCTGAACAGGCTAAGGCCACAACCGAGCAAGAAATGCAAGCAGCTCTAGACTACATTGCCCGCGATCTCCAGCAGGCTGTGTATATCTATACCCCAGAGGGCATCACTAGAAACCTCAACATTAATGATTCCACCCAGTCTGGGATCAAAAACCAAATTCCTCCGGTTGCCCCGGCTCCCGGCTGCACCAATGCCTCAACCTGTGTGCCAATTTTAGCCTTCTGGAAGCGTGAAATTGTCAAGGAAGTAGAGGAGCAAAAAATTGAGGGAGTCAATCCTTTTGTCTATGCTTTGGTTGTTTACTACCATATCACTGGACCCCAAAGCGCCTCTGATAACAACATCTGGTCAAAAGCCAGCCGGATTGGCCGCTTTGAAATCAAAGACGGGGTACGGCTCAGTTCACCGCCGACAAATCCCAGTGATTCGCCCTACTACAACGACAGTACAGCCCCATTTAAGAAAGATGATGGCTTCAGGTTATTTGACCTCTCCCAACAGGGGGGTAACCTAGACCGGAAGATGAACATCTGGGCTAAGGATGGCCCCGCTTACACCAACCCGGTGGCGATCTTAGTAGATTACGTGGATCAGAGTCGCTGGAAGGAGGCCGCTGGAGACCCAGCACCGATTTGCCCGCTTAACCCGACTACTAATCCGCCAGTTCCTTTATCGCGTAACCCAGCTAGTGAGGGCGATGTAAAAGGCTTCTTTGCCTGCATCGACTCTAGCAAGTGGGTAGCTCAGGTGTTTATAAGGGGTAATTCCGTGTTTAGGCGGGATCAAAACTGTGACCCTACGAAATCTGAGTGCAAGTTTAGCCAGAATAATGCGGCATTCTTCCCTAGGGCAACTGTGCAGGTGCGCGGTCAGGGCTTCTTGGATACCTTGTAAATTTTGTAACTCAGACCCTGTAATGCTATGAAACAGTTGATTTTTAGAACCAAACGAGGCAGAAACGCTGGCTTTACCTTACTAGAGGTGCTGGTGGTGGTGTTTATGATCGGCATTTTAGTGACGATCGCAGCTCCGGGATGGCTGGGGTTTCTCAACCAGCAACGGGTAAATGCGGCCAATAATGCCATTACCTTGGCTTTGCGAGATACTCAACGGGAGGCCAGAGCTAAAAAACTCAACTACAGTTTTGTGGTTAGGCTCAATAGTGACAATGTCGCTGAGTATGCCATTTACCCAGACCTGGCCAGTAGCCCCGGTACTCCGGATGGGTTTCAACGGGTGCCTGAGGCGGCCCCCAACCTGGTGTGGATTGGCACTAATTTGACCGACAAAAATATCAGTACTGGCCCTGGAACTTTACCAGCAGCAATTACCAGTACACCTGCGGGCAAAATTCAGTTTGATCACACTGGTGCGATCGTAACGCCCTTTAGTGGCCCCTTGACCATTGCCGTGGCTCAAGCTGGAGCTAACCGAGAACCAGTGCTGGCAAGTATGCGCTGTGTCCAAATTACAACCATCTTGGGTTCAATGGAAAACCGCCAGGGCAACCAGTGTACCCAGTAGTCCCCCACGGGGGTTGGCACTGGCATGGCATGGGGGGGCGTTTCTTTGAGGGTTGGTACTATCGGGTAACTTTGCCCCAGATTGGTCAGAGCTTTGCTTTCATGTACTCCCTCGAAGACCCCGCTGGTAGTACCTACCAAGGTGGAGCTATCCAGGTTTTAGGCCCCGATGACTCCTATCAGTGGCGATCGCTGCCAAATCTCGATTTATTTTGGGCTAGTTACAGCCGCTTAGCCCTAGCCCACTGGCGACATGGCCAGGCTCCGGCTGGGTACCTAGATGAAGATAGCTTTTTTAAGCGGGTATCCGAAGGTTATCAGGCTAGCGATCGCCTCAATCAAGGGGCATTTCTAGATGTGACCACAGGTCAATGGACACGCTGGCATTACCAGATTCAGCCCGTTTACACCTGGGGCAAACCCCTCGGGGGGTGGCTGTCATTTTTGTCGATCGCCGATCCAGGGTGGCAAGTTCTTTTAGCCTACGGTCAAGCCACTGGTTGGATTGAGTGGCAAGGTCGAGTTTATAACTTTCAGGCAGCCCCAGCTTACATCGAGAAAAATTGGGGCGGGTCATTTCCTAGAGATTGGTTTTGGCTACAGTGCAATAGTTTTATTGACACCCAAGATTTAGCGGTTACGGCCGGGGGCGGCGAGCGGGATTTACTGTGGTGGCAAGAGAGATTGGGTATGGTGGGTATTCATTACCAAGGTAAATTTTATGAGTTTGCCCCCTGGCAAAGCCAAATCCGCTGGCAAATCAAACCCTGGGGCGAGTGGCACATGCAAGCAACTCGTTCAGATTACCAAGTTACCCTGAGGGGCTGGAGCGATCGTCCCGGTTCCCCCCTACGCACTCCCACCAAAAACGGCCTAGTCTGGTCATGTCGAGAGACCCTCTTGGGGAACTTAACACTTAGACTAAGCCGGGGAGACCGGTTAATTATCGAAGCCCACAGCCATTTGGCCGGACTAGAAGTAGGAGGAATTACCTCGATTCTCCAAAAAAGCTAGGAAGCCAGAGCTACTTCAACTTTTTCCTGTAACTCACCTTTTTGGTACAGTTCGATCATGATGTCAGAACCGCCAATAAACTCGCCGTTGATATAGACCTGAGGAATAGTAGGCCAACTGGAGTAAACCTTAATACCTTCACGAATTTCAGCATCGCTAAGGACATCAACGGTCTCAAAGGGTGCTCCCAGGGCATTGAGAATCTGCACCACATTGTTGGAAAAACCACACTGGGGCATTAGTTTTGTACCCTTCATAAACACCATGATCTTGTTGTTGTTGATCAGGCTTTCAATTCTTTGCCGAGTTTCTGGAGTCATAGCTTTCAAGATTGTAAAAACATAATTCTTAATATTAACTAGATTGGCTGGGTTAGTTGTTTATTTGGCAACTTGGGCGATCGCCGCCTTTACAAAATTAGTCTTGAGTACCCCATCACTGGCTGTAGTAAACAGGGGGTTAGACAAAATCCCAGCAGTGATCGTTACTACCAAAGTAAACACCAGACCCAACTGGAGTGGGCGCATCCCCTCCAAGTTCCAAGTAACCTTGGGGTAGTTTTTCACTGACTCAGACATCTCCTGGGGTTCCTTGACCACCATCATTTTTACTACCCGGATGTAGTAGTAAATCGAGACCACGCTGGTCAATAACCCAATCAATACCAGGGTGTATAGACCCGCCTGCCAGCCAGCCCAGAAGAGGTAAATCTTGCCAAAGAAACCAGCCAAGGGAGGGATTCCCCCCAAAGACAATAGGAAAATACTCAACCCCAAAGTTAGTAGTGGGTCTTTTTGGTACAAACCAGAATATTCACTGATCTGGTCAGTACCAGTGCGAATCGTGAACAGAATCACACAGATGAAACCGCCCAAATTCATAAACAGATACACAAACAGATAGAAAAGCATACTGGCATAACCAGTCTCTGTACCCGCCAATAAACCGATCATCACAAAACCAGCTTGGGCGATCGAAGAATAAGCCAGCAGACGTTTCATACTAGTCTGGGTCAGGGCAACCACATTACCCAAAACCAAACTTAAAATCGCTAGCACCGTAAACACCAAATGCCACTGGTCGCTGTAAACTGGAAAAACATTCAGTAGTAGGCGAATCGCCAAGGCAAAACCAGCCGCCTTAGAGCCAACCGACAAAAAAGCCACCACTGGAGTCGGGGAGCCTTCGTAGACATCAGGAGTCCACTGGTGAAAAGGTACAGCGGAAATCTTGAAGGCAATACCAGCAATCACAAAAACCAAAGCAATCAGTACCCCTAGAGGCTGAGCTGTAGAACTAGCCGCCAAGGCTGCCGCAATTTCATTTAATTGGGTCGCGCCGCCCGACAATCCATAAAGCAGTGAGATCCCGTATAAAAATACGGCTGAGCTAGCTGCACCAATCAACAGGTATTTCAAAGCTGCTTCGTTGGAGCGGGGATCGCGCTTTGTGTAACCAGTCATCAAATAAGAGGAGATACTCAAAGTCTCTAGGGAGATGAAAATCATCACTAGCTCATTGGCCCCAGAAAGGAACATCCCACCCAGGGTAGCGGTGAGCAGGATTCCCATAAATTCCACCAGGGAAGTACCGGTCTGCTCCACATAGCGGATTGACATCAAGATTGTCACCAGGGCGGATAAAACGATAATTCCCCGAAAAAGTACACTCAGGGCATCGCCATCAAAGGAGCCAAGGAAAGAAACTGTATCCACCGCTCCCCACTGGAGGTACAGGGCATAGAGGGCTGTTCCTAGGCCGCCGATCGCAATGTAAGGTAGCACAGGGGTAGCCGACCGGCCAGCCGCCAAGTCAATCAACAAAACTAATAGCAAAGTACCAATGACCACAACCTCTGGCAAAATCACCCCAGAGTTGAGTTGAGCAGCAAGGGCAGCAAATTCCATAGGGTTTCACTAAAATCTTTAGACTTAATTCTATCGGCAAAGGGAAGCCCTTTAGACCAAGGGGCAAAATAACACTATCTTATGCACTTGATAGACCCTAGTATGGACGACCAGGGATTACCTAATTAGATTACCACCTTGATTTTTGAATTTTTCTAAATCAGTCGGTACTGCTGATTTTCCTCCCCAGGTGAGCGATTACCTATGAGCTGGGGCGGGCACTCCCAACCATTGATGGTGCCTGTTATCAACACTATGACAATGAATGACAAGTGTATGGGAGGCTAATGCCATGTCTGGATCCTGTGGAGCTTTTACCTAGTCAGTGTAAGAGTTTGTGGTTTTGTGGCAAACTAAATGGATGCAAACACAAAATATTGATTAAATTTGCGATTCAATTACTAGGCAAGCTATGTTATGGCTAAACCAAGGGCTTTTTCTGGGATTCAGCCGACTGGAAACCTCCATTTAGGTAACTATTTGGGGGCAATTCGCAATTGGGTAGAGACCCAATCCCAGTTTGAGAATTTCTTCTGTGTGGTGGATTTACACGCAATTACTGCACCCCACAATCCAGAAACGCTGGCCCAGGATAGCTATACGATCGCCGCCCTCTACCTAGCCTGTGGCATCGACTTAGAGCAATCAACTATCTTTATCCAATCCCACGTTTCCGCCCATAGCGAATTGGCTTGGCTACTCAACTGTATCACCCCGATTAACTGGCTAGAGGATATGATCCAATTCAAAGAGAAAGCCGTTAAGCAGGGACAAAATGTCAACACCGGCCTCTTGGATTATCCAGTCTTGATGGCAGCTGATATCCTCCTCTATCAAGCTGACCAAGTGCCAGTCGGCGAAGATCAAAAGCAACACATAGAGTTAACTCGCGACATTGCGGCTCGATTTAATCACCTATTTGGTAAGGGAGAAACTATCCTCAAGCCGCCCCAAGCCTTGATTCGCCCTGAAGGGGCGCGGGTAATGAGTCTCAGTGATGGCACCAAGAAGATGTCTAAGTCTGATCCTTCAGAGTTGAGCCGAATTAACCTCCTGGATAGCCCAGAGGTAATTCAAAATAAGATTAAGCGCTGTAAGACAGACCCAGTTAAGGGTTTGACCTTTGATGATGCGGAGCGGCCCGAGTGCCATAATTTGCTGACCTTGTATGGGTTGATGGCCAACAAGACCAAGGCGGAGGTTGCCGCTGAGTGCCGAGATCTGAGTTGGGGTCAGTTTAAGCCACTTTTAGCTGAAGCAGCCATCGAGCACCTCAAGCCAATTCAAGCCAAATATCAAGAAATTATGGCAGATTCGGGTTATTTGTATGATGTGCTCAAGTCTGGACAGAAGCGGGCCTGGGCGATCGCTCACCAGACTCTAGAGGCAGTCCGGGATGCCCTCGGCTATGCTCGACCCCTCAGCTAACTCTGTAGGTTTAAATTCTAAATTCAATGAACTTTCCCCAGGCAGTCCAGTCGGGTCAATTTTTAATTACGGCCGAGGTGGCCCCACCCAAAGGGGGCAATCCCCAGCGGATGGTGGATATGGCTAAACTACTCCAAGGTCGCGTCCATGCGGTTAATATTACCGATGGCAGCCGAGCGGTGATGCGGATGTCGTCTTTGGCGGCTGCGGTGTTTCTCCAACGCCAAGGCATTGAACCAATTTGCCAGATGGCATGTCGTGATCGAAACCGAATTGCCCTCCAAGCCGACCTCCTGGGAGCCCATGCCCTAGGAATTACAAATATTCTGGCCCTGACTGGCGATCCAGTTAAAGCTGGCGATCACCCCAATGCCAAGGCTGTGTTTGATCTAGAATCTGTCCGGCTTCTGCGGCTGATCGATCGCTTAAATCAAGGCCTAGACGACAATGCCAAACCCCTACCCGATGGCAACTTAAATTTGTTTGCCGGAGCGGCCGTGGATCCCCAATCACCCAGTTGGTCTGGCCTCCAAAGCCGTTTTACCAGGAAACTAGAAGCAGGGGCGCAGTTTTTCCAAAGCCAGTTAATTACTGATTTTGATCGCCTCAACAAATTTATGGATCAGATTGCGGCTGGTTGCCAGAAACCAATCTTGGCAGGGATCTTTCTCCTTAAGTCAGCCAAAAATGCCGAGTTTATTAACCGGAATGTACCCGGTGTAGTGATTCCCCAGGCTATTATTAACCGCCTAGCCGCGGCGGCAGACCCCCTGCGCGAAGGGGTTGCGATCGCCGCCGAACAAGTCAAACTCGCCCAGCAAATGTGTCAAGGGGTACACCTCATGGCCATCAAGCGAGAAGACCTAATTCCCAACATCCTCGACCAAGCAGGGATTGCCCCAATTAATTCATCCGGCGCAGAAACTCCAAAGGCAGACCATCCGCATCGGCAATAAAAGCCACCTCATAAATACCATCACCAATCTGCTGCTGTTGAGGCGGCAGTAAAATTTGTAAGCTTTGACCCGCAGCCGCAAACTTGACCACTAACTCCTGCAACCACACCGGCAAATCAGTCGTTACGGGGCCTAGATCAAATGACAGATGGTAATATCCGGTGTAGTGTTCGTCTCCAAAAGCATCAGCCGGAGGCTTGGGCTGGGGAATCTGAATCAGCTCAATCCGCCCGCCCCAGCCCTCTAGCCAGCAAGCCAGGGTATAGCCAGTCGTAAAACGTTCCTTGACCGTAAAACCAAGCAGCTCGTAAAAAGCAATTGCCCGATGGATCTGAGCTGTGCGAATCGAAGCATGGTGCATGGCTACTCAAATAATCGGAAATAGGGATAGCGCACTGGAACCCCCGGTTCCTTCTCCAAATCAAAGTTAATCACTTCCCAACAGGGTTCCTGGTCGGGGGAGGGGCTAAATTCTACCGGCAAACCATACAAACGGGGCTTACTAGGTTCGCTCTGACCGCGCCAAGGGGTACTGCGCTCCAAGTAGGCGCTGACCAGTTCCCGGTAACGACTGGCGATAATTACCCTGGTAGCTCGGTACCCTTGTGTGTACAGACGATCCAAGGCTTCGTGGATCTCAAACCTGATGCCATCGGGATGAGTGTGCTGCCGATACCACTCATTGTTCCAACGCCGCCAGTGCCTACTTGATTGCAGGTGAATTAGCTCTTTTGTATCTGGGTTTGCTTCAAAAGCTCCGTGGCGGGGGCAGAGGTAGGTATCGGTGAGGGTCAGGGCTGGGATCATCTGCCGACAGTGGGGGCAGGGAATCTCAGGGCCAAAAATCGGGTACTGTTGTAAGGAAATATTAACCATTTATTTACAGTGGGGATATACCTAAACCAATTTGCATGTCGACCGCCGAGTATGGCTCTATTGTAGGTTTGAGAAACGGCAATAGTTGAGCCAGTTGGCTTATATCTTAATATTGTTGCAGAGCCATTGTCTTCTGGGGGGTTAGGAGTTTTGCAGATCACTTCGACGCAATTTGGTAACGTTGATTTTTCCCTGGCTGCTTTTGTGGCGGCTAACGCTACGGTGATTGGCAAGGTTATTGTCGGGGAGGGGGTGAGCATTTGGTATGGGGCGGTGGTGCGGGGAGATGTAGAACAGATTGTCATTGGCGATCGCACCAACATCCAAGACGGGGCAATTCTCCATGGAGATCCTGGCCAACCAGTCGTACTGGCTGATCATGTAACCATCGGGCATGGGGCGGTTGTCCATGGGGCCCAAGTGGAGAGGGGATGCTTAATCGGCATCAAGGCCGTCATTCTGAATGGGGTGAAGGTGGGGGCCCACAGCATCGTAGGGGCAGGGGCAGTCGTTAGTAAAGACGTGCCAGAGCGATCGCTTGTAGTTGGCGTACCAGGCAGGGTAATCCGGCAAATTTCTGACCAGGAAGCCACAGAACTGATCAGCCATGCCCAAAAATACACTCAGCTTGCCCTAGCCCACGCAGGCAAAAGTCAAGATCTTGGGTTCATCTAGAAGATCACGTTGGTCGTCCAGCAACCCAGGGAATCAGCCATTAAACCTAGTAGATATAGATAATTTTTAATCAGCAACAGCAATTGGCAGTATTTGCCCAGCAGTTTTCAATATAATTAGTTTATAATTTACTCCCGGAAAATCAAAATTAACTTTGGGAAACAATATTTAAGACATAAATTCTGTACGGTAACTCAGCCAACCTGATTTTTTTATCTGAGATCCTAGCTTTGGTTAGTCTCAGAGTCCGCAGTATATTCTGTCACAACTTCTTGGCCGCCCAGAAAACATTGTCTTAGTATTGAATTGGGTCTTAAAGCTTGTAGTTAAATCAAGGCAATCATGATTGATGGCAGCAAATCCATTGAAATTAACTCTACATCCCCGGCAACTGACAGCCAGCAATATCAAGAAGCCATCTACAATTTTTTCATTAAAATTGTCCGGGAAGGATCACCGGAGAAAGCCATACTTGAATTTCAAAGGCTGTTTTTTAATCTAGATGAAGACACCCATAACAGTAGCGCAATCAGAGCCTTAACTGAGATCATTTTCAATCAAGACGAACATGCTTTTTTAGATATTCTTAAACGCTGTTGCTATATTTTAATTAACAACTGGGAAAGTGCCAGGCAATATGCTCATATCAAAGAACTAATTAGAAGTCTAGAAGATACCAAGAGTACCAAACCTAGTCTCTCTCGACCCTTAAACCGGATGCGTGGCTGGGTAAATAACTTTACTCAGCATTCAGATTTTAATGAGTTAAAAATATTTGCAGCTCGGCACGAAGCTACCCAAAGTAACTCCTGGAGTAGTCGCTACACAGCTTTTTTGCTGGTTCCTCAATACACCAACGCCAACAACCCCATTGAGCAGCGTGAAGCAGCCCAAGCCCTAGCCAGGCAACTCAAAGATCGTTTCAAGTTTGATCTGGCTATGTACACAGCCCGCTCTCAGCTTGCCATACCACACTCAAATCAACCCAATAACCCCACTGCCCTGGGAGATGAGGTACTCAGGTTAGTCAAACGAATTGTTCTTCAGGCCCGTGCCCATAAGAAACATGACTTGGGGCGACTTTTTTTGATGCAAGTCAAGGGTTTATATTATTCTCACTTTAAAACTGCTTTTCAACAATATTTGATCTTTTCCATCAAGCAAGACCGGAGTGTGGATAAATTCCGTGACAAGTTATCTCAAAAACTTGATCAGCTGCTGCCGGAAAAAAATAATGAAGTTCTGAATAGTTCTCTACTACTGAGAACAGCAAATCGAGTTATTGATTACTTAACCACTGAAGAGCGGGGTAAACCCTCTGATTTATTTGTATTATTTCTTTCTCAAGGTAATACAATTACCCTGGTTATGATTTTACTGAAGATTACTTTAGCTAGCCCCTTGTCTCGAATTCATTTAGAGGAGAGAATTGCTCAACTGATTCAGTTTTATATGGATCAAAATGCTGATGACAATCAATCAGTTATCAGTTTTTTTGAAGTATTCAGAGTTGCTTCTGCCATCTGTGGAGATGATGTGGAGTACAGTTTAGTGAAGGTGGCGGCTGATGATGATGCTTCCTTGGAAAATTATCGTTTGTTTTCACAGCAGAAGGATGCGGGCGAGATGATCGCAGCCCAAGATGAACAAGTTGTCCTTAATCCCCAGAATTTCTCTCAATCTGAGGACTAGTGCCTTGGCTCAACGATCGCGCAAATTGAGCTAAAATATCAATCTAAATCTCCGTAACGCCTAAAAATCCTTACCCCATGAGTTTTTGGAAAAGTTTATTTAGTAACTCAGATGTTGAGGTATCTACACCTATCTATGACTGGGAAACTGTAGGGATGGGCGGCGATCGCAACCAATACCGCATCTTATTTACTACTAACCGAGAAATAGACCTCTACGAATTAGAAGAACTATGTGATGCAGTAGGCTGGGCTAGGCGGCCCCTCCGCAAAGTCAAAAAAGCCCTCCAGTATAGTTTTTTGAGCGCTAGCATGTGGCAACAAAAAGGCTCCCGGCAGCGGTTAATTGGTTTTGCTAGGGCCACCTCCGACCACACCTTTAATGCCACCATTTGGGATGTAGTCGTTCACCCAGAATTCCAAAACCAAGGACTAGGCAAAGCACTGATGCAGTACATGATCAGAAAGCTCCGCCAAGAGGAAATTAGTAATATTACTCTATTTGCCGACCCCCATGTGGTTGATTTTTACCGGGGCATGGGCTTTCGACCCGATCCCGATGGCATTAAAGGCATGTTTTGGTATCCCGATTAACTAGCCTAAAACTACCAGCAGATCATACAGAATAAATTCAGAATAAATTGCTCACCCCCCAGTGCCTATTTGGGGTCTATTTGGCTACAATTGACTGACAACTGCACATTAGTAGGCTTAGTAGTCCTTAGACACTTGTACTGACTTTCGCGAAAAGTCTCTACTAAAGATAAAAGGAGCAGTTATTCAGTTAATCGACTTGGGAGATGGAAACTACCAGCATGAAAGCCGCCAGAGCAGTAAATCCAGAATTTGTAGTCAAAAATCGGCGTCGCGCCAAAGCCCGGCCCAATCACCATCAGGTTATGGCTCTGGAATCGGCGGGAAAGATCTGGATGAACTTAGCGCTGGCCAGCGTAGCTGCGATCGCTCTACTCCAAAATCTCCCCCGTCAACAACAAAATTACGCCAAACTTCAGGAGATTCGAGCCGAAGTAGCCAAAACTGAAGCTAGAGTCGGCCAAGTTCAGCAAGACTTTGCCCGTTACTTCGACCCGGCTACTACCCCAGAGGTCATGCAGGAGCAGAGCCACCTAGTGCGCCCCAATCAACGGCAAATTGTTGTACAGCCAGCCCCCAAACCAGCCCAGTAGGCGTTGGGATTAGATCGATAACCTCAATAATCACAGTCTAGGCGTTTTAACCAACTACTAGGCTTGGTTACTCTAACTTTCGTTAATTTCTCGAATTTGTTCGACTCGCTCTAACTCCCAGAGGATTTGATTCCCCTCACGGCGAATGCGCGTAACTATCCAGTTGCGCCATGGCCATTGACCACCCCGGCTAGTTACAGCGCTGGCATTGACATCCATGAGGTCTGCCAGCTCTGAACTTGTGATTAGGTAACCTTGAGAGGCGACTTGATCAGCAATTTCCAGGGTTTCTACCAAATGACGCAAGCGGGTAATTCTACCGAATTGCTCTTCACTGATTTGGGCCTCCAGTTTATCCTCTGACATGGGTGTTAAAGGGGCGATTTGGTTATGAGTACAAGTTACTACATGATCTGGCCGATTGTCTGATGCTTGCAATACATTAGGTTTAGTGGGAGACTCCCCGGAGACTTGACTAGATTTTTGACCAGATTTAAGGGTAATCGGCTTAGCTTGGGCAAAGGCTTTGGCGATCGCATCACAGCGGTCATTACCAGGATCGCCACTGTGGCCCTTTACCCATCGCCAGTTGATTTGAGGAGAGTTGAGTTGGTCTAGCTTCAACCACAGATCCTGGTTGAGCACCGATTTTCCCTTGGCGGTTTTCCAACCTTTGCGCTTCCAGCCACTCAGCCATTGGGTCATACCATTGCGTAAATACTCACTGTCAGTGTAAATGGTGACCGGCTGTTCTTGGGGATGGCCGTGGAGGAATTCTAAAGCAGCGATCGCCGCCTGCATCTCCATCCGGTTATTGGTGGTCTTTTCCTCAGCTCCTCCCGCTTCAGCTACCTCACCACCCGCATAATAAACCACAATCCCCCATCCCCCTGGCCCTGGGTTATCCAAGCAGGCCCCATCGGTGTAAATTTGCTCAATTACATGTTTCATGAATACCCATCAACTACAAGTTTCCTAGAAAATTTCATTAGGCTCAAAATCTAACAAGATCTAATTTATAAAATAAATTTCAAGGACATCTAATCTGTAGCCATGACGGCATTTCAGCAGAAAGACGCTATGGTCATAGGGTTGAAACTCTGACAGGATCTGGATCATGGCTTAAAATTTAACATTAACTCTAAAGACAGCCAGTCAAGCTAATAAAGCTGTAACTTGTGAATTAGTCCCTTGTCAATTCTCATATTTTCCAATCCAGACCATGCTACCTCCTCTAAATATTGAAACCATCTGGGCGATTCTAAACGATGAAATTGACGATGCTACGGTTAATCAACTGGTCTGGCAAACCCTAGGCTACCGCTATGATCAAGACAGCCAGAGTTGGGATAACAGCCAAGTTCCCCCAGAATGGCGATCGCCCACCCCCCCAGATTTCATCGACAGCCGCCCAGCCATAGTCCAACTAACTAGAGCCATTCCCCCTGAGCATAAACAACTCCTCAAAGAAAAGCTCAACTTCATTGGCTACAAAGTCGGGGAATTAACCCCCCGTAAAACTCGCCGGGCCACAGCCGCCAACTGGTTACTTGGACACATCATTGGACAAATCAATTGAGCTGGCAATCAGTCTAGATATTTTTAGAGGATACTTCCCTAAGAACTAGGAACCAAGCTCGCCTATTGTTTAATCGGAGCCTTTTGATTTTTAGATTATCCGCCGGGCTGCCACCCATGCCTCAACTAAACAACAAGCAAATGGTAATTAGTTCTCTGCTGTGGCAAGAAGAGGGGGTAGCAATGCATAGTAATGGTAATTTGATAAACTAGGAGAATCAAGCGTTGCAACCAAATCAATGAACTGTCCTAAGTGCCAATCTTCCCAAATTATCAAATACGGACATACCCATTACGGTAAA
>Ga0272446_1001194_pt1 | contig 38595 bp, 30 predicted proteins | sample YNPCB0061_FD_194587 | JGI IMG/M metagenome (GOLD analysis project Ga0272446, IMG submission 194587) | Hot spring microbial mat communities from Yellowstone National Park, WY, United States - YNP-CB-006-1 | ecosystem: Environmental > Aquatic > Thermal springs > Hot (42-90C) > Sediment | place...
CGATGCTGGCGCGCGCGCTGCCGGGCATCCTGCCCGACATGACGCTCGAAGAGGCGCTGGATGTGACGCGCATCTACAGCGTGGCCGACATGTTGCCGCCGGACACGCCGATGGTGACCACACGTCCCTTCCGCGCGCCGCACCATACTATCAGCCACGCCGGACTGATCGGCGGCGGCAAAGTGCCGAGGCCGGGCGAAGTCAGTCTGGCGCATCGCGGGGTGCTCTTTCTGGATGAACTGCCCGAATTTGACACGCGCTCGCTCGAAGTGCTGCGCCAGCCAATGGAAGACAAAGTGGTGACGATCAGCCGCGCTTCCGGCTCGCTCACTTTCCCGGCCAGCTTCCAGCTCGTCGCTGCCATGAATCCGTGTCGCTGCGGCTGGTATGGCGATCCGATCAAGCCGTGCACCTGCTCGCCGGCCAGCATCAGCCAGTATCAGAAACGCATCTCCGGCCCCCTGCTCGACCGCATCGACATCCATCTGGAGGTGTCGCGCGTGGACTATGAGAAGCTGAGTGACACGCGGGCCGGCGAGTCGTCGGAGGTCATCCGGCGGCGCGTGCAGGCCGCGCGAGACCGGCAGGCGGCGCGCTTCGCGGCGCTTGCAACGTCCGTCGATCCAGCAGGGCAGGCCGGTCGCGTTCCCACCTGCAACGCCGATATGACCGTCGGCCATGTGCGGGTGTATTGTCAACTGGACGATGCCGGACGGAGCCTGATGAAGGCGGCGATGAATCAGTTGCAGATGAGCGCGCGGGCGTTCCATCGCGTGCTGAAGCTGGCCCGCACGATCGCCGATCTGGCCGGCAGTGAGCGCATCAGCACAGCCCATCTGGCCGAAGCGCTGCAATACCGGCCTAGACGAACAGAATGATGAGCAGCCAGCAATGGTTGTAAGCTTTAGACAAACCAACAGGAGTGCTTTCCATGCAAAAACGAATCGTTCTCATCGGCGCCGGCAGCGCCCAGTTCGGCTACGGCACCATCGGCGACATCCTCCAGAGCAAAGTGCTCGAAGGCAGCCATATCGTCCTGCACGACATCAACCCCGACTCGCTGGCCGTGGTGGCGAAGAACGCCCAGGCGTTCATCGAGGCGCACAAGCTGCCATTCACGGTATCGGCCACTACCAGCCGGCCCGAAGCCTTCCAGGGCGCGGACTTCCTCATCAACTCGATCGAGGTCGGCAACCGCTTCGAGCTGTGGGAGCAGGACTGGCGCATCCCGCAACAGTACGGCGTGCGCCAGGTGTACGGCGAGAACGGCGGGCCGGGCGGCCTGTTCCACTCGCTGCGCATCATCCCGCCCATCCTGGACATCTGCGCCGACGCGATGAAGATCTGCCCCGAGGCGACTATCTTCAACTACAGCAACCCGATGAGCCGCATCTGCACGACGGTGACGCGCGCATTCCCCGGCATCAAGTTCATCGGCCTGTGCCACGAGATCGCCTCGTTGCCGCGCTTCCTGCCGCAGATTCTGGGCGTGCCCTACGAGGCGCTGGAAGTGCGCGCAGCCGGCCTCAACCACTTCAGCGTGGTGGTGTCGGCCAAATACAAGGACAGCGGCAAGGACGCCTATCCCGACATCCGCGCCAAAGCCCCGGCCTTCTTCGCCGCCATGCCGTCGATGGACGCCGTGCACAAGTACTTCAAAGAGACCGGCAAGTGGCCGGACAAGGCCGAGGACTACGCCGCCATCGAGACCGAGGCCTGGCCCGAGCGGCGCGTGTTCCGGGTTATTCTGGAGAAATTCGGCCTGCTGCCCATCACCAGCGACAGCCATTTTGGCGAATACATTCAGTGGGCCTACGATGTGACCGACCACAAAGGCATCCTCGACTTCTACCGCTTCTACAAAGAGTACCTGGCCCACATCGAGCCGAAGATCGAGCTGCGCCTGGGCGAGCGCGTCGTGCCGATCATCGAAGGCATCCTGACCGACGCCGGCTTTGTCGAGGAAGCTGTGAATATCCCCAACAAAGGCGCGATCGCCAATCTGCCCGACTGGATCGTGGTGGAAGTGCCGGCCATTGTGGACAAGAACGGCCTGCGCGGGCTGCCGATGGGCGAACTGCCCAAAGGGTTTGCCGGCCTGTTGATGAACCAGGTGGCAGTGCATGATCTGACCGCCGAGGCAGTCCTCCAGAAATCAAAGGCGCTGGCGTTGCAGGCGCTGTTGGTGGACCCGGTTGTCAGTCAGTATGACGGCATCGAAGAGATGCTCGACACCATGATCGCCTACCAGGAGAAGTGGCTGGGGTATTTGAAGTAGGCTGATGTATTGCGCGGCGGGTGAGCCTGTCGAACCCCGCCGTGCGTATGGGGCGCGCGGCGGGTGAGCAGATCGCTTCCCACGGCGCGCCCCGCATTTTGTCGGATCAGGTCACCTGAAAGTCGCTGAACTCGTTCATGGACTCGATGGCCGCCACGCGATCCTTGGGGATGATGCGGCGGAATGACAGCGACGCCTCCTCCCAGCCGCGCAGTAGTTCGCGGGCGCGCGGGCTGTTGGTCAGCTCGTAGTGCCGCACCAGCAGTGAGCGCACCAGCTTCTTCATGCCCGGGTGGGTCAGCCGGTCGACATCGACCAGTTCGCGGTTGCAGTGGTTGACGAAGGTGCCCTGCGGATCGTACACGAAGGCCATGCCGCCGGTCATGCCGGCTGCAAAGTTGCGCCCGGTCGGCCCGAGCACCACCACCACGCCGCCGGTCATGTACTCCAGGGCATTGTCCCCCACGCCATCGACCACGCCGCACGCGCCAGAATTGCGCACGGCAAACCGTTCGCCGGCCAGGCCGGCCGCGAACAACGCGCCGCCCGTTGCGCCATAGAGCGCGGTGTTGCCCAGAATGTGGTTTTCTGACCAGTCATAGCCCACTTCGGGGAAGGGGCGGATGGAAATCTCGCCGCCGTTCATGCCCTTGCCCACGTAGTCATTGGCTGCGCCCACCAGATGCAGCCGCATGCCATTGGTGGTGAACGCGCCGAAACTCTGCCCGGCATAGCCTCGGAAAGCAATTTCAATGGCGCCGGGCGGCAGGCCGGCGTCGTGATGGCGTCGCGCGATCTCCCCGGCCAGTTGCGCGCCGATGCTGCGATCCTGATTGCGGATGGTGTAGTGCAGCTTGACCTTCCAGCCCTCGTCGATCGCCATGCGCGCGTCGCGCACGATCTGCGCATTCAGCGCATTGGGCGGCGGTTTGGGCGTGGCCTCCACCTGACGCAAAGGCCGGCCATCCTGATACACCGGCGCGATCAGCCCGCTCAAATCGAGGGATGACGCATGGCGGACGACAGACGGCGGAGCGCCGACGTTCTCCGGCAGGCGGCGCTGGGTCAGCAGGTCTACCCGCCCGATGATCTCATCGAGCGAGCGATAGCCCATGCCGGCCAGGCGCTCGCGCACGTCCTGCGCGACAAACAACAGGAAGGCCATGACGTGCTCCGGCTTGCCCTCGAACTTGGCGCGCAACTCCGGCTTCTGCGTGGCGACGCCGGTGGGGCAGGTGTTCAAGTGGCACACCCGCGCCATGATGCACCCTTCGGCGATCAGCGCGGCGGTGCCAAAGGCGAATTCGTCGGCGCCGAGCAGCGCGGCTACCAGCACATCGTGGCCGGTGCGGAAGCCGCCGTCCACCCGCACGCGAATCCGGCTGCGCAGGTTGTTTTGCAGCAGCGTCTGTTGCGTCTCGGCCAGGCCGATCTCCCACGGCATGCCGGCGTTCTTGATCGAGCTGAGCGGCGATGCCCCGGTGCCGCCGTTGTGGCCGCTGATCTGCACCACATCGGCCAGCGCCTTGGCCACGCCGGCGGCAATGGTGCCCACGCCGGCCTGCGCCACCAGCTTCACCGACACCCTGGCCTGCGGATTGATCTGCTTCAGGTCATAGATTAGTTGCGACAGGTCTTCGATGGAATAGATGTCGTGATGCGGCGGCGGCGAAATGAGCGCCACGCCCGGCACGGTATGGCGGACTTTGGCGATCAGGTCGGTCACTTTGTGGCCGGGGATCTGGCCGCCTTCGCCGGGCTTGCTGCCCTGCGCCATCTTGATCTGCAATTCTTCGGCGCTCATCAGATACAGCGGGGTGACGCCGAAGCGCCCGCTGGCCACCTGCTTGATGCCGCTGTTGCCCTCGTTCATCATGCGCGCGATTTCCTCGCCGCCCTCGCCGCTGTTGCTCTGCGCGCCCAGCCGGGTCATGGCGATCGCCAGGTTCTCGTGCGCCTCTGGCGACAACGCGCCCAGCGACATAGCCGCTGTGGAGAAACGTTTGACAATGTTTTCAAGCGGCTCGACCTCCTCCAGTGGGATGGGCTGCCGGTCGCTGCGCGCTTGCAACAGGTCGCGCGGCTCGATGGGCTGATCCGGCTCGCAATACAAAGCGGCGAATTCATCCTTGTAAACGCGATAGGCTTCGGCAAATCGCCCGTTCACCGTGTATGCGCGGGTGCGGATCACGCCCAGGCCGTTGCGCACCTCGCGCTCGCCGGCATACTCGATGACGCCCTCCATACGCACCGCCTTTTGCAGCGCGTGCACCGCTTTCTGCGAGTAGCCATGCGTCTCGCCGCCGGCGCGCTCTTTGTAGAAGCCGGGGTGATCCAGCTTAACGGCCAGCTTTGGCTCTCCAGCAGCCGATGATCTGCCTGCGTCTGTCGTCCGCCGTCTGTCGTCTGCCGTCTGTGCTCTGTCGTCTGTTGTCTGCTGTCTGTCGTCTCTCGTCTGATAGGCATTGGCGTGCCAGGCCAGCACATCGGCGGCGATCTCGGCAAAACAGACGCCGCCCACGCGCGACGGCGTGCCGGTGAAGCATTGATCGATCAGGTCCTGGTGCAGGCCAATCGCCTCGAAGATTTGCGCGCCGCAATAACTATCCACCGAGGAGATGCCCATCTTTGACATCACCTTGAGCAAGCCCTTTTCAGCGGCCTTAATGTAGTTCTGCACGACGGCGTTTTCGTCCAGCGTCTTGTCGCGCACGCGCCCGCGCTGCACGGCTTCGCGCGCGGTGTCGAGCGCGAGGTAAGGGTTGACTGCCGCCGCGCCATAGCCGATCAACGTGGCGAAATGGTGCGTTTCGCGCGCCTCGCCGGTTTCGCTGATCAGGCTGCACTGCATGCGCAGTTGCTGGCGAATGAGATGGAAGTGCGCGGCGCCCACGGCCAGCAGGGCGGGAATCACGGCGCGCTGGGGGCCGGTCTTGCGGTCGCTGAGGATAAGAATGGTTGCGCCCACGCGCACCGCCCGCTCGGCGTCTTCGCACAGCCGGCGCACGGCTTTCTCCAGGCCGGCTTCGCCGTCGGCCGCGTTGAACGTGGCGTCGAGCACCACCGACTGAAACGCGCTGTCATCCAGATTCTGGATGGCCTTCAGTTCCTCGTTGCGCAGGATGGGGCTGTTGATGCGCACCAGATGCGCCAGATCCTCGGTCTCGTCGAGCACGTTGCCGCGCGCCCCCAGCAACATGCGCAGAGACATGACCTGGTCCTCGCGCAAGTGGTCGATCGGCGGGTTGGTCACCTCGGCGAATCGCTGCTTGAAGTAGTTGAACAGCGGGCGATGCTTGGGCGACAGCACCGCGTGCGGCGTGTCGTCGCCCATTGAGCCAACCGGCTCGGCGCCGTCTTCGTACATCGTCTTGACGATCATCGTCAGTTCTTCGCTGGTCCAACCGAACTGCGCCTGCTTGACGAGCAGCGCGTCGGAGTTGACGGGAGGCTGTTCCAGGGTCAGATTGGCGACCTCTTCCAGCCGCACGCGCTGGCGCGCCGCCACGTCGCGGTAGGGTTTGCGCGTGGACAGCTCTTTGAGAATGTCGTCGTTGGTCAGCAGCCGGCGCGACTGCAAATCGGCGCAGATCATGGCGCCGGGGCCGAGTTTGCCGCTGGCCAGGATTTTCTCCGGCTCCACGTCCAGCGCGCCGATTTCGCTGCCGGCATAGACAATGCCATCGCTGGTGTGGATGTAGCGCGCCGGGCGCAGGCCGTTGCGATCGAGCGTCATGCCGACGCGAACGCCGTCGGTGAAGACAATGCTGGCCGGCCCGTCCCAGGGTTCCATCAGCGCGGCGTGATAGCGGAAGAATCCTTTCACCGCCGGCGGCATGTCAGGATCCTTCTCCCACGCCTGCGGAATCATCATCTTGACGGCGTGGGTGATGTCGCGGCCGGCCAGGGTCAGCAATTCGAGCACATTGTCGAACATGCCGCTGTCACTGCTGGCCTCGTCGATGATGGGCTTCAAGTCTTCGATCTCGCTGCCCCACACCAGCGAATCGAGCATCGGCTCGCGCGCCTTCATCCAGTTGATGTTGCCTTGCAATGTGTTGATCTCGCCGTTGTGACACATGAAGCGGAAGGGCTGGGCGCGCTCCCACGTCGGCAGGGTGTTGGTCGAGTAACGCTGGTGGAACAGGATATGCGACACCTTGAAGTCGGGGTCGTTCAGGTCGAGATAAAAGCGGCGCAGTTGCGGGGCGGACACCAGCGCCTTGTACGTCACTGTCCGGCAGGACATGGACGGGATGTAAAAGCCGGGCAGTGAGGCGTGCCGCCGGGCGCCCGTCTCACGGAAAATGCGGTTCTGGATGCGCGAGCGCACCAGGAACAGGAACTGGTCGAACTCCAGTTCGCTGCGCATGGCGCTGGGGCGCTCGATCAACACCTGCTGGATGTCGGGCAGGGTTTCAAACGCGCGTTTGCCCAGCACGTTTGGCTCGTGCACCACCGTGCGCCAGGTCAGCACTTCCAGACTGTGCCGCTGCATTTCGTCGGCGATGATGGCGCGGGCCTGCGCGTTGAGCGTGTTCTCGCGCGGCAGGAACAACATGCCCAGCGCCACGTCGCCGGGGCGGTGCGCCCGCTGGCCGATGCGCTCCAGTTCGCGGTTGATAAGCGTGTGGGGGATGGAGCACAAAATGCCCGCGCCGTCGCCGCTCTTGCCGTCGGCGTCGAAGGCGCCGCGATGCGCCAGGCGTTCCAGGCATTTCAGACCGTCGTCCAGGATCCTGCGCGTGGCGCGGCCCGACAGGTCGGCCACGAAGCCGATGCCGCAGGCGTCGTGTTCAAAGCGCGGATCGTAGAGCGGCGCTTCGTAGGGCAACACGCCCCAGCCCGCTCGCGTTGTCTTGCTCATGTCTCCACCTCATCGGTGTCACTGTCGATTTCGGATCACAGATTACAGGTAACAAAAGGCGCGCCACGCCGGCTGGCCGGCCTGACGTATTAAATGCGCAAGGATACGCAAAGGCAGAGGGGTGTCAAGAGGATTGCTGTCTGGCCGCCCGCTGGGCTATCGCACGCCCAGCACCGCCCGCACCCGCGCGCTCTCCGTCTTGTTGCCGGCGCCGTCGTATGCCACCGCCCAGAACTCAACTGTGCCGCTCGTCCCGCGCGGGATCGTCCACTTCACTGTGAACGGCGCAACCGTCTTGACCACAAAAGGCGTGTCTGGCGCGCCGTTTGTGAAGAACTCCACACGGCTGATGGTGTGATCGTCCTGCACTTGGGCGTTGACATCGACCCATTCGTCCTGCTTCAGGTCGAAGAACTCCCCGTCTTGCGGCTGAATCAGTTTGATGGTCGGGGCGGTGTTGTCGAGCGTGACCTGGACGACGGCGTCGGTGGCTGCGCCATTGCGCTCGAAGCGCGTCAAGCGGATGCTGTACACGCCCGGCTGGAAGCCGGACACATTCCAAAGCTCCAGCAGGTTATTGTCCACCTGCTCGCCGTGATCAGGCCCGATCTGCACCCAGCCTTCCGGCGGCACGTCGTAGCCGGCGCCGATGGAAACGCGATACGACATCCAATCGCCGCCCTTCGCGTTGCCGCGAATTTCGATGTTGCCGCCGTTTTCCGCCGCCAGCAGGCCGCTGACATAGCCGCCGTTGGCCGGCGAGACGATGGCGACATCGCCGCTGGCCGCCGCCACGCCGCCGTATTGCAGGTCAAATTCCGCCGGCGGCTGCGGATATTTCTGCTTCTCCTCATCGCTCAGCGCCGCCCACCAGTCCTGCGCCTGCGGCGGGAAAACGTACATCACGCGCTCTTCGACCAGCTCCGGCGGCGTGCCGGGCAGGGCCAGCCGGCCTGTTTCGCGGTTGATGGGGAACTTTTGCACCATCGTGCTTTCCTGCGCCGGCTCTGTGCCGGGCAGGAACAACTCACGCACACCCGGGCACACGCCGTTCGACTTCAGGCCGTCGATCTCGCAAACGGTCATCTCTACCAGACCGGGCGGCTGCGTGAAGTCCTGCGCTGGTCGGTCGCGGTGCAGGTATTCCATCACGTCGTTCCAGATCGGCGCTGCGCCGGTCAGGCCGGTGACGCTGCGATTCATCGGGCTGTTGTCGGTGTTGCCCACCCACACCCCCACCACGTAGTCGGGCGTGTAGCCCATCGTCCAGTTGTCTTTGTTGTCGTTGGTGGTGCCGGTCTTGACAGCCGCCGGCCGGCCCCCGCTCAAGTCGAGCACGCTGGGATACCCAAAGGCTGCCGCGCGCGCCTGGGGGTCGCTCAACATGCTGGTGATGAGATAGGTCAATTGCGCGCTGTTCGGCCCCAGCAGGTTGGGATTGACTGCCGGCTGGTATTCGTACAGCACATTGCCCTTCGGGTCTTCGACGCGCAAAATGACCGCCGGGTCAAGGTCGCGGTAGCCGGGGCGTTTCAATCTGGCCGGGCGGGGCGCTCCGATCATCGAGCCGCCATTGGCAAAGGTGGCGTACACATAGGTCATGTCGAGCAGTTTCACTTCGCCGCTGCCCAGCACCAGCGCCAGCCCATAGAACTGCAAGCCTTTGTCCAGGTCGTTGATGCCCAGTTTGTGCGCCGTGCGCAGGGCGTTGCCAATGCCGGCCCGGTTCAGGGCATCGACTGCCGGGATGTTGTACGAGCGCGCCAGCGCCTGCCTCATGCGCACCGGCCCGTGATACTTGCGGTCGTAATTCTCCGGCGTGTAGGGCGCCAGCCCGCCCACGTCGAACGCGGTGCGCACATCCCAGAACAGCGTGGCCGGCGAAGCCCCCTGGCGCAATAACTCCAGATACACGATCGGCTTGAACGACGAGCCGGGCTGCCGCAGGCCGGTGGCTACATTGAACTTGCCGTCGATGGCGTCGTTGAAGTAGTCCAGGCTGCCGACCATGGCGATGACCTCGCCAGTGCCGGGTTTGATCACCACCACCGAGGCGTTGTTCACGTTCTTGCCTTCAGCTTGTAGCGCAGCAACGCGCGCATTGGCCATGCGCCGGATTTCGGTGTCAGCGTCGAGGTCGAGCGTGGTGTAGATCTTCAGCCCGCCCCGGTTGACCAGTTGCGTGGCGGCATCGCTGCCAATGCCCAGATGGTCGCCCAGCAACTCAATGGCGCGGTCGCGCGCAAACACGGAAAAGTGCGGCGCCAGGATGTTGAAGCGCTCCTGTTTGTTCGACAGCTTGAGCGTTTCGCGCTTGGCGGCGGTCGCCATCTGCGGCGTCACGTTGCAGTCGGGCACGCCGTCGCGCGTCGCCTGCACCATCGCGTCGAGTGTGATGGCCTGCCGGTCTTTGGCGCTGGTCGGATTGTCGAACGGGTTAAGTTTGGGGAATTGCGGGATGGGGGCCAGCATGGCGGCCTCGGACAGCGTGAGTTCGCCGGCGCTCTTGTTGAAGTAGACCCGCGCCGCCGCCTCGATCCCGTATGCCAGACTGCCGTAGAAGTTGGTGTTGACGTACCACTCCAGCAGGGTTTTCTTTTCGTAGCGCCGGCTGACCTCCATGGCCAGCAACGCCTCGCGCACTTTCACGGTGAGGGTGCGCTTCGGGCCGGCGCGCTCTTCGGGCGGCGTGATGACGTTCTTGACCAACTGCTGGGCGATGTTCGAGGCCCCCTGGGTCGGCCCGCCCTGCAGGTTGTTGACCAGGGCGCGCGCCAGGCCGCGAATGTCGATGCCTTCGGTGGCATAAAACCGGCGGTCTTCGTTGGCCACTGTGGCGCAGCGCAGGAATGGCGAGATGTCGTCGAACCGCACCCACTGCCGGTCGCCGCCGGTCGGATCGATGATCTCGTACAACAGCTTGCCGGTTCGGTCGTACAGTTTGGTGGTCTGGAAATCGCTCTGAACTTTGACAATCTGGGAGGGGTCGGGGAGATCGGCGGTGAAGGCGTTGTAGACGGCTGTGGCTGCTGCGAAAGCCGCCGCTGGCACGGTGACGCTGATGATGGTGAAGATGATGCCGGCGACCAGCGCCAGTTGCAAAAGTTTCCTGGCCACACTGTTGCGGGATTTGCCCCGTCGGCGGTGGCGCATCGAAATCAGGTGGTTGGCGTTCATGGAAGTAGTCAGTAGCCAGTAGTCAGTAGCCAGTAGTCAGTAGCCAGTAGTCAGTAGCCAGTAGTCAGTAGCCAGCGGGCAGGAGCCGGAAGCGCGCTGTTCCCCCACCTTCTGCGTGGGCAATCTCCAGGGCAGGGCCTGGCCAGAACAGCTTACGGTTATGATTGTGATGACGACAGGGATTATAACCACGCGATGGGCCGATAGGCGATGCGCCAGGATAAATGCCTGGCGACGCTCTGGCCCGATCCAATTTGTTGAGGAGTGACAGCGACCTATGAAACTGCGCCACGAGCCGGCTTTGACCTTTGACGACGTGTTGCTTGTCCCGAAGCGATCATCTATTCGCTCGCGCCACGCCGTCAACACGCGCACCTGGTTCAGCCGCAACATTGCGCTGGCCATCCCCATCATCTCGTCGAACATGGACACCGTGACCGAGGCGATGATGGCGCGCGCCATGGCCCGGCTGGGCGGGCTGGGCGTCGTTCATCGTTTCATGACAATCGAGCGCCAGGCGGCTGAAATCCGGCGTGTCAAACGCACCGAGGGGTTCATGGTCGAGCGGCCTTATCACCTGCCTGCCAGCGCAACGGTGCAGGAAGCCCGCGCCCGGATGGACGAGCATCACGTCGGCGGTCTGGTCGTCACCGGCGCCCAGGATGAGGTGCTGGGCCTGGTGACCAATCGCGATGTGATGTTCGAGCGCAATTCCAACCGGCCTGTGATCGAGGTCATGACCCCGCGCGACCGGCTTGTTCTGGCCGGCGAGGGCGTCACACTGGAAGAGGCGCGCGACATTTTGCACCAGCATCGCATCGAGAAACTGCCGGTGCTCGACGAGCGAGGCCGTCTGCTGGGCCTGATTACCGCTCAGGATATTGCCAGGCTGGAACAGTGGCCCGACGCCAGCAAGGATGCGCGCGGGCGCTTGCGGGTGGCGGCTGCCATTGGCGTGCGCCCTTCCGATATGGATCGGGCGGTGGCCTGCGTGAACGCCGGCGCGGACGCGCTGGTGGTGGATATCGCGCATGGCCACTCAGACAACGCGCTGGATATGGTGCGCGCGCTCAAGCAGCGCTTTCCACAGGTGGACATCGTCGGCGGCAACGTGGCCACCGCCGAGGGCGTGCGCGACATGGTGGAAGCCGGCGCGGACGCGGTCAAGGTGGGCGTGGGGGCCGGCTCAATCTGCATCACCCGCATCGTCACGGGCTTTGGCGTGCCGCAACTTCAGGCAGTGATGGAGTGCGCCGAGGCCGGTCGCGCACTGGGCGTGCCCATCATTGCCGATGGCGGTATTCGCACCTCTGGCGATATCACCAAGGCCCTGGCCGCCGGCGCCAGCACCGTGATGCTGGGCAGTCTGCTGGCCGGCGCCGACGAGGCCCCCGGCGCCAGCGTCATGCGCAACGGCCAACGCTACAAAGTCGTGCGCGGCATGGCTTCACTCACTGCCAACATCGACCGGCAGGAAATCGAGCGCGGCCGCGAAGTGGACCCGGACGACTGGGAACAGGTGGTGCCGGAAGGTGTGGAGGCCATGGTGCCGGCGCGCGGGCCGGTGAAAGACATCGTGTACCAACTGGTTGGCGGCGTGCGCTCTGGCCTGAGCTACGCCGGCGCGGCGACCATCGCCGAGTTGTGGGACAAAGCCGAGTTCATCCCGATCACTCCGGCGGGCCGGGCCGAAAGCGGCGCGCACGATGTGGCGATGCGGTAGATTTGCGGTATCATACCGGCCAATGTTTGCACGGACTGTGCGCGCCAACAACGCCAACAACGCCAATGACGCTGCCCGCTGAGCGGGGCGTCGCTGGGTCTGTCGCGCGCGACACAGAGCGAGAGCAGCAGCGTAGAGACGGAAGCCGCCCCACACAGGCGGCTTTTTCTTTGGGCAAAGCAAAGAGGAGCAAGGCACATGTTCAAGACACATCGATGCGGCGAGTTGAGGGCGGAGCATGCCGGGCAGCGTGTGACCCTGGCCGGCTGGGTGCATCGCCGGCGCGACCATGGCGGCGTCATCTTCATTGACCTGCGTGACCGCTGGGGGATTGCCCAGGTGGTTATCAATCCGGCCCATGTGACACCTGAGCAGTTCAAGCTCGGCGAGTCGCTGCGCAGCGAATTCGTGACGCAGATTAAGGGCGTGGTGCAACTGCGGCCCGAAGGCATGCACAATCCGCGCATGGCCACCGGCGATATCGAGGTGATGGCCGAGGCCGTGGAAATTCTCAACCCGGCCAAAACTCCGCCCTTCCTCATCGACAGCGACGCCCGCGACGTGGACGAGAACCTGCGCCTCAAGTACCGCTATCTCGATCTGCGCCGCGAGCGCATGCAGCGCAACCTGGCCATGCGCCATCGTTTCTGCAAGTTCATCCGCGACTACCTCGATGCGCGCGGCTTTCTGGAGATCGAAACGCCCATCCTGTTCAAGACCACGCCCGAAGGCGCGCGCGACTATCTGGTGCCCAGCCGCATCTATCCGGGAACGTTCTACGCTTTGCCGCAAAGCCCGCAGCAGCTCAAGCAACTTTTGCAGGTGGCCGGCGTCGAACGCTATTTCCAGATCGCCCGCTGTTTCCGCGACGAGGACCAGCGCGCCGACCGGCAGCCCGAGTTCACCCAGCTCGACATGGAGATGAGCTTCGTAGACCGCGATGACGTGCTCGATCTCGTCGAAGGGCTGCTGACGGCGTTTGTCGAACAGCATGTCGGCAAGAAGCTTTTGTTCAAACCGTTCAAGCGCCTGTCCTATGCCGAAGTCATCGCCAAATACGGCAACGACAAGCCGGATTTGCGCTTTGGCCTGGAGCTGTTCGATGTGACACAGGCCACGCGCGGCTCGGCCTTCAACGTGTTTGCCGGCGCGCCCATGGTGAAGGGATTGGCCGCCCCCGGCTGCGCCGGTTACACTCGCAAACAGATCGACGAACTGACTGAGTTTGCAAAGAAAGAAGGCGCCAAAGGGCTGGTGACGCTCATGCATGACGAGACCGGCATTCGCAGCCAGGGCGCGGGGGCCAAACTCAGCGACGCCGAAAAGGCCGCCATTCTGGCTGCCGCCGGCTCGCAGCCCGGCGACCTGCTCATGCTTGTGGCCGACACGCCCAAAGTGGTCAACGAGGTGATGAGCGAGTTGCGGCTGGAGATGGGCCGCCGGCTCAAACTGGCCGACCCCGGCGCGCTGGCGTTCGCCTGGATCGTGGACTTTCCCCTGTTTGAGTGGAACGAAGAAGAAAGCCGCTGGGATCCCTCGCACCACATGTTCACCGCCCCGAAGGACGAGTTCATCCCGATTCTGGAGAGCGAGCCGGGCAAAGTGTTGAGCAAACAATACGACCTGGTGTGCAACGGCTACGAGGTCGGCGGCGGCAGCATCCGAATTCACCGCCGCGACATCCAGGAAATCATCATGCGCCTGATCGGCCTGGAAATGGAGGATGCGCGGCGCAAGTTCGGGCATCTGTTGGAGGCGTTCGAGTATGGCGCGCCGCCGCATGGCGGCATTGCCCCCGGCATAGACCGGCTGACCATGCTGTTCTGTGACGAGCCGAACATCCGCGAAGTGATCGCTTTCCCCAAGAATCAGCAAGCCATGGATGTGATGGCCGGCGCGCCATCGCCGGTGTACGACAAACAGCTCAAAGAGCTGCACATCAGAATCGTGGAGTGAATCGCAGGACGCTCCCCCGGCTTGCGCAGCGTGGCTGGGCTGGCTATTGCGCACCGCGCGCAAAGCAACGGCTGCCATTCGCCGATCAACGAAATAAGTTGCGCGTCTTCCGGCGGGATCGTGCTATAATGACCTCCACGGTTTGCAGCGGCCCGGTGGCGGGCCGGCGCGAACCAGAATGCCGAAGTGGCGGAATTGGCAGACGCGCTACGTTCAGGGCGTAGTGAGGGTTCCCTCATCTGGGTTCAAGTCCCAGCTTCGGCATGATTTCTTTTTTCGGCCCAGGACACGCCCATGCAACCGGCAACTCCCGCTCAAGACCCCTCAGCCGGCCCGTCGCGCGTGTTGACCTGGGCGGCTCTGATCCTGCTCATTCTGTCGTTGCCGCTCATGTTCAATCTGATGGGCCGGCTCGACGCCGAGACCCGCGCGCGAATGGCGGTCGATCAGATGTCCACCCGCGTTGCCGAGGCCGAGGCCAGGCGCGATCAACTCAGGGCCAGGCTGGATTACGTAACCAGCGAAGCTTACGTGGAGCGCCGGGCGCGCGTGGAGTATCGCCTGGTCCGGCGCGGCGAAATCCCCATCATCCCCCCGTCTGTTCAGAACGCGGCGGCGCCGCGCAGCATCTGGCTGGACGCCACGCCGCCGCCTCAGCCGGCCCCCTGACCCTGACACTAACCGGCCTCTGCGCGCTCTCAAAGCGCGCCCGAGCGCGCGACCGATTACGCATGGTATATATAAGCCGTTGTTCCGGCCACCGGAACCGAATACCCTGAGCAGAGACTGGAGGATAAACGCATGTTCGGAAGAGAGAAGCCTGCCCCGGCGCCTCAGCCCGTGCCAACGGCGCCAGCGGCCCGCTTTGACGCGGTGTCTGCGCCGGCTGTGGCCGGCGGCCAGGCTGCCAAAATCGAAACCGTCATCGGCGCCAACTGCCGCATGAACGGGGTCTTGCAGAGCGACGGCGGCATCCGCATCGAGGGCATGTTCGAGGGCCAGATCCAGACTGCCGGCAACCTGATCGTCTCCGAGTCGGCTCGCATCGTGGCCGATGTGCAGGCCTACAATGTCGTCGTGTCCGGGCAGATCAAAGGCAATGTGACCGCCAATCGCGTGGAAATCACCGAGACCGGCAAGTTGTTCGGCGATCTGAATGTGAACACCTTGCTGCTGAGTGAAGGCGGCTATTTGCGCGGCCAGACCAACATGAACGGGGACGTCGAACCGCCGCTCATCAATTCTCCCCTCGTGGCGCCGGCGCGACCCGTTTCCGCGCCTGCTCTGGAAAGTGGCGACTCGGATTGAACCTGTTCAGCCGGCCGGTCGTTGAGATCTGCCGAATGGCTCAATGACCCGGTGACCCCCACCTCACTCTCCACAATGCCTAACCTCACCGTTGCAGAAGTCGAGCGCATCGCCTTGCTGGCGCGGCTCGAACTGACCGAAGACGAAAAATCGCGCTATGCCGGCCAACTGTCTGCGATTCTGGACTATGCCACCGCCTTGATGTCTGTGAATGTGGACGACATCCCGCCCACAGCCAGCGCGCTGGATGTGTGGAATGTGATGCGGGCCGATGACATTCCCGGCGGCAGCCTCTCGCGCGAGGAGGCGCTGGCCAACGCGCCCCGCACCGACGGCGCCAGCTTCGAGGTGCAGGCGACTTTTGACGCCGGCGACTAGCCTGGCGCGCATCTGCCATGGACCTTTGCTCTCTTACAGTTTACGAGGCCCGTGCCGGCTTGCGCGCCGGGCAATTCACATCGACCGCTTTGACCCAGGCGTTCCTTGAGCGCATCGACGCGCTGAACCCGCGCTTGAACGCCTTTCTCACCGTCAATCGCGATGAGGCGCTGCAACAGGCCAGCGCGGCCGATGAACGGCTGGCGCGTGATGGCGCGGCGGCATTCAACGATCAGCCGCTGCTTGGGATTCCGATCGGCATCAAGGATGTCTTGAGCACGCGCGGCTTGCGCACCACTGCCGGCTCGCGCATTTTGGAGAACTACACGCCGGCCTGGGACGCCACCTGCGTCGCCCGGCTGCGCGCAGCCGGCGCCGTCTTCCTGGGCAAGACGAACACCGACGAGTTCGCCATGGGCTCCTCGACCGAAAACTCGGGATTTGGCGTCACGCGCAATCCCTGGGATGAGACGCGCGTGCCGGGTGGATCGTCGGGGGGCAGCGCGGCGGCGGTGGCCGCCGATCTCTGCTGCGCTGCGCTGGGCAGCGACACCGGCGGCAGCGTGCGCCAGCCGGCGGCGTTGTGCGGCATCACCGGCCTGAAAAACTCCTATGGCCGCGTCTCGCGCTATGGCTTGATTGCCTACGGCTCGTCACTGGACTCGGTCGGCGCGCTGACCAAAGACGCGCGCGACGCCGCCATCCTGCTCGAGATCATCGCCGGGCGCGACCCGCGCGACTCGACCAGCGCCGACAGGCCGGTGGAGCCTTATGAACGGTTGCTCGCCGGCGACGTGCGCGAATTGCGCATCGGCGTGCCGCGCGAGTATTTCATCGCCGGCATGCAGCCAGAGGTGGCCGAGGCTGTGCGCGCCGGCATCGAGACGCTGCGCGGCCTGGGCGCGACTGTCATCGACATCAACCTGCCCAGCACCAATCTGGCGCTGCCGGTGTACTACCTGATTGCCACTGCTGAGGCTTCGGCCAACCTGGCCCGTTTCGACAGTGTGCGCTATGGGTTGCGCGTCACCGGCGCTGACCTGGTGGACACCTATCGCAAGACGCGCGGCCAGGGATTCGGCCCCGAAGTGAAGCGCCGCATCATGCTCGGCACATACGCCCTGAGCGCCGGCTACTACGACGCCTATTACATCCGGGCGCAGAAAGTGCGCACGCTCGTCAAGCGGGAGTTCGAGCGCGCCTTTGCGCAGGTCGATTTGATCGTTGCCCCGACATCGCCGACCACCGCATTCAAGATCGGTGAGAAGGCCGACGATCCGATCCAGATGTATCTCTCGGACATCTTCACGTTGACGATGAATCTGGCGGGCGTCTGCGGCGTCAGCATTCCATGCGGCCTCGACGCCGCCGGCCTTCCCATCGGCATGCAACTGATGGGCGCGGCGTTCCAGGAGGCGACAGTGTTGCGCGCGGCGCACGTGTTTCAACAGAATACGCGCTGGCATCTGGCCAGGCCGCCGTTGGCGGCAAGTCCTGGGCACTCCGCCGCCGGCCACTAATCTGTCGATCCGCCTCCGCCGGCCAGATGTGTTCTAATCGCCCCACTGACATCTGTCATCTGACTACTGACATCTGACTACTGACATCTGACTACTGATTACTCGCTACTGACCACTGGCTACTTCCCATGAATCTCATCATCCCTTTGGCCGGCTTCGGGACGCGCCTGCGGCCGCATACCTATACCAAGCCCAAACCGTTGATCAACGTGGCCGGCAAGCCAGTGCTGGGACATATCCTCGACCGTCTGATGGCCGATGGCACGCAGATCGACACTGTCGTATTCGTGGTCGGATTTTTGGGCGACCAGATTCACGACTATGTGAGCCGCAACTACCCCGGCCTGCGCGCGCGCTATGTGGAGCAGAAGGAGCTGAACGGCCAGGCGCCGGCTATCCTGTTGGCGCGCGACCTGGTGGCCGGCCCGACCTTCGTCGTGTTCGTGGACACGCTGGCGCACGTTGATCTGTCGTCGTTGAGGGACGAGCAGGCCGACGGTGTGATCTTTGTCAAAGAGGTGGAGGACCCTCGCCGGTTCGGCGTGGCGCAGTTGAATGCGGACGGGCACATCACGCGCTTCGTCGAGAAGCCAGCGAACATGGACAACCGCCTGGCCGTCATCGGCATGTACTACTTCAGGGACGCCGCCCGGCTGATGCGCGCGTGCGAAGATCTGCTGGCGCGCGACATCAAAACGCAGGGCGAGTATTTTCTGGCCGATGCGCTCAATCTCATGATTGAGACGGGGGCCAGGCTGCGCACCAGCCGGGTGGATGTGTGGCTCGACTGCGGCAAACCCGATACGCTGCTGGAAACCAATCGCTATTTGCTGGAGCATGGCCACGACAACAGCGGCGCCTGGAACGACTGCGACTGTGTGATTGTGCCGCCGGTGCATATTCACCCCTCGGCTACCATCGTCCGCAGTGTGATCGGCCCGTATGCCACCATCGCCGAGGGATGCCAGATCGAGGACAGCATTGTGCGCGACAGCATCGTGGACGCTGGGGCGCGCGTCACAGACCATATTCTGGCTCGGTCGCTGATCGGGCGCGACGCATTGCTGATCGGCCGGCCCCGGCGCTTCAATGTCGGCGATTCCAGCGTGGTCGGCTTCGACTTCGAGTAGATTTTGCTGTTGGCTCGTCGGGTGATTGAGCGATTGCCTCAGCGATTGTCTCAATGACGCGACGGCTCAACGGCCCAATGTGGCAATTCACTCATGAGACAGTTCATTTCCAAACGCGTCGCCTCGGTTCCCCCATCGGGCATCCGCAAGTATTTTGACATCGCCGCCACCATGCCAGATGTGATCTCGCTGGGCATCGGGGAGCCGGATTTTGTCACGCCGGCCCCCATCATCGAGGAAGGCGTAGCGTCGCTGCGGCGCGGCGAAACCCACTACACCAGCAATTCCGGCACGATCGAGTTGCGCCAGGCCATCAGCCGGCACCTCGACCGCCTGTACGGCGTGAGCTATGACGCCGAAGACGAAGTGTTGATCACCGTTGGCGTGAGCGAGGCGCTGTACCTCGCGTTGACAGCCATCTGCGACCCCGGCGACGAGGTGATCGTGCCGCAGCCCTGCTTTGTGGCGTACACGGCCGAAGTGGTGTTCGCCGGCGGCGCGCCTGTCACCATTCCCTGCCGGGTCGAAAACGATTTCATGGTGACCGGCGCCGAGATCGAGGCGCGCATCACGCCCAGAACGAAGGCCATCTTGATCGGCTATCCCAACAACCCGACCGGCGCGGTGATGACCCGCGAACGAATGCTCGAAGTGGCCGCCGTGGCGGAGAAGCATGATCTCCTGGTCATCAGCGATGAGATTTACGACCGGCTGGTGTACGGCATTGAGCACGTGTGTTTCGCCGCGCTGCCGGGCATGAAAGCGCGCACCCTGTTGCTGGGCGGCTTCAGCAAAGACTACGCCATGACCGGCTGGCGCATCGGCTATGTGGCCGGGCCGGCGGCGCTGGTCGCCGCCACGCGCAAGGTGCATCAATACACCATCATGTCCGCGCCCACCACAGCGCAAGTCGCCGCGCTGACGGCGCTGGAGGAGGGCGAGCCGCACGTGCAACACATGCTGGCCGAGTACGATCGGCGGCGCAGATTGATCGTAGGCGGCCTGAACGCATTGGGCCTGGATTGTTTCGAGCCGCGCGGGGCGTTTTACGCCTTCCCTTCGGTGCGGCGCACCGGCATGACCGACGAGGAGTTCGCCGATAAGCTGCTTCTGGAAGAACAGGTCGCCTGCATCCCCGGCAGCGCGTTTGGCGCCGGCGGCGAAGGGTTTGTGCGCATGTGCTACGCCACCGCCTACGAGAAAATCGAGCAGGCGCTGGAGCGCATGGAGCGATTCATGCGCCGGTATGGGTGATGAACCTGTACACAACCTGTAGTGCTGCCTGTAGGATTGGCCGGTGTCTGCCGGCTTTCAACCGCCTATAGTGGCCGCATGAACAAGCAACGATTTGAGTACAAGGTTGTGTATGTCGATATGCGCGGCCGCGTGTCCTCTGAAGGTGAGGAGACCGGCATTCAGGACGGCGAGCGCATGACTGCGTTCGGACGGCGCGTCTTAAACGATCTCGGTGTCAAAGGCTGGGAGCTTGTGGGCATTCACATGCAGCCCATGGGCACGGCGTTCTACGTCTTCAAGCGCCCGTTGGCAGAGGGCGAGTCGCCGGAGCCGGCCAAACCAATCAAGGGCGAAGTCAAGGTTTAGCCAGGCGCGCGTTTTGATTCAGATCGGCATGGTTCAGGACTCCACCGTGGCGGCGGAGTCCTGAACCGTTCTAACGTTGCTCGCGCGTTTCCGTCGTATGCTGAGCAGGCATGATGCTCGATTCGCCTGAGCGCCCGGATCGATCGCCGGTGTCTTTTCCCGACGCCTCGCCGCAGGCTGCCCTGGACGCCGTTGGAGACATGATCGATCGCGCGATTGACCGGCTCGACCGCGCGCTGGCGTCACTGCCGCCCGAGGCCCTTTCGGCGCACGAGATCAACGTCGCCCGACAGTTGTTGGAGTCGGCGGCCCGAATCACGCACCAGGCGCAACAACCCGCCGGCGATAGCGCGATGGGCGATGTCGCGCCGCGTCAGAGCGATGATGATTACCTCCCCCCTATGCCTCCGCTGACCTTGCGCGAGGAAGAAGTGCTGCGACTGATGGCGCAGGGCCTGCGCAACAAGGAAATCGCCGCCCAGTTGGGCATTTCCGAGCGCACCGCCACGTTCCACGTCGGCAATGTCTTGTCCAAGCTGGGCGCGGACGGCCGCGTGGAAGCCATCCATCTTGCAAGACGGCGCGGGCTGCTGTAAGGCGCAGACAGCCAATCATCGGCTCCTTGTCAGCCAGATCGGGCGCGCACGCGCCCTTGCCTCGCTATAACTTCTCCCAGGCTCGCCGGCGCGAAACTGCGCGACAATTGGGGCTGGCTTTCAGCGCAGCTTTTCGATCAGCGCTTTGCGCTCTGTCGCAGCCGGCGCGGATCAAGGAGACAGGCAAAAGTGAATCGGCAAAAGGTGGTATTCGGCCTGATCGTCGGCATGGCGGTCGTCATCGTGGCGGTGGTTCTGGTCTTCCGCAGCGTTGGCAATCTCGTCAGCACGGCGACGGGGCAGTTCAGCAAGCCGGCGAACGCCATCGAGGTGCAGGTGATCTACGCGCCGGAGATGGAGTTGTTCATGCCGGACTTCATCACGGCCTTCAATCGCGCCTATGCTCAGGGCCGCAATCCGCTCACCGGCCAGTCGCTCGGCGCCAACGAACAGCCGGTGTGGGTGGAGGGTAAAAATGCTTCGTCCGGCACGGTGGCGCAAGGCGTCATCAACGCCATTCTCGCGCCCAACAATGCGAATGTGCAGCGCCCTACGCTGTTCGCGCCGTCCGTGCGGCACTGGCTGGCGCTGGTGAATTACCAGACCGGCCGGCAGATTTTCGATGTGAACGGCGCTCGCGCGACGGCCATTGCGCCGGTTGTCATTGCCATTTGGGAGTCGCGCCTGAACGCGATCAAAGCCAAAAATCCCGGCGAAGAGATTGGCTGGCAGGAATTGTTCGAGGTGTTCAATTCCCCGGACGGATGGCGCTCGTATGGCCTGAGCGGCCGGCAGGCGGTCTACTATGGTCATACCGATCCCTTTGTGTCGTCCACGGCGCTCTCGACGTTGTTGGCCGAGTTTTACGCCAGCTCGCGTTACAACGCCGGCAACATCAACGCCGACCGGCTGACGATGGATCAGGTCAACGATCCCAAAGTGCAGGCTGGCGTGCGCCAGATCGAGAGCCTGATCAAGCACTACTCGCAGCGCACCACCGAGTTCAAAGAGTACATCGCGCAGGGGCCGGATTATCTGGACTTCGTGGCGCTGGAAGAGAACGACCTGATCTACATCAACCAGGGCAAGACCGAGTACAAGCCGCCAGAAAAGCTGGTGGCGCTGTATCCCAAAGAAGGCACTTTTCTGCACGATCATCCCTTCGCTGTGCCGAATGCGCCGTGGGTGAGCGAAGAACAGCGCCAGGCGGCTGCTATCTTCACCGATTTCGTGCTGTTGAAGGAAAACCAGCAAAAGGTGCTGGAGAGCGGATTCCGCCCGGCCAACCCGGATGTGCCGCTGGGATACCCGATCGCGCCGGAACTGGGCGTGGATCCTGCGCAACCCAAAGTGCTGTTGCCTGTGCCGGAGCCGGCCGTGCTGGCAACCGTGCAGCAGTCCTGGCAGTTGGTCAAGAAGCAGGCCGATGTGGTCATTCTGATCGACACGTCCGGCTCCATGAACGACGGCGACAAGATCGGCCGCGCCAAAGAAGCCATCGTCACCTTTCTGGAGGATCAGCCCAGTCAAAACAATGTTAGCCTGGTGCGCTTCGACACGCGCGTAGAGACGCTGGCGCCCATGGGGAGCCTCGAGACGAATCGAGAGGAGATTCTGGCCCAAGTGCAGAACCTGCGCGCGCGCGGCAACACGGCGCTCTACGACGCGCTCATTCAGGCAGTCGAGGAACTGATCGCCGACCCTGATGCCTCGCGTATCAAGGCGGTGCTCCTGTTGTCGGACGGACAAGATACGGCGAGCCAGGCGAGCCTGAACCAGGTCGTGCGCGTCATCTCGAACGCGCGCAACAGCCGGACGCCGGTGCTGGTGATTCCGGTGGCCTACGGCAGCGACGCCGACATCAACGCGCTGAGCAACATCGCGCGCGCATCCGACACGCGCGTGCAGTCCGGCGATGCCGAAAACATCAAACGCATTCTGGAGATCATTGGCAGCTATTTCTAGAGTTGTCAGGCGTTAGCAGCCAGTCGTCAGAAGACGCAACACGCAATACGCAACACGCATTCACGATGTCCACCTTGCGCGCGTTCATCGCCATCGAACTGGACAGCCGGACGGTAGAAGCCCTCGACCGGGTTCAACAGCGGCTGAAGCGAGAGCCGGGCGCTCAGGCAGTCAGATGGGTGGCCCCTGGCAGCATCCATCTGACGCTCAAGTTTCTGGGCGAAATCGATCGCGCGCTGGCGCCGAAAGTGGGCGCGGTGATGCGCGAGTGCGTGTCTGGCGAGCATCCATTTGCGCTGCTTGTGGCCGGCCTGGGTGCCTTTCCCAACCTGCAGCGCCCCAACGTGGTCTGGGCCGGCGTGTCTGGGGATATTGCTGCCACGGTTCGCATCGCGCAGCGGCTGGAGGATGGCTGCGCCGCGCTCGGCATCGCGCGTGAAGACCGGCCATTCTCCCCGCATCTGACGCTGGGACGCATACAGCGCGACGCCGCGCCCGATCCGCGCCGGCAAATCGGCGACTCGATCCGCCGACAGCCGTCCGGCGAGATCGGCCGGCTCAGCGTCGACGCGATCTACCTGATGCGCAGCGAGCTGAGGCCCTCCGGCGCGGTATATTCGGTCGTGGAGAGAGTCCCGCTCGGATAACGCGCGCCTTGTCGCAGATCAGGGCGAAGGAGTCGGCGCATGTACTTCAAGGATCGCCGCGAGGCAGGCCGGCTGCTGGCGATGCGGCTGCTGGATTGGGCAGACCGGCGCGATATCGAGGTGGTTGTGCTGGGCATCCCGCGCGGAGGGGTGATCGTGGCAGCGGAGGTCGCAGCGCGGCTCCATGCGCCGCTCGATGTGTTTCTCACCCACAAGCTCGGCGCGCCGGGCAATCCCGAGCTGGCCATCGGCGCCATCGCCGGCGATGGGACGATGCTGTTGGACGAGCAGATCATCCGCGAGTTTGCCATCCCCCGCCAGTACATCGAGCGCGAGCGCGACGCCCAGTTACGCAGTATGCAAGCGCGCGCCGATCGCTACCGGCAGGGCCGCCCGCCTATCGACACGCGGGGCCGGTGTGTCATTCTGTGCGATGACGGCATTGCCACCGGCGCAACGGCCCTGGCGGCCCTGGAATCGCTGCGCAAGCGTCATCCGGCGCGCGTCATTCTGGCCGTGCCCGTTGGCCCAACCCAAAGCATGGAGGCGCTGGCGCGCGCGTGTGACGAGGTGGTCGCGCTGGCAACTCCAGAGCCGTTCTACGCTGTGGGCCGGTTCTACCTCAGTTTCGAGCAGGTGACGGACGATCAGGTCATTGCTGCGTTGCAGCATCAGCCGCCCATCGCACGCGACGCTGCGCCCCCTGCGGCGTAAGAGCCTATCCGATCAGGCGTCGGACTGCTCAAAGCAGTCCGACGCCTGAGTCTGCTTCCGCACGAGGGCGCGCCGGCGCTCACATCTTGTGACGGAAATACTCGATCGTCTTGCGCAGCCCCTCTTCAAGCGACACGCGCGGTTCCCAGTCCAGCACGGCGCGCGCGCGGGTGATGTCAGGCTGCCGGCGCTGCGGGTCGTCGGAGATGCGCTCAGATTTCGGCTGCACGAACACGATCTCGCTCGTGCATGCCGGGCCGGCGGCCGCTTTGACCGCCTGCGCAAATTCCAACACGGTCATTTCGCGCGGATTGCCGACGTTGACCGGCCGGGTCTCGTCCGACCATAGCAGGCGCAGCATCCCGTCCACCAGGTCGCTGACGTAGCAGAACGAGCGGGTGGCTTTGCCGTCGCCATACACCGTGAGCGGCTCGTTGCGCACCGCCTGGGCGACGAAGTTGGGGACGACGCGCCCGTCGTTCAGCGCCATGCGCGGCCCGTAGGTGTTGAAGATGCGGATGATGCGAGTTTGCACGCCGTGCCGGCGGTGATAGGCCATCGTGAGCGACTCCGCAAAGCGTTTGGCTTCATCGTACACAGCCCGCACACCGATACAGTTGACATGCCCCCAGTAGCTCTCGGTTTGCGGATGCTCCTGCGGGTCGCCGTACACTTCGCTGGTGCTGGCCTGCAGGAAGCGCGCCCCTTTCTGGCGCGCCAGTTCGAGCGCGTTGTGCGTGCCATGCGAACCGACCAGCATTGTCTCGATCGGGTTGTCCAGATAGCCAATCGGGCTGGCCGGCGAAGCCAGATTCATCACTGCGTCAACCGGCCCCTCGACCCAGCACCACGCCGTGATATCGGCCCTGATGAACTTGAATCGCTCGTGTTCGATCAGATGAGCGATGTTGTCCGGCGAACCGGTGATGAAATTATCCAGGGCGACGACATGATGGCCTTCAGCAAGCAGCCGGTCGCACAGGTGCGAGCCAATGAAGCCCGCGCCGCCCGTTACCACAATTCGCATATTGCCTTCTTTGCGGCGTCCAGGGTCAGAGTCCCCCGGTTGCCAGGAGGATGATGATCAGAACGCCCCCGATCAACACCAACACTGCGCCGGCCCGGCTCTGCCTGCGTTCCGCGCGCCGGCGCCGGCCCCGCGAGCGTCGCGTCTCCATCAGGCCGGCTGCAATTAACACGACAGCAACCGCCAGGATCAACGTGGACTGGGCAGCCATGATGTTCAAGCGCCCATCCCGAAGGCCGGCGCGTTGGAGATGCCAGCTTTCGCTCAGCCGGCCTTGTTCTTTGCTTCCTTGCTGCCGATGCGCACCATCTGCACCTGCGCCTGGTAGCCCTTCTCCGCGTCATCGCCAATGGCGATCTTGCCCATGCCGTAGAAACCAGTGCTGCCGGTCTTGAAGTCTTTGGCCGTGAGCAGGATCGTCCCGACTTCCCTGCCATCGATCAGGAACTTGACGGTGATGGTTGGTTTGATGTCTGCCATAAGCGGCTATTCTAAATCACGGTCGGCGGGTGGTATTCGCCGAAGACCTGGCGCAGCGCGCGACCGATCTCGCCCACGGTTAACCCGCCTTCCACACAGTCGATCAGGCATGGCATGATGTTGTCGCTGCTGCGCGCGGTGTTCTCCAGCCGGCGCATGAGCGCCGCGACGGCCTGCGGGTCGCGCCGGGCGCGCCACTCGGCCAGCCGCCGGCGCTGCCGCTCCTCCACTGCCGGGTTGACAACGAAGCGCTGCTGCCGCCCATCATCCGCCGGCCTGCCGTTTTGCGCCTGTCGATCGTCGACCTGGAACTGGTTCACGCCCACGATCACCCGTTCGCCGGATTCGATTTCCTTCTGGTATCGATAGGCTGACTCGGCAATCTGAGCCTGCATCCAGCCGTTTTCGATGGCGCGCACTGCCCCGCCCATCGCGTCGATCTGGCGGATCAGATCAGCCGCGCGCGCTTCGATCTCGTCGGTCAGATACTCGATGGCAAACGCGCCGCCCAGGGGGTCCACCGTGTCCGCGACGCCGCTCTCATGGGCGATGATTTGCTGCGTGCGCAACGCCACGCGCACCGATTCTTCGGTGGGTAGCCAGAGCGCCTCGTCCATGCTATTGGTGTGCAGGCTCTGCGCGCCACCCAGCACGGCGGCCAGCGCCTGGAGCGTCACCCGCACGATGTTGTTCATCGGCTGCTGGGCGGTGAGCGTGCTGCCGCCAGTCTGGGCGTGAAAGCGCAACATGCAACTGCGCGGGTCTTGCGCGCCAAAGCGCTCGCGCATGATCCTGGCCCACAGGCGGCGCGCGGCGCGAAACTTGGCAACCTCTTCGAGGAAGTGATTGTGCGCGTTGAAAAAGAAGGCTAACTGGCCGGCGAACTCGTCGATGTTCAGGCCGGCGGCGCGGGCCGCCTCGACATAGGCGATCGCGTTGGCCAGCGTAAAGGCGATTTCCTGCACTGCCGTGCTGCCGGCTTCGCGGATGTGATAGCCGCTGATGCTGATGGTGTTCCAATGCGGCGCATGGTCCTTGCAATAGGCGAACACATCCGTCACCAGCCGCATCGATGGACGCGGCGGAAAGACGTACAACCCGCGCGCGGCGTACTCTTTGAGGATGTCGTTTTGCACCGTTCCACGGAGCTGCCTGACGATGGACGATTGGTGATTGGCGATTGCCTGCGCGTCCATCGTTCGGCCTTCGGCATCGCTGGCTTGGGTCTGCTCTTTCGCCACGGCGATGTACATCGCCAGCAGGATGGCAGCCGGCGCATTGATGGTCATCGATGTGCTGACCTCGTCCAGCGGAATCTGGTCGAACAGCTCGCGCATATCGTCAAGTGTGCTGATGCTGACGCCGACTTTGCCGACTTCGCCGGCGGCCAGCGGGTCGTCGGCGTCCATCGCCAGTTGCGTGGGCAGGTCGAAGGCGACCGAGAGGCCGGTTTGTCCCTGCGCCAGCAGATAGCGATAGCGCTGGTTGGATTCCTGCGCGGTGGCGTATCCCGCGTATTGACGCATCGTCCACAAGCGCGAGCGGTACATTGCAGGATGAATGCCGCGCGTAAATGGATACTCGCCGGGAAACTCGCCGCCGTCAGGGCCGTAGACGATGTCGAATGGAATGCCGGAGGGTGTTTCAAAAGATGCGCGGCGCGGGGCGGCGCGTTTGAGGGCCGGTTGAAGCGTCTCGCGTTCCCAGTCTTGTCGTGTTCGCATAGCGCCCAAGTCTACTGAATCCCAACATCCCCGGAATCTTCACGATTCCGGGGATGTTGCTGTTTCGGGCTGCTGCACGATGACGCGGAAGATGTCGGACTCGGTGATGATGCCGACCAGCTTGTCGTCCTCCATCACCGGCAGCGCGCCGACTTCATGTTTCAACATCAGATTGGCCGCGTCGCGGATTGTGGCGTCCGGCGACACGGTGACAACATCACGGGTCATGATCTTGTCGATGGTGAGTTGCGCCAGCAGATAGTTCAGCTCGAAGATGCTGAGCGATGTGGCCGACGACGGCCCGGCTTCACGCAGGTCGCTGAGGGTGACGATGCCAATCAGCCGGCCGTGATCGTCGACGACCGGCAAGCGCCGGAAGTCGTGTTCCTTCATCAACTTGTGCGCTTCCGGCACCGTCGTCTTTGGGCCGATGGTGACCGGGTCGGGCGTCATCCAATCGCGAACAAGATTCCTGGGCATGGTATCCTCTCCTTCCAATCATGTGAGCTGTGCTCGCGCCTTAGCCCATGCCGGACACTTTTTCCGGCTTGATTTTGCACACTACGCGCTGTTCGCCGGGCCGGCGGAATTGATACGTTGGCGAGCCGGTGTACTTGAACGCCAGCCGGTCGATGCTCTCGTCGGCGCCCTGCTCGGTGATCTCTGCCACCCGCCCGCGAATCTGCACATAGCGATACGGGTTGTCGGGATCCTGGATTTCGATGGCGACGCGCCCATCCTGCCGCAAATTGCGATCCTTCTGCCGGCCGCGAGCGGTGTTGACAATCACATAGACGCCATCGAAATCCACCCACACCGGCGTGACCTGCGGGCTGCCGTCGGGCATCAGGGTCGCCAGATGCGCAAAGGCGCGTTTGTCGAACAAATCCCGGTATTTCTCCAGAGCAGATGCCTCTTGCATGGTTGTGTTCCTCCATTTCAGATCTCAGAGTGCTGACGCGCCCTATCATACAGGTCTGCGGCCGGCGCTGCTCTGTCGTGACAGGCCGCGGCATGTGCGCGATTCGTCATAGCCCGCATCCGGGCCAGGGTAATGCTCATGGATTCTGTGCGACGCTGGATCAGATTCAACTGGTGGTACTACCGCCATCCGCCGTGGGACACCGGCCTATCGCCGCCGGAGCTATACGCCTTTCTGCGCCAGCATCCTCCGGGGATGGCGCTTGATCTGGGCTGCGGAACTGGCGTGAATCTGGTGACGCTGGCCCGGCATGGCTGGCGCGCCATTGGCGTGGATTACGCGCTGCCGGCAGTGTGGCGGGCCTGGCGCCGGTTGCGCCGTGAGCGCCTGCCCGGCCGCGTCCGTGTCGGCGATGTCACGCAACTGTGGTGGCTCGGCGCCCCTTTCGATCTCATTCTCGATATCGGTTGTTTTCACAGCCTTGACCGCGCGGGGCGCATGGCATATCTGGCGCATGCGCAACGGTTGCTGGCCTCCGGCGGCGCGTGGCTGTTGTACGCCCATCTCGTCCCGCCATCGAAACCGGCCGGCGCAGATGGCCGGGGGCTGTCGCACGCTGAAATCGATGATCTGTCGCGCCGGCTCCGCCTGATTCTGCGCGAAGACGGTCTGGACCATGACCGGCCTTCAGCCTGGTTCACCTTTGAAAAGCCATGATCTATGACATCACGCGCCCTCTGTTTCGCGGCACGGCCGTCTTTCCCGGCGACACGCCTGTCTCGCTGATCGAAACCCTCTCGCTGGCGCGCGGCGATTCGTGCAATGTCGGCGCGCTGACGATGAGCCTGCACGCCGGCACGCACATCGACGCGCCGCGTCACTATGCCATTGACGCTCCCGGCATCGATGCAACGCCCCTGGATGGGCTGATCGGGCTGGCGCGCGTGGTAGACGCGCCGGTCACCGGCCCCATCACGCTGCCTTTGGCGCAAGCCTGGCCGCTGGAGGGCGTGACCCGCCTGCTGATTCACACGCCGGCCAGCGACACCCCGCACGATGTGTTCGATCCCGACTTCGCCTGGTTCACGCCCGAAGCGGCCGATTACCTGGGCCGGCGGGGTGTGCGCCTGCTGGGGACCGACGCGCCCTCTGTGGACGAAGCGACCAGCGCCGATCTGCCGGCGCACAAGGCGTTCTTGCGCCACAACATCATACTGATGGAGAACCTGTGTCTGCGCGGCGTGCCGGCGGGAGACTATCACCTCATCGCGCTGCCCCTCAAAATCGTCGATGGCGATGCGGCGCCGGCGCGCGCGATCCTGATCGGGTAAAAAGACTCCCGCAGGGGTCAACCCTGCGGGAGCATGCGCCGGCGTTTATACGTTGCGATATTCGCCTTCGACCACGCCTTCATCGGCGGGGCCGCTCTGTCCTGCGGGACGGGCGCTGCCGCCGCTGGCGCCATCAGCGCCATAGGCTGCGCCGCCCAGCTTCATGGTCGCTTGCTGCAACGCCTCGGTCGCCTTCCGAATGCGGTTCACGTCATCGGTCTTCAGCGCGTCGCGCAGATCGTTCATGGCGCCTTCCACCGCGCCACGGTCTGCGCTGCTCACTCGCTCGCCCAGCTCCTTCAGTGATTTCTCGACCTGATACAGCGTCTGGTCGCCTGTGTTGCGCGCTTCGACGAGTTCCTTGCGCCGGGCGTCTTCGGCGGCGTGCTGTTGCGCCTCGCGCACCATGCGCTCCACATCCTGCTTGTTCAGGTTGGTGCTGGCGGTGATGCTGATGCGCTGTTCCTTGTTAGTCGCTTTGTCCCGCGCGCTCACGTTCAGGATGCCGTTGGCGTCGATGTCGAAGGTGACTTCAATCTGCGGCATGCCGCGCGGCGCCGGCGGAATGCCTTCCAGCCGGAACTGGCCGAGCAGCATATTATCGGCGGCCATGGGACGCTCGCCCTGGAAGACCTTGATATCGACGGCGCTCTGGTTGTCTTCGGCGGTGCTGAAGATTTCGCTCTTGCGCACCGGCACGGTGGTGTTGCGCGGGATGAGCACCGTCATCACACCGCCCAGCGTTTCCACGCCCAGGCTGAGCGGGGTCACGTCGAGCAACAGCACGTCCTTCACATCGCCGGCCAGCACGCCGGCCTGAATGGCTGCGCCGACGGCCACCACCTCATCCGGGTTGACGCTCTTGTTCGGCTCTTTGCCGCCGGTGAGTTCCTTGACCAGGCGCTGCACCATTGGCATGCGCGTCGCGCCGCCGACCAGCACCACCTCATCGATGCGGTTGATCGCCAGTTTGGCGTCGCGCAACGCCTGCTCGACCGGCCCGCGCAGGCGGGCCACCAGCGCCTCGCTCAGTTGCTCGAACTTCGCCCGCGTCAGCTTCAGCAACAGATGTTTCGGCCCGTTCTGATCGGCGGTGATGTAGGGCAGGTTGATCTCGGTCTCCATCAGGGAAGACAACTCGATCTTGGCCTTTTCCGCCGCTTCCTTCAGGCGCTGCAATGCCTGCCGGTCGGTGCGCAGGTCGATGCCCTGTTCTTTCTTGAACTCGTTGATCAGCCAGTCCACGATCACGGCATCCCAGTCGTCGCCGCCCAGGTGGGTGTCGCCGCTGGTGGCCTTGACTTCGACCACGCCGTCGCCGACCTCCAGGATGCTCACGTCGAACGTGCCGCCGCCCAGGTCGAACACCAGGATGGTCTCGTTGCTCTTCTTGTCAAGGCCATAGGCCAGCGCGGCCGCCGTTGGCTCGTTGATGATGCGCAGCACTTCGAGGCCGGCGATCTGGCCGGCGTCTTTGGTCGCCTGGCGCTGGCTGTCGTTGAAGTAGGCCGGCACGGTGATGACGGCTTTGGTCACCGGCTCGCCCAGATAGGCCTCGGCGTCGGCCTTGAGCTTGCCCAGGATCATGGCGCTGATCTCCTGCGGCGTGTAGGTCTTGCCCGTGTTGGCGATTTTCACCCGCGCGTCATCGGCCGGCCCGGCGACAACCTGGTACGGCACGCGCTTGCGCTCAGTCTCAACCTCGCCATAGTGCCGGCCCATGAATCGCTTGATCGAGAAGATGGTGTTCTCTGGATTGACGATGGCCTGGCGCTTGGCCGGCTGGCCGACCAGCCGTTCGCCGTTCTTGTTGAAGGCCACGATCGAGGGCAGCAGGTTGCTGCCTTCGGACGTTGGAATCACCGTCGGGCTGCCGCCTTCGAGCACCGCCACGACGCTGTTGGTTGTTCCCAGGTCAATGCCTACAATTCTTGCCATTTGCTCCGCTCCTTGCCCCGGCCGGAGTGGCCGGCAGGCTGATCGAATCTGTTTGTGGTTTAGGCAGAACCATAGGCCGGGCGGGCTAAAGCAATGATGGCGCGCCGTTAGCGTTGTGTTAGAACCGCTGCCGGCTTGATGATCGAGCGCGCGACGCGCTGCGCACCAGCAAGATCCTGAGCGCCGGCCCACAGCGCGCCGGTGTGTCAGTGTGCATAACCCGTCACAACAAACATCCAAAGACGCGCAAAGCGCGGGCGACTTGCCCGCGCTCTGCGCGTCAGCGCAACGCCACATTGACCGGCTTGCTCCGCCTGGCCTACCCCGAAGCGGACTCTGTCCAAGTTGCCGATCCCTTCAGCGCCTCGATCGGCTGCCAGGCAGCTTCCGGCTTCACCTCCGGATCTGGCGCGGGGCCGGTGTCGCCGTTCCACTGCGGCTGATTGTCTGCCGTCATGGCCGGCGTCACACTCATGTCGTGATCGCACACAATCTGGCACGACAGCCGGTACTGGCCAAACAGGCCGCGCTCGTTCAACAGCCGGTGCTCTGCTTCAGTCATCGTGTCCGGCTCGCCGCTCTCGAACGTCACCCGGCAGGTGGTGCAGCGGGCAATGCCGCCGCAGCGATGGCCAATGCGCACCCCGGCATCTTCAATGGCCAGCACCAGACGCCGGCCAGCCGGCGCGTCAATCGTCTTATCCAACACACGCAGTTTCGGCATTCTTGACCTCCAAACCAATCAAAATCTGGCAAGGCAAGCCTGGCGGCTTGCCCTACAAGTCTCTACACTCAGCACTTTGCACTCAGCACTTTGCACTCAGCACTTTATTCAGCCCTTCAGCCAACTCCTCGATGTTCTCATTGCTCAGGTCGGGGCTAATGTCGAGGTGAACTGCGCGGCCCAGCAAGTCGAGTGTGCGCGGGCAGGCGTCTGGCGCATAGCGCACTTCGCCCGCGTGCCAGCGCCACGGCCCGCCGTCGGGGTGCCAGGTGCGCTGCCGCATGATGGGCGTCCAGTAGGGGTAAACGTGATAGTCGGAATGGCCGGGTCGATACAGCACCGACGCGCCAACTCCTTCGGCCTGCAACGCTTCGGCCACTGTGTTTGCGCGCGCGGCATCGGGCAGGTAAAAGACCAGACAGATAGCTGCGTCCCCGGCGAGATCATTCTCTTTTCGGAAAGTGATGCCCTTGCGCGCCGCCACGTCCTCGATTGTGGCTTTCAGCATGGCCTTGTTGCGCCGCATATCGGCCAGCAGCGCGTCCAGTTTGCGCAACTGGGCCAGCATGACCGCGCCCTGCAGCTCGGTCATGCGGAAGTTGACGCCCGGCAAGATTTCTTCTTCGGGAATGCCGTTGCGCGCCCCGCCGATCACATCATGGTACATTACCGCGCGCTTCCACACCTCGCGGTCGCCGGTGATGACCATGCCGCCCTCGCCGCAGGTGATGATCTTGTTGAACTGGAAGCTGAACGCGCCGGCGTCACCAATGCTGCCCAGCCGCCGGCCGCGATAGCTGGCTCCATCTGCCTGCGCTGTGTCCTCCAGCACCTTCAGGCCATGTTTGCGCGCCACGGCCATCACGCCATCCATATCGCACGGCGCGCCGCGCATGTGCACGGGGATGATGGCTTTGGTGCGCGGGGTGATCCGGCGCTCGATGTCGGTTGGATCGATGGTCAGTGATTCGTCGCACTCGGCCAGGATCGGCACGCCGCCGGCCGCCAGCACCGCCGAGGCCGAGGCGATCCAGGTGTAGGCCGGCACGATCACCTCGTCCCCAGGCCCAATACCCAGCCCGATCAAGGCGCAGATGAGCGCTGCGCTGCCCGATGTGACCGCCACGCTGTATGGCGCGCCCATGAATGCGGCGAATTCCCGCTCCAGCTCGGCCACTTTCGAGGGGCCGGGCGTGGGTCCATAATAACGAAACAGCCGTTTGGAGCGAAGCACTTCCAACACGGCCTCCTCTTCCTCCCGCCCGATGCGCAAGCCGCCGGGATACATCGGCGGCAGCGGAGAACGCACGGCGGGCGGGCCGCCTTCAATCGCCAGTTTGACTGTAGATGTGGACATCAAACATCTCCTCTGATTTTTACATCTGCTTTCTGCTTCTGTTCTGTCAGCTCAAGCGCCGTACTCACTTGAGGAGTCCGGCGCTTGATGGAATAGGCTACCAGTCTGATCTCGTTCAGGCTCCAGACGCTGCGCTGGCGCTCAGGGCGAGGACAGGCAGACAATTTCCCAGCCATTCCGCTATTGTCGGGCTAATCGCGGCAGCGTCAACAGGGCGTGCGGGACAACCAGAAAATCCAGCCAGTCATCGTCAGAGAGATGGAATCGCTGGCGCGCAAGCTGCTCGCCCAGGCGCAGCGCCTCATCCAGGTTGGGCGCATTCAGCATGTGGCAGGCGCTCACCACCTCTGGGTGATCTGCGCCCACCACGATGATTGGGTGCTGCAACAACACCTGGGCGAGGATGTAGGCGCGCTGCGCGCCGGCTGGAAAACCCTCCTGGCGCATCTGCTCGATCAATGCGGCAGGTGACGGCGCGCGCGACAGCATGTCGAAGAAGCGCCGCTCGCCGGCCCCTGCGCCGGCCCCTTCTGGAATCGGCGCGGGCAGGATGATCGGCGCGCCAGGCAGCAGTGGCGTGTCGCCGGCCAGCGCCAGATATGTGGCCGCCCGGCTGGCCTGGTACAGGTTGACTGCTTTCACCGGCTCGACGCCAGCCAGCGCCAGGTGGGCCGGGCGCGGCACGGCCACTTCGTACAACTGCCGCGCTTGCTGCGCCAGATAATCATGGACGCTGATCGGGTCTCCCAGCGCCGCGCGCACGATGTCGCCGGTTTCGGTCAACACGACATTGAGGGCCAGGCGCAAACCGATGCGTTGGCCGGCCGCGCGCACAAATTGCTGAAATGGGTTGTCGTCGATCCTGCCCAGGCGCACGCCGGGGTGGTCGAGCATGGCCGGGCTGTGGGTGGCCTGAATGGTGGCCTCGCCGCCGCAGCCAATGACGACCGTTTTGGCGCCGCCCGAATAGCCGGCGTACTGGTGCGGCTCGACCACGCCGGTCGCAATGAGCACATCGGTGTCCACACACAGCCGGTCGGTCACGACGGGCAGGCTGTTGATGTCGCCCAGGTGAACCAGCCCGCGCGCGTCGAGCGCGTTGTGATCGATGATGCGCGTCTCTGTGGCGATGCGCGCGCCCAGTTTGATCAGGCGCTCGGCGTCAGTCATCGGACGGTGCAGGCCGGTGGCGCACAACAGCGTGATGTCGTCGGAGCGCACGCCGAGAGCGGCCAACTCGTCGAACAGAAAGCCGATCAGGGCTGCGTCGGGGCAGGCGCGGGTTGCGTCGGTGAAGGCGATGGTGACGCGCACGCCCGGCCGGGCATAATCTTGCAGGCGCGTTGCGCCGACACGCTGGATGCCAGACGCCAGGCGGGTGGGGTCGATAGGCCGGCCGGGCAATGCAGCCGGCGAAGCGACCGTCTCACGAATTCGGGAGGACATGGGCATGGGCATGGGCATGGCTGGTGAGGGAGTGCGGCCTGATTTGCGCATTTGGGCAGTCTGTGTACAATCCCAAATACCCGGCGAATTATACGTCTCTCGCTGACACTTAGGAGGTACTTGTTAAATGGCTAGTGTGACTTTTGAACATGTCACCAAGCGTTTTGGCGATGTCGTGGCGGTGAACGACCTGAACATCCAGATAGCTGATCGTGAGTTCCTGGTGTTTGTTGGTCCGTCGGGCTGCGGCAAAACCACATCGCTGCGCATGTTGGCTGGACTGGAAGAGATCACCGAAGGCAACATTTACATCGGCGATCGACTGGTCAATGACGTTCCCCCGAAAGATCGCGACATTGCGATGGTGTTCCAGTCGTACGCGCTCTACCCGCACATGTCCGTGTACGACAACATGGCGTTTGGTCTGAAGCTGCGGCGCGTTCCCAAAGCGGAGATTGACCGCCGCGTGCGCGAAGCGGCCAGGCGCCTGGGCATCGAAGCGTTGCTCGACCGCAAGCCGAAGCAACTCTCCGGCGGCCAGCGCCAGCGCGTCGCCGTGGGCCGCGCCATCGTGCGCAACCCGGCGGTGTTCCTGATGGACGAGCCGCTGTCCAACCTGGACGCCAAGTTGCGCGTGCAGGCGCGCGCCGAGATCAGCAAGCTGCACATGCAGCTCGGCACCACCTTCATCTATGTGACCCACGACCAGACCGAAGCCATGACCATGGGCACCCGCATCGCGGTGATGAAGGACGGCCTGCTGCAGCAGATCGACACTCCGCAGAACCTGTACGACCAGCCGGACAATGTGTTCGTGGCCGGCTTCATCGGCAGCCCGTCGATGAACTTCTTCGACGCCACTCTGACCGGCAGCGATAGTGAGATGTATGTTGACGCTGGCGCTTTCCGCGTGAAGATTCCTGCCGAGCGTGTCGAGCCGTACAAGGCGCATCGAGGCTCACAGGTCATCTTCGGCATCCGGCCCGAGAACGTCCACGATCCCGAATTCGCGCCGCCCGGCATTCACCAGGCGCTGGTTGAGTCCAAGGTCGAAGTGACCGAGTTGATGGGCAACGAAGTGATTCTGTATCTGAACGCCAGGGACAAGTCGTTCCTCGCCCGCGTCGACCCGCGCTCGAAACTGCGCGTGGGCAACACCGCCAGCCTGGCCTTCAACATGGACCGGTTCCACATCTTCGACAAGCAGACTGAGAAGGCCATTCGATGATCTGTCGCGCGATACACGCACGCATCGCCTGACACCTCCAACATCCTCATGATGACGGCGGCGAGCGGTTGAACCCGCTCGCCGCTTTTTCGCGCGCTTCTCGCGTCCCGGAGCAGGCCGGTTTGTCAACGGCGGGTTGAACGAGCGCATTTGCCCGCCGGCTGGTATCATCCTGCCCGTGAAATTGATCACCTTCATCGGCTACTCGCGCGTCGGCAAAAGCAGCGCCATCGTCGCTCTGGCAACCGCGCTGCAACAGGAGGGCCGGCGCGTGCGCATTTTGCACAACGGCCCCGGCCGGCTCACTACTCCAGGCGTCGAGGCGCTCGATGTGGTCGAGATTCACGGCGGGTGCGTGTGTTGCGACCTGGCCATGGGCCTCTTCGCCATGCTCAAGCAGTGGGCGCAGGAACAGCCGCCCCTCGATGTGGTGATTCTCGAAGGGTCGCCGGTGGCAAGCCCCGATGTGCTGGAAATCACCCTGGCCCAGTTGTACGGCTGGGTGAACGAAACGCATCTGGTGACCATGACCGACGCCGAGCGCATGGCGCGCGTCGGCCGGCCGTTGGACTATCTCACCGAGCGACAGGTTGCCAGCGCCGATCTGTGGTTCGTGGTCAACGCCGACCGCGCCGACCCGGCCCGGCTGGATGAAGTCATCGTCGCGCTCGAGGCGCGCGCCGCGCCGCAGAAGATCGGACGCGCCGTCGAAGCAGTGCCGGCCCTCAGAAGCGCAGTACAGATGTAATGACCATTTCCACCCCTCCTCCCCGCACCGCCTTTTCCGTCGTGACCGGCTTCCTCGGCGCCGGCAAGACGACCCTGTTGCGCCGCCTGCTGCAAACCGACTGGAAAACGCGCAACCTCGCCTTCATCATCAACGACCTGGCCGAGATGGATGTCGATGGGCAAATCCTGAGCGCGGAGACCCATGGCGATCTGTCCATCACCCGGCTGTCGTCAGGATGCGTGTGCTGCACCATCAAGGGCGAGTTCGAACAGACGGTCGATCAGATTATCGACACGCTCCACCCCGACGCGCTGATCGTTGAGTCGTCGGGCGTGGCAAACCCGGCTGCCGTGCTGCATGGCTTGAACCACCCCGCCCTGCGACTCGACTCGGTGGTGTGTGTGATCGACGCCGAGCGGTTCGTCCAGTACGCCCGGCTGTCCTCGGCTGTCGAGTGGCAGGTCTACATGGCCGACTTTGTGCTGGTCAACAAGGCCGAGCTGGTCACGCCCGAGCAACTGACTGCTGTGGAGAAGCGCATCCGGCAGTTCAACGCAAAGTGCGCCATCCTGCGCACCTCTTACTGCGATGTGCCGCCCGGCGTGTTATTCGGCGCGCAGGTTGCCCACGCCGGCCGCGACATCGACGCGCTGGTGCAAGAGGTGCAGCGGCAGATCGATGCGCGCGCGCCGGAGGGCGGTCACGGTCATCTTCACGATCACGATCACGATCACGATCAATCGCCAATCGTCAATCTCCAATCGTCAATTCCCACTCGCCCGTCTTTCCACGACCACCTCTCCGAAGATCAGATCGACAGCTTCGTCGTCCATCTCGACGCCCCGCTTGATGAAGGTCGATTGACGGAATTTCTCAAGAGCGGCGCCGTGCAGAATGTCTATCGCGCCAAAGGCTTCGTGCGTCTGGCGGATTCGCCGGCGTTGCGCTTGTTCAACTTTGTGCCGCGCCGCTTCAGCACCGAGGTGTTCGCCGCAGCCGCCGACCCATCGCGCGCGGAGTTCGTCATCTTCATCGGCCAGCGCATTGCGCCGCAGCAACCAGACATCGCGCGCGGGCTGCGCGCCTGCCAGGTCTGAGCCAGTGCATCACAAGTCAAGGTGAACGCGCATGAGAAGACAACGCTTACACGCCCTGATACTGATGTGTGTGATCGTCGCCCTGATTGGCGCCGGCGCGCCCGCGCCAACACGCGCCGGCGGCGTCAACCCGTTCACCGGCCTGCCGCTCGACGATGCCGCCGCGCAGCGACGGGCGTTGCTCATAAAGGTTGCCAACACCGCCAATGTGCGCCCCCAGACCGGCCTGAGCCTGGCCGACGTGGTGGTTGAGCATCTATCTGAAGGCAACATCACCCGCTTCACCGCGCTCTACCTGACTCATGCGCCGGAGAAAGTCGGTTCGGTGCGCAGTTGCCGGCTGATCGACCTCGAACTGCCGCAGATTTTCGACGCCGGCCTGGTCTGCTCGGGCACCAGCCCCGGCGTGCAACGGCTGATGCGCCGGTCGCCGGCCTACCGCGATGACCGCGCCATGGTGGCCGACCTGGGCCGCTACTCCGGCTGCAAAGGCTGCCCGATGTATCGCACCAACGACGCTGGCGTGCCGCACAACCTTTTTGCCAGCGCCGTCAACGCCTGGGCCGTGCTGGAGCAACGCGGCAAAAATCGGCCCAGCGCTTTCAGCGCCTGGCGCTTCGACGCCGGCGCTCCTGCTGCCGGCATCCCCGTGAAATCCGTGAATGTGCCCTATGGCAGCGGGACGGTCACCTGGGCTTACGATGCGGCAGACGGTCTGTGGAAACGCTTC
>Ga0272446_1001195_pt1 | contig 38558 bp, 30 predicted proteins | sample YNPCB0061_FD_194587 | JGI IMG/M metagenome (GOLD analysis project Ga0272446, IMG submission 194587) | Hot spring microbial mat communities from Yellowstone National Park, WY, United States - YNP-CB-006-1 | ecosystem: Environmental > Aquatic > Thermal springs > Hot (42-90C) > Sediment | place...
TTCATGGAGCGCGTGATCGAGCTATGGAAGCTCTACGACCGGATCGCGAAGGAGAAAAGCCCGGACAATCTGTTTTTCGGCAATCTCGGCGGCGGGTTCCGCACGGGCGTGGACCTGCACCGGTTGGCGCCGCACTGCGAGTGGTTCAACGCGGACAACCAGGGGCGCACGGGGGCTTCGCCGGTATGGGGCGCGGCGCAACAGGGGCGGGTGGCGCAGGCGGTGATGAAGGGGCGCACGGTAACGAACGTGACGGGGGCGTGGTCGACGGGCTCGCCGCTGTGGCGGAACGCGGCCAAGAGCCCCGCCGAGGCCGAGATCTGGATGGCGCAGACGGCGGCGAGCGGCATGGCGGTTTGGTATCACTGGCTGGGCGCGCAGACCGGGCTGGGCGAGGACCGGCGGTGGCAGGAGACGGGGCGGCGCTTCCTGCAATGGCACGCGAAACACAATGCGCACTTCATGAACCGGCGCGCCCTGGCCGAGATTGCGTTGCTGCTGCCTCAGCGGACGCAGACGTTCTACGCCAATCCCGGCGAGGGCGATGCGGGCGAGCATGTGCAGGGCTGGTATGCGGCGCTGCTCGAGGGGCGGCGCGTGTTCGGGTTTGTTCACGAGGACGATTTGACGGAGGAGGCTCTGCAACCGTTCCGGCTGCTGATTCTGCCGAACGCGGCGTGGCTGAGCGACGAGCAGTGCCGGAGGGTGGAGGCGTTTGCCGCCCGCGGCGGCGGGGTGATCGCGGATTTCGAAAGCAGCCTGTATGACGAGCGGGGGCGGGCGCGCGGGGAATTCGGCCTGGCGCGGCTGTTCGGGATCCGCAAGAGCGGCGAGCGCACGGGGGTGCGGGGCTTCTACAACTCGTTCTATGCGCGGATCGAGCAACCGGAGCACGAGATCGTGCGCGGGGCGGGAAACACGCGTGTGCTGGCGGGCGCGGAGTGGCGCGTTCCGGCGCGCGCGGAGGGGGCGCCCGTGCTGACAGTCGTGCCGCCGTATCCGGCATACCCGACCGAGGCGGTGTTTGCCGCCACGCCGCGCACGGAGGAGGTGGCGCTGGCGCTGCGGGAGGAGGGCGCGGCCCGGTGCGCCTATTTCGCGGGCGACATGGGGCGCACGTTCTGGCGGTCCTTTCACCCGGACCCGCTGCGGCTGATGCTGCGCGCGATCGAGTGGGCGCTGCGGGGAAGGCGCATGCTGGAAGTGCAAGGGGAGGGGCTGCTGGAGCTGTTTGCGTGGGAGACGGAGGCGGGGTTCGCGATCCACATGCTGAACTACAACAACCCGAACGCGCACCGGGGCGTGTACCTGCGGCACGCGCCGGTGGGGGCGCAGCGGGTGCGGTTCGAGCTGCCGGCGGAGGTGCGCATCCGCAAAGTGACGGCGCTGCGCTCCGGGCAGGCGCTGCGGTTTTCCCAGAAGGGGCGCACAGTGGAATTCACGGTTGCTTCGGTGAACGATTACGAGGCAGCCGCGCTGGAGACATAACGGGCGCGAGTCTACAGCGAACGGATGAGGTTGAGGACGAACTCGGCGCAGTAGAGACCAGCGATGCGTTCGAAGTTGGGGTGTTCCCACTCGGTGTCGGAGACCATGCGGATGGCGAGGAAGCGGACGCCGAGGCCGATGGCGGCGCCGTGGGAAAAGGCGCTCTCCATGTCTTCGGTGTCGGTGGAGTAGGCGCGGTGGAGCCAGTCGATGTGATCGAGCTGGCGGTTGTACTGGAAGGCGGAGCCGAGGTTGCCGCGGAGGACGCGGCCGCGGGGGTTGGGGATCTTTTCGGCCGCGCGGAGGAGTTCGGCGTCGCCCGGGAAGGAGGGGTAAGTGGCGGGCTCGCCGGAGGGAGCGCGGATGACGTGGGGCTTGGGCTTCCACGCGCGGGTGTCGACACCCGCGCCGGCGTCGCCGTGGGGGGCCTCGAAGGCGGAATAATCGGTGGTCCTCTCGCCGAGGACGATGTCCCAGAGTTTCAGGGCGCGGTTGTGGCCGCCGGCGGTGCCCTGGTTGATGACGGCCCAGGGGCGGAACTCGCGGATGGCGAGGGCGGTGGCCGCGGCGGCGTTGACGGGGCCGACGCCGGTGCGGCTGACGACCGTGTCGATTGCGCCGATGCGGCCGCGCCAGAAGCTCCAGCCGCCGATGCGGGATTCGCGGGCGCGCGGCCGGAGGGCGCCGAGAAGAGGCCCGAGTTCGCCATCGACGGCGCCCTGCACGAGAAGCGGGCCGGCGGGGCGGGCGGCGGCCGCGGAAGAAACAAGAGCAGCAAGAAATGTTCTTCGATGGATCATCGTGTCAGCCCTGGCCGAGATAGAAGAAGCGCAGCAGGAAGAGCGCGGTGAGCAGGTAGACGAGCCAGTGGACCCGGCGCCACTCGCCGGCGAGCACGCGCAGCAGCGTGTGGGCGGTGAAGCCGAAGGCGAGGCCGTTGGCGATGCTGAAGGTCATGGGGATGGCGGCGAGCGTGAGGAAAGCCGGGATGGAGGCGGCGGGCCGGGTCCATTCGATGTCTGCGGTGTGCACGAGCATGAGCGCGCCGACGACGATAAGGGCGGGGGCGGTGGCCTGGGCGGGCACGGCGCCGAACAGCGGCGCGACGACAAGCGCGGCGAGGAAGAGCAGCCCGCAGACGATGGCTGTGACGCCGGTGCGGCCGCCGGCGACCACGCCCGCGGCGCTTTCGATGTAGCTGACGACGGTGGAAGTCCCGCAGGCGGCGCCGGCCGCGGACGCAGCCGCGGCGGAAGCGAGGATGCGGTTGACGCGCGGGATGCGGCCGTCGGGACCGATCAGCCCGGCGCGAGCGCCGACGGCGACCAGCGTGCCGACGTTGTCGAACACGTCGACGAACAGGAAGACGAAGATGATTTCCAGCAGCCCGAGGCTCAACGCGCCGCGCACATCCATGGCGAGCCACGTGGCGCCGAGGGCGCGCGGCGAGTAAGGCTGCGGCGTCCACTCGAAAAAGCCGAGGGCCGCCCCGGCGCCCGCGGTGGCCAGGATTCCGATGAGCATGGCGGCGCGGACGCCGCGCACCATGAGGGCGCAGATCAGCAGCAGTCCGCCGAGGGCGAGCAAGGTTTTGGGCTCGCGCAGGTTGCCGAGCGTGACCATGGTGGCGGGGCTGGCCTGCACGATGCCGGCGTTGCGCATGCCGATGAGGGCGATGAAGAGCCCGATGCCGACGGCGACGGCGCTGTAGAGGTCGCGGGGGATGGATTCGAGGATCAACTGGCGGATGCCGGCGGCGATCAGGACAAGGAACAGCAGGCCGCTGAGGAAGACGGCGCCGAGCGCGGTTTGCCACGGCACGCCGAGGCCCAGGCAGACGGTGTAGGTGAAATAGGCGTTGAGGCCCATGCCGGGCGCGAGCGCGATGGGGTAGCGGGCCAACGCGCCCATGAGAAAACAGCCGATGGCGGAGGCGAGGCAGGTGGCGGCGGTGACGGCCTGCTGCGGCATGCCGGCCTGGCCGAGGATGGAGGGGTTGACGAAGATGATGTAGGCCATGGTGACGAAAGTGGTGCACCCGGCCAGCGTCTCCGTGCGCCAGTCGGCGCCCAACTCGCGGAACTGAAAGTAGGATTCGAGCGCGGCCCGCATCGCCTGTCAGGATACAGAATTCCCCTCTGGCGGCGGCGCGCCGGCCCGGGCAGGTCAGGCGGACTGCTTGCCGAGCTCGGCTTCCAGATGCCGCAACTCGGCTTCGAGCTGAGTCCGGAAGCGCGGATTGGCGCAACGGCTCAGCTCCCCGCGGACGCGCAACAGGTCGAGTTCGAGCGCCCGGCGTTTGGCTTGCCGGAGCGGGTCCTGTTGCGGCGCCGGAGCCGCCTTGCGCCGGGCGCGCCGTGCCGCCGCATCCTCCATCTGCGACTCGACGGACTTGCTTTCCCAGCCGCGTGCCATGTCTCTGCTTTCAGCTTACTCAGGATAGAGATCGAGGGCGGCGCCTGGCGGAATGCCGCCGCAGTCTCTGGCGAAGAATTCCTCGGCCTGCGCGCGGGTGGCGCGAATGGCGCTCTCCCGGCCGCGGGGCGGCTTGAGCGGGCAATGGTGCTGCCGCAATTGCCGGGCGGTTCCGATGAAGCTGCCGCAAGGGCAGGCATACACGACGGGAGCTCTGCCGCGGCGGACGCGGCGCATGGCGGCGAGAATTCGGCCAGACGATTTCAGCCCCGCGGGCGTGTCCACCGGAAAAGTCTGGCCGCAATGAGGACAGACAAGTTCAATTTCAGCCGGATTCACAGCAAATACAGAATACTAAATGGCTGCCGCAATCTGCACAAACCCTGCGCTGGGGGCGGATTATTCCGGCGGCCAGGATTCGAGCCGCCAGGCCATTTCCCAGAACATCCACTCGTAGCGCGCGCTGCGCTCGAAGGCCACGAGAGCGCGGGCGCGAACATCCGGCGCGGCGGAGGCGGCGGCCGTGTTGAAAATCTCCAGCGCTTCGCGCACGCTCTTTTCGTAATTCGGGCCGGCATATTGGCGGATCCACTGCTGATATTCAGGCACAGGCGAACCTTTTTCGGCGAGAGATTTTCCCGCATCCATGTAGATCCAGTAACAGGGGAGGACGGCGGCCATGCCTTCCAGAAACGGGCCGCGGCCGGCGGCGGCGCGGAGGTGGTTCACATAGGCGAGGTTCGAGGGCGCCATGCGGAACGGGAGGGGCGCATCGTGGCGCCGCCTGGCGTCCAGCCCGAGGATGGAGGCATGGAGGGCGGCTTCCTCGGCAATGGCTTCCGAAGCGTGGCGGGCGAGAGTGCGGGCGTGGTCCGGATGCGGGGCCCTGGCGGCGAGTTCGAGCAGAAGGCGGGAAAACTCGCGCAAGTAGAGGAGGTCCTGTTCGAGATAAAAGCGGAACTTTTCGCGCGGCAGGGTGCCGTCGGACAAGGCCTTCAGAAAAGGATGGGCGAGGGTTTTGCCCCACACCGGCGCGGCGTGCCGGCGGCATTCCTCCGCGAAGCCTCCGGGCTGCGCCGGCAGCGCGGCGGCGGCAAGAAACAAAAACGGGAGGATCCGTTTCATGAGACGAGCCTCCTGGCCGTGGCGAAGACGGCGTGCAGCATTTCGCGGGTGAGTCTGCCTGTCTGGGTATTTTGGCGGCTGGGGTGGTAGGAGTCGAGGAGCAAGAACGGTCCCGCGTGGTGCAAAGCGCCGTGGGCGAAGGGGAAGGCGGCGGCGGGCAGGTTTCGGAGAGCGAGGAACGTGGCGTGGGCGAGGCGCCCGAGAGCGACGACGACGCGGACGTTGGCGAGCAGGGACAGTTCGCGGGCGGCGTACTCGCGGCAGGCGGCGAACTCCTCGGGCGAAGGCTTGTTGGCGGGCGGGGCGCAGCGGACGGCGGCGCCGATCCAGGCGCCGGAGAGCCGCAGCCCGTCGCCCAAGCGGACGCTCTCGGGCTGGTTGGCGAAGCCGGTTTCCCAGAGGGCGCGGTAGAGCCAGTCGCCGGAGCTGTCCCCGGTGAAGACGCGCCCGGTGCGGTTGGCGCCGTGCGCGCCGGGGGCGAGCCCGAGGATGTAGACGCGGGCTTGCGGATCGCCGAAGCCGGGCACAGGGCGGCCCCAGTATTCCCAATCGAGCCAGGCGCGGCGTTTGCGGCGGGCGACTTCCGCGCACCAGGCGCGGAGGCGCGGACAGCGCCGGCAGCCGGTGATGTCCTGTTCGAGTCTGCGCAACGAGTCGCGCAACGCCATGCCCCTTGCTCCGACCATAGCACGGCGGAGCGCCGCTGCTCTCACCGCGCCCTGAGAGCGGGAAATGCCAGAGGAAATGAGCCGGAAATCCGGCGAATTGAGGCGGGAATTCCGCTATTCGACGGGCGCATCCGGAGGCGCGCCGGCGCTGCCGCGGGCGCCGCGGCGGACTGCGAGGATGCCGGCGCCGGGCGCGACTTCGACGCGGGCGGGAGGCGCCTGCAGGCGGAAACGCACCGTGGCTTCCTCGCCTGTGCGGATCCATTTCACGATTGCGCGGGCGCCTTTGGCGGGCGTGACGGCGACCGGGACCTCGACGACGAAATCATCCGGAACGCCGCTCTGCCTGACGGTGACCGTGACATCCACGGCGGGCGGCTTGCCGCTGGTGCGGACGGCTGTCTCGAGCACGGGGATGCCCGTGCCGTAGACCCACGTGTCGAAAAAGCCCTCGAGAGTGCGGTCGGGGTCGTCTTTGGCCGTGTAGCGGGAGGCGAGGGCGCGGAACTCCTCCGTGGTGAGCGTGCCGTATTCATGCGCGCGGCGGAGTTCGCCGAGCATGGCCAGGAACGGCGCGTCGCCGAGGCGCCGGCGCAGCATATGGAGGATCCACGAGCCTTTGTAGTAGGTGATGATGCGCCACGGGTCGACGCCCTCCGCGCTGCGGAGGCGCGCGCCCCAGGTAATGGGGCCGGCGGCTTCGACGGGCTGCCTGGGCTCGCCGGTTTCGCGCATCAGGTCGGCGCGGTATTCGTCGAGAATGGACTCGAGGGCGCGGGCGCCGCGCCTGCGCTCGACAAGCATCAGGGCGGTGTAATTGGCTAGCGCCTCCTGCAGCCATTCATCGCGGTAGCTGGCCGAAGTGACGAGATTGCCCCACCACTGATGGGCCGCTTCATGGGCCAGCAGAAGCTCGGAATAAAACACGGTGAGCTTGGACGTCTGCACCGAGGCGGGACGGTCCCGTTCCGGGAGATAGCTGATGGTGGAGAGATAAACGAGCCCCGGGAAGCCCTGGCCGAAGTTGCCGGGGATGGGGGAGACAGTGACGGCGGGCAGCGCCGGCGGGCCGAACTGCGCGGCCATCCACTCCATGGCGGCGGCCATTTCATCGGCGAGCTCTTTCATGCGGGCCTGCGGGTTGGGAGGCGTAGGCGTGAGAGTGATGACCTGGGTGGGGCCGCGTCCGGGCAGGCGCGGCGTGGCGCCGGGCGGCATCACGATCTGGCGCGGCGGGGGCAGCAGGGCGGGCTCGACGGTGCGGTTGGCGTAGACGCGCACGCGCAGCCCTTGGGCCTCGGCGGAGGCCGACTCGAAATTGCCGATGTTGAAGCCGGCAAGGCGGACGGGCGCGGAGGTGCGGAAGCGGACGACGCGCGTGTCGCCTTCCACGGTCTCTTCTTCCTGGTCGCCGGTGGCGGCGACGCGAAGTTCTTTGGGCACCCGGAAGGTGATGTCGAAGCGGGTGAAGTGGAAGCCGCGGCTCGGATACCAGTTGGTGCGGGCGCCGACGTAATAGACGCCGTTGCCGGCGCGGCGGATGGCGTTGCCGCCGAGATCGAACTCCACCCTGTACTGGCCGCCCGGCTCAAGCGGGCGGGGCAGGATGAGCAGGAAAGGATCATTGGCGAGACCGCCGATGAGATTGGCGCGAAGGCTTTCGCGGCGGAAGATTTCCACGGGCTGCCCGTCGAGGCGCGCCGCCTCGACCTGCATCTCAGGCGCGAGCTCAAACAACAAGGCGCCCTGCAGCGGGTGCTGCGGCTTCAGCGTGGCTTCGACACGGGAGACGAGGCGAAGATCGGGACCCACCGAAGCCTGAATGCGGTAGTCCTCGACCAGGACCTCTTCCGGCGGCGCTTGCGCCTGCTGCCTGCGGCTGCGGCTGGGGAAGCTTGTCCAGACGTTGAACCGCCCCGGAGCGCCGGCAGGCACTTCGCCGACGATGACCTGCTCGGGGAGAGCCGGGTCGTGCAGGATATCGAAATTGCCGCGCGAGGAGCCGGAGACGGCAGCGTAGAAGAGGCCGTTGTTGCGGTCGCCGGAGAGCAAGTCGCGCAGCAGGCGCACCTGGAAGCTCTGGGCGAAGTTGCGGACCGTCTCCCCGTGGCGGCTGGCCAGCAGCAGGCCTTCTTCAGGAAGAGGTCTGGGGGTGGCGTTGCGGATGGCGTTGAGCAGCTCTTCGCCGCCGCCATCGCCGAAGACGAAGACGGCGGTTCGGAAGTGCTCGTTGAGATTGGCCGAGCCGGTGACGCGCGCCAGCGAGGCGCGCTCGCCGCGGTCGGGAGGGCGGAGGATGAGCTCGGCGTCGTCGCCTGGCTCGGTGGCTCGGAAGAGGGCGACCACGCGCCTGCCGTGGAGGGGCTGCGAGAAGATGAGGACGCCGTCGGTGAGGAAGATGCGGATGTCCTCGCGGCGGAGTTCAAGGTCGCGGATGCGGTAGCAGTGGTCGGGGTCGAGTTCAAGGCGGCGGAGCTGATCGGCGAGCGGCGCCGCCGTCTGCCCTGAGGCGCCGAGCCAGAGAAACGCGGAGAGAAAGGAAAGCCAGCGGCCCGCCATCACGCTTCCAGTGTAAGCGCGGGTGCGGGCGGGGGGAAGCGCGAGGTCAGGAGGCTCGTTCGACTTCCGCCTCGCCGCGAAGCCAGCCGGAGCGGAGAACGAGCTTGACGCTGCGGACGCCGCCGGCGTCTACGGAGGGGACTTCGAACTGCCAGGTTTCGTCCTGCGACTCGAGGAGGCGGCGGAGCGCGGAGGGCAGATCCGACTCCTGGGTTTGGACGGCATCGCCGCCTGTGGCGCGGAGAGCGGCGAGCGAATCAGGATCGAGCGCGCCGGGCTCATGGAGGACAGTGAAAGAGGCACCGCCGGCGGCGGACTCGCGCGCGGCGGAGGCGAGCGCCGGAGGGAGCCAGGGCGGGGCGCCGCGCCCGACCACCGCGGCGATGCGGGCGCGCGAGCTTTCGGCGGCAAGGCGGCGCGCGGCGCGGCGGATTCTGTCGATCCATTCCTGCTCGCCTGCAGCAAACCACTCGCCGCCGGGAGAGGCGCCGCCGAGGCCGAGGATTTCGCCGGTCTTCGATGCAACGGCGCCGCCGTTGTCATAGCCGAGGACGAGGCGGAGCAGGGCCAGCGTGGAAGGGCCCGCGGCGGAGGCGAGTTCGATGGCGCGCTGATTCGCCTGCTCTGCGGAAGGCGCCGGCACGGCGAGACAGAGGGCGTCCGGAGAGGCGAGGGCGGTGCGCCAGGCGTTGTATTGCCAGGCGAGGCGGCCGTTGAGTTGGAGAGAAAAGTCGGTGGGGCGGAGAGGAGCGGGCTGGCCGGACTCGGGATGGCCGAGGGAGGCCGAGCAGCGGAACGCGCCGCCCGGAGAGATGCCGTGGAGGCGGACGTCGACGGTCTCGCGAGGGAGCTGATCGACCTGGTGAATGCGCTCGCGGGCGAGCACCACGTTGCGGAGCAGGGACACGGGCGCGCCCTTGGTTCTGCGAAGTTCGCCGAGCAGAGGCAGAAAGCGGGCATCGCCGGTTCGGCCGATGGCCCAAACGCCGGCGGCGCGGCGGGCGGGGTTGCTGTCGTGGGCCATGTTCCACAAGGCGGCAACCGACTCCGGGCGCCCGGCGAGGTAGAGGCCGACGGCGGCGTTGGCAGCGACACGTTGGTGCTCGTCGCCGAGTTTTTGCAGGAACACGGCGACCTCCCGCTCGCCGGAGAGGCCCCAGAGGGACTCGACCGCATTGGCGCGGACGCGGGGGTCATCGTCGTCGAGCCACGCTTGGCCTTCGGCGGCGAGCCTGGCGATGCGGCCCCAGGCCAGCGCCAGGCGGGAGCGCAAGTGGGCGTTGCCGGAGGAGTCGAAGATGCGGCCGGCGGCGGACGCAGCAAGACGGAGCCACTCGGCGAGGATGGATTCTTCTTCGGCCTTCAGCGCGCGGGTCTCGGGCGTGGACGCGTGCCAGGCGCGGGCGGCCTCCGGGTGCAAGCGCGCGGCGAGCTGGGAAGCCATGGCGGCGGCGCCTGGATCCTTGCCGGCCAGATCCGCGCAAACCTCGGCCAGCAGGCCGCGGGCGATCACGCGGGCCAGCACCTGCCGCGCGGCGGGCGAGTCTTTGCCTTCGGCCAGCAGGGTTGCAGCGACGGCCGAGAGCAAGCCGTCTTCGCCGCGCCAGTCGGCGCGCAGGCTTTCCCCGCGCCGGTGCGCGGGGCCGCGCGATTGCGCGAGGAGATCGAGGACGCCGATGGCGCTCATCACGGCCCTTATCGGCGGGAAACCGTCCGGTTTGACAGGATGTGGCGCGCCGCCCGGCGCGTCAAATGAACATTTCGTCTTCGTGGGTGACGCGGTCCACCGTGGGGCGGCGCGACATCAGCAACGTTTGCAGGGCCGCCTTGACACCGGCCACCATGCCGCTCACTTCGCGCACGGGCCGCATTACCGTGCCGTGCAGGACTCCCACCACGTCCTGGACGCGGCCGAGGATGTCTTCGAGCACCAGGTCGATGCGTTCGCTTTGCACGCGCCACTGCGTCGCCAGCTCCTGGCGCGCGCGATCGATGCCGTCCACCTGCTGCTGCACGGCGCCCATCAGCTCTTTGGCCTTTTCGCCCGCCTGGCGGAGTTCGGCGGAAGCCTGCCGGAGCGTGGCTTCCGCCTGCTCGAGCGTGCTTCTGGCCTTGGGGATGAGCGGGGCGACCTCCTCTTGCAGCTTCCGCACGGACAGATAGATGCGCCATGATGCGATCGCCTGCACGAGCAGCGACAGGCTGGACACCGCCACGGCGATCGAGAGCAGGACGAGGGCCGTATCGGACTGCATCACGCCCCCGCCTAGATGCCCTGCGCCACGTCGTCAGCAGGCGCGGCAGAGGCTTGCGCCGACTCGACTTTTTCGCGGTAGGCGGCCTTGCCGGCTTCCACGGCGGCGGCCAGTTGTTCCTTCTGCCGCGCCACGGCCTGCTTGCTCTTTTCGAGCGCCTCCATCGCGCTCTCTCTCAGTTCGGAGCTGCGCCGCTTGACGTACTCCTTGCCTTCTTCCGCCTTTTCCTTGAGGAATTCGCGGGTCTCCTCGCCGGATTTCGGAGCGAACAGGATGCCAACGGCCACGCCGATGCCGAGGCCGAGGAAGAAATAGGACAATTTGTTGTCGCTTGCCATAGCTGCTCCTTGCTGACTTCAGTGTACTCCACCCACAATGAAGGCAGGCGATGAAAAAGAAGTCCCCCGCACGGCTCGGCGAAGACGAGCTGAAAGAATATGCGCTGCGGCTTCTGGCAGGCAGGGCGCTGACGGTGGCGCAACTGAAGGAACGGCTGCGGCGGCGCGCTGCGGAGCCGGCGAGCGTGGAGCGGATCGTCGGGCAGTTGAAAGAGTACGGCGCGCTGGACGACCGCCGGTTTGCGGAGATGTTCTCCGCCGCGCGGGCGTCGTCGGGGCAGTTCGGAAAGCGGCGCGTGCTGGCCGAGCTGGCGCGGCGGAAGGTGGCGGCGAAGGTGGCCGAGCAGGCGGTGCGCCAGGCATTCCAGGACGTGGACGAGGACGAGTTGGCGCGAGCCTGGCTTGAGCGGAAATACCGCAACCAGGATCTCCAGGCGCTGCTCGCCGAGCCGTCGAAACTGGCGGGCGCCTACCGGAGGCTGCGGCATGCCGGATTCTCGTCCGGCGCCTCGGTGCGGGCGCTGCGGCGGTTTTCCGAACAAGCCGACCAACTGGAGGGGCTCGAGCCGGACTCGCCGGCGGAATAGAGCTTCGGGCTAGACCCTGGCGGCGGGGTTTTCCAGCACGCCGATTTCGGGCACGCGGATCGAGACCACGTCGCCGGGGGCGAGCGCCGCTTCCTGCGGCACGATGATGCCGGTGCCTGTGAGCAGCACGCTGCCGGCGGGGACCGGGTTGGAACGCATCAGATACTCGACCAGCGTCTCGATCTTGCGGTTGAGTTTCGAGGTGGAGACGCTTCCCTCGAAGATGACGGCATCGCCGCGGCGGACCGTGCAGGTCATTTCCAGCGAGTAGGGGTTGCCGATTTCGTCCGGGGTCACCCACCAGGGGCCAAGCGAGCAGCAGCCGGAGTAGACCTTGGATTGCGGAAGGTAGAGCGGGTTCTCGCGTTCGATGTCCCACGCGCTGACGTCGTTGGCGAGCGTGAAGCCGAGGATCTCGCCGCCCTGGCCGAGCAGGACGGCGAGCTCGGGCTCCGGCGCAGTGAATTTCGAGTCGCCGCGGATGCCGATGGGAGCGCCGGGGCCCACGCAGACGCGCGCGGTTCCTTTGAAAAAGATCTCCGGGCGCGGCGCCTCATAGACGTGGCGGTAGAAACCTTCGCGGGTGCCGTGCTCGGCGTCCCTGAAGGCGGCGCTCATTTCATAGGTGCAGCCGCAGGCCCAGACCTCGCGGGGTTGCACAGGGATGACAGGCTCCAGATACTCGCCGCCCTTGGCCGCATAATCGGAGGCCATCTGGGCGAAGGCCATTTTCTTGCGCGGAGCGGCCTCGATCAGTTCGAGCACCGTATAGCCGGGGACCGGGTGAGCCTCGCCGTTGCGGAAGACCGCCGCGGTCACACGCCCTTCCCAATACACCTGTCCGATCTTCATGACTACAGCTCCAGGGAACCCACTCAGTATTTCACATACACGGTCTTGAAGTCGGAGTAGAATTCCAGCGCCGCGGGGCCCTGCTCCTTGGGGCCGAAGCTCGAATCCTTGGTGCCGCCGAAGGGCAGTTGGTATTCGACGCCGGCGCTGGGCAGGTTGACGGTGACGAGCCCGGCTTCAATGCCGTAGATGTACTCGAACATGCGGGAGAGGTTCGACGTCTGGAGCGACGCGGAGAGGCCGAACTCGCTGGCATTGGCGATTTCGAGGGCGTGGGCGAGATTGCGCGCCTTCATCACGGCCAGCACGGGGCCGAAGATCTCCTCGCGGGCGATGGCCATGTCCTGCGTGACGCCGGCGAAGATCGTGGGTTCGACGAACCAGCCTTTGTCGTACGCGCCGCCGGTGAGCCGGCGCCCGCCGCAAAGGGGTTCGCCGCACTCCTTGCGGCCGATTTCGATGTAGCGGAGCACGGTGTTCATCTGGCCTTCGTCGACGCAGGGGCCCATGTGGACGCCGGGCTGCATGCCGTCGCCGACCTTGAGCTTCTTCGTGCGCTCGACGAGGGCTTCGACGAAGCGGTCGTAGATGGACTCTTCGACAATTGCGCGCGAGGTGGCGGTGCATTTCTGGCCGGTGGAGAAGAAGGCGCCGTTGACGACGTTTTCCACCGCGGCGTCGAAGTTGGCGTCGGCGAGCACGATGGTGGGGTTCTTGCCGCCCATTTCAAGCTGGATGCGCAATTTGCGGCGGGAGGCGCGCTCGTGCAGCCAGGCGCCGACGCCGCAGGAGCCGGTGAAGCTGATGGCGCGCAGGGGCGGGGCTTCGACGAGCGCCTCGCCGAGCGCCTTGCCGGGGCCCGCGACGAAGTTGACGACGCCTTTGGGAACGCCCGCCTCATGGCAGGCTTCGACGATCCGCCAGGCGCTGAGGGGCGCGGCGGAGGCCGGCTTCAGCACAACGGTGTTGCCGCAGATGAGCGCGGGCGCCAGCTTCCATGCCGGGATCGCGCTGGGGAAGTTCCAGGGCGTGACCAGGCCGCAGACGCCGACGGGCTTGCGGAAAGCGAACATATGGACGCGTTCGCGCTCGCTGGGGGCGACGATGCCGCCCAGGCGCGAGCCCTCGCCGGCGAAGTAGCGGAAGATGTTGATGGACCGGCGGACCTCGCCTTTGGCCTCCGGCAGCGTCTTGCCTTCTTCGCGGGTCATGTCGGCGCTGATTTCGTCAAAGCGCTTCTCGAGCAGATCGGCCACTTTGAACAGCAACGCGCCGCGCGCCGGGCCGGTCATGGAAGCCCATGCGGGCAGCGCGGCGGCGGCGGCTTCCGCGGCGCGGGCGATGTCAGCGGGCGTGCCGTTGACGAACAGGCCCACCACTTCGTCCGTATTGGCGGGATTGCGGTTTTCGAACGCGGGCCCTTCGACCCACGCGCCATTGATGTAGTTCGGGTATAACGGAGCGCTCATGGGAATCTCCAAGGGGGTTCAGAACTTGACTTGCGGCGCGGTGCGCGCGCCGGGCTCGGTGCGGAAATAGTCGTCGATGCGCTGGAAGCCGAGGAAGCCCGCGAAGAGGTTGTTGGGGAACAGGCCCAGCGTGGTGTTGTAGCGCTGCACCGCCTCGTTGTACTTGCGGCGCTCGACGGCGATGCGGTTTTCCGTGCCGGCGAGTTCGTCCTGCAGCCGCAGGAAATTCTCGTTGGAGCGAAGCTGCGGGTAATTCTCGACCAGCATCAGCAGGCGGCCGATGGCGGTGTCCAGGCCCTGGTTGGCGGCGATCTTCTCGCCGGGCGTGCGGGCGTTGAGCAGGGCGGCGCGGGCCTGGGCGACCTGCTCGAAGACGGCGCGCTCCTGCGAGGCGAAGCCTTTGACAGTCTCGACGAGATTGGGGATGAGATCGGCGCGCCGCTGGAGGGCGACATCCACCTGCGCCCAGGCCGCCCGGACGGCCTCGCGCTGCGTGACAAGCTGATTGTTCACGCTGGCGGCCTTGCCGCCCAAAATGATGCCGAGCACAAGCAGGACGCCCAGCACGATGACCACAGCTCTCATGATTCAGTTCCTCCGGTTTCCAGGCGGTCGACCGAGTCCGCCAATTGCGAAATCTCTTCCAGGTATTTAGCAAACAGCACGGGCGCGCCGGCGGGGCGGGCCTTTTCCGAGCCCTCGCGCAGCCGGAGAAGCTTTTCGAACGCCTCGCCCCGGATGGAGAACTCCTCGCGGAGGGCGCGGACGATCTCCTGCTTGCGCCAGGGCGCCTGGCCGTGGCGGAGGCGCAGGGCGTGGCGTCCGAGCAGGACGAAGGTGGAGATGGAATCGAGCATGAGGCGCATCAGCAGGCGGTGATCGTGCAGCGCGCCGCCCGCTTTCTGCCGCAGGCGGAGGAGCTTGGCGCGGACTTCGTGCTCGACCTGGGCGCGGTAGAAGCGGTCGTCGATGACAAGTCCGGCGATAACGTCGTCGCCATACAGGACGCGGCGGCGCTCGGCCATATCGTGAAACTCGATGGGGAAGCAATCGGTGGAACGGCGCACTTCGTCCGCGCCCATCAGCAGGGGGCTGGGGTTGCCCTGCTCGCGCCACCACTGGAAGATTTTCTCGGCCTTGTCGAGCTGCTCGACGCCGACGGCGCCGAGCACGGCGAGGACGTTGAGATCGGAGTAGCCCGGGTGGAAGTCGCCTGCGGCGGCCGAGCCGTAAAGGATGACGGAAACGAGCTCCTTGCCGTAGGCTTTCTCGAGCCGCGCCACCAATTCGTTCAAGAGCCTGTCGACCATCTCCTGGGCCATGCCTGCACCGTCCTACCAACTGCTGGAAGCGCCGCCGCCGCCGGAGTCGCCCCCGCCGAAGCCGCCGAAGCTGTCGCCCGAATCGAAGCCCCCGAAGCCGCCGCTGGAGCGGGAGGAAAAACCGGCATCCTGCCACAGCGCGGGCAGCCAGACAGCGGCGGGCATGTCGTCATAGTAACGGCGGCGGCGCGCGGCGCGCTGCGCGCGGGCGAGCGCGGCGAACAGCAGCAGGATCCCGATGCCGCCGGCGGCCGCCAGCCACCAGGGGAGGGCCGGTTCGGGCGGGGGAGCGGAGCGGCGCCGCCCTGTAGCGGGGCTGATCTTCACGCCCTTGGCCTCGGCGATGCGCGCGGAGAGCGTGTCGATGGCGGCCAGCAGCGCGCCGCGGTAGTCGCCCGCGCGCAGCGCCGGGCGCATTTCCCTGAGGAGCCATCCGGCGTAGCCGTCCGGGATGACGGGCTCGAGGCCATAGCCGACCTCGAGGCGCGTGCGGCGGTCCCGCAGCGAAATCAGCAGCAACAAACCTTCGTTGTTGTGTTTTTGCCCCACGCCCCACTTGCGGAAGAGCAGGTTGGCCACGTCCTCGACGGGCTCGCCCTCGAGCGAGGGCAGGATGACGATGGCGATCTGCACGCCCGAGGCTTTCTCCACGCGGGCGCAGGCCTGGTTGAGCTCCTCGGCCGCATCGCGCCGCAGCACGCCGGCGAAGTCGCTGACGTAGCCTTGCGGCCGGAGGGCGCCGAAGTCGGCGCCCGGGGCGGCGAGCGCGAGCAAGAGCAGCAGTGCGGCGGCGTTCCGCATTCCCTAACACTCTAAATCGCCGGGCTCGACGCCCGCATCGCCGACGCGGCCCAGCATGGCGAGGCCGACGCGGCCGGGGGCGAACATTTCCTGCGCCAGCGCCTGCACTTGAGCGGCGGTGACGCGCTCGATGGCGGCGGCCAACTCCTCCAGGCTGAAGAAACGGCCGTGCGTGAGCCACTGGCGGGCGAGGCTCGACATGCGCGAACTCATCGAGTCGAGCGACAGCAGCATGGCGCTCTTGGCCGTCTGGCGCGCGTGGCGGAGTTCGTCTTCAGGCGCCGGCTCCTCCCTGAGCCGCTTCAGCTCGTCCATGACGCCTCGGACGAGGCGCCGCGCCGATTCCGGCGAGGCGCCGGCGTAAATGCCGAGCCAGCCTGCATCGAGATACTGCACGAGGTCGGAGAAGATCGAGTAGGCCAGCCCCTGGCGCTCGCGGATGTTCTGGAACAGGCGCGAGCTGATGGTGGCGCCCAGGATCATGTTGAGCAGAAAAGCCGTGTAAGTGCGCTCGTCGCGAGCGGTGACGGCAGGCGCGCCCAGGCAGACGTGGACCTGCTGGAGGCTGCGGCGGCTCTTGAGGATCCAGGGCGCCGCCGGACGGGGAGGCTGCGCCGCCGGGCGGGCGCCGCCGGGCGGAAGATGGCCGAAGAGCCTATCGGCGAGCTCGAGGAACTGCCCGTGCTCGACGCGCCCGGCGGCGGCGAGCGTGAGATTCTCCGGCTGGTAATAGCGCTGGTGGAATGCGCGGAGCCGGTCGCGATGAAAGGCGAGGATGGACTTCCGCGTGCCGATGATGGGCTGGCCGAGAGGGTGGCGGCGCCAGAAGTGCCGGACGAAGACGTCGGTGAGATAGGTCTCGGGATTGTCCGTCTCCATCTTGAGCTCTTCGAGGACGACGCCTTTTTCTTTCTCGATGGCCTCTTCTTCGAAGCGCGGGCGCAGCACGAGATCGGCGTGGATTTCCAGGGCTTCCGCGAGGTTCTCGTCGAGCACCTTGAAGCTGTAGCTGACCAGTTCGCGTCCGGTGTAGGCGTCGGTCATGCCGCCGAGGGCGTCCATCTGGCGGGCGAGGTCCTGCGCGGAGCGGTTCTCCGTGCCCTGGAACAACATGTGTTCGATGAAGTGGGAGATGCCGCACTCGTCCGGCGCCTCATAGCGGGCGCCGGCCTCCACCCAGATGCCCGCGGCGACGCTGCGGACCGAGTCCACGCGCTCCGTGATGACGGTGACGCCGTTGGACAGGCGGGAGACGTCGATGGTTCGTTCCGGACAGGAGAATCGCATAGGGTTGTTTGTTTCCGGGCCGCTGCCTTCCATTTTCGCATCCGGCGCGGCAGGGGCCGCATAATGGAGAGCAGTGGCTGCCACGCTGATCTTTGCCGCCACCTATCTGGTGCTGGCCATCGGCCGCTTTCCCGGGCTGCGCATCGACCGCACGGGCGCGGCGATCGTGGGGGCGAGCCTGATGGTGGCCAGCGGCGCGCTGCGGTTCGACGAAGCGCTGCGGGCGGTGGACTGGACCACGATCGTGCTGCTGCTGGGGATGATGATCGTGGTGGCGAACCTGCACCTGTCGGGGTTTTTCCGGCTGGTGGCGGCGCGCGTGGTGGAGCATGCACACAGCCCGAAGATGCTGCTGGCGGGGATCGTGGCGGTGAGCGGGGTTCTGTCGGCGCTGTTCGTCAACGACACGATGTGCATTGTGCTGACGCCGCTGGTGGCGCAGGTGACCTTGTCGTTGAAGCGGAATCCCGTGCCGTACCTGCTGGCGGTGGCGATAGGGTCGAACGCGGGCAGCGTGGCCACGATCACGGGCAACCCGCAGAACATGATGATCGGGGCGCTGTCCGGCATTCCGTACCCGCAGTTCGCGGCGGCGCTGGCGCCGGTGGCGGTGGTTTCGCTCGTGTTGACGTGGGTGGCGCTGGTGGTGGTGTTCCGGGAAGAGTTCCGCGGCGGGCGGTTCGAGAGGATCGATGTGGGCAGGATCCGCGTGAATCAGCCGCTGCTTTGGAAGGCGGCGGTGGTGTCGGCGGGCATGGTGCTGTTCTTTTTCCGCGGCTGGCCGGTGGCGCAGACGGCGATTGTGGCCGGGGCGGTGCTGCTGATCACGCGGCGCGTGAAGCCGCAGAAGGTGTACCACGACATCGACTGGCCGCTGCTGGCGATGTTCGCCGGGCTGTTCATCGTGGTGCGCGGATTCGAGACGACGGCGCTGGAGCGCGGGTTGCTGGATTTCGCCGAGGGCACGCCGCTGGACCGTCCGGCGGTGCTGAGCTTCTTTTCCGCCGTGGCGTCGAATCTGGTGAGCAACGTCCCGGCGGTGCTGCTGTTCAAGCCGGTGATCGTGAAGCTGGCTGATCCGGTACTGAGCTGGCTGGCGCTGGCGATGTCGTCGACGCTGGCGGGCAACTTCACGCTGGTGGGGTCAGTGGCCAACCTGATCGTGGTGGAGCGGGCGCGTCCGGAGGTGCAGATCCGGTTTCTCGATCATTTCAAAGTGGGCGCGCCGGTGACGGTGCTGTCGATCGCCGCTGGCGCGCTGTGGCTGGACTGGATGCGCTGACCGCCGCGCCGTCTTTCTCGCGGGCAGGCGCGGCAGAAAAGGGGCGGAAGCGCCGCTTACTCGCAGGCGTCGGCGCCGGGCTTGCGGAAGATGGCGATGGCCTCGATTTCCACGAGAAGCTCGGGGCGGCACAGGATGGCCTGGATGCCGGTGGAGGCGGGCAGCGGGTCGAGCCCCTGCTCCTGGTAGAAGCGCGTGCGCTCTTCGTTGAAGGCTTCGTAATCCCGCTCGATGTCGCGCAGGTAGCAGGTGGTGCGCACGATGTCTTTCCAGGTGGCGCCTTCGCTCTCCAGCAGCCCGGTGATGTTGTGGAAGGTGCGGCGTACCTGGGCGCGGAAATCGCCGATGTGGACCGAGCGCCCGTGTTCGTCGATCGAGGCGGTGCCGCTGATCAGCAGCACGACGATGTTGCCGAACTCCAGCCGCAGGCCGCGCGAGAAGGAGCTGGGTTTCGCGTAGCAGTAGGCTTCGTTGAGAACGCTCGGGTTCGAGATCGCCTTCTTTTCGATGGAAACGGCCTTGGCGGCTTCGGCCAGGGCTTCTTCGAGTCTCATGATGGAGAGACCTCCTCTAGAAGTACGGATGAAACGGCGCGCCTGCCGTTGGGCGCGAAGCGCGATGCGAGTTGCTCGCGGACGGCAGGACGGTTGGGCCCCGCTGACTGAATGCATTCTAGCAGCAAGGTGGTGGATTCGTAGGCAAGCTGCGTGAAGATATCGGCGGCAGCCTGAAAACGGGCCGCGGCGGCCCGGAGCAGTCCGGCGCGAGGCGCGCCAAGCGAGGGCGCCAGCACGGGCCGGTCCAGCCGCGCGCGGCAGGCGCGGGCCCATGCGGCGGGGCCGCAAAACAGTTTGGCTCCGCGCGGGAGCCGCGCCACGACGAACGGGAGCGAGGCGGGCGGCGCCAGCAGGACGACGGTCGCGTGCGCCGGGTCAGGCGGCAGGTTGGGCGGCTGGAAATCATGCCGCTCGGCAGGCTGCGCCAGCCGGCTGAGGACGCGAGCCAGTTGGCGCGAGCCGTGATCGGTGGCCGCCAGCAGCGTGTATCGGGCGCCGCCGAGGCCGTCGCGGATGGCGCGGGCGAGCAGCGAGTCGCCGGGCGCGTAGCTGAAGATCCAGGGCACGAAGGCGGCGTTGGCGGTCTCGTCGGTGGAGACGGGGTCGAGCAACGGCAACAGCGCCTTGGCCGCCACCTGCTCGGCCAGGTGGGTGGAGGCGCTGTCGATGCCGCCGATGACGGCCACGGCGCGGTCCTCCATTGCCAGCTTCACCACCGCGGACGCGCCGGCGCGCCAGGGGTCGTCCGACCAGCGCGAAAACAATCGGAACGGTTTTTGATTTTGGCCGGCCTGCGCGTTGGCGTGCTCGATGGCGAGTTGCACGCCCATGAACACAGCGCCCCCGCTTTCGTGCCGCGGGTCGTCCGGACCGAAGAAGCCCACGGGGAGGAAGGGCAGAGAACCCGGATCCCGCGCAGGCACTTCCCCCGGCTGCACGGGCGCGCCGCGGCGGTCCAGATACGGCGCCGCCGCCTGCACGGCCAGGAGATGCCTGCGCGTGATCATCGCTTCACTTCGTCTCTGCCTGCGTCAGCAGCTCGCGCGCGGTGCGCTCGCGCGGCGGAACGTAGCCGCGCGGGATGTCCAGGTCCTCGCGCGAGTGATAACGCCAGCGGCCGTTCTCGAATTTGGCCAGGTACACTTCGCCCGCATCGTCGAGCGCGGCCGAAAACGGAATGTCGCCGGTGACGCCGGGCCAGGGCTTGATGCGGGTGGCAAGGATGTCGCGGATCTTGGCGCGGTTCAGGCCGGCCACCTGGATGGCCCAGATGAGCATGTTCATGCCGTCATAGGCATGGGCGGCGTAGGTGTCCGGCTCGTCGTTGAAGCGCTTGCGGAAGCGCTCGCGGAATTCGGCGAAGCGCGGGTTTGGTGCGTCGGGGTTCCATGGATAGCCGGCGATGACGCCCTCGGCGTGCTCTCCGGCCAACCGGAGGAACTCCTTCGACACGGCGCGGTCCGAGGTGAGGAAGGGCTGGTTCATGCCGCGCGCCCGGAGCTGTTTGAGGATGATCGCCGCCTCGCGCGCGTCGCCCCAATGGACGATCACGTCGGGCTTGACCTCGGCGACGCGCTCGATTTGCAGCGAGTAATCATCCTGCCCGAGCTTGTAGGCCATCTCGATCACCACCGGGCGGCCGAGCCGCCGCGCCGAGTCGCGGATCTCGCGCACGCCGAACCGCCCGTAGCGGTTGGAAGAGCGGATGATGGCGATGCGCTTGTAGTCCATCTTGCGGATCATGTAATCGACCAACAGATACCCCATCTGGCGGTCGTCGCTGATGCAGCGCATCGTCCAGGGGATGTTGGTCTCGATGTAGGTGGGGTCGGTGTCGCCGGTGTTCATGACGACGATCTCGCCCTTGAGGGCTACGCGGATGGCGATGTGGGAGTTGGCCGAGTCGATGGTGCCGAGGATGGCCCAGACGGGGTTCTTGTACAGGAAGTTGGCGATCTCGTTGCCGCTGGAACCCCACAGGCCGTTGTCGTTGGTCACGACCAGCTCGAACGGGATCTTGCGGCGCAGGTAGCCGCCCTTGGCATTGGCCTCTTCGATGGCCAGCCGCGCGCCCTGGAGCATCTTGATGCCCATCGGCTCCTCGTGGCTGGCGCCGCCGGTGGCGACCGACACCGTGCTCATGATGGGCCCGATGAAGCCGATCTTGACGGTCTTGACATCTTCAGGCTCGGGGATCGCGCGGCCCGGGCCGTTGTATTGCATCTGCTCGAGGAAGTGCTCTTTGTAGGGCTTGATCTTGCCGAACGGTTCGTAGTCGACGGGCGTCCTGGCATAGGAGGTATCGCGGCGCAGGCGGATGTCGGGCACTTCGTAAGGCCCCACCGAGTTGATGCGCCTGAGCACTTCGAGCGTGTGATCGTCGACCTCGACGCCCGGCGGCACGAGCGGCTCGTTGGCGGGCGGCTTCTTCGGGGCGTCGGAGGCGAACAGCACAGCGGCGGCGAGCAGAGGCAGGAGCCGTTTCATTTCTCGTCCCTCCTGTTTTCCGCCAGCATCCGCGGGCGCTCGCGCAGGCCGGGATAGTAGCCTTCTCCTATGCCCCAGGCGAGCCCCTTGGCCGTGGCGACGAAGATGTCTTTCTCGTCCACGTCGATGGCGATGATGAAATTGTGAGGCAAATTGAGGCCCATCTCGACGGTCTCGAGCACCGTCTTGTCGCGCGTCACCACCGCCTTGCCGGTGTCCGACTTCGGGTCGCGCGTATAGGCCACCCAGGTGTTGGTCTCGGCGTCCATGATGGCGCCCAGGCCCTTGTCCGAGGCGAACCACGCCTCGCGCCCGCTGCGGGCCCGCAGGTTGTTGTTGAAGTCGGACGGCAGGCCGGAGTCCATGTTGTAAAACGCGCGCCAGTTGCGCCCGTCGTAGCGGCAGACGCCGAAATACGATGACACCCACAGGACGTTGTCGACGTAGTTGGCGCCGGTGGTGATGACGTGCACGATGCCGTCATCGCGGTAGAGGTCGATCTCCATTTCGCCGTCGGGGTCGAGGTAGTCTTTCCAGCGGTTGGCCTTCACGTCGTACTCGAGCACGCCGGAGCCCCAGACGGCGAGATGCACCTTGCCGTCGCGGTAGTGCACGCCGTAGTTCCAGATCTCCTCCATGGGCGCGTTCTTTTCGGTGAAGATGGTCCACTCGCCGGTGACCGTGTTGTAGCGCGAGGCGCCGGCGGTGGTCGCCGCCCAGACGTTGTCGTTTTCCACCGCGACGCCGTAGACAACGTCGTTGACCAGGCCCGAGTTGAGCTGGTGCCAGTGATCGAAGCGCCCGCCGCTCAGCCGCGCCAGCCCGCCGCCGAACAGAGCCAGCCAGACGTCGCCGGTCTTCGGGTCGACGTCAATGCCGGTCACCGCGCGCCAGGGCAGGCCGTCCTTTTCGGTCCAGACCTTGACCACCCTGGCGGTCTTCTTGTCGATCAGCGCGAGGCCGTTTTCCGTGCCCACCCAGATCCGGTCGCCGTCGCTCTTGACGGCAAAGATGTGGTCGTCGGGCAGGCCGTCCTTGACCGTGAATTGCTTCCATTTTGTGTACACGAAGGGCAGTTTTTCGGCGCCCGGCTCGGCGGCCAGGGCGGGAACCAGGATCGCCAGTGCAAGGCAGATGGCTGCGTGTTTCATTTTCATAGCGTTTTCAGGAACTCGATGAGATCGTTGAGCTGGTCTTTGGTCATATCGTTGGTGTAGCCGTGCTTGTCGTACGGGTTGTACACCGTCCAGATTTCCTCGAGCGTCTTCGCCATGCCGTTGTGGAGGTATGGCGCCGAATCGTAGATGTTGTTCAGGTGCGGCACGTCGAACAGGCCGGTACGGTCCAGCGCCTGCCGCGTGCCGACGTCGAAGCGGCGGCGGCTGGTGTAATACGGCGGCGGATGGCAGAACACGCAGCGGCCTTCGGGCGGGATCACGCGCCCGTCGTTGGTCATCGTCCGCTCGAAGATCTCCTTGCCCCGCCTCTGTGCGGGCGTGTAGCGCGTGCCGGGCGTATGGTAGCGGTTGGGCGGGCGGCGGATGGTGGTGATGTAGTAATCCACCGCGGAAAGCTCCTCGGGCGTGAACGGCAGGTTGCGCGTGAAAAACACCGACAGGCGCGCGCCGCATTGCCGCTTGAGCGACGGGTTGGTGCCTTCCCACTTGAACGGCGCGGTGTCGCCGATGCCGCGCAGCGTGCGGTTGTCGACAGGCGAAACGCCGATGCCGTCGGCTTCGATGTCGTAAGCGATGCCGTCGACATGCCCGTCCGGATGGCAGGAGTGGCAGGAAAACTGTTTGCGGAACGTGATGCGTGCGTTGTGAAAGAGCTTCTCGCCCCGGCGCTGTTTGGTGATTTCCTTCGGCCCGCCCAGCGAGAACTTTCCGGCGGGCTCCAGCCGCACGAGGTCGATCACGCCGATGGAATCGTCCAGGCAGTTGGCCACGTAGGCGCGCTTGCCGTCGGCCGAGACGGCCAGCCCGCGCGGGCTGTCCTCCGTCGGGATGGACTTGACGAGGAACTCCGCCGCCAGGCCCAGATGGTTGGGCAGCACGCGCTGCCGCTCTTCATCGCTGGCTCTCTCGATGACGCGGAGCATCTTCTCGACGTCGAGCACTGCCACGCGATTGGTGCCGGAACTGGTGACCAGCGCATAGCGCCCGTCGGGCGTGATCTTGACGTCGGTCGCGTCAGCGAAGCCCAGGCCCGGCTGATCGAGCAGCAACTCATCGACCCGGCCATCGGCCCGGATGACCGCAATGCCGTTGGTGATGGTCCAGCCCTGCAACAAGCGCGTCATCGGCACCAGATGCTTGGTGCGGTTCATGGTGGCGAGCGCGAAGCGGCCCGAAGGATGCCAGCCGATGCCCATCATGAGATTCGCGCCCCCGACGAGCCATCGGTCTTCGACGCGCGCGGTTGCAGGGTCGATCACGGTCAGCTCGCTCGCCAGAGGCTGGCGGAAGCCGGTCATGTTCGAGTACATGTTGGTGACGAAGAGCCGCGAGCCGTCGGGGCTGAGCGCGAGGTCCCAAGGGCCGCGGCCCGCGACGAGCTTCTTCTCGAATGCGAGCGTGCGCGGGTGGAAGACATGGATGTCTTCCGATGACGTGTTCAGCACCAGCACGTGCGTGTCGCCGGGCGTGACCAGCACGCCGTGCGGCTCGTCGCCGACGGAGAGCGTCTTGACCACCTTCCGCGCCGCCGCGTCGATCACGGCAACGCTGTCATCCTCGCGGTTGGTGACGAAGGCGCGCAGGCCGTCGCTGGTGAACGCCACGCCGGTGGGCGCGTCGCCGGAAGGGATTTCGGCCAGGAGGCGGCCCGTGCGCGTGTCGACGACAGCCACCGCATCGCCGGCCTCCAGCGTCACCCACAGTTCGCTCGTGCCGGGGCGGAAGGCGAGCCGCAGGGGGTTCTTGTACCTCGCTTCCGCCGCGCGCGGGGGGAGCTTGGCAGGATGCGCGATCTTCTTCCACGACTCCGCGGCGTCGAACGCCTTGCCGTGCGCCGGGTTGTGGCAGCGGTTGCAGTCGTTGAGCGAGACGGGCTTCAGCCCTGCGGCGCGCGCGGCTGCGCGGTCGCGCATGATGACGTCGGTGGAATACTTCTTGCCGGGGCCGTGGCAGGATTCGCAGCCCACGCCTTCATCCGCATGCGGCCCGGCGGCATGGCACTTCAGGCAGGCCTCGCTCTGCTGCGGGTCGCCCTGCACCTTCATCTCGCGGGCCAGTTCCGCAGCGCGCGGCGTGGCGAGCACGGCCCAGGCGCGCGCATGCGGGCTGCGGCGCCAGACGTCGTATTGGTGGCCGTGGTCCGGCCCGTTGTGGCACGAGCCGCAGGCGGCCGAGCCGATCGAGTCCGGGGCGGAAATCTCCTTGAGCGCGCCTGTCTTCGAAGGCTTGGGCAGCGGATGCGCGATCTGCTTCCACGCTTCCTCGATGTCCACGGTGGGGTTCTTGAGCACCGCGATGTGCGAGCCCTTCTCCATGTGGCAGACGAGGCAGTCGTCTTTCGCCGGCATTTTCAGGCCGGCCATCATCGCCGCCTTGCGGTCGCGCATGACGGCCTCGGCTGCGTACTCGCTGCCCGGGCCGTGGCAGCCTTCGCATTGCAGGCCGTCCTCGCGGCGGAAAGTTTCCGGATCGAGCTCGCGCTCGTCGGCCTTGAAGGCGGTCGAATGGCAGCCGAGGCAGATCTGCGCCTTCCAGGGTTCCTCGCGCAGGCCGCTGATTTTGGCGATTTCCCACGATTCCGGTTTGGACAGCGCGGCATAGGCCTGCGCGTGTTTCGACAGCAGCCACTTGCTGTACTGATGGCCCATGCCGGGACCGTTGTGGCAGGCCGCGCAGACCCGCGAGCCCACGTAGACAGGCTTGGGCGGCGCGCCGCGGGAGATAAACACAAGCGGCGCGAGCGCAGCCGCAACCACGATCAGAGCGAGCCTCTTCACTGCGCTTTCCTCCGCGCCTCCGCCTTGTGGCGGAGTGTGAGCACCTGGTTGGCCTTCACATTGGGGAACTTTTCCACCACGCCGTCCGGCCAGCGGATCTCGACGTCGCATGCCGCCGCGCCGCCCAAGCCGAAATGCAGCCGCGGATCGTTCTGCCCGAGATAGCCGCGAACCGGATTGACGTCCTCCACCATGCGCAGCCCGTTGGCCGTCACCGTGACCCGCGCGCCGACGGCCGTGCGCGAGCCGGTGGGAAAGTCCAGCCGCGCGTCCACCATCAGCCAGGGCCGCGCGTTGCCGCCGTCGTTGCGCAGGAGCACCGGCGCGTCGTTCAGATTCACCACCAGCAGGTCGACGTCGCCGTCGTTGTCGATGTCGGCCCAGGCCGTGCCGCGCCCGACGCGCTTGGTTTCGAAATACGGCCCGGCTTCGCGCGAGACATCCTCGAACGTGCCATCGCGCTTGTTGCGCGTCAGGCTGTCTTCCTGGACGTACTCATGGTGCGCATGGCCGTGAACGGTGAACAGGTCGAGCCAGCCGTCGTGGTCCCAATCGAACATCACCGAGCCCCAGCCGGCGTACTGGCCGAGCAGCGGCGAGAGCCCGGCGGCGTCGTTCAGATTCTCGAAAGACTTCTTCTTCGGGTTGTAGACGAACAGGGAGACGTACTGCAGGTTCGGCACGAACAGATCGAGCCAGCCGTCGCGGTTGACGTCGCCGAAAAACGGGCCCATGGAGGCCACGCCCTGGCCGTGCTCGCTGAAGGCGAGCTCGTACTCGAGGCCGCTTTCGGCGAATGTGCCGTCGCCCTTGTTCAGGAAAAAGTAATTCTCCATGGCGTCGTTGGAGGTGAAAACGTCCATGCGGCCGTCGTTGTTGAAGTCGGCCGCGGTGACGCTCATGGCGCGGCCGCCGGGTTTCCACAGGCCGGCCTCTTTGGTGACGTCGGTGAACGTGCCGTCGCCGTTGTTGCGGTACAGGATGCTTGGCAGCCCCTGGTAGCTGAGCGGCCCGGGATAGCCCTGCGCGGGGTAGAAGTCGCGGAACTTGCCGTCGTCGTACAGCAGATAGTTGGCGACGTAGACGTCGAGCCAGCCGTCGTTGTTGTAGTCGAACCAGACGGCGTGCAGCGACCAGCGCGAATCGTCGAGCCCGGCCTGCTTCGAGACGTCGGTGAACGTGCCGTCGCCGTTGTTGCGGTACAGGATGTTGGGCCCGTAGTTGAGAACGTAGAGATCCACGTCGCCGTCGTTGTCGTAGTCGGCCGCCGAGCAGCCCGAACCATACACCTTGCTGCCGACGCCCGCTTTCTCGGTGACGTCCTCGAAGCGCCCGTTGCCGAGGTTGCGGTAGAGCCGGTTGGAGAGCTTGCCGCGCAGGTCGCGGCCGTCGTTGTCGCTGACGCCCTTGGTCCAGACTCCGGTGACGAAGTAGATGTCCTGAAGCCCGTCTTTGTCATAGTCGAAGAAGCAGGCGCCCGAGCCGGTGCCCTCGACGATGTTGTCGAGTTTGTGGTCGCCGATGCTGTGGCGGAAGGTGATGCCCGCCGCGGCGGTGATGTCGGTGAATACCGGGCCGCGCGAGGCGGCGCCGGCGGCCAGCGCGAGGACTGCGGCGACAGCGGCGAGTCCGGTTTTCATCGGGCGCCTCCATTGGTGAGAATGGCCGGGGCGGCGAGCTTCACCGGCTTCCTGATCAGGGCTTTCGCCTCGCGGTTTTCCGGCGTCAATTCGGGATCCTCATGGCAGCCGATGCATCCGCGGTTTTCCTTGGGCCGCGCGTACACCCATGACGAAGAGCGCACCACCTGCCCGGCGCGGTTGACCAGTTCCATCCGCAGCGGCGTGTTGGGCGGCACTTCCAGGTGAAAGGAGCCGTCGTCCTCGATGCGCAGGTCGCCGATCTTGAGCGGGTTGTCCGGCGAGCCGGTGAAGACGCGCAGCCGCCATTCCGAACCGGGGCGGATGCGGTCCGGCTGGTCGGAGGTGAACACGCTGAGGCAGTACAGCCGGCTCCAGCCGGCGTCTTCGATGACCACCGAGCCGCGCCCGTCGGGCTCGGGGCGGGCGAGGACGGCTTTCGCCTGGGCGGCCGAGGCCCCGGGTTTCACATAAACGGCAACTTTTGTTTTATCCGCCGGGTTGAAGCGGTAGACGCCCGCCGGGGAACTCTCATCCTTTTGCCAGGACACGAGCAGGCGCCCGCCGGGCAACGGCGAGGGCGTCGAGAAAACGCCGTCCGCGGGCGTTGTGAGCGCGCGTTTCGTTTTCAGCGGGCGCACGAGGTCCACAGCCGCCAGCGTTCCGGGGCCCTCCACGAAGACGAGCTTGCCGTCGAGGGTGGGGGCCGGGTCGCGCAGCCGCTCGCCGGGCACATAGAGAGAGTAGTCCGTGCCGTCGAGATTGACGGCCATCAACTGCGTGCGGGCGCCCTGTTTGGACGCAAAGACCATCATGCCGTCAGGCAGCATGGCCGGACCGGACTCCTCCCAAGGCGTGAAAGTGATCCGCTGCCGCAACGTGCCGTCGAGTTTCAAGGTGTACAGCGCGCCGCTGGAAACGAAAACCGCCTGAGGCCAGGGGTCGGGGATATCGAGGCTGAAGATCTTCGATTGGTAGGCGGGCTGGCGGCAGTCCGCGCTCATGCGGGTGAGCTGGCGCACGGCGCCGGTGGCGAGGGTCATTTCAAAGATCTGCCACGGCTCGCCGGCGGTCTTCTTGCCGGCAAAAAGGATGCGCCTGGCGTCCCGGGAGACGTCGGGATCCGCGGCGGCGAAGAAGCCCTGAGTGAGCACGCGCGCCGCGGCGCCCGGGTGGACGAGAACGAGGCGAGGTGGCCCGCCGGCCGGGGTTTCCGTCAGGACGACGGGATAGCCGGCCGCCGGGGATCGCCCGGGCTGGGCCGCGAGTCCCGCGGCAGACAAAAGTCCTGCAATCAGCAAACAGGACCAGAAACTCCCCTTTGCATTCCGCACTGAGATGTAGTTTAGGGGCAAACGTGGCGGGAGCCAATACGCGCGGAATGTTACTTGGTTTGTGTTAGAAAATCCTGCGCGGCCGGGCGGGAGCGGGTCTCAATAGGCGCCGCATTCCATGAGCGCCCGGATCTCGGCCGGGCTGGAAGTCTTGCCCAGGATGACGGCGAGGCGGATGCGCGCTTTGGCCGCGTTGAGTGTTCCGGCGAACAGCACGCCGCGCTGCCGCAGATCATGGCCGCTGCCTTCATAGCCGTAGATGTCCAGCACGCGCCCGTGCGCGCAGCGCGTGGCGATGACCACGGGGAGTCCGGCATCGATGGCTCGCTGAATGGCGGGCACGGCATGGGGAGTGACGTTGCCGCGCCCCGTGCCTTCCACGACGATGCCGCGGGCGCCGCTTTCGCGGGCGAAGTCGATGAAGCGGCCGTCCGCGCCGGCGCACATGGTGACGAGATCCACGCGCGGCTCGAGCCGCGGGGCGTCGATGACCACCCGGTCAATGAGACGGCGGCCGAAGATCACGCGGTCGACGTCGACGAGGCCGAGCGGGCCGAAAACCGGACTCTGGAACGTCTCGAGCTGGTGCGTGTCGGTTTTGGTGGCCTCGCTGGCGGCGTGGATCATCTGGTTGAGCACCACGAAGACGCCCTGCCCGCGCGCCTGGGGGCTGAGCACGGTGCGGATGGCGGCGGAGAGGTTCGCCGGGCCGTCGAAGCCGGGTTCGTTGACCGTGCGCATGGCGCCGACAATGGCCACGGGCTTGGGCGAAGTGTGGCGCAGGTCGAGCAGATAGGCGGTTTCTTCCAGCGTGTCCGTGCCGTGGGTGACGACCGCGCCGGCGATGTCTTCCCGTACCAGCTCGCGGCGGAGGATCTCGCTGACCTCCCACATGCGCATGAGCGTCATGTGGGGGCCGGGGAATTGGCCGTATTCGAGCACCTCCAGATCCGCGAGCTGTTGCAGCGCCGGGTCGTGCTCGAGCAGCTCGCGGGCGCCGAGGGCGGGCACGGCGGCGCCGACAGCGGGGTCGTAGCGCATCCCGATGGTGCCGCCGGTAAAGAGGATGAGGACGCGCGGCATGGCACTCTCGATTGTCGCGCTCCGGCGGGCCTGGCGGGGTGAGAAAATCGGCAGCTTTCCACCACTATTGTCGCGGGTGACCATGTCGGCAGACGTCGTGCAGCCAGAAGATGTCCATGCGCTGGCGCGGCTCGCGCGCGCGGTGTGTCCCGCCTGCGGCAGTCTTCGCGCTGTGCGGTCGCGGCGCAGGACAGTGGCGGATCATTTGCTGGGTCTGCTCGGACTGCGCCCCTTCCGTTGCCAGAGTTGCCGCTGGCGCTTCCATGCCTGGCCGGGGCTGCGGCTTTTGCTGGAGCCCGCCAGAAACGGGGTGATGGCGCGCGAGAAATCCCGCCGATAAAAAAAATCGATTTGTATTGATTGCGCCGCGGGCGCATACTGCTTTCAAGTCTGGAAGTCTCCCCGCCTGAACGGGACATCGTAGTTTTGTCCCGCGTCCTCCGGACTGTCGCTCGCCGGGCAAGCAGTGTCGCCCCAACGGCGAGCCCAATCCGATCCCCACCAAAGAGGTATTCACCGATGAGGCACACGTGTGTCCTGTTGCTCCTGGCGTCTGCCTGCCTTCCGGCACAAACGCCCGCTCCGGAGGCGCCGCCCGCTGCCGCCCCATTGCCGGAGGCGTTTTCGTGGAAACGGCTCCAGTTCACCGGCTACATCGACACGTTTTACGACCTGAACTACAACCACCCGCCGGGGCGCACCTCGCAACTCCAGGCCTTCAACTTCACCGCGGACAAGTGGAGCCTGGCCAGCGCGACGGCGTCCATCCAGTCCGCGCCGGCGCCTGTCGGCTTCCGCGTGGACGTGGGCATGGGCCGCGTCTACGACGCCTTCTGGCTGAGCGAAACATCCCACGACGGATGGTCCCGGCACCTGTTGAACGCCTATGTCAGCGTCAAGCCGGCCTCCTGGAAAGGGGTGCAGTTCGATTTCGGCAAATTCGTCACCAGCGCAGGCGCGGAGGTGACCGAGAGCCATCTGAACTGGAACTACTCGCGCAGCCTGCTGTTTGCGTTCGGGCCTTACTACCACACCGGGCTGCGCGCGTCCGTCCCGGTGGGCGAGCGGTGGACGGCAGGCGCGGCGCTGGTGACGGGCTGGAACACCGTCCGCGACAACAACACGGGCAAGACGATGGGCTTCACAAGCACGGGCAATTTCGGCAAGGTCTCGATCGCAAACACTTACTACACCGGGCCGGAAAACACAGGCACCAACCGCGGCTGGCGCAACTTCTACGACTCCGTGGTGACGGTGAACCCGGCGTCGCGCGTCTCGATGTACTTCAACCTGGATGTAGGCAACAACCGGGCGCCCGCCGCTCCTTCCGCCACCTTCTGGGGCGTGGCCGGCGCGGGGCGGATCACGCTGTCGCGCAACTTCGCGCTCACGCCGCGGCTGGAGTATTACAGCGACCGGGACGGCTTCTGGACGGGCGCGCCCAACACGTTCCGGGAGTTCACGCTGACGGCGGAATCGAAGCTCAACGACAACCTGATCTCGCGGCTCGAATTCCGCAAGGACTGGTCCAGCCAGCCTTTCTTCAACCGGGGATCCACGCCGGCGCTCGCCCGGCACCAGACCATGCTGGTGGCAGGCGTGATGATCGTGCTGACTCCGCGGCTGCTGGATTTCACGGGAGGGAAGGGCAAATAAAGAGAGGGCGGCGCGGCGCCGCGCCGCCCATGCGGCAGGCTGCGCGGGCTAGACTCAGTAGGAGAGGATTTCATCCGATGAGCGGCCCATCGCCGGACCAGATCGCCGAACTCGAGCGACAGATCGCGCAACTGCAAATGAAATCGACGGGCGATCAGGCCCGGCTGGAGGAGTTGCAGGCGCAGATGCGGCAGTTGCGCGGCGAGCAGGGCATCAACCTGGCGTGGCAGCGCGTCAAGCTGGCGCGGCATCCGAAGCGCCCGCATTCGCTCGACTACATTCAGAGGATCATGCCGGACTTCACCGAGATCCACGGCGACCGCTGCTTCGGCGACGACCCGGCGATCGTCACCGGGTTCGGAACGCTCCTCGGCGGAGAGCCGGCGATGATTGTCGGGCAGCAAAAGGGGCGCGACACCAAGCAGAAGCTCTACCGCAACTTCGGCATGCCGAAGCCCGAGGGCTACCGCAAGGCGATGCGCGTGATGGAGCTGGCGGCGAAGTTCCGGCGCCCGGTTGTGACGTTTCTCGACACGCCTGGCGCGTACCCGGGCATTGATGCCGAGGAACGCGGACAGGCCGAGGCGATCGCGTGGAATCTGCGCGAGATGTCGCGGCTGGGCGCGCCGGTGATCGTGGTGGTGATCGGCGAAGGCGGCTCCGGCGGCGCGCTGGCGCTGGGCATCGGCAACAAGGTGCTGATGCTTGAGAACGCCATCTACAGCGTGATCAGCCCGGAAAGTTGCGCGGCGATCATTTACCGCGACGCCAGCAAAGGCGAGCGCGCCGCGGCGGCGCTGCGGCTGACCGCGCCGGACCTGCTGCGGCTGGAGCTGATCGACGGCATCATTCCCGAGCCGGGCGAAGGGGCGCACGAGGACTACGACCGCGCGGCGGAACTGCTGCTGCAATCTCTGAATGCATCGATTGCGGAGTTCAAAGGCATGACGCCGGAGCAGCTCATCGCGCACCGCGTGGAGAAGTTCCGGCGGATGGGCAACTTCTTCTCTGAGGCTACGGTGTGAACCCCCGCAAACTGGCGCTGCTGGCGGTGGCCGGGTTCCTGCTGCTGGCGGGCGTGATGACATGGATGATGCTCTCCGGGCGGCGGCACCGAGTGGAAGTGTGCATGGAGTACCGGGGGCGGACCGTGTGCCGGACCGCGGCGGGACCGACGCGCGAAGAGGCCGTGCGCACGGCTGCCGACAATGCCTGCGCGCTGCTGGCTTCCGGAATGACGGACTCCATGCAGTGCGGGCGCACGCCGCCCGCCAGCGTGCGCGATATCGAATAGCGCCGCCGGCGCTCCGGTCTTGACTGCTCCTGCGGCGTGTGTTAACCGTATTCCCATACTCGCCTTGACAGCGGGGACTTGAGACAACGGGGGCTGGCCATGAACCATCTGCTCAGGTTTGTTCTCGCACTCTTCGTGTGCGCGGCGGCGTCCGCGCAGACTTCGACGACCCGCATCTCCGGGACGGTGCTTGATTCGAGCGGCGCCGTGGTGCCGCGCGCGGCGGTGACGCTCACCAACGAAGCGACCGGAGTCGGCGAAAGACAGGAGACCACAGACGCAGGGCTGTATTCTTTCCCCTCCGTGCCGGCGGGCGTCTACACGCTCCGGGTGGAGGCGCCCGGCTTCCGGGCGGCGGTGCGCGCCGGCGTCGTTCTCCAGGTCAACACGCCCGTCAACCTCGACGTTGCGCTCGAAGTGGGCGCGCCCACGGAAACCGTGGTGGTGAGCGCGAGCGCGGAGATGCTGCAGACCTCCAGCGCGACGCTGGGCAACGTGGTGGAGCAGCGCGCCATCGTGAATTTGCCGCTCAACGGGCGCAATCCGCTGACCCTGCTCATGTACGAGCGCGGCGTGACACAGCGCTCCGGCAACACGGTGACGGTGAACGGCGCGCGCCCGACGGCCAACAACGTCACCATCGACGGCATCGAGGCCAACGAATCCTCCTACTCGAACCCGGTCAACAATGTGTTCCGCCTGAACCCGGACAACGTGCAGGAGTTCAAGGTGACCACGCTGAATCCGACCCCCGAAGAGGGCCGCAACTCCGGCGCAAACATTTCCATAGCGACACGTTCCGGGACAAACGAGTACCACGGCACGCTGTTCCACTATTTCCGCAACACGGCTCTCAACGCGCACGAGTTCTTCGCCAAGGCGCAGGGCGCGGCCAAGCCCGTCATCCAGCTCAACCAGTACGGCTTCGAGCTGGGCGGACCGGTGAAGAAGAACCGCACATTCTTCTTCGCCAACTGGCAGGGGCAGAAGGTGAACTTCGCCGACCCCATCGACAAGGCGTTCGGCGAGTCCGTCGACCTGTACGCGCCCTCGGCGCTCAACGGAATCTTCCGCTACTGGGTGGCCGATCCGGCCAATCCGCTGGTGATCAACGGCCAGCGCATCACGCAGAACGGCCCGCAACTGGTGGATCCGGCGACGGGGCGTTATCGCGAAGGCGTGCGGGATTGCCAGGGGGCCGGCGACACGAACTGCATCGCCTCGTTCAACGTATTCGCCGCGGACCCGCTCGGCCGGGGAATGGACGCGCTGGTCAAGTCCGTGCTGGGGCGGTATCCCGCGCCCAATGCCTACTCGGCCGGCGACGGATTGAACACGGGCATTTACGTGTGGAACTCGCCGTTCCGCATCCGCGGCCCGCACTACATGGTCCGCGTGGATCACCAGATTTCTTCGAAGCACTCGCTGTTTGCGCGCTACCTGGGGGCGCGGCAGGAGACGCTGGGCGGGGATCCGTTGAACGGGCGCCCCGTGGTGCTGCCCGGCTTCCCGCCGCGCGGCGAAGTGTTCCGTCCGGCCAAGAACATCGCCATCGGCCTGCGGAGCGTGCTGTCGCCGCGCGTGGTGAACGAACTGACGCTGGGGCTGGCCCGGTTCGAGTTCCTGTTCACACAAGGCGAGGCCAACCCGAACTTTCCCAACCAGCCACGGTTCACGTTCAACAATTCCGACGTGGACTACACCGCCAACCCGCGCACTTACCGCGCCGTGACGACGCCGCAGGTTGTCGAGAACCTGAGCGTGATCAGCGGCCGGCATGTCTACCGGTTCGGCGCCAACATCCGGATGTATCAGCACAACGACCAGCGCGGCGATGTGGGCGGCACGAGCCTGGTGCCCTCGATCTCGCTTTCGCGCACCACGCGCCCGCCCGCGGGCTTCACGCTGCCCGCCGTGGCCAGCGCCACGCGGCCCGGCATCGCCGCCGTGGATTTGAACCGCCTGCAGGGCATGATCAATGATCTGCTCGGAATTCCCGCCGGATTGACGCAGGTTTTCCTCGGCGACCTGAAGAGCGACGCCTTTGTGCCCTTCCAGACGGGCGAGAAGAGCGTAACGCTGTGGGCCCAGGGCCAGCGCCTGAAGCAATACAACTTCTACGCGCAGGATGAGTGGAAGCTGCGGCCCAACCTGACCATGAACTACGGCGTGCGGTGGGAGATCAACATGCCTCCCACGGAGGCGGGCGGCCGGGTCTTTGTTCCGGACCGCATGATCGACGGCCGCGACGGCCCGGTGACGTTCGTCCGCGCCAATCGCTGGTACCAGAACAAGAACCTGGGCGCCATGGCGCCGCGCATCAGCTTTGCCTGGGCGCCGGACCGGCTGCGCGGCACGGTGTTCCGCACCGGCTACAGCATGGCGTTCGATCCCATCGGCTCCTTCATCGTCACCTCCGTGGCGACGTCGGTGCCGGGACAGACCTTCCGGTGCAGCTCGCAGTTCTCCGGCAGCGGCGGCGCGCTGGTCACCACGCCGGGCTGCTCGCCGGTGCCCAATGTCCGCCTCGGCGATGGCTTCCCGCGCGAGCTGCCGCCGCCGAGCGTGAAGCCGTCCTCCTTCCTCTCGCCGCCGGCGCAGGTGACTGCCAACGCGCCGCCGGTGCGCGTCTTTGACCAGGGCTTGCAGATGCCCACCGTGCACATGTGGAACTTCGATATCCAGCGGGAGTTGCCGGCGGGCGTTGTCGTCAGCGCGGCGTATGTCGGCCGGCGCGGCACGCGGCTTTACCGCGCTTGGGACGCCAACCAGATCAACATCACGCCGATCTTGCCCTCGTTTCTGGCCATGCGCAGCAATCTGCGGCTGGGCGGCGGGTGCCGCCCCGACGGGACCCTGGCGAGCGGCGCGCCCTGCCCGGGCGCCCAGCCGGTTCCCATCATTCAGCAGGGGCTGATCACGTCGACATTCGCCAACAGCTCGCAGACGCAATCCGAGCTGGCGCAGAACGCCGCCGGCAGCTTCGGCAACCGCATCGAGCAGAGCACGCTGAATGCGCGGCTGCGGATGAACCAGCAGTTCGCGCAGATCATGTACGTCGACAACGGCGGCGACTCCAACTATCATGCCGGCCAGTTCGCCGCGCGCCGGCGCTTTGACCGGGCGGGCTTGCTGCTGAACGCCGCCTACACCGTAGGCAAGTCCATCGACAATCTCTCGCTCGATCCTGTAGCCGCCAGCGTCGGCGGCGGACTTACCACCACCGCCAGCCGCACGCCCGCCGACGCGCGCAACTACCGCAATGAGCGCGCCCGTTCCGATTACGACCAGCGCCACGTGCTCAACATCGCCGGCGTTTACGAGCTGCCGTTCGGCCGGGGCAAGACGTGGCTCGGCAATGCGGGGCGCGCCCTCGACCTGCTGCTCGGCGGCTGGAGCATCTCCGGGCTTTACACCTATCAGTCCGGCGAACCCTTCACCGTGCGCTCCGGCGCCCTGACGCACAACGCTTCCGCGCAATCCCGCGCCGCGCTGGCGCCCGGCGCCTCGCTACCCAAAGCCAAGGTGCAGGAAAAGCCCGGCGTCGTCGGACCTGTGCTTTTCCCCGATGCCAGCGCCTTCACCTTCCCCGAACCCGGCGAGCTCGGGCTGGGCCGCAACATCTTCGAGGGGCCGAGTTTCCACAACCTCGACGCCAGCGTGTCCAAGCTGTTCGCCGCGACCGAGCGCATCAAGGTGACGCTGCGCGCCGAGTTTTTCAATGCGCTGAATCACCCGAACTTCCGCAACCCGCGCGACGCCAGCGTGGGTTCGCCCGCCATCACCTCCACCGTGTTCGGCCAGACCTGCTGCGTGACGCTGTCCACGGCCAGTTCCGCCACTACCAACCAAAACGGGGAAAGCTGGCGCGTGATTCAATTCGCGCTCCGGGTGAATTTCTGAGCCCGTGCCGGAGGCGCCCGATTCGTGTGAGAGGTTCTGCCTAGTACCCGTAAGGCGTTTCCCTTCACCCATTCCGGGCGCCTGTCCGATTGGGACGGCCGGCGAAATTCGTATTACTGGTAGAGAGCCGTTGTACGGTTCGTGACGGGACGTCTGAACCAACGGGGACGGCTCGGCCTGTGAGGGAGGTTTGGAGACCAGGCATGAATTGTGCAGCCATGCTGCGTTCCGTGCTGGCCGGCTGTCTTGTCACGGCCTGTGCGCCCGCGGCGGTGATTTACTCGAACAACAACCCGCTGGACGACAGCTTCACGAATGCCGCGCCCGTCAACCAGGGGCAGCCGGTCGGTTCGAGTGGCTGGTATTACAACAACGTCCGCAACAGCGGCGTGGTGGGCGTGCAATCCACGCTGCCATACGCGAGCAACGGCTCCGTGTATTTCCACAGCCCGTCCGGCAGCGCCAAGGCGGATGTCGAATATCTGGCCAACGGCGTGAACCTCGGGGGCAATTATCTGGCAGGCGGTTCGCTGGGGGCGTTTGCCAACTTGCAGAGCTTTTCCTACCTCTGGTACCGGGATGGCTCGAGCACGGCAGCCTCTCACCTGCACCCGGTGTTGCGCGTGCTGCTGGACGCGGACGGGAACCTGTCGACCACGGGCGACCGCGGCGGGTTGGTGTTCGAGCGGGTCTACAACGGCGGCGCCGTGCCGGTGAACACGTGGGTCGCGGACACGATCTCCTCTTCCACGTATCTCTGGAACTTCGGGCTCGGCATCGGTTTCGCGGCCAACATCAATGCCACGCCATACGCCTATGACGCCACGCTGGCGGAATGGCAGGCGTACTTCCCCAACGCGGTGATTCTCGGGTTCAGCGCGGGCGTGGGCAGCGGGTGGAGCGGCGTATTCTCGGGCGCGGTGGATGCCATCTCCTGGACGATCGGCGGACAGAGCCAGGCATTCAATTTCGAAGTGGCGCCGGCCGACGTTCCGGAGCCGGGCACGCTGCTGCTGGCGGCGGCGGGGGCGGCGCTGCTGCTTCGCCGCAGGAGCTGAACAGAAAGTTCGGAAATTGTTTCGGCGGGGACGGCACAGGCCGCTTCCCCGCCGCAGAGTTTCCGGACGCGGATCAGAAGACCTTCGAGGTGATGGCGCCCTCGGAGGCCGAGTGGACGAGCTTGATGTACTTCGCCATCACGCCGGAGGTGAAAGGCGGCGGCGGCGCCTGCCAGCGGGCGCGGCGCTGCTCGAGCAACGCCGGATCGACATCCAGCGAGATCGTCCTCTGCGCAATGTCGATGGTGATGGTGTCGCCGTCCTCGACCAGGGCGATGGGCCCGCCCACGGCGGCTTCCGGCGCCACATGGCCCACCATGTAGCCGCGGGTCGCGCCGGAGAAACGGCCGTCGGTGATCAGGGCCACGCTTTCGCCGAGACCCGCGCCGACGATGGCGCTGGTGACGCCGAGCATCTCGCGCATGCCGGGGCCGCCCTTGGGGCCTTCATAGCGGATCACGACAACATCGCCCGCCTGGATCTTGCCCTGCGTGACGGCGGCCATGGCGTCTTCTTCGCAGTTGAAGACGCGCGCGGGGCCGCGGTGCAGCGTGCGTTCCAGGCCGGTCACTTTGATGACGCCGCCGTCGGGCGCGAGGGAGCCTTTGAGGATGACGAGACCTCCGGTCTTCTTCACGGGATTCGAGAGCGGCCGCACGACGTCCTGACCCGGCGTCTCGCGGGCTTCCGCAGCCTCTTCGGCGAGCGTCTTGCCGGTGACGGTGAGCGCGTCGCGGTGCGCGTAACCGCCCTCCACCAGCCGTTTGGCCAGCACGCCGATGCCGCCCGCTTTGTCGACGTCCGCGGCCACGTGGATGCCGGCGGGCTTCAGGCTCAACAGCAGCGGCGTCCGCTCGCTGATGGTGTTGAAGTCGGTGATGTCCAGCTCGACGCCGGCTTCGCGCGCCAGCGCCAGCAGGTGCAGCACCGCGTTGGTGGATCCGCCCGACGCCGCCACTGCGGCGATGGCGTTCTCGAACGCTTTGCGCGTGCAGATGTCCCGCGGCAGGCGGTTTTTCTGCACCGCGTCCAGGATGATCTTTCCGCAGTAGGCGGCCACGTCGTGCTTGCGCGGGTCCATCTGCGGCACCATCGCCGTGTTCATCGGCGACAGGCCGATCATCTCCATCACCGTGGCCATGG
>Ga0272446_1001196_pt1 | contig 38525 bp, 33 predicted proteins | sample YNPCB0061_FD_194587 | JGI IMG/M metagenome (GOLD analysis project Ga0272446, IMG submission 194587) | Hot spring microbial mat communities from Yellowstone National Park, WY, United States - YNP-CB-006-1 | ecosystem: Environmental > Aquatic > Thermal springs > Hot (42-90C) > Sediment | place...
GCGATGGTGAGGAGTTTGTACCGTTTGCCAAGGCCTACAGCGGCCTGACAGACGAGGAGATCGCCCAGGTCGATGCCTTTATCAAACGCAACACCGTGGAGAAATTCGGACCGGTGCGGAGCGTGCGGCCGCAACTCGTGTTTGAGTTGGCGTTCGAGGGGATTCAGCGGTCGGAGCGGCATCGCTCGGGGATTGCGGTGCGGTTTCCGCGGATTGTACGACTGCGCCCGGACAAAAGCCCTGCGGAGATTGATAGCCTGGAGAGTGCCCGACGTTTGCTCCCGCCTGAGCCTGCACCGCTCCGCAGGGAGTACCACCAAGGGGAATTGTTTGGTTGACACAAAACGAGGGACAACCATGCCATAGGGTTGTTTATTCGCCCGATTCGTCCGAAACAGCTGGTTTTTTATTCTTCACCCCAGACGGATTCGCAGACTTCTTGGCATTGGGCAAGGCTTTGAGTTCCTTGACGCGTTCCTCCATGATGCGACCCGGTTTAAAGGTGACAACAAATTTGGGAGGCACCTCGACGGCGTCGCCGGTTTGCGGGTTGCGAGCTTTGCGTGCTTTGCGTTGCTTGACCATGAACACGCCAAACTTGCGCAACTCGATGCGGCCTGTTTCCATCAGGGTATCGACAATCGCATCAAACGTTTGTTGAACGATTTCTTTCGTTTTTAACTGCGTCTCACCAATCTTCTCCGAGATTTGTCGGACGATGTCTTTCTTGGTGATGGTTTCTTTTTTCGACACCGGTTCCTTCTCCCACGGAACTCGAACAGCAGACACAACGGCAGTTAACGGTAAGGACGCCAACGACTAGTGTCAAGCGGGATTGTCTGGCGGAGCATTGGCTGGTTAGCGAATCTTGCTGCTTGTTCTCGGAAACGCTACCATCAATCCTCAATGACCAGCATACGACGAAATCTCATCACTGGCATCACAGGCTTCGCGGGGCGACACCTCGCCAACGCTCTACTGGCGCGGCAGGAAATGGTCTACGGGGTGGCACGTCGGCCGCTCTCTCTCGGGGGGGCCAGCGTCCTGGTCGGCGACCTGGAAAAGCCGGAGGTTTGGCCCGAACTTTTTGCCCAGGTACGCCCCACCCACATTTACCACTTGGCCGGCTATGCCCATGCGGGGCGATCGCTGCGAGAACCGCAAGCAGCCTGGCAGGGAAACCTGACGCTCACCTTGCACTTGCTAGACGCCATGCAGCGATTGACGCCCGAGGCACGCTTGGTCTGGGTGGGCAGCGGTTTGGTCTATGGGCAACCCCTTCAGCCGCATCGGCCCGTCGATGAGCAAACCGCGTTGCGTCCCGAAACCCCTTATGCTGCCAGCAAGGCGGCGGCCGATCTGGCTGCCTTTGCCGCTTGGAAAGCCCAGGGTCTGGCGGTAGTGCGTGCCCGTCCTTTCAACCACACCGGACCAGGGCAATCGCCCGAATTCGCCATCCCCAACTTTGCCCGGCAACTAGTGGCCATCGAGCGGGGCCTCTGCCCGCCCGTGCTAGAAGTCGGGGATTTACAGAGCTACCGGGACATGAGCGATGTCCGGGATGTGGTCGAGGCTTATATCGCCCTAATGGATCACGGCCAACCGGGTGAGGCATACAACATTGCCTCGGGAGTCAGCCGATCCATGCAGTCCCTGTTGGATGAAATGATCGCCTTGACCGGCTTGCGTGTCGAGGTGCGTTCCCGGGCCGACTTGCTGCGACCCTCCGAACACAGCATCCTTCAGGTCGATCTGCGGAAAATCCACTCCGAAATCGGCTGGAAGCCACGCTTCACCCTGACGCAAACGCTCTCGGATACTCTTCAAGCCTGGCGTGACTCAGGAGACAACCCATGAATATTGCCGTCGTTGGCACCGGTTACGTCGGGCTGGTCACCGGAACCTGTTTTGCCGAGAGTGGGCACGAGGTCACCTGCATCGACAACAACCAAGCCAAAATCGCCTTGTTGTGCGCAGGCGGCATCCCGATCTATGAACCGGGCCTGCAGGAAATGGTCCATCGCAACAGTGTGGCCGGTCGGCTCCACTTCAGCACCGATCTGCCAACTGCCGTGGCGTCGGCCCGGGTGATCTTTATTGCCGTGGGTACTCCGCAAGCCGAGAACGGAGCCGCGGATCTACGCGGCGTGTTTGCGGTTTTGGAGGAGCTGGCTCGATCCATCCACGAGCCAAAGATTATTGTTATCAAAAGCACGGTTCCCGTCGGCACTAATGCCAAGGCTTACCAGCTAATGCAGCAAAAATGTCCACATCCGGTTGATCTGGCCAGCAATCCCGAATTCCTCAAGGAAGGGGCCGCTATTACCGATTGCATGAAGCCCGATCGCGTCGTGGTGGGAGTGCGTCGGGCGGAGGTTGCCGACGTGCTGGAAGAAATTTATCAACCCTTCCTCCGCGCCGACAAACCGTTCCTGGTCATGTCGCCCGAGTCGGCCGAGATGACCAAATACGTCGCCAACGCCATGCTTGCTACCAAGATTAGTTTTATCAACGAGATGGCCAATCTGTGTGAACTGCTCGGGGCGGACATCAACGATGTTCGCAAAGGGATCGGTCACGATCAACGCATCGGCTTTCATTTTTTGTTTCCAGGCCCCGGGTTCGGCGGTAGCTGCTTTCCCAAAGACATCGCGGCGTTGTACCACCTCTCGGAGCAGGTGGGTCGGCCCTCGCGCATGATGCGCACAGTCCACGAAGTCAACGAGCAACAGAAGCAAGTTTTGACGCACAAGCTCCGCATGGTGTTCGGCGAACGTCTCGGCGAGAAGACGATCGCCGTTTGGGGCTTGGCCTTCAAACCGCGCACGGATGATATTCGTGAAGCCCCGTCGCTGGTTTTGCTGCACAATCTGTTGGCGGCCGGGGCCTCGGTGCGTGTTCACGATCCCGAGGCGATGCCCAACATCCGCAAGGAATTTGGCGAGCGGCTCACCTATTGCGATCGGCCCTATGGCACGGTCGAGCAAGCCGACGCCCTAGTGATCGTGACGGAATGGCCCGAATATCGCAATCCCGATCTGGAGCTGCTCAAACGCCTGATGCGCACCGCGGTGATCATCGACGGGCGCAACATGTACGATCCCGAAACGGTGGCCGCAGCGGGGTTTGTTTATTTGAGCATTGGTCGTCTTCCGCGGGGCCTGTGACACGCTTCGCGTTCCGAGGCTCCTTCGATCCACGCCACGTTCCAACTGCTCGGCCTGGACACGGGCTTGCCCGTGTCGATGCTCCAGCTACCAAGCAGCAGCTTGGTGTCGGGCACTCGATCTGTGCTTTGCCTTGCCGCCCAGCCAGCCTCAGCGCCGTTTGCCCGGGCGGCGGGTGGCCGTTTTCCGGCCTGGACGGTAGCCGCGTCGTGGTAGGCCGCGTTCGCCGGGCTTCTCGCCTTTGGCAGGGTTGCTGGGCGTGTGATAATGATCGTCCGGGGTTTCGGTTTCGCCCCGCAAGGCCGCGTTGGCACGTTCGCGCCGCGCTTGCAAGGCCTCGGGCGGCGGATGGGCCGGTATCAGACAATCGCAACCGTTGCCGATCAGGTCCGCACGTCCCGCTTCAATCAACGCTCGGCGGACTTCAAAGTAATTTTCCGGCTTAAAGTATTGCAACAACGCTCGCTGCATACGGCGATCACGCAGATGCCGGGCGATGTACACTTCTTGTCCCGTCAGAGGATCGATGCCTGTGTAATACATACATGTTGCGATGTCAAATGGGGCCGGGATAAAATCTTGCACCTGATCGGGGCGGTAGCCGTTGCGCTTCAGAAAGAGCGCCAAACCGATCATCGCATGCACATCACTGCCGGGATGGCTAGCGATGTAATACGGCACGAGATACTGCTTGGGTTTGCCCGCTTCCCGAGAGGCTTTCTTGAACGCCGCGGCAAAGCCCTCGAAGTTGTTGTTGACCGGCTTTTTCATCAACCCAAGCACATGCTCATCAGTATGCTCGGGTGCCACTTTCAAATGGCCGCCGACATGATGAGCGGATAGCTCGCGGAGATATTCGGGTGATAATTGGGCTAGATCCATCCGCACGCCTGAGGCGACGAGCACTTTTTTGATCCCCGGTTCCTCGCGTGCTTTTTTCATCAGTTGAATTAGCGGGCCGTGATCCGTGCCTAGTAGTTTGCATATCGTCGGATGCACACACGACAAACGCTTGCATTTGGCCTCGACCTCGGGCCGCGTGCAACGCATCTGGTACATGTTGGCCGTCGGCCCGCCGATGTCGCTGATGGTGCCTTTGAACTCAGGGTCAGCGGCGATTTTGCGCACTTCCCGAAGGATGGACTCCTCGGAACGAGATTGGATGGTGCGGCCTTGATGGGCGGTGATCGAGCAGAAGGTACAACCACCAAAGCATCCACGCATGATCGTTACCGAGTCTTTGATCATCTCATACGCCGGGATCGGTTCCTTATAGGAAGGGTGCGGCCGGCGCGTGTAGGGTAGATCGTAGGCGGCGTCCATCTGGGCCTGGGTCAGGGGCAGAGCGGGGGGGTTGACGACCACGGCTTGGCGGTCGTGCATCTGTACCAGCGTTTTGGCATTGTGCGGATTGGTGTTGATGTGAATGCGACGCGTCGCTTCCACAAATGCCCTTTTGTCGGAGGCGACCGCCTCGTAGCTGGGTAGGATTTCCAGGCCGTTGATCGCTTCGGTTTGCAGACGAGCCAGGACTTCCGGCGTTTCCTTGGCTCCGGTGACGTAGGCGATGCCACGCATGTCGCGCAGGTCTTTGACGGTTTGGCCGGCCGCTAGCCGTCGGGCGATTTCGACGATGATGCTCTCGCCCATGCCATAAGCGACGAGGTCCGCCTTGCAATCCAACAGGATGCTTTTACGAACAGTGTCGCTCCAGTAGTCATAGTGAGCCAAACGCCGCAAGCTGGCCTCGACGCCGCCGGCAATCACCGGCACGCCGGGATAGGCCTCGCGGGCACGATGACAATAGGGCAGCGTCGCCCGATCCGGGCGCAGGCCGATCCGCCCCCCGGGCGAGTAAGCATCATCGTTGCGGACTTTTTTGTTCGCGGTGTAATGGTTGATCATGCTATCCATGTTGCCCGCGCTGATGGCAAAAAACAGGCGCGGCCGACCAAACGTCCGCCACGGTTCGGCGGAGCGCCAGTCGGGCTGACACAGCATGCCAACGCGGAAGCCGGCCGCCTCGAGCGAACGAGCCAAGATCGCCATCGCAAACGATGGGTGATCGACGTAGGCATCGCCGCTCACAAAGACCACATCGACCGCGTCCCAGCCTCGCGCTTGCATCTCGGCCGCGGTTGTCGGTGCGAACGGAGCCGCATAGCGTTCGTTCCACAACGGTAAAGAGAGTCGGCGGTCCATGGTGTCTCTCGGGGCAGCATTTGACATTGTATGAAGCATTATAGCGGGTTGACTGTCATTTCTGGTTTCGTTTCGTGTTTCTGGTTTCGTTTCGTGTTTCTCCGTGTGTTTGGTGGTTAAATCGCTTCGGAACCTAGCGCCCGTAGCAGGGCCGAATGCAACGGTCCGTTGCTGGCGGCGAGGTCGGGCAGATACGGGTCATACGTCGAGCCATCGACGCGGGTGACGATACCGCCCGCTTCTCGCACCAGAACCACACCCGCCGCTACATCCCACACATGATTATCAAACGCATACACGCCGTCACAGCGTCCGGCAGCCAACCAAGCGAGGTTGATGGCCGTCGATCCCAGGCGGCGCAGGGTCTGGGCATGAAACGAGAAGTAGCGCCACCAGTCGAGGGTGCGTTCGTTGCCACGCAGATCCGGTGGAAAGCCAGTCAGTAGCATGGCGTGGTCGAGCCGGTCGATGCGGCTGGTACGCAACGGGGTGTCGTTGACCTTGGCCCCTTGGCCGCTTGCCGCATGAAACATCTCCTCGCGCGAGGGGTCGTATACCACACCAACGACCAGGTCACCGTCGACTTGCAAGCCAATCGAGACACTATACAAAGGCAACCCATGAACATAGTTCGTGGTGCCGTCGAGGGGATCGATGATCCACGTAGGCGGAGCCTCGGGACCGGGCCGGTGGTGCGTGGCGTCCTCTTCGCCCAGAAAGGCATGATGCGCGAAACGCGACTGGAGATACTCACGGATGGTGTGTTGGGCGGCGATGTCGGCTTCGCTGACCAGATCGGCATGGCCTTTCTCGCGAACCTGAAAGCGGCCACGCCACTCAGCCAGGACGGCGGCGGCCCGGCGAGCAGCCAGGCAAGCAGCTTCGCGTTCGACGCTCCAAAGCATACGGCAATCCTCCACGAGGGGGTGAATGCGATCATGTTTTCGGGGCAGAGGCTTAGCGTTGTTGTTGGGACCATAGGGCGGCTAATTCGATGAGGACACGAACGGCGGTGTCGATTTCCTCCAAACAGGTCCATTCCAGGGGGGAGTGAATGTTGTGTTCGCCCGTGGAGAGGTTGGGCGTGGGCAGGCCCAACTCGGTCAGACGCGAACCATCGGTCCCACCCCGCACGATCGTCACACGCGGTTCGACCCCCGCCCGACGCATCGCTTCTTGCGCCAGCGGAATGGCCCGTGGTTCCTTCTGCAGGCCGTCGGCCATGTTGCGATATTGTGGCGTGACCTGGACGTCCACCTGGGCCGTGGGAAATTCGGCAGTGAGGGTTCGGCCGATGCTACGGAGCAACTCGGCATGGTGGGCCAACTGGGGCGTGTCAAAATCGCGTAAGAGAATCTTGATGGTAGTCTCGGCCACGCCCCCTTCAATGACGTAAGGATGCAAGAAGCCCTCACGGCCCTCGGTGGTTTCCGGCGCGAGGGTCAGACGCGGCAGACGCTCCAGGAACAGGCCCGCCAGGCGGAGGGCATTGACCATGCGGCCCTTGGCGATCGAGGGGTGAATGTTGGTACCGCGCAGGGTGACGACCGCCAGATCGGCGGAAAAGGTTTCGCAGTCGATCTCGCCGGTCCCACTGCCATCGAGGGTGTAGGCGACATCGGCCGCGAGTTGGTTCAGATCGAGATGCACGACGCCCTTGCCGATCTCCTCATCGCAGGTGAAGCACAGGCGAATCGGGCCACGCGGCAGGTGGGGGTTTTCCATCAAACGCTGGGCGGCCTCCATGATGGCGGCCACACCGGCTTTGTCGTCGCCGCCCAGTAGGGTGGTGCCATCGGTGGTGAGGATCGTCTTGCCCTCGAGAGTGGCCAACTCGGGGTTGGCCTCGACCCGAATCACTTTGCTGGGATCGCCAGGTAGAACGAGGTCGCGGCCATCGTAGTTGCGATGAATCTGAGGTTGGACGTTGTGGGCAGTCGTTTCGGGGGAGGTGTCCAAGTGGGCGACCCAGGCCAGCACCGGGCAGTCCCTCGCTACGTTGCCGGGCACGGTGCCCAGGACAATACCAAATTCATTCTGGACCGCATCGCGGATGCCCATCTCGCGCAATTCGCGCAGGAGCATCCGGCCGAGTTCGAGTTGACCAGGTGAGCTGGGATAAGTAGAGGCCTTTTCGTTGGCCTGGGTGTTGATGCGAGCGTAACGGCAGAAGCGTTCGAGGAGACGTTCCATGAGGTAGATAGATCCTTTGGGGTAAATTGATCCTTGGAGGTAGATTTATCCTTTGACATCGATTTGCGGGCAGAGTTTTTTTTGCAGCGGGCACATTAGGCAAGCGGGTTTGCGAGCATCACAGATGGCCCGGCCATGATAAATCATGCGCAGCCCGAATATCGTCCACTTGCTGCGCGGGATGAGCGCGGTCAGGTCAGCCTCGATTTTCACTGCGTCCTCGTGTTGCGTCAGGCCCATACGTCGGCTCAGGCGGCTGACATGGGTATCCACCGGCAGCCCAGGGATGCCAAACGCGTTGCCGCGGATCACGTTGGCGGTCTTGCGGCCGACCCCGGCGAGTTGGACCAGCGCGTCCAGGCGTTTGGGCACTTGGCCTTGGTGGTTGTCGCGTAGTTGCTGGGCACAGCGGATTAGGTTGGCCGCCTTGTTGCGGTAAAATCCGGTGGATTGGATCAGCTCCTCGACTTCGGCGGGGTTGGCGTCAGCCAGTGCGGCCGCATCGGGAAAGCGGGCAAACAACGCGGGGGTTACTTGATTGACGCGGGCATCGGTACACTGAGCCGACAAAATGGTAGCCACCAACAATTGAAAAGGGTTTTGGAAATCTAGCGAGCAACGCGCCTGGGGGTATAGACGCGCTAGTTCGCGTTCAATGCGGCGAGCGCGGCGTTTTAAGTCGTTGGGACACTCCATAATCTCATGCTAGGAAATCAGCGAGTTGACGCGAAGCGGTGCTTGCGACCATAATGATCTCCATGAACACCATCAGCCGGGAATATTTGCACTCTTACCTAGACGAGGCGCTCAGTCCCACGGAGATGGCCCACGTCGAACAGAGGTTGCGTGAGTCCCCCGAGACCCAGGCGCTGTTGCGGCAGGTGCTGGCCGAACGCGATCGCGGGGAGCATTCGTTGGGAGCGATCTGGCGTCGGGAACGGCTAACGTGTATGGATCGCGAGAAGCTGGGCAGTTATTTGCTCGGTGTGCTCGACCCGGAAGAAGAGGATTACATCCGGTTTCATCTCGAGGTGTTGGCTTGTCCGTATTGTTTGGCTAACTTCACGGATCTTAGAGAGCAACAAGCCCCATTGCGGGCTCGACGTTAATCGCCCAAAATGAGCCGACGAGCGCTCTGGATCTGGTTGGCCTGCCAGCGTGGCAAGAGGGAACTGGCCAGTCGGCCGAGCAGTTCGATGCCCTGGGCAGTGGTCAGGGTGTCGCGATGGCCCAGGGGAAGGGCAAAAGCGGGCACGCCTTGGCGTTGCAGATCCTCGGTCCATTGCGACCGGCACGAGACAACACCATCGCCGCTCCTGCCTAGCTTGCCCACGACGCAGGCAAATTGCACCTGCGCGGGCAAGTGCCTGTCCTGGCGTTGCCGTAGCCATTTCTCCCGGGCCGCAACGCTCAACGAGCTTAGAAAGGCCGTCTGGGCCTCACGCGAAACGTTCAAGGCGGCCCAGGGCGAGCCTGCATTGGGCGCGTTGACCTGCACCACTCGCGTCACGCCGCACTCGGGGTGATCCTCCACCAATTGCCGGGCGATCAGGCCCCCAGCTGAATGGCCAATCAGCACGATCTCGCTATAGCCTTCTAGCACCAGTCGGCGGACGTGTCGCAGCAGATCGGTGCGCTCGGCAACGCATTCCACGGGGGCAGTCTGACTGTAGGCGAAGGCGTATACATCCCCTTGCTGGGCTAACCGCTTGACCAGTGGGCTGTTGGCCGACTGCCAACTCCGCAACTGAGCCTGGAGGATTTTCTCGCGCGAGAACAGATGGAAACTCAGGCCGTGTATCAGCACGATCGCACGGGACTGGCCCGGGGTCCGGCCGACCACAAACGGCTGAGGCCCAACCTTGACAAAGAGCGATTGCATGGGCGGTGGGGATGCGGGCAGCAGCCGCATCGAGAGAGAAAACATACCCGCCTCCTGCGCCTGCGAGAAACCGATCACTATCTTGCATCGACGAGTGGCGAAATCAAGATCACTCGGTGTCCCTAGGGTGGGGTTGCTCTGCGGGCGTGCGGTCGGCACAATGCGCGAAAGAGCTAAACCTTTTCCTCCCCGGCAAGGAGCCAGCACGATGGGCGTACTCCCTGATTGGATGATCGAACGCGATGTCAAGATCGAGCCGTTTGTCCACAAATCGCCTCTGGGAGCGGTTTCTTATGGCCTGACGAGCTATGGCTACGACGTGCGGGTGGCACGGAAGTTTAAGGTTTTCACGAATGCCCGCTGCACGGTGGTCGATCCCAAAAATTTCGATGTGCAATCGTTCGTGGACATCGAGGCGGACTACTGCCTGATTCCGCCCAACAGCTTTGCCCTGGCGGAGACCGTGGAATACATCGAGGTGCCACGCGACATCATCTGCGTGTGTGTCGGTAAATCGACCTATGCCCGTTGTGGCATCATCGTCAACGTCACGCCCCTGGAACCGGAGTGGAAGGGCAAAGTGACCATTGAAATCTCCAACACCACGCCTTTGCCCGCCAAAATCTATGCCGGCGAGGGAATCGCCCAGATCTTATTTTTCCGCGGCGAGGCCGTCTGTCAGACCAGTTACGCGGATAAAAAAGGCAAATATCAGGACCAAAAAGGACTGACGCTGCCGTTTGTCACGGGCCAACAACCGCCGCAGTAGACCACCCACATAGGAAATAGGTCCGATCGACCCCCGGACTGCTCATTTTGGTGCCAACGCTGCGCACTGCCTAGCCACTGCCTGCTGAGCTGCTAGGGCGATGATCGCTCAGCGGCGGTCCGCGACCCACGGCATGCAAAGTGCATACAATAGGCTGCATACCATACTAGCGGATATTCCCGGGAGGAATCGACATGCTGCCGCGTTGCCTTGTGCTTGGGTTGCTTGTGGTGCTGAGCGGCACCGCCAAGGAGCCAACACCCACTTGGGACGAGATCGTCGACAAAACCATCGCCTACTACCGCAAGACGCAAGCCAAGGATGGCAGTTGGGGGGCCAAGCTCTCCCCGGGCGTCACTGGCATCGTCTTGACTGGCTTGCTTAAAACCGGCAAGCTCAACAAAGATGACCCGATGATCGAAGCCGCCCTGAGTTATATCGAATCCCTCGTGGATCCTAAGAGCGGTCATCTGGCCGGCAAAGGTGCGGGAGTCAAGCTGCAAAACTATGTGACGGCAGTGAATGTGATGGCGTTGGTGGCGGCGGATCGGCCTAAATACAAGACGGTCATCGAGCGGGCCACCAAGTTTCTGCGCCAACTGCAATGGGATGAAGGCGAGGACAAGACCCGCGACAGCGACTATTATGGGGGGGCCGGCTACGACAGCAAATCCCGCCCCGATCTGAGCAACACCCAGCTATTTCTCGATGCCCTGGTCGCAGCCGGCGTGCCCAAAGACGATCCTGCCTTCAAGAAAGCCTTGATCTTCGTCAGCCGCTGCCAAAACCTCGACAGCGAATTCAACGATCAGCCCTGGGCCAAAAAAATCAACGACGGCAGCTTCATCTACACCCCAGCTCAGGGTGGCGATACCAAAGTGGCCGACAAAAAAGAGCTAGGCGAGCGCGGCTTGCCGGGCTATGGCAGCATGACCTATGCCGGGGTCAAGAGTATGATTTACTGTGGCGTGGATGCCAAAGATCCACGCATGCAAAAAGCTCTGGAGTGGCTGAGCAAAAATTACACCACCGAGGTCAACCCCGGCATGCCCGAGGCGCGCTCCTGCTGGGGGCTGTACTATTACTATCATACCATGGCCAAGACCTTGGCTCTGCTTGGCCAGGACAAGGTGAAGGATGCCAAGGGCCTGGAGCATGACTGGCGAGCGGAACTGACGGCGGCGCTTGGCAAACGCCAAAAGCCCGACGGCAGCTTCAGCAACACAGCGGCCAACTGGATGGAGGCGGAGCCGGCTCTGGTGGGTGGCTATGTGCTGATGACATTGGCGTACACCAAACCCAAGAAGTGACGCGTGGCCCGAGCCACGCGGAGGTGGCTGGATGGCATGGGTTGCCATTGTGTTGCTCTTGGCGCACCCGGTGCCCAAGGAAACGCGCGATCGCACCTTGATCGTTCGTCCGACGCCGGCGGCACTGGTGATTGATCTGCGTCTAGAAATCGACGAAGGCCAGGCCGCTCTTGATCTGCCCGACGAGCAACGCCTGGGCTTACGCGATCGGCTCAGCTTGCATCGCGCCTATGCCCGCTATGCCGAACGCCTGCTTCAGCAGGGCTTGATCGCTACCCTGGGCGGTGAAGAACTCTCGCTCTCTTGTACCCAGCGCGACTGGAACGTCACCGATCACTTCCGCCTGGATCTGCGTCTCGAGGCTCCGTGGCGGCTCGAACGCACGCCGCTATGGTTTTCTCTGCGTGAGCGGAATTTCCCCGACGATAGCCAAAGTCGAGTCACTCTGTTGCTGGCCCCTGCTGCCGGGGTGGCCGTGACCGATCTGCAAATGGCGTCGGCGGAGTTGCAAGCTCGCCGTCCCGAGGACTTGGCTCCTGGCGAAGACCAACAACGCCGACAACTCTCGGCGCGCTTAGCCACGACGCGACCGGTTACGCCGCCCGGCGCGGCGCGACCCGCCTTGCCGCCCGAGATGCCCCCCTACAAGCCGGCCGGAATGCGTTCGGGGCTGGCAGTAGCTAAGCCGCTCTCGGGCCAACCCGAAGCGTTGCACCGACCCGGCACCTATGAAGGGGCCACGACGGAACCCTGGGATCTCAAGGGGCTGCTCGAATCGCGCACGGGCATCCTAGCCGTGCTGCTGCTCTCGGCGTTGTTTGGGGCGGCTCACGCTCTCACGCCGGGGCACGGCAAAGCGCTGGTGGCGGCCTATCTAGTGGGCGAGCGTGGCACGGTGGGACAGGCGTTGATTCTCGGCTTAACCACAACGCTCACGCATACCTCGAGTGTGTTGCTGGTTGCCCTCCTGCTGCCCTGGTTGCTGCCCGGCATACCCCGTGCCTCAGTGCAAATCAGCCTCGGCCTGCTCGGGGGCTTCTTGGTGGCCGGCATGGGCTTGTGGTTGCTGATGCAACGACTGGCCGGTCGGGCCGATCATTTCCACTTCGAGGAGAAGCCCGACGCGCCCCGCTGGTGGCAACTGATCACTCTGGGCATCAGTGGAGGCATCGTGCCGTGTTACGATGCAATCGGCCTGTTGATTGTGGCGGTGCGTCTCGGGGCGTTGTGGCTGGCGTTGCCGATGTTGCTGGCGTTTAGCGCGGGCTTAGCCAGCGTCCTGATCGCCTTGGGCATCGCCGTCGTGTGGGCCAAGCGGCGTTTGACCGCGCGGTCGGGCGAAGAAGCCCCTGCCACGCCGAGTTGGTTAGATCGACTCAGCCGTACCTTGCCGATCGTCAGCGCGGTAGCGCTGATTGCCCTGGGGTTGTGGATGTGCTTTGACGCGGCCGCACAAATTCGTGCCTGAGCAGGGAACAAGTACGACCCATTGCCCCAATTGCCTGTCCTGGCGCTGGCGAGCAGCAATAGCCTGCAACGCTGGCCTGCAACGCTAGGGCGGGCCTTAGTGCCTTGGGTTCACGCCCGCAACTCGGGCGGTAACTCGCCGCTGTAGCTGGCCCACAAGGCATCGATCGGGTGTGCGACCCACGGGCGTGGCTTCTCGTCACGCAGATGGCGGCTGATCTGCAACAAAAAGCCGAAGTTGCCGGTGAAGATGGCCCGGGCCTGGGTCGCTCGCAGGTTGGCCGCCTTCTCCTTGCCCACCCTCTCGGCCATCTCCGGCTGGGTGAGGTTGTAGCTACCCGCGGCCCCGGCCGATTGTACCTTCGCGCCCGTCGACCTATTTCGGCTTAACGCGGTTCACCGTTGGGGTGCTTTTCTCATCGAGTCCGACAGGGATCACCTCGACCGACTTGATCGTGTCACCCTTGTAGGAAGTGATCGTCACCTTGGTGTCCGTGCGTTCGACCTTCCAGTCCGTGCCCAGGGAGGTTACCAGGACGCCAGCGAAGTCGCCCGCCGACACGCCGCCCGTCTGAGTGTAGGTCTCACGAAATCGAGCGCCACCCTTAGTGACGATTGTGATTATGAGTTTGCAATCCATCGCCTTGCTCTTGTCGATGGGAGCGAAGTCGATCTCAAACGAGCCTCCATTTGCCTTCACGGCTTTTGGTTCGGCTTCTTGCGACTGGATCATTGGCACTACTACCAAGAGTGTTGTGAGAGTTAAGTTCAAGATTCTCATCTAAACATCCCCAAGTTGTTCAAAGGATCACATTTCGCTGTGCGACGCCAACTGTGAATGCGACCCAATTCCCCGGATTGTAGCCTTGGTCCAGAACGAAGGAATCTTGGAGTTGTGTGATTTCGTTTCCTTGAAAGGTGAGAAATTCGACTCCGCTCCCCGTCAACGACACATCGCTGACACCGGCACCGAGTAGAGCGAAATAGAGGTTTTGCTGAATGAGTTGGATACTGTCGCCTGTGTTGAACGCAACACTCACAGAGTTCGTGTTGTTCAATGTGAGCGTGTAGACACCACTCGTAGGAACGATCTGTGATCCATCGACGGGACTACCGGAAAGCCCGATCGACCAGTTTCCGCCGGTTGAGGCTTGACCCACGGTGATGCCGCTCGTTGACGTGATGATGACGCGAGGGCCTCGGTTTGGGGTAAATGAAGCTTCCTTCAGTTTTATGAAGATGCCAGCGGCATCATAGTATCCAGAGATAGTAATCGTCGGTTCGGTGGCCGTGCCTCCTTTTTGCACGGCCCAGCCGTTCTTGTTCATCACCGCTGCGGGAATGCTCCCGAAGATTGTGTCTCGGATTTGCTCTGGAGAGGCGGCGCCAGCGATGTTCACTGAGAAAGTCGTTGACACGCTCCCTGCCACGAGCTTGACATCGACGCGGTTTGTCTGGGCTCCGAAAACATTCTTGAAGTTTGCGGTAAGGGTTGGGACTGCCGGAACTTCTGCGAAGGCAGTGACTTCCGCGATGTTAATCGTTTCAACTGGCTGGTTGGGCGTCTGCAGAGGCCCAGTGACAACAGTCGGAGTTGTTCTGTCTTCTAGAAGGACAAGTTGAGGGCGAAAAGTACGGGTAGGTGTTCGCAACCTATCGGATTCCTTAGAATCAGTTTGGGTGAATCTATCACTCTATATTTACTTGTAGTACAGGCGACAAAAGAAAATCAAGTGACTGCCAGAGTTTTTTCAAAGATGGCGCCATCGGCAGATCTTTCTGCTCACCCCCGCAACTCGAGTGGTATCTCGCCGCTGTAACTGGCCCACAAGGCATCGATCGGGTGGGCCACCCAGGGACGCGGCTTCTCGTCACGCAAATGGCGGGTGATCTGCAACAAACAGCCAACGTTGCCGGTGAAGATGGCCCGGGCCTGGGTCGCTCGCAGGTTGGCCGCCTTCTCCTTGCCCACCTTCTCGGCCATCTCCGGCTGCGTGAGGTTGTAGCTACCCGCGGCCCCGCAGCAGGCCTCACTGTCAGCCAACGGGACCAACTCCAGGCCGGGGATCAACCCCAGCAGTTGCCGTGGCTGCGAGCGAATCTTTTGGCCGTGGCTCAGGCCGCAGGCGTCGTGGTAGGTGGCCCGCACGGGGAGGGGATGCTATGATTATTTGAGAATCTGTCCATTTATCATCAGGACATTTGCTCTTGATCGATCTCTTCACGCGAGGCTACCATGCGTTTCACGACGTTCAATCTTGCCCATAAGCTGTTCGCTGTGCTGCTCCTGTATACCTGCTGCTGTGTTGTCCTGGCGGCTGATCCAGCTCCCACCGACGATCTGCTTTGGGAGGAAGGCTACCCAAAAGGGTTGGAAATTGTTCCGCCGACACCAGGTTCCTATTGGATCGCGAGCCGCGGAACTACGAACAAAAAGAAATACCCTGAGATCAAGATAATCCACCCAGTGGTAGAAGTCATCGTTTATCAACTTGACCCAACAGGTAAGGAGATGCCAAAGACCCGGCGTATCTTTATCAATGCCGCAGATACTGACGTTCAAATTGCGACAGGAAAATGGTTCGTGTCAGGCCGGAAACTCTCTCCAGATCGCAAAGATTTTTCAGGCTATCCAGGAGGCAAATATCGTGTGATTGTCACAACCAGCGTGAAGCGCACACCCGACGCTGAAGTCACGCCAGCGGTTTTAATTGCAACCATCGATGTACCCACGCCAGTCGTAGAGGATCCTGAACCATAATGACTGTAAAACTCGTTCACAGATGCTCGGGAAAGGAATTTCGCATGGACGTTCGTTGTTCTCGTCACGGTCTGACTCTGACGGAACTGCTGGTCGTATTGGCGAAAATGGCTGTATTGCTTGGACTGCTGCTGCCTGCGATACAGAAAGTGCGCGAGGTGGCAGGGCGAATATCCAGCACCAACCATCTCAAACAGATCGTGCTAGCGCTGCATACTTATGCCGATGCGAGAGAGGGCGATTTGCCGCCGATGCATGGGCTGATTGGGCGTAGGTTGTTGGGGTGGAACCCGCATCAGGCGGCAGCGGCCGTGATGATTCCCGAGCGTCAGAGTGGACCACTTAGCTTCCCCTACCATCCCGCGTTTGTCAGTCCCAGTGATCCAAGTATCTATTTACGATTGCAACGCCGAGCGATAACACTTCCTTCCACGGGTGAGACGGTGATCGTCGATGAAAGCAATCTTGCCCCCACTAGCTACCGCGCCAACGCTTGGGCCTTCTCGGTTCGTCCCTCCTTACGTTACACGTTCGCCGATGGTCTTTCGCAAACCATCTGGTTCGCCGAAGGTTATGCCTGCTGTCGAGGCTCTTGCGGGGACTTCAATGGCCGGGAGACCTTCGCCGACAAAAGCACGTTTCCCTCTTATCTTTCGCCCAGCCGCGATCAAGTGCATCCCATCGTGCAAGGCCATCCGCCCATGGCCCAGCCCAGTCGGCCGGGCACGACGTTTCAGGTGCGACCGCAGGTAGGCAAGCGCGAGAATCCAAGCGTCGCACCGGGTGAGTGTGATCCCGACCTGCCCCAAACGCCGCACCCAGGGGGTATGCTTCTGGGCATGGGGGACGGAGGTGTCCGCACCGTCGCGCCGAACGTGCAACCCAGTGTCTTTTGGGGCATGGTCACCCCCGCCGGCGGCGAGGTCATCGCTACCGATTGGTGATGCGACCCTTGCTCGCGCGGCGAGTTATGGGAAACAAAAACCGAAACCCCTTGCTCGCGCGGCGGGCTATTCGCTTCGGGCGCTTACTTCGCCCCTCAGCCTTTCAACTCGGGCGGTAACTCGCCGCTGTAGCTGGCCCACAGCGCATCGATCGGGTGCGCGACCCACGGGCGTGGCTTCTCGTCACGCAAATGGCGGGTGATCTGCAACAAACAGCCGACGTTGCCCGTGAAGATGGCCCGTGCCTTGGTCGCCCGCAGGTTGGCCGCCTTCTCCTTGCCGACCTTCTCGGCCATGTCCGGCTGGGTGATGTTGTAGCTGCCCGCGGCCCCGCAGCAGGCCTCGCTGTCAGCCAGGGGTACCAACTCCAGGCCCGGAATCAAAGCCAGCAATTGCCGCGGCTGGGAGCGAATCTTTTGGCCGTGGCTCAGGCCGCAGGCGTCGTGATAGGTGGCCCGCACGGGGAGGGGATGCGTGGGCGGGATGGGGCCTAGTTGAACGAGAAAGTCATGGATGTCGCGATATTTGCTGACGAATTGGGCCGAGCGTTCGTCCTGGGGCAGGATGCTGGCGTAATCCTTGATCACCGGGCCACAGCCGCCGGCATTGGTGAGGATGGCGTCCAGCTCGTCGAATCGAGCCATGAAGGCATCCAGATTTTGCCGGATGAATTTCTGGGCCGGCTCGTCCAAGCCAGCGTGATAATGCAAGGCCCCACAGCAGCCTTGGCCACGCGGTATCCAGACCTCGACACCGTTCTTTTGCAGCACACGCGCGGTGTTAAGGGTCGTTTGTGGATAAAACGCATCCGCCGCGCAGCCGACCAGCAGCGCGACGCGGGCACGGCGTGGTCCCTCGGCGGGGAGAATCTCGGGCAGTCCGCCGTGATGCGGCTCCAGGCGCGGCGGCACGATCTGTTGCAGGCGACGCAGGGAGGGAGGCAGAAAGTGGCCCAGAAAGTCGATCACCCCGCGTAAGCCGAGCCTCTGAGCCAGTCGCAGCGGAAACAAGGCCCAGGCCATGCGGCTAGCATACGGCGTGAGGTGAAAGAGCATCTGGCGTTGCAGCCAGCCCAACTGCGGAAAGGCGGGGCCGAGCTTGGCCATGTCATGGCGGTAGCTGGCGATGATTTTGCCATACTGCACGCCGGAGGGGCAGGCAGTCTCGCAGGCTTTGCACTCCAGGCAGGTGTCCAGGTGCCGTTGGACCTCGGGGGTTAGTTCGGCGCGGCCGTCGGTCACCGCCCGCCAGAGATAGATGCGGCCGCGGGGGCTGTCGTTTTCGTCGCCGGTCTGGTTGTAGGTGGGACAGGAGCCAAGGCACAAGCCACAATGCACGCAATCCATGAAGCGTTGGTAGTCGATGTTTTTGCCTAGGGGGACGGTGGAGGCCCCCGACACGACCGGCAAAGAGGAACGCGTTTGTGACATCGGCTTACCCCATCAAGGGAAACATTCGCCCCGGATTGAACTTCTCTTGCGGATCCAACGCCGCCTTGACCCGCTGCATCAAGGCCCATTCGCCGCGTTGCCTGCCCCAGACGGGCAAACGCGGCTTCCAGTCGGCTGGGGCCTGCTCTATTACTAATTGGCCGCCGGCCTCAACAGCGAAGTCGGCAACTCGGTTGACCAGGGCCAGAGCCTCGGCCTCGGTGAGTTGCGAGTGCAGATGTCCGCGCACGATCCCATCCCCTGCTTGGATGTGGAGCCGCAACCCCGGCTGACGCAGGCTTAGGGCGAAGCGGCTCAGCTGGGAGGGCCGCACGCTCGCCTTGAAGGTTAGAAGCGGTTGGGGAACGCGTAGGGCTTCGATCAGGCCGTGCCACAACGGCCGTGCCGCCTCCCCCGCCAGGACGTTGATTCCGACCACGTCGATCGCCTTGAGTTCGGCCAGCACCTGCTGCACTTGCCATTCGACGGCCGGCTCGCAGTCCTCGAAGCCGATGAGAACCGTCCAAGAGGGAGTTTCCAGGCCAAGCGACGAGGCCGCCTCCCGATCGAGCAGCTCTAAGGCGATGGGGCGAGTGCGGCTGTTGTGCAAGGTGTCCAGGAGCGTTTCCAGGGCCGCATCCTCGCACCCCAGACGAACCAAGGCTTGCAGTTCGGGCATTGGCCGGACCTTGAGCGTGACCTGGGTGATAAGACCCAGAGTACCCAGCGCGCCGGTGTGGAGCTTACACAGATCATAACCGGCGACATTCTTGACAACTCGACCGCCGGCCTTGGTTTCCACGCCATCGGCCCCCACGGTGCTGATGCCGATGACATAATCGCGGAAGGTGCCGGCCCCATAGCGACGCGGACCGCTGATGTTGCTGGCAATGCTGCCGCCTAGGGTCGCCTGATCGGCAGCCGGTACATCGATGGGCAGGCGTTGTTTTTCGCTGGCTAAAAGGGTTTGCAATCGTGCGATGGTCAGGCCGGCTTGGACGGTGATGGTCATGTCGCGAGCGGGATAGTCGATCACCCGATCCAACGCTCGCAGATCGATGGCCACGCCCGGCAGCGTCGGACTCCAGCCGATGCCTAAGCGGGTGCCGCCGCCGAGGGGATAAATCGCTTTGGCCGAGCGGACCATCTCCCCCAGGCTAGCCACGTCCGTTGGACGTTGCACGGGAAGCGTCAGGCCGTCGATGGTAATTTGTTCGGACACCGTGGCTATCGTTTCGCGGAGGGTGGGTACTACTTCAATCATTAGATTAGAAGCTGGCGGTTCGCTTGCCAAGGGCTGGATCACCCTCTCCCGCCGACGGACTGCAGGCCGTGGGGAAACGCTTCGGCCTCGACAGGATAGTTGGCGAATTGCACGGTGTAAAACTCCTCGAACCAGGCGCGAATCTGCTGGGTCTCGGCCGCATCGTAGTGGGTTTGGGCATGCAGGGTCGGGCCGTACAGCTCCTGGCGGATTTCGCCCTGCTCGACGACCCGTTGGCCTGCCTTGAAGACCATCCGCGGTAACTGGAACATCGCTCGCTTGTCTGCCGAGGGGGTATAGACGGTCACGTCGGCATCGGCCCCTGGACCGAGATGGCCCTTGTGAGGCAAACCTAGCAAGCGCGCTGGACCGGCCCGCGTAATGATGGCTATCTCGTACAGGGAATACTCCCGGGTCAAGTCGGCCAACACCGTGCGTTCGCGGACACGCGGATGGACGTGGCGAAGCACTTCCTGGCGATATGTGCGATCCATCAGCAGGGCACAGATCTCGGGATAAGCGAGAAACGAGCCACCGTTGGGATGATCGGTGCTCATGGCCACGCGCCAGGGATCGTCCACCAGTAGATACCACTCCAGGCCGATTGCCCATTGCAAGGCATTGACGAAGCTTTTTTCCTTGTAAGTGATGGGCACGATGCCGCAGCCGGCCTCCATCTCGGTGTCGGCACTGGTCCACTTGCGGCCGGTAACGCGGTGTAGGTAGTAGCCCAGCGGCCCATCGCCGGTCATCGAGGTGGTCTCGCCAAAGAGGACCTGGCCGACATCCACGCTAATTTCCGGGTGGGCATTGACATAGGCGGCTAGACGTGGCACATCGGAGCCAAGCAGCGTCTGCTCGTCGGGGTCGCCGGAGTAGCTGTGAAACTGGATGTGGGTCAGATGAGCGCGGCGGCCTTCAAGGGCTTGCATGGTAGCCCAGGTGGTTTCGCAGTTGCCCGGAATGCCCAGGTTGTTGCAATGCAAGTGCATGGGATGCGGCAGGTTCAGATCCATCGCCGCCTGAGCCAATCCCGTGATGATCTGACGAGCCGTCACCTCGAAATAGCTGACGGCTTGATCCAGCGAGTGGATGTTGCCCTGACCCAGCTTCCACATCTCGACCCCGCCAGGATTGACCACCTTGACGGCGTAAGCTTTGGCGGCATCGAGCAACCAGCCGACAAAGTGCCGCAGCCGTTCAGGCTCGTTGGCTCGGAGTTGTTGCAGGACATAATGATTATTACCCAGCAGGACGAAAAAACCTTTATCGAGGATCGGCGTGTCGCGCAACTCCTCGTGTGCGTGCCGAGCATGCAAGGGCGTGATGGCGGCATCGAAAACCGTGGTGTAGCCCATGCCGGCGTAGAGGTAGCCGGTGGCAAAGGTGCTAGGCACGCTGCCGGTAGTGCCCGAGCGGGTGATCGCGGTGCGTCGAACGGGGGCAGCGCGGCGTTTGTCCTCGGGACGCATCTTGCGAGCCAGATTGACCTTGGGACCGGCTATGTGGGCGTGCATGTCCACCCCGCCGGGCATCACCACCAGTCCCGTCAGGTCGTAGGTGCGCTCGGGCAGGCGGTCATTAGGGGCCGCGACCATCTTCCCCCGTTCCATCCACAGGTCGCGTACCTCCCCGTTGATTCCGTTTGCCGGGTCGTACACCTTCGCCCCAGCGAGCTTGATGAGCATGGCCCGTTCCTCCCGCCATCTAGCATACGAAGATTTTTCGGCGAAATCGGTACATTCTGCCTAGCCGAAAGACGATACCAAGAAGGGATACTTGCCAAATGGGATTTCAGACGGTCCAGCACGCCCCGTTCGACACAAGCTCAGGGGGCACATGTCGGACCGATCGACGCCTGAGGCGGCCAAGGGGGAATAGGCCGCGGGCGGGGCCATGCGCCACGGAGGGGGAAATTAGGTATGTGTGCATCCAAAGTTTGTAGGGCGTGGTGGCTGGTGGCCATGCTGGCCTTCATGCCCTCGCTTGCTTTCGGTCAGGGGGCCGAGGGATACGCGCCGCCCCCGTTCCCGTCGCCTTTCCCGCTGGGCAGCACCCGTCCTGAGGAAGGCGGCTTGTATGCCTTTACCTCGTTTGATCTCTACCACGTCAACAACCCGCTCAAACGCCAAACCGTGGCGGTGAGCGGTTTTCGCATTCTGGACAACTCGCTAGCGTCGCAGGGGTTCTTGGCCGGCGCTTTCGTCGGTCCCGGCGATGAGCGGCTCAACACGCAGTCGTTGCGCAACGATTTGGCCATGCAGCCGGGTTTTACCGTTGGCTTGGGCTGGAAGTTCCGCGATGGCTCGAGCGTGGAATTAAGCTGGATGTATCTTCGCGATGCCAAGTATAAGGACGGCGCTACCCTCTTGCCGCAGTATGGGCTGGTCGGCACCGATCTGGCCCGCACCTTCTTGTATGCCGACTTCTTCAATCTCCCGCTGGAATACTCCGGTCCGCCCAACAAAGTGGAAGGAGCTAGCGAATTCGGGGTGTTCGGTCTGTGGAACGGTGCCAGCGTGATGACGCAGGAGTTTCTCACCCGCTTTCAACGCTACGAACTGAGCTACAAGTGGGACGTGCTCGATGAGGAATACTTCCGCATGAAGGGGATCATCGGGCCGCGCTTTAGCTGGTTCTGGGATGTCTACCGTCTACGAAGTATCAACTACTCGTTGGACGGCAGCGGCGGCGGGGGCATCGACCAAGGTTTGTACTCCAACGTCACCAGCAACCGCATGTACGGTATCCATGCCGGTGTGCAGTGCGATCAGTATCTGGGGCACGGCTTTTCGTGTATCACCGAGGGCCAAGCAGCGGCATATATGAACCTTGTTAAAGAGCGTGTGAAGTTCAAGACAGGCGAGCGATTCGGCGGCCTGCCCGAGAGCAAGTATTCCCGTACCGAGTTTACCTTTGTGCCCGAATTGCAAGGCAGCATTGGTCTGATGTGGTACCCCACCGAAAATATGCAGATCTTTGCCAAAGCTCAGGGCATGATCTTCTTCAACACGCTCACGGCACCCCGGCCGATCAGTTTCGACTATCTCCGGCCGCGTCCCACCTATGAGAGTACCATCCGCACGTTGTTGGGGATGGAGTTTGGGGCGAGCATTCACTTCTGAGGCTCGCCCGGCTGCTCCAGATTCCGCACAAGACTGGGTTGCCTGACCCCGCCAACTCGGAAGTTGCTTCCGGGCAGGCGGGGCGATCACCTTTACCTTTCCATCTGCCGCTTTCGCTCTATAATGGCCTTTCAATCAGCCTGACAGAATTTGTCGGAGAAGGTGCCCATTCAAGGAGCGATTATGGCCGAGGACCGAAGTGACTCGCGAGAAGTCTCGTGGCGAACTCTAGCGCCTTTTACGGAGTTGTTCCGCGCGTTTCAGATCGCACTGGATCTCAACAAGATGTTACTGGCAGCAGCGGGGATTCTGGTGATGACGCTGGGCTGGTCGTTGCTGTCCTTGGCTTTTTCCTACGGGTATGAGACCACTGCCCCCGAATGGAGCAAAAAAGAAGGCGAAAAGACCCCCGAAGCGTATGCCGCCCATCATCAGGAACGCCTGCAATGGAATCTGATGCACGAAGCGGCCGGCCTGGGCAGCCCCGACAGTCGTTACGAAGTCGAGGACTTCGCCCAAACGCTCTTGGAATACACCTTGGTCACCGAGGCCCTGAAAAATTTTGACCCTGCCAAGACGGAAAAGTCGGTTGTCGCGGTCATCCGCGAAGCCCTGGATGAAAAAATCAAAACTGCCGACAAAAAAGAAAAGCCCGAACTGGAATCACTCCGCGCTCGGGCCAGCCGCTATGCTGATCTGGGCAAGATCAAACCGTATGCTCGGCTGTCGGTTTGGCCTTGGTACGAGGATCGAGGACCGAACCCCTACCTACTGGTGACCGGTCAGGCAGGCATCCCCTGGGAGGCGGGTTACTTCTGGGACTGGTTCACCCGCAGCCAAGTGCCCGTCATGATCGAGCCGCTCATCAAATTTGTCCGCCCGATCGTCTACTTTCTCTCTCCCAACAATACCTTCGGCAGTAAGATTTACTTCTTGCTGGCGACTGCGGTGATGCTTGTGACGTGGTCCATTTTTGGTGGGGCCATCACGCGCATTGCTGCCGTCCAGTACGCCACCCGTGGCGAGCGGATTGGTGCCCTGGAGGCGCTACGCTTCACCACCCGACGACTAGTCGATTACATCCTCGCTCCGCTCTTTCCGCTGGGGTTTGTCTTCATCCTGGTCGTCTTCTCGGTTCTTCCCTACTTCTTTGTCATGATTCCCGTTCTGGGCGACTTCCTCGCTGGTATCCTTTGGCCTTTGTGGTTGCTCTTCGGGGTGATCATGGCGGTCGCCCTGGTTGGGCTGGTCGGTTGGCCCCTCATGGCCGCTTGCATCAGCACCGAAGGGACCGACAGCTGGGAAGCGGTCAGTCGCACCTACAGTTACATCTACCAGCGTCCTTGGCACTTTATTTGGTACGCCCTTGTCTCGGTGGCCTATGGCGGTGCTGTTGTCTTCTTCGTCGGCTTCATGGCCAGCTTTGCCGTCTATCTGGCCAAGTGGGCGACCACCAACACGCCGGGATCGGCCTACTTCAATCGTGAGCCGCTGCCGTTGTTCATCTATGCCCCCACCTCCTTCGGCTGGCGCGAGCTGCTTCTGGAAGGGGCCATGGCCGAGGGACGCGACGCTCGGGACCGCGTGATTCGGCCGATGCGTCCGGTAGTGGAGCCACGAAGCAGTGGGCGCAGCGACCGCATCGACCCGTTGGCGTTCAAGGACTTCAAAGACAGCCTGCGGTGGTGGAACCTGATGGGGGCGGCCATGGTCGGCTTTTGGCTCTCGTTGGCCTTTCTGCTGATGCTGGGCTTTGGCTACAGCTTTTTCTGGACGGCCAGCACCATCATCTACTTTTTGCTACGCAAGAGTGTGGATAGCAATGAGTTAGATGACGTGTATCAAGAAGAGGAGGACACGCAACCGCGTTACGGCAGCCCGCCGCCTGCCCCGGCCGCCCCCACCGCTCCCGTCCCTGCCACGGGACCGGCGACGTTACCGTTGGTGCAGCCCTCGGGCAATAGCGTGCCCACGCCGGCCGCGACACCCCCTGCCCCGGCACCCGCAGCGGCACCGACAGTGACCCCAACCCCAACAGCGGCTTCGACGACTCCGGCGCCGGCTCCGGTTGCTTCTGTGGCCCCAACTACCTCTTTGTCGCCTGCCGGGAAACAGAACTCCGCAGAGCCGAACGAGGAAACGACCGACCCACCCAATTAACAGAGCCATCCAGCAGTCTTTCGCGACTGCTTGAGACGTTCTGCATTCAGGCGTTCCGAGAGAGCCACTGACCCGTGGTGGTGACCTGGCTCGGAACGCCTTGTTGTTTTTGCCCACAAGCTCGCCTGAGCTTGTGCCGCACCACAGGACCACTTCGCTGCTACAATGTTCGCATGGACTTACCCTGTTCGCATCCACTAGCCTCACCACCCGTTTGAGAACCTCTGCCATGTTTGAGCAATACATCGGCCAAAAGGTTGTGATCGATTTGAGAAGTCCATATGTGTGCCTGGGGACATTAGTGGCCTTTAATGAAGATGTCTTTGAATTGAAGGGGGCTGACCTGCACGATCTACGCGACACCGAAACCACCCGCGAAATCTACATCGTGCAATCGCGCGACACCGGCATCAAACGCAACCGTCGCCGCCTACTCGTCTTTCGCCGTGATGTTGTCGCCATCTCACGTCTCGACGATGTCGTCGATGAATAACCTGTAACATGTCGCAAGATCGACCGTAGTATGGGAAACAACCTCTTCTCTTTCCCCTAAACGGCGGAGGTACTCGGCCATGACGAGTCCATTTCCCATCAGGCGTGTCGTTCTGTACAAACATGGAGTCGGGCATTTCGAGCGCGAGGGCACGGTCGAAGGATCGACCTCTGTAGCGTTGACCTTTCGTCACGCCGAGGTCAGCGACGTACTCAAGTCGCTCACAGTTCTTGATCTGGACGGTGGACATGTCGCCAGTGTCAGCTACGATTCCACCAAGCCGCTGGACCAACTCTTGGCCGACGTGGCCCTGTCCATTCCCGATAAGGATAGCCTGGTCGGCCTATTGCCGCAGCTCAAAGGGGCACACCTCGCCGTCACCGATGGGGGCGAGCGAATCGAGGGAGTGCTGCTAGGCTTGGATCACCGCAAACGCCGCAGCGCCGACGGCCTGACCACGAGCGTGCTGCTGTCGCTGCTCGACGAAGCCGGCGCGGTAAGGCAATTTGACCTGCAGGGGTTGAACCAGTTGCAGATTCTCGACGCCACGCTCCGCCGCGATCTGGACTATTACCTGCGCACGCAACTCTCGGCCAAGAAGAAAGACGCGCGGACGTTTACGTTTTTTGCTCAGGGTCAGGGCATGCGTCGGGTGCGGCTGAGCTACACCCTCGAAGCCCCGGTGTGGAAGGCGACCTATCGCGTGCTGTTGCCCCCAGCCGGCGTAGTCGATCGGCCGCCCTACATCCAGGGCTGGGCCGTCGTCGACAACACCCAAGATGAGGACTGGACCGGCGTGAGGCTGTCGCTGGTGGCTGGGTTGCCGGTGTCGTTTACCCACGATCTGTACACGCCCCGCTACATCCGCCGACCGGCCGTCGCGGTCAAGGAGACGACCGGCGTCCTGCCCCCCGTTGTCGAGGAGGGGGTCGAGAGGATGCGCGCCGAAGCCGCTCCAGACGAAATGCTCCCAGCCGCGCCGCTGGCCCGCTCACGCAGCGTCCGGGCTGCCATGCCTGCTTCTTCACCCGGCGCAACTGCACCTAAACGGGCGATGCTGCCGGAGCAACTCAGCCAAGCCCAAGTACGCGAACGCAAGCTCGGCGACCTCTTCGAGTATGAGATCGAACACCCCGTCACCATTCGCCGCAATCAATCCGCTCTGGTACCCATCGTGCTGCGGCCGTTCGAGGGCCGCATGGTGTTGCTGCACAACCGCACGACTCGGCCGGAAAATCCGATGCGAGCCGTGGAGTTGAAGAACACCACGGGGCTAACGCTCGAGGGTGGGCCGCTGACCGTGCTGGAGGGCGACCGCTACGTCGGCGAGGCGATGCTCGACACGCTCAAGCCCGATGAGCAGCGTCTGGTGCCCTATGCCGTCGAACTGAGCGTCCGCGTGCTGGACAACCTCGAAAGCAGCACCCAGGACGCCCACCGCGTCCGCATCCACGACGGCCAACTGATTGCCGAAAGTCGCCGCTTTCACACGATGACCTATCACCTAGCCAACAAGAGCAAGCAGGAGTATGTTTGTTATCTCGATCATCCCCGCGAGGGCTCGGCTTGGGAACTCATTGACACCTCCAAGCCGGTCGAGACGACCGAGAATTTCTGGCGTTTCCAGTTCAAACTGCCGGCCGGCCAAACCACTGCCTTTGCCGTGCGGCAACAGCAAACGCTGCGACAGATGACGCAGTTGGGCGGCCTCAATCTGCAAGAGATGCTGGCCATCATCGAGCAAAAATATCTCGATGAGCCAACCCGGCAAGAATTACGCTTAGCCGCTGACAGCTTGGAGCGATTGGCGACGATCGAACGGCAGCTGGAGCAACTCCAGCGCGAACGGGAGCAGATTCACCGCGAGCAGGGCCGCATCCGGGAGAACCTACAAGCGTTGGGCGACAAGAGCGTCGAGAAAACGTTGCGGGAACGGCTGGTGCGTACGCTGAGCGAACAGGAAGACCGCCTGGAGAGCATCGCCGCCCGCCAGTCCGAGTTCAGCCAGCTACGCGAGGCCGCCCATGCCGAGTTTGGCCAACGCCTCGCCCGGTTGAGCTTTCCGTCCCAGGGCTAAGCCGAGCTGCTGCTTAGATGCTGCCGTGCGACTGCGCGCCCGCTTCGCGGAGGCGGGCGCGTAGGTAGTTGGCCCGAGCCGTGTTGCGGGCCTCGCCGTCTAGCGATTCGCCGACCAGCTTCTGCAAATGGGCCGGCTGCGTGTGAATAAACAGTTCGTTGATCGTCGGAATGGACAGATCCTCGATCAAGCCCAGATTCACCCCCAAGCGGACATAGGAGAGCAGTTCCATTGTCTCTTCGCTCGTCATCATGGTGGCGTTGCACAAGGTGCCATAGGCCCGGCTGATTTTGTCTTGCAACCCCTGGCGGTTGTCATTCAACCACGACCGCCGCGCCGTCCGCTCAAACTCGATGATCTGGGGCACGGCGGCATGAATCTCACGCAGGATCTGTTGCTCGCTCTTGCCCAGCGTCACTTGGTTGCTGATCTGATAAAAATGGCCCGAGGCCCGGCTGCCTTCGCCGTACAACCCACGCACGGCCAAGTTAATCTTCTGCAGCGAGCGGAAAACTTTGTCGATATGTTTGCTCGTCTCCAGGGCGGGCAGGTGCAACATGACGCTGGCTCGCATCCCCGTGCCGACATTCGTCGGGCAGGCGGTCAGATAGCCAAACTCCTCGCTGAAGGCATAAGTGACCTGTTGCTCCAGTAGGTCATCGACATGGTCGATCTCGGCATAGGCGGACTCCAACGTGAACCCCGATCGCATCACCTGTAGCCGTAGATGGTCCTCCTCGTTGACCATGAGGCTGAGCGTCTCTTGGGGGCCCAGCGCCACCCCGCGCGGTCCCTCGACGTTGGCCAGCTCGCGGCTGATGAGTTGCCGCTCGACCAAAAATTGCCGATCTAGGGCGGGCAAGGAGGCGACGGACAGATAATCCAGCCGCGGCGAAAGGTTCAACTGCGCGACCTTCTCCCGTAACAGATGTTCGATTTCACTTTTTTGCAGGGCCGATACCCTGCTCGTGAAAGGGAAAGCGGCTAAGTTGCGGGCCAAGCGGATGCGGCTGGAAATAACAATGTCCGACTCCGGACCGGTGGCCCGTAGCCACTCCCCGCTGGTAAAGGTCAGATCATCCAGATTCATGCCCGGCTTCCCTCTGGCGCAACAAATCTCGCAACACTGCTGCTTCGTGGAATTGTTCGGCTTCCACTGCCGCCCGAAGCCGCTGCCGTAATGATAACAACTCCAAGGTGTTTTGCGGAACACCAGCCTGTGGCACTTTCCCGCGGTGCCGGGTGGAACGGTGCAGGCGATGCAGAATCGGCTCTAAGCCGACCCGGAAAAATTCGTAGTCGTGCGGACAGCCGAGCCGTCCCTGAGCGCGGAACTCCATAAAGCGAATGCCACACACGGGGCAAATCAGCCGGGCCAACTCGTCCATTTCCGGAGTCAAGTGTTGCCCGATGACCTGCTGTAAAATGTTGGGCAGATTCAACTCGTTATTTTGTATCCAGTTGCGCTCTTCGGCACAGCGCCGGCATAGATGCCACTGCTGCTGTTGGCCGGCTACCAGCATGGTTTGATGGACGGTAGCAGGGGCTCCACACGATTCGCATTTCACGCCAGCAACCTCCCGACAGGTAGGTGGGTCAGGATTGTTCCAAACGCCGGATGCGATCGCGCAGCCGAGCCGCCTCCTCGTAATGTTCCTGGCTGACGGCTGCATCGAGTTGTTTGCGCAGACGAATAATTTCGTTTTGATTGCGTCCCCCACTGCGCGAGCGTCGCGGCACTTTGCCGCAATGCCGGGTCTCGCCGTGGATATTTTCCAACAACTGTACCAGTTCCTCGCGAAACACCTCGTAGTCGTGCGGGCAACCCAGACGCCCCGTGTTGCGAAAATCCAAAAATTTCAACCCGCACAACTCGCAGGTCGTCTGCCCCAACTCACTCTCTTCAAGTTCCTCATGAGGCACGGAGGATTTGGCGACCGGCGGTTTGTCCTCGCTGAGATATTTCCCCGCGCATACCTCACATAAGTGGACTTCCTCGATGTGGTTCTCGCCTAGTATCTCGGTTATATGTAGTGTGGCGGCATTGGGACACTTTTCGCATTTCATGAAGCCGCCTCCTTTGATTTTGCAAGAGGTTACCATCAGATTATCCTAGCATGGGCTCCTTGGCTGTCAAGCACCGGCGTAGCCGACTGGGAATCAGCAAAAGGTGCGGCAGTCGGCAAAGGTTGCTTGCAGGGCGAAAGATCAAAGCCGGTTCCGCAACGATGCCACGGGCCACCAGCCCGAAGCAAGCAAGAAATGATTTTTTGTTCTGCCTAGCCTCGGACGTGTCGCTTGGCTCTGTCCATCCCGAGCTGGTAACAATAACCTGACAAAAGATTCCGGGCGTCACACCCCTGGCGCTCCTCTTTTCGCCAGGAGTTCTTTGAACATGGCTGAGCCTAGCTTACGCCCCGAGACGCCGGAGTTGCTTCAAAACATCTATCGGCTCTTTCGGGACTATTTTGATCAGGCGGAGAAAAAACGTCGTTGGTCGCTCCGGGAAGACATTCCCTGGCAACAATGCAACCCCACCATCAGCGAGGCGGTGGCCGATCTCGTCGAGACCTTCTGTGCCGTGGAGATGTTTTTGCCGGACTACCTGGCCAAAACCATCCCCGGGGTACGTCAGATGCGCGGGCGAGCCTGGTTTTTTGCCAACTGGGGCTACGAGGAATCCAAGCATTCCATGGCCCTAGAGGAATGGCTAGCTCGCAGTGGCAAACGCAGCGACGAACAGTTGGCCGACCTCCATGCCGATGTCGTAGCACAAGAATGGCAGCTGCCGTATGATCATGCGCGGTATATGGTATGTTATACGCTAATTCAGGAGTTGGCGACGTGGCTGCATTACGTGCGGCTGCGGAAGATCGTGCAAGATCAGGGCGGTTGTCCCGCGTTGCAACGGGTGCTGACCCTGGTGAGTGTGGATGAGCGGGCCCATTTCGAGTTTTTCCGCAAGATGGCTCTGCTGTATCTCGAACACGACCGCGAGGGCACCCTGTTCACTCTGCGTGAGGTGGTCAACCAGTTTCAGATGCCCGCCGTACATATGCTCACCGATTCCCGACGACGCATCCAAGCCGTTCGTGATCTCAAAATCTTTGATGAGGAAGTTTACCTCCAGCATGTCGTGCAGCCGATGCTGGATCGGCTGGGTCTCACGCGGGCCGACCTACGTCGCAAGGCCAGGCGGTCTTTCACCCCAAATGGCTTAAGCAACTAATCACCGCTCATGTCGCCGCGTCGTGTGGTCGTCACCGGTCTGGGTCCGGTCAGTCCCATCGGGATCGGGTTCATGGCTTTTCGCTCGGCGCTGTTGAGCGAACGCAGCGGGGTACATGAGTTACGGTTGTTTGATGCCTCGGCCTTGCCGGTACGTTTCGGGGGCGAGATTGAAGAGTTCGAGATTCTCGACTTCCTGGACAAAAAAGATCGCAAATTACTCAAACGCACGGCCCGCACCATTCAGTTAGCCGTCGCCGCTGCTCGCTTGGCGCGCGAGGATGCGGGGCTAGGCCGCGAGGCGGTCGATCCTGAGCGACTGGGGGTGGTTCTGGGCACCGGCATCATTCCCGGGGATCTGAACGAACTCGGCCCAGCGGCTCATGCGAGTCGGTCGCCGCCTGGTGCGGGGCCAGCAGGGATCGACCTGGGCCTGTGGGGAAGCGTGGGGCTGGACCTCATCCCGCCGATGTGGATGCTGAATCATGTGCCCAATATGCCCGCCTGTCATGTCGCCATCCTCCATGAGGCCCGTGGTCCCAATAACACCCTCGTGCAACATGATGCCGCCTCACTGCTGGCCCTGATCGAAGCCACCCGACACATCCAACGCGACCTAGCCGATGTCATGTTGGCCGGTGGCACCGACACCCGAACCAATCAGACCTCCATTGTGCGTGCCCTGCTTTTCAGTCGGCTCTCACGGCGCAACGACGAGCCGGAAACCGCCTGCCGACCGTTTGGTAAAGATCGCGACGGGCAAGTGTTGGGGGAAGGGGCCGGGGTGGTGGTGCTGGAAGAACGCGAGCATGCCCGCCGCCGCGGGGCCCGGATTTATGCCGAGATCATGGGAGCCGGCCTGGGCTTTGATCGCGCCCTCAACGATGGGCTGCGCCGAGCCATCACCCGAGCGTTGGCCGAGGCCGGTATCACCCCCGACCAGTTGGATCACGTCAATGCTTGTGCCAACGGAAGTCCAGAAGATGCCCACGAGGCGATCTTGCTCCAGGAGTTGCGTCGAGACGGAGCCGTTCTGGCCCCCAAGGCGGCGATGGGCAACCTGGGCAACGCCGGCAGCGTGGTGGAATGGCTGGCTAGCCTGAGTCAACCGGGCGATCGACGCGTGCCTGCTTCGCTGCAGGCGGCGTGGACCGATCCGGCTTTGCAAATAAACGTGCTGCGAGAGATGCGGCTGCGCACGCAAAGCTACGGTCTGAAAATCGCGCGAACCGATCGCGGCCAGGCTGCCGCTCTCGTGTTTCGCTGGGAGGACTGAACGGTGCGTCGAGTGGTCATCACGGGTATGGCAGTGATTACGCCGTTGGGCGATCGCCCGGAGCAGCTGTTTCGCGCCGTGTTGCAAGGCGAAAGTGGGGTGGGGCCGATCACGCGTTTCGATGCTCGCACCTTTCCCACCCGATTTGCTGCCGAGGTTCGCGACTTTTGCCTAAGCCGCTACGTCCCCGATGCCTCGCCGTGGCGCGACGCGGGCGAGACGTCGCAATTTGCGGCGGCGGCAGGCTTGCTTGCTTTACAGGATGCCGGCCTGTCCGGTTCGGCGACCTCACGCGAACAGATCGGCCTCTATCTGGGCACCGGCGAAACCAAGCAAGACTTTCAGGCTCTGTTGAGCATTTGTGCCCACAGCTTTGATCGAGCCACCGGCCGACTCGACGATCGGCTCTTGTCGCGTGAAGCGTTGGCCCGCTATCACCCCGGCCGCGAATACGAACAAGAGCTGCACACGCCCTCGGCTCGGCTGGCGCAGCTGCTGCATCTGGGGGGGCCGAATCTGGCCTGTCTGACGGCCTGTGCCGCGGGCACTCAGGCGATAGGCGAGGCCTACGAGATGATCCGTCGCGGCGAAGTCGATTGCATGCTCACGGGAGGAGCGCACAGCATGATTTATCCCCTGGGCGTGACCGGCTTCAACAGGCTTGGGGCCCTCTCGACTCGCAACGACGAGCCTCAGCGTGCCAGCCGTCCCTTCGATCTGACCCGCGATGGTTTTGTTCTGGGCGAGGGGGCAGGCTTGCTCGTCCTGGAGGAACTGCAACACGCGCGACAACGCCAGGCGCGCCTCTACGCCGAAATCTGCGGTTTCGGCCTGAGTTGCGATGCCTACCGCGTCACCGACTGCCACCCCGACGGCCGGGGTGCCGCCGCCTGCATGCGAGCGGCCCTGCGGCAAGCACGCCTGAATCCCGAGCAGATCGACTACATCAATGCCCATGGCACCGGCACTCGCAATAACGATGCCGCCGAAACCGCTGCCATCAAAACGGCATTCGGCGAACAAGCACGCCGGGTAGCCATCTCTTCGACCAAAGGAGTCTTGGGCCATCTCATCGCCGCCGCTGGGGCTGTCGAACTGATCCTCTGCGTGCTAGCGATTCGCCAGGGCGTCGCCCCACCGACAGCCAACTATCACTATCCCGACCCGGTGTGCGACCTGGACTATATTCCGAATGTGCCCCGCGAAATGCCGATCCGCTACGCCCTGAGCAATAGTTTCGGCTTCGGCGGGCAAAATGCGTCGCTGATCGTGGGACGGATCTGATTCGCCCCGTAGGCGGTAGAGGATCGCCCCGTAGGCGGTAGAGGATCGCCCCGTAGGTGGTGATTCTTGTAAACTATCTGAGATGCCTTAATCGTTGCTCGTGTTCTTATCCTGTTCGAGTCTCAAGGAAACTAGCTCATGCTGCATCGACGTGAGTTTCTTCTTCTGACCCCCACGGTTTTGGCCTCTCTCGGGGCGGCACCGCCACCGCGACGCGACCCGTTCTTGAGCGGCAACTATGCTCCTGTGCGCGAAGAGATCACCGCTGACAATCTCAAAGTAATCGGCAAACTGCCCGCCGAACTGGAAGGGATGGTGGTACGCAACGGCCCCAATCCGCAATTTGACCCGCCCGGGCCGTATCATTGGTTTGATGGCGATGGCATGCTACACGGCGTGCGGTTCGAGGGGGGCAAGGCCAGCTACCGCAACCGCTATGTCCGCACCGAAGGCTTCCTGGAGGAAAAAAAGGCCGGCAAAGCCTTGTACAATGGTTTGCTAGGCCTGCCCGATCTGACCAAAATCGCCGCCGGCAAGGAGGGGTTCAAGAACACCGCCAATACCGCCGTCGTGTGGTACAACGGCAAGCTCTTGGCCCTGTGGGAAGGTGGTGCTCCGCATGAAGTCAAGGTTCCCTCGCTGGAAACCGTCGGCCGCTTCACCTTCGGTGACAAGCTCAAGCACGCCTGCACGGCCCATCCCAAGCTCGATCCCCAGACGGGCGAACTGTTTTTCTTCGGCTATCAACCGGTCAAGCCCTATGTCCAATATTCCGTGGCCGATGCCAAAGGAATCATCACCCATACTACGCCGATCGACATCCCCCGGCCGGTGATGATGCACGATTTCGCCATCACAGCCAAGCATGCGGTGTTCATGGATTTGCCGATGCCTTTTACGTTCGGTGCCGTGCTGCAAGGAGGGAATCCTTTCCGGTACGAGCCGAAATTCGGAGCCCGCTTTGGCATTCTGCCGCGTAAAGCCAAAGGAACCGAAATCCGCTGGTTCCAAGCCGAGCCGTGCTATGTCTTCCACACCTTCACCGCCTACGACCAGGGCGACGAAGTGGTGTTGCTGGGCTGTCGAGCTAGCGACTTCCCGGCCCAAATCACTCCGCCCGACCGCATGAGCGACGCCGAACTTGCCAAGTCGTCCCGCCCGTACCGTTGGCGCTTCAACCTCAAGACCGGCCAAGTCAACGAAGGTGCCATCGACGACCTGGCGGCTGATTTTCCGCGCATCAACGAGACACTGCTGGGCCGGCCAGTCCGCTACGGCTACAGCCTGAAACTCAAGATGGATGCCGTCTGTAAATACGACTTTCGCACGGACAAACGCAGCGAGCATTGCCTGGGCGCGGGACGCCTGGGCGGCGAACCGATCTTTATTCCTCGCCCAGGGAGCAAGGCCGAGGACGACGGCTGGGTGGTCTGCTTTGTCTATGATCGTTGCGAAGACCGTAGCGAGTTGCTCGTCCTGGACGCCGCTGATCTGCTTGCCAAGCCGTTGGCCCGAGTGCTGTTGCCCGGTCGCGTCCCGTTCGGGTTTCATGGCACATGGATCGACGGCTCGCAGCTGAGGTCGGCATGAGTTTTGAGGTACGGGCACCGCTGCTGCTGTCGATCGCGGCAGCGGTTGTGACCTGTGGGCTGAAGACCACGGCCTGGTTGTTGACCGGCTCGGTCGGCTTGCTTTCCGATGCTCTGGAATCGTTGATCAACCTCAGTGCCGCCCTGCTGGCGTATCTGGCCTTGTGGTATGCGGCCCGGCCCGTGGATACCACTCACACCTACGGTCATGAGAAGGTCGAGTTTTTCTCCAGCGGACTGGAGGGTGGGCTGATCTTGATGGCGGCCCTGGCCATCGCCTGGCAAGCGGTCGAGCGGTTGCTCTTTCCGCAGCCTCTGACCACGCTGGGGCTGGGGCTAACGCTTTCGGTCCTGGCGGCGCTCCTCAACGGCATCGTGGCGGTCATCTTGCTCCGCGCCGCCCGCAAGCACCGCTCGATCGTCTTGGAGGCCGACGGCAAGCATCTCTTGACCGATGTTTGGACCTCGCTGGCGGTGCTGCTGGGCCTGGGGCTAGTGTGGGCCACGGGGGCGTTGTGGCTTGATCCGGTGGTGGCGTTGGTGGTGGCGGCCAACATCCTGTGGACGGGGGGCGAGCTGATGTGGCGGTCGTTTGAAGGGCTAATGGACCGTGCCTTACCGCCCGAGGAGCTAGAACAGTTGCGGCAGACCATTCGCAGTTGCTTGGACCCCAGCATGGAATACCACGCCCTGCGGACGCGTCGCGCCGGCAGCCGGCGTTTTGTCGATTTTCATTTGCTCGTACCAGGTCGTATGACCGTGCTGGAATCCCACGCCATCGCCGATCGCATCGAGGATGCTATTTGCGAACGTTTAGAAAACATCGAAGTTACCATACACGTTGAACCCATCGAAAGCGTTCGGGCCTGGACCGATAGCGCCTTGGTGCCACTGGAACAGGCCGAACGCTTGCAACGCGGCGAGGAACCGATGCTCGGCCGTCCCGATCCTTCGCCCCCTGAGACTCTCCCATGATCGAGTTACTTTGGAACCTTTTTGATACCACCGGCTATGTGCCTCGTCGTCTGTGTGGCCGCTTAAGTGAAGAGCCGACCTTGGTCGAGATCCATCGCTACGGCGATCTTGCCATCTGGCTGGCCTACACGACGATTCCTTTGGTGATTTTGCTTTTCCTGTTCCGCAAACGCACGGTACCATTTCCGGCCATTTTCTTATTGTTTGGTGCGTTCATTCTCAGTTGCGGCACTACGCATTTGGTCGATGCGCTGCTGATCGAAACTCCGATGTATCGCCTCTCGGCGGCGATGAAGTTGCTCACCGCGGCGGTGTCGTGGTTAACGGTAGTGGCCTTGATCCCCACCATCCCCAAGGCGTTGGCCTTGCGGACGCCTGAAGAATTACAACACGAAATTGCCCGGCGTATCGAGGCGCAACGCCAACTCGAACAAGCCCGCGACGAACTGGAGTTGCGCGTCCGCCAACGCACCGAAGAACTCGAACGCGAGGTGGCCGAACGCCGACGCATTCAGGAAGAACGCGAACGTCTCTTGCAGCGAGAAATGGCCGTGCGTGCCGAGGCTGTGCAAGCCAATCGGATCAAAGATGAGTTTTTGGCCACGCTGTCGCACGAGTTGCGGACGCCGCTGAATGCGATGCTCGGTTGGGTGCAGTTGTTGCGAAGCGGCAAACTAGATGCTAGCATGGTCCAGCGCGGCTTGGAGGTGCTGGAACGCAACACCCGCGCTCAATCGCAACTGATCGACGATCTGCTGGATGTTTCTCGTATCATCTCAGGCAAAATGATCATCGAGCGTCGGCCCATGCTCCTCCGAGAGGCTCTGCAAGCTGCCCTGGACAGTATCCGACCAGCGGCCGAGGCCAAGGGAATCCAACTTCTTCAAGAAGGGGAGTCCCATTTTGCCATCGAGGGCGATACGATGCGCATTCAGCAGATTTTGTGGAATCTGCTGTCCAACGCCGTGAAATTCACACCCCGCGGCGGCATGGTCACTCTCCGCTGCCAGGTCGAGGGCAGCTTTGTCGTGGTGCAGGTGCAGGACACCGGCGAGGGCATTCCGCGTGATGTTTTACCCTACATCTTCGAACGCTTCCGTCAAGCCGACAGTAGCACCACACGCAAGCATGGAGGATTGGGCCTAGGCTTAGCCATCGTGCAACATCTGGTCGAAATGCACGGCGGCCAAATCGAAGCCGACAGCCCGGGCTTGGGCCAAGGAGCGGTGTTCACCTTACGCTTACCGCTTTATCAAGCCGAGGCAATCATGCTGGATACTGAGCATCTCGTGCGTGAAGATATAAAGGGTTTGCGCATTCTGGTCGTCGAGGATGCTCCCGACACCTTGGAACTCCTGGAGTTGATCCTGAACAGTCATGGCGCACAAGTTCTCACCTGTAGTATGGCACAAGAAGCCTTGCGCCTTCTGCCTGGCTTTTCTCCCGACCTGATCATCAGTGATATTGGCATGCCCGGCATGGATGGCTATTCCTTCATCCGTGCGGTACGTCAACTTCCCGCGGAACAGGGCGGAGCCGTCCCCGCTATTGCCCTGACGGCCTTGGCCCGACCCGAAGATCGGCAAGCGGTGTTGGCGGCCGGCTATCAGTTGCACCTGTCCAAGCCGATCCTGCCGACGGAACTGGTCGAAAACATCCGCAAAGTGGTAGGCTGGACTACGCCAACGTCCCAATAATCTCTTGCACTCGCTGGGCACTGAGTATGGCCAACGCTTCGGGCAACGCCTCGAGGATCCGTTGTGACGCCATCGGATCATAAAAATTCACCGTGCCCAGTTGGACAGCACTGGCCCCGGTGACCAGAAATTCCATCACATCGTCCAGCGTAGCAATCCCGCCCACGCCGATGATCGCAATCTGCACACGCTGTGCCACTTGCCACACCAGCCGCAACGCCAACGGCTTGATGGCTGGGCCACTCAGGCCACCCGTGCGATTGCCCAGCATGGGCCGGCGACGACGCCAATCAACCGCCAGACCGACATAGGTATTGATGAGGGTGACGGCGTCGGCTCCGCCATCGGCGGCAGCCTGGGCGATGGGCACAATGTCGGTCACGTTGGGTGTCAATTTCGCCAAGATCGGCTGCGGACAAGCGTCGCGCACCCGTTGTACCACCCGCCGTGTGCTTTCCGGTTGTGTGGCAAAATCCACACCTCCCGATACGTTGGGACACGAAAGATTCAATTCCACCGCCGCTATCCCTGGCTCGTTGGCGAGCATCGCGGCCATCTCGGAAAATTCGTGTTCCGTCTTGCCGGCGATGTTGGCGATGATGCTGGTGCCCAGCGTCCGCAGGTAAGGCAGATGGTGCGAGAGAAAATGCTCAATTCCATCGTTGTCCAGGCCGATGGCGTTGAGCATTCCCGAGGCCGTCTCGATGGTACGAGGAGGCGGATTGCCGATGCGCGGTTGCCGTGTGACCGTCTTGGGAATAATGCCTCCCAATCGGCTTAGATCGACTAGCCCAGCCATCTCCCGTGCGTAGCCAAACGTCCCCGAGGCCACCAGGATCGGATTGGCCAAGGAGAGTCGGCCGAGACGCACGCGTAAATCAACAGGGTCCATGGCGTGCATTTTAGAGCTTAGCCTGCGGCTTGTCTGCGCACAAAGCTAAGAGTCGATGAGACAGCGTGCCAAAACGCCTCAGGGCGGTGGACTACTTGCAGATGGAGAGGGTTCTTCCACTCCCAAGACGGAAATATCTTTAACAATCGGCTTGCTCAGGTCCACTTTGACGGGCTCAGGCCAGATCGCTTCTCCTCGGTTGCCTGCTTCGTCGATTGCTTCCACTTTGAGGAAAAATTGAAATCCTCGATCCTTCGTGGAGAGTCGCACCGAACCATTATTGCGCAGATTCGTTTCCATCACTTCCCAGGGTCCGTCTTTCGTTGGACCATGGAAGATC
>Ga0272446_1001197_pt1 | contig 38524 bp, 23 predicted proteins | sample YNPCB0061_FD_194587 | JGI IMG/M metagenome (GOLD analysis project Ga0272446, IMG submission 194587) | Hot spring microbial mat communities from Yellowstone National Park, WY, United States - YNP-CB-006-1 | ecosystem: Environmental > Aquatic > Thermal springs > Hot (42-90C) > Sediment | place...
GCTATTGATCAAGATGCGATCACCTGGACCGAAGTTCCGTGCAATGTTCTGAGCTTGGGGGGAGTGAATTGCCGGAACATTTCCGTGTGGCGGCGGGATTCGCGGTCCGGGAGGCTGACCACCGCGTGAACGAGGAGAGGGCGGCGCGTGCCCGGCTGCACCCGCCCCTCTACCCAGTTTCCCCCGCGCCCAGCCAGCCAGTTTGCCAAGCCCCTTGAAGAGCTGCTTAAATGCCGCCCCTATTGCCAAACTGGTCAATGAGGGCAACGGTGCTCCGCCAATCATGACGTTCGGACTACAGTTGATCGTGCTCCCGAACATCGGCCCCATTGGGGGATCGCTGGGCTTCGGAGCCGAGAAGATGCAATGCTTGGTAATGTCCACCCCGACCCGCCCGGCCCGACTTCCCTCGATCCAGACGTTGGCCGATCCCAGGAACACCTCATACAGGGGGAAGTAGCCGCCGCACCAGATGCCCAAGCCCATATCGCCGCAGCGGGCGGCGGGCATCCCATTGATCAGCACCCTCGCCGCACCGGACACGAACGGAATTGGGATAATCGGCCCCGTGCTCGGCAGTGGGACCGGTGGGGCGGGTGGGACCAGGTTGGGTGGGTGATTGTGGGCATGTGGCAGACCGATATCTGTATCCAGCACGCGGAGGGCCGGAAATGCCGGGAACGGGATCATTCCCAGCGGCATGGTGATGAGTTGTTCGAGGCTGGTTAGCAGACCGAACGCTGCCCCAATGTGGGCCAAAACTCCCCTTGGAAAAGCGGCAGGATTATCACCAGTATGAAACAGGTTCTGCACTTGATTCGCAATCGAGTCGGCCTGCTGGTTCATGCCGTTTTTCAGGTCATCCCAACTGGTGCTATTCCAGTCGCGGCCCATGGCCTGTGCCATTTGCAGTCGGCTATCAACAATGCCAGCCAGAGGCACTGCATGGGTGGCATCGTACTGGGGGTCGGGAACGTTGGACATCAACCCCGAGCCGGTTCGAGTCCACACGTCGTACCAGTGACTTTGGGGATTGGCTTGAGCCCCGGCGACATTATTGGCAGCCGTGGCCGCAGTGGAAGCAGCCTTACCGACAACATCAGGTGGTATTGCCACGGGCCACCTCCGCGCGGATTGCTGCTAACTTGTCGTACTGACGCGTCGTCTCGTACAGGTACTCCAACTGCGCCAGGACTTGCCTGCGCCCCCCCTCTCGGGCAAAACGCAGTGGTTCTGCCGTGATTCCCTCGTAGGCGACCAACGCTTCCTTCCAGCAGCGCTCCGCCTGATCCGGGCGACCGGCGGCGAGATGGCACCGTGCCCGGCAATCGAGGACGTGTGCCTCGGTCGGGGGCTGATTCAACCTAATGGCATAAATGCGGGCCGTGTCGAAGCAGTGTTCCGCCTCGTCTCGGGCTTCGCCGTGAAAAAGGGCAACCCCCAGGTTGGTAAGGATCACCGGTGTTAATGCGGACAGACCGGCCGCCATCGCCTGGTTCAGAGCCGTGGTGTACGACTGCACTGCGGCTGTGTAATCCTTCTTCGCCAGGTGAATATTCCCCGTGTTGTAATGCACGGCCGCCAGGTCACTGGATGTTGCCTCCTGCTGTTGTGTCAAGTCGAGTTGCTGCTGTTGCAGGTGGAGCGCGCGATCGAATTCCTTTCGAGCTGCAGCAAAGCTAGCCAGCAGCCCGGTATAAATGCGGCGTTCTTTGAGGCTAATACCCAGACCGTTAGCCAGCGACCTGTCGATGCGCGTCTCCATTTCCTCCGGCGACAGGTCCATCGACTGGGCGTGGATGTCGAGTCGCTCCTTGAGCAACTCGGCAGTATATCCCGTGCGACGATCATCGAGAACGACGTACTTGACCCATTCGGACGTGCTGCCCGCATCCGCCAAGAAACCCAACGCCTGACGGTACCCGGCCGGATGAGTCACCTCCGCGGGATCCAGTAAAAAAGTCACCGTGCCGACTTCTTCGGGAAGCGCGTTGGCAAACTGACTGACACCACGGACAAACCGCTCCGCCGGGCTGGAGAATTTCAGCGATTGCCAATCCGGTGGCGGCAAAATGTACTCGGCGATCAAGACGTCGGCAAAGAGGCGATAGGCTTGCACGAGATCAGCGTAAAGTCCAGCGAAAAACGAAGCGAGATCGTGGAACGGGGTATCGCTGGGCACAAATACCGCCGTCACTTTCTCGTCGCTCTCAACACCGGCAAGCAACCGGTGTGTAACGGGTTTGGTATCAGCATTAACCAGCACTACACGCATCCGAGGCGGGCCTGGCGTATTGACGAAGATCCGCAGCGAGCGAATCTGCTCCTCGAAGAAATGCTGCAGCGGCATAGGAAGCTCCCTAGTTGATCTTCACGAGCGCACCGGTGATCTCGTGGATGCCACTCGCACTGGATTTCACCAGAGTGCCGGAGACCACTACCCCACTGGGATCGCAAACCACCGTCGAACTACCGCAGCCGAGTGTGGACTTGGACGCGGAGGCCACATCCACCTTGCCAGCCGATGACTGAAAGATGGCATCGGACTTGCCATCGACGGCCACGTGAGGGGCATTGAGTTTGATATCCGTGGTGCCTTCAAAGCTCACCAGTGGGGCCTTCCCGGTGATCTTGGTATCGGCCTCAAAGATCACATTGGGGGACTTCAACAAAATGCTATCGGGCTTGATGGTGATTGAACTATTTCCAACGGTCAGGGTAATGTCCTTTGGGGCGGTAATGCGGACATGATCCGACTTGGAGACAATGTCAATTCCATTGGTCACGGTAGTCGATTGAGCGTTTTCAAAAACCTCTGTGACGGGCCCTTTAATGTGAAAGTCCGCTTTTCCCGTTTGAATGTCGAAGGCGTAGTCTCCCTTGGTCACCGTGAATTTGGTGTCGCCAAAGGTCGTCGTGGTATTGGTACCGTTTTTCTTTGGGTCACCCTTCGGGTTGGTTCCCACCGTAACGGTGTGATTATTCCCCACCGAGAGAGAATTGTTGTTCTCCACCGAGGTGGACATGTCCTTCTCGGCGTGAATCGTGATGAGTTCCTCGCCTTTTTTGTCCTCAAAGCGGATTTCGTTGTAGTTTTCGGTTGTGCCCTTTTGCGTACTGCGGCTTCGGACCCCGCTTTGGGTCATATTCTCCGGTAAGGGATAGACCGGCATCTGGTCAGCGTTGTACACGCTACCAATGACGATCGGCTGATCGGGATCTCCTTCCAGAAAGTCCACGACGACTTCTTGGCCAATTCGCGGGATGTGGACGACTCCCCATCCCTGGCCGGCCCAGAGGGTCGCAACACGAATCCAGCACGAACTGTCGGCGTCGAACTTCCCTTCGCGATCCCAATGAAATTGCACTTTGATCCGACCATACTTGTCGGTGAAGATTTCCTCGTCCGCAGGACCTACCACTACAGCGGTTTGCGTCCCCTTCATCGTCGGCCGCGGGGTGACCCGCTCGGGCCGAAAGGGCAAGGCCAGCGGCAGGCACTCGAAGCGATTTTGGTAATCCAGCCCCAATTCGGTGTCGCCGGTGCGATAGCCACCACCGGTCAAACCAACCTCGTGGAATACTCGGGTGAGGACGTATTCGCCATCGGCGTCGAAATGGCGCTCCAGCGTGAACTTGTGGCCCGCCACGAATTGCCGACAGGTACTTGTTCCCACAATTATGAGCGCTCGGGCCGCTTCTTCTTGCATCCGCAAACGAGCCGTACGAAGATTGTCTTCAAAGATCTTGTTCAATTCAGATGGTTGTGGGCTGCCACTTGGATCGATTCCATCGAACCGACCCGCATAGCCACCCGGGAATTCATAAACTTCCAGCCCGGCGGAAACGGGCAAATTCAGGGTGTGATTGACCCGGCCGACTGCAACACGGTCCTGGATTTTCTGTTCGGCTTCAAGATGGTTAGCCGGCAGTTCGAAGTGATGATCCCACAGCGCGACCTGACTTGAGCGCACCTGTTGGATTTTCTGCCAGCCCGTCACTCGACCTTCATTGCGCGTGCCGCCCGCCACCTCGTCGAAGATAACACGATGCGGCTCCAGCACTAGATCGTGCCCTTGGGGGGTGTTAGCCAATACCATCACGCAGCCGTCGGGTGTATGGCGAAAGTAATAGTAGATGCCCTCCTCTTGCATTAGGCGGCTGGCAAAATCGAAATCGCTCTCCTGATACTGCACACAGTAATCCCTTGGGTGGAAGGTTCCAAGGATCTGGGGGGCTAGGACGAAATCCCCGAGCACAGAGTTAAGAATTTGTGGTACCGACATCTGCTGGAAAATGCGACTGCGGATGCGTTTGGTCAACAACCAAACTGGTGGTACCAACGTAGCCCGATAGCTCAGAAACTGTTCATCGCGCGGGCCTTGTGCAAAGCGGTTGATGATCCCCTGAATTAGCCGGGTGTTACCTTCGGGTGTATCCAGTGCTACCGCTGCCCCCTTGCCGAGCACCTTGTCAAAAGCGACGGGAGAATCAGCTGGTGCGAGCAATTCTAGCTCAAACTCGAATAATTCGGACAAAGCCTCACAACCGGACAACCGAGTCAACAACAGGTCGTCGGTCCCCAGTCCGTCCACCTTGAGCCGTAACGGGGAATTTGCCTGGGTATACGTTTCTGCCATCGAACCATCTCCCGCCAAACGGGTAACCGATGCAGGACAAGTGCTTTGCACACCACCGCTACGGAAGCCCCTGACAGCATATACAAGAAACTCAGCTCCGGCGGACAGCAATGTCCGGTTTTGATCCGCCAGTTGTATAAGGTAATGTCATCGGGGTGGTCGATGTGCCACTCCGGAGAAGCTATGATACAGTGCTGCTCAATCATCCATTTGGATCGGAGATCGTCATGGCTAGCGATCACCCCACGGGAGACTGGCGGCATCAACGTGGCAGCAAGCAACCCATTCCGAGCGGCAAAACCTCCCATCGCGCTTGGCATCCGAGTGGCCAGTTGTCACCTCCTCACACCAACCAGAAACGTTACCGTTGGCGCAATCCTCTGATTGCAGGCGGGGTTACGGTTGCACTTTTGGTACTGGTTGGGGTGCTAATCTGGTGGTTTTGGCCGCCCCGCTATCCCGTGCTAGCCATCGCCGGAGGTAACACCGGTGGGTCGCTAGCCATCCCCGAGAACGCCGCGGGCGTTCACCTGGCAAACGAGCTAGCAGAATGGGCTGCGTCCGGCGGTCAACGCCCCAAATGGATTAGCACACCGACGCTAACAAGTGACGAATCCGGCGCTACGATTCACCTCGAGACGGAACCCAAAAATCTCGTGGTTTACCTGACGGCACCGGGGGGAGCGGATGGGCAAGGTGCCTATCTTTTGGTGGCCGATCCGAAAGCAGCAAGTACCGCACAGGTCCATAAGCTACGCCTAAGTCACATTTTGAGCCGGATCAAGGAGCGTCGCTCCGGTAAACGCACCTTGTTAGTACTCGACCCAACCACGCTGACCACGAGCTGGGCTCATGGGTTGCTGTTCAATGACTTCGCTCGGGCACTCAAGGAACTCGACGATGAAATTCGGTCGATTCCGGGTCTAGCGGTCATTTGTTCTTCAGATGTCGATCAACGATCCTGGCTATTCGAGGAGAAGCAAACCACGGTTTTCGGATACTATTTTCTCGAAATACTCCGGGGTGAGGGGCACTCACCTGGCAGCCGTATTACGGCCGCCAGTGCCTTTGAGCGGCTTAAACCACTGGTCGAAAACTGGGCGATTGCCCATCGGTGGGAGAAGCAAACCCCGATTCTACTGCCGCTCGAGGCTGGCTTGGAACGTGCGCAGATGATCGATCTGGCAGCTGCACCAACGGCGGGTTACAAGACGCCAGCCACTACCGATGGACGAAGGACTGATCTGGATAGCCTTCGGCAGGCCTGGATCGAGGCGGATCGGCTTCGGGCGATCAACCCTCCCCCTGAGGCAACCAACCCCGTACTCTGGCGGGAATATCTTGAACGTCTGTTGCAATGGGAGCGGCTCGCTCGGCTCGGTGCCGATACGGAAGCGATTCGAACCCAGGTGAGTCATCTCGTTGAGCAATTGCAGCAGCCCACCCGTCGGGTGAGTTTGACATGCTTGAGCGTGGCAACACCCGCGGCGACGGCTCTTGGCCAAGCCCCACCGCCAGCAATTGTCAAGACCCGCCAGATCATCGAACAGCTTCTCACCGATTCCGAGGGCGTGACACTCAAGCAGCTCGAAACAGCGGACCAGGAACTCAAGCTCCTTTACGAGCAAAGTGGGCCGCCGCCAGTAGAAGCTCACTTCGTCCGCATGCTCCATCGGTTTTTGGGTACGGATGGTCGGCCCGTGCCCAGCCCGCGGTTACTTCGCAAGGCCATTGAGGTGCGGTTACTGGCGGAGAATGCGGCCTGGCGGTTCGGAGCCAAGGATCAGTACCCGTATGCAGAATTTGTTTTCTCGTGGGTTGGCCATCACGTTGAAGCTGGCGATCAGGCTCGTCAGCTGGGTCAGGATCTTCTGTTTTCCCACAGTCCCGACGACTGGTCAGCCGCGGACAAGTTCTTCGATACCGCCAGCACCCACTATCGACTGGCCCTGAGCGATGGTCAACGGGTAGCAAAAGCTCTGGCAATCCGTGACCAAGTTCTTGTTCAGCTTCCCTACTACGCTCGGTGGCTGGCCAATCACCGTGGCGACGGCTCCGACTCGAACACGACGGCCATCGCCCAAGCGATCACTCACGCTGAGAAAGCAGCACGGGGAGTCCGAGAACTCGGACAACTGCTACTCAGACCGGGAGCTCGTTTCGAGACGGTTCAAGCAGCTCAAACTGCCGTAGCTGCCGACTTTCAAGCAGTCACGGCCACCACGGCTAGCGAGCTGAGCCGGTTGCTGTCGAGTAATTCGGTCAACCCCTCAGATTGGCATGCCCTCGATAATGCTCTGACCATTCCGTTCATTCCCGCCACCGAACGTATGCAACTGCTGAGCCGACTTCAGCACATTTCGCAACAACTCGAGGCGAACCGGCAACAGCTGAGTGTGGGTGAAGCGCGGGTTCTTCCTCCGGCGATCCGACAGCAGTCAAGCCATCATCGGCGATTGGCCTGTGCGATCCTGGGCTTGCCCCAGCCGGTTGAGGTGACGGGAAACGACTGGCCCCGTGTCTACCGTGAAGCCGGCGACCAGATTGCCGAGGCGATTCGCAAACTGAGCAGCACCACGCTCAATGATTTGATCAATCAGGCTCGTTCGATCCCCTCGTTGAGCGTGGCCGGCGAACATCTGGCTCAAGGTGCCTGGATGACACGCTTCATCGATCCGGCCTCGCCACAAATTCGGGGGGTCGATTTCATCGCCACTGATCAAGCCTATCGTCGGCATGAATTGCTGCTCTGGCAGGCACGGCGGGTCACCACCGAAGGCTGGGCGGATCTCACGAGCACGGCGTTGCGGCCCGATTGGTACTGTCAAAAGATTTCCGGCAGCCTGATCCAGTCAGCAGGTATGTTAATTCAGCATGTTGCCGAGAACGTGAACCAGTCCAGCACGCTGAGACCCGAAGAACTCAAGCCTTGGTTGGCTGCCCAGATGCAAGAGCTGGAACGGCAACCGGTCGAGCTTGTGATTACGGCTGAGCAGCAAAAAGTCGTTGTTGATGAGAAAACCATTGATTTCCCATTCAGCATCTCAGTCCCAAATCGTCCGGGTGAGATTGGCTTCCCGCTTTCATGGGTCGAGCCGCCGGCCGAGGTCGTTGCCCAACCCAAGCCCGAGCTGATCCAGCCACGGATTGAACGGAGCTTGCAGACGGGCCAAGCGGTTGTAACCCGTCACGTGCGTTTCGATTTGCCTGGGAAACCAACTGCCAAACAACTAGCGGGTCGGTTGGTGAGCCGAGTGTTGTATCGGGGGCAGGTCTACGAGAAGCCAACCCAGTTCACCCGCGTCGAACTACCAAGCCGGGAATGGGTATACCACCCACCACCCCAGGGCAAGGATGATAAAGCCGCCTTCGCCATCCAGGCCGATGAGTCCGACGTGGCTGGGACCGTCACCATCCTCATCGATTTGACTAACAGCATGAATGAACCAGTGCGATCCGGTTCCGATCAAAGCCGGCTTGCAGCTGCTAAGCTTGCATTGATCAGGTTGCTCATTGGCGATGAAACGAGCAACAATACCTCCAATCGCCTACCCAACGGTACGTGGGTCACACTAGCGTACTTCTATGGTGATGAGCAACGAAAGGTCGTGACAACTGAGAGACTTGGCCGACCCGGGCAATTTCCTGTCCAGCTCAACTCAGGTAACCGAAAAGAACTGGCTTTTCTTGTGGAGAAGATGATCGCATCAGGAGAAAGCACACCACTAGCTGGAGCCATTCAACAGGTCTTGCTCGCGAGCAATCGAGACAAATTCTGGCCCAGCCGGATGCAAACGACTGGCACACGAACGCTGATTGTGGTCACCGACGGTATCGACAATTGGGGCGAGTTCACCAACCGCAAGACCCTGAAAACTTACCCCAGCGTATACCGGGACGCAGAAGGGAAAACCATACAGCCAGGTTCCCTGGCTCTCGAAGCACTATTAGGTACTGGAAAAGAGGATGTGAAACTGCACATCGTCTTTTTTGGAATGGATGACCAGGAAGTCACCGAAGCCAAAGGCCAGTTCAAGGATTTGACGGTGGAATCAAAATTCAATGTTTTCATGCCACCGCGTACGCCAGCACGTCTTCTTTCGGAACGGGATGCCGAGGGGTTGAAACGCTACTGTTACGAAGCGCTCTTGCCACGTTTCCCTTATCGCTTGGAAGGAAGTACGGGTAACCGTGACCGATTAGGCCCGACCTTGCCCGTTGATGACAACCTCCTGCCTAGCCCAGCCCTGCCGGCGGGTAACTACCGGCTCTGGGACCCAAACGATCTGGAAGCGCCTCAAAAGCTCGAACTCAGACCGGGAACCCGGGTGATGGTTCAGGCCAAGCGAGCCAGGGATGGTCGATTTGAATTTCACCTACCACCTTACGCCGAGAAACTGTCCGAGAAATACCAACTTCCTGCAGCAAAAATCCCCAAAGGACTGTCAGTCGTGGTCCCAGACATCAAGCTGGGTCATCCCCTTGAAGGAACCTGGATGAAACTGGTTGCTTGCCTGGAGCGGGATGGTGAACAGAAAGCTACTGATCTACTGGATGTCACCCGACCGTTGAACGACTTTGTCTGGTTCGAATTCACCGATCCGGATGGCCAGCCCGCCCCCCACTTGCGAATCGAGAATCGCTGGCACATGTGGTCGCCGACCTGGGAACTGACGGCTGACCGTTGGGATCTTGCTCAGCGGGATCGGAGCAGCGTGCGTCGGCCGACCCTGACCGCTTACTGGTTGGGCAAGCAGGCCCCGACGCCGGCTGGGGATTTCAGAGTTGAACTCCCTCGAGTGGATACAGCTTTGCCTCAGTTGAATCAACTCTACCGCGTGGGTCAGTCCGAGGTTAAACTGCTCAGTGTGGATGTGGAAGAATTCCATCCCGACGATTCCAAGCTCCGAGGGCTGCCGAAGGGACGCTTCCTAACCATCCGTGTGCAGTCCACCAAACCCGGTGCCCCGACTACTCCCGGCGAGCGAGTCTTTCTCATGGCCTCGGGCTGGAATGGTATCGACCAGCCATGGGTGCTCCATCAGCACCATGCCTACTACGATGCTTACGGTCGCTACACAGCCCGCTTAGGTCCGGTCCTGGAGAGCATGCGTCCCGAAACAGTCAAGTTCACGTTCTACGCACTCGACAGCTTGAAGCAGGCCTCCCATGAAGTGAGTCTGCGTTTGCGGCCAAACGAACCGTTACCCGACGGCAAGGCCATGCCCAAGTTGACACAAGAACCGAACCAGCCCTGAGGCGAGGCACGACAGATGGGTCGAACCGAGCGAGCCCGGGACATCTGGAAATCAGCGGGAACGGCGAATCGCCCACCCCGCGGAACTCTAGGGAACGCAACATTTGGATCGTACCGCTGGTTTCTGGCCGCCTTTTTGGCCGTGGGCCTCATTGGGGCCATTCTTGGTTTGCTGATTTATTTGTGGCCGGTGGAAGACCCGATCGTTCTCGCCATTCCGGTCACCACCTACGATCAGATCGAATGGCCACCCAACCCCTGGGCCGAAAACGATGCCCGAGGATTCCTTGCCATGCCGGTTGGCGACGCGGCATTAGCCTTCCAGGCACAAGAGAAACAGGCCATCCTCGGGGAGTTGAATCGAGTGGCAACGGCCGCCGGTAACCGACCAATTGTGATTTATCTATCCACACTGGGTTTAACAGCAAATGGCCAACCCTACTTGCTTCCCAGTAAAGCCAAGCTCACAGACCCTACGACGTGGCTCAGCCTGGAGGAGATCTTCACCCCCTTGCGATCTACTCAGGCTCCAAAACTCCTAATCCTCGATGTGCGCCCGGTCCGCGATCTTCGTGGTCTCCAATCGGCGGAGGATGTGAACGCGGTGCTAGATCAGTTCTTGGCAAAAAGCGAATTACCTTGCCAAGTTCTGACGGCAAACACTCCGGCAGCCGGTGCGAACGTGCTGCGACCCATCGGCCGCACGGCCTTCGGACTGGCACTGGCTCAGGGCGCGGGGGGTGCAGCCGATGGGTGGAACCCCAAGCGAAAACGAAATGGCCGCGTCTCGGTTCGGGAATTGGCCCATTACACTCGGACTCTGACCCATTTTGCGGCAACAGCAGCCGGATTGCCCCCCCAATTCCCCCGTTTGCATGGAACTGGTACGGACTTTGATATCGTGCGAGTTGCAAGCACCGGCCCCTCACCCATGCCGGACCTACTCGAACCGCGACCAATTCCCGAGTGGTTATCCCGCGCCTGGAGCGAACGGGATCAGTGGTTCCAAGACCAGCTGCACCGTCGTGCCCCTCGAATGGTCCGGCAACTCACCGTTTTGGCGACCCGAGCAGAACAGCAGTGGCTGGCCGGTGTTGCCCCATCGACAATCGAAAAACCGTTCGTTGCGGCCTTCCACACTCGCACCCAAGCACTCGCTAGCCTTAGCGCGATTGTCCCACCGGTGCGGTCCGTTGCTCGGGCGCGAACCTTCGTCAATACCGCTGAAGTCGAGAAACACTTCGACGAATTATTTCGACTGATCAGCAATCCACCAGCAAAGGATCCTGACAAGGTGATTGAAGCCGCCATCATCAAGCTCGCTCCCAAAACTATTGACCCCGATCCCTCAGATCGGGCAGCCGTCGTCCTCTTTGACTTTGCCCGAAATTTGGAGAATCCAACCCATCAACAGATGCGTTACCTGGCCTCGATAGTCGAGCACTTCTGGCCTGGGAACACTCATGTGCGAACGCCCCTGCCGCACCATGCGGAACTAATCACCCTTCAGCTGATTGGCAAATTTCCAGCCAACTTGGTCGAACGCTGGGAACCCCGAGTAGGATTCACGATCAAGACCTTGCTGAAGGCAGCTCAAGCCGCTGAGGAGATTACCGCTTACGATGCCCGTTGCCAGCCGTGGGTTACCTCCCGACTCGAAAAAGCCGACTCCGTGCACCGGCAAGCTATTGCAACTTTGTTCGACCCGAATTCGTTGCGCGCCGCACGCGAGGAAGCACTTGCCCAACTAGTACAGATCATCCCAGAGTACAACTCGCTAGCTGGGCTTGCTCGAGAGTTCGAACGGGCGGTCAACGAGTATGAGGAAACCCGTGCGGTTCTTGTCGATCTGGCGACGGCTTTCCCCTACGAGGAGCCGCTGAACCCCAAAGTGGTCGCAGATGGTTGGACCAATTTGGTCGAAAACGTTCATAGGTTGCAGAAATTGTTGCACGATCCCGCTCGCACCCCGCCGGTGACGACACTGCGAGCCGCGACTGAAAGCTTAGCTGCAAGTCGGGGACAGTTGCTGAATCTGCTGAGAATTTCGGATTTTCGGGGAATTCGACAGCTTGAAGTAGCCTTGCGTTGGCCGCACTGGAGTCTTCAACAGCGACAAGAACTGCACCAAAAACTTCAGGACACCGAGCGCAAAGTCACAGCACAGCTCCTACAGGAATGGCTACGGGAGCCGTCCGAGCGTGAATTCGCGGAGCCAACTACTTCCGATACGCTCATGGAAGCCAAGATGATGCATCAAATCCGACGATGGATCGATCTTCTCAGACTCGCCGGTTGCCCCGGGATGGAAAATCTCATCTCGCAAGCCGACCGGCTTCAGATAGCACCTTCGGGTGACGCCGTCGCCCAACTTGCCGCCCAAATTCGCAGAGTATCCAGAACCGGTTTCAAACAAGCTTACGACACAATGACCGGTGCCGAGCGAGCTGCATGTGGCTGGATGGTCGATGTTGATGAATTGTCTGCTTTCGGCGACTTCGAGCGGAGAGTTGCGGAAAATCCCGAGCAAGCGGAACGCCGCCGACTCGAACGCGAATTCCACCTTTGGCTAGCAAGAACTCGCTACCAAGCCGCTGCTGATCGCTGGCAAGCAGTCTCCCATCCTGCGATTCAAACTGCTGCTGCCGCAACTGCTGCCATTGGTAAAGCCTATTCCGTGGCTTTCCCTGAACTGCCCTGATTACATAACTACGCACTTGCCTTAGGTCAGGAGAATGCTGTCATGAAACAACTGTTCCGACCATTAATCCTCGTTCCCCTGTTTCTGTACGCGGCGAAGGGTGCAGGTGCACAACCCGAACTGCCCGTCTTTGGCTTCGCCCGTACGCCGTTAACCGATAAGCAGCAAAATCTCATTACAACAGTGAAGGAAACCGATCGCGCTAACTTGTTGCCACTCACGGCTGGTAAGGAGCTTAGGATTCGTGCCAATACCACAAGTGAGCTGTTCTTGTGGGTGCGAAATCCCTCTGAAAACAAAAAGACCTACGTTGTCGAACTCACTGCTGCTAAAGGCACGATCAACATCCGATCGAAGGCAATTACTATTCCCGGAGAAACCTGGTCATTGGTGACATTACCAAAAGCCGCTCAGCCCGCTCCACCTGCCGGAACTGTTGCCATTACCCCATCCGCTGCAGCTCCCGCAACACCGCAGCCACCCGGCTTGCAATTGCTGCCGGGGGACGAAATTCGATTGAACTTGCTCGATGAGCAGGGTGAAAAGGTACTTGATGAGCGTGGCAATCCCTACGCTGGTACCTTCAAGGTCTTCATTCCCGCTCCAGGGGATTACGTCGAGCCAACCGGTTCCGCTATTGGATTCCCCGGAACGCAAATTACCGCGGTCTCTATCACCGTAAAGCAGCGAGCGACCGATCCAGAACGACGTACACCAAGCGATGCCTATCCTGGCTCTGGGCCGATCCAACTTCAATTCCCACCTCAGGAAGCGCGTAAAGGAGCCGTCATTCGTGAGGGGTTTTATCGCCGAAACCTTAACTTCGAGGCCTTTCCTCAAAAGGGCACTGAGCCGTCTGTAGATCTCGCGGGCAAAATCGATGGCGCGCTCCCAGGTCTCATTGTACATGTTGGGGTCGATGGCATTGATCGAGCGTTCAAATACGTTCTGGGCACGCCCAGTTCCAAGGACAGCATCAAACTGATCCCTGATACAGCCCCGGCAATACGTGTTACACTGGCTAACCCCAACCAACCAGCTATCACCAAGCCAGCGGGGACATTCCCCATACACATTCAAGTGGATAACCCACTTGCTGGCGATAAGCTGGAGGTTCGGTTGCGTCCGGCTGGTAGTAGCGAACAATTGACCGAACGGCTTGTGCTCGATCAGTCCCGCGATGAACGGGCTTGGCTCGAAACTGTTGGTCCACAGGGCGGACTACTGTTTACCACCCAATCCAAGGATTGGGTCAAAGCACTGGACTTGGCTAATCTGCAGGGTCGTATCGAGGTTGCCGTAACCTTGATTGGTATTGATGGAAAGCCACGTGCCACCTCCAACAGCTTATCGCTGATGGTGGACGGGACTCCCCCGGAACTCGTTGAGTTCGTGCCCATGGCCAATCCCCTCCAAGTCGAGAAGGGGAAAACCCTTCGCATTGCCGCGCGAGGTGTGGATCGGGAATCGGGCCTGAGCAAGGCCGTATTCTTCCTTGCACGGGATCTGGATGAAGGTCAAATGCCCGCTGATGCGATCAAGGCATCGGGGCATCGAATCGCTATGATTCCCCGCGCCGATTACATCGAAGAGTGGTGGGCAGCCGACATCAAGATCCCGGACGATTTCCGAGGCAACGGAGTGATGGGGGTCACATTCACCAACCAAGCTGGTATATCCAGTCCCTTGCCCGAAGTTCAACGCATCGAAATTACGGATGCGGTGCCCAAGATTCCGCTTGGGACTATCGAAGGTCGAGTGGTTTACGCCGATCGGCCCCAGCCCAATGTGTCAGTGAAATTGTGGGATTCCGAAGGAAAGGAAAAGGGATCGGCTACTACAAACGACAAAGGCCTCTTTAACATCAAGAATGTGCCGCCTGGGAACTACACTCTGTCCGCTCAACGTCCCGATTCCAGCACCGGTGTTTCTGGAGCAACTTCGGTGCAGGTCGAAGCTGAAAAAACGGTGAAGGCCACAGTGACACTTAACAAAAATCGGAAATAAGCCGCCCGATCCATTCGCTTGCTGATAGTCCGACCGTTCTGGATTCCCCGAATTCCCCATCTTGCTTGGGAAATCGGATGGAACAAAACGGTCGTGCTATTTTCGTCGGATTTCTCCCCCAACCCGATCCGATAGCAGTTTCACAGGGTATTTCGACCAATTGAGAAGCTGGCAATGTTGAGAAGTGTCAAGTGCTGTCGGTGGTTGTTATGTGGTGCCACTTTGCTGGCTGCCGGATGCAAACATTCGCGTACTGCTTCTAAGAGCGAATTCAGTCTGCTACCACCGCCACACCAACTCGCTTCGCCAATAATTATGGAGAGTAATCCAAGCGCAATCAATCTGGCATCTGCGGTGGAACCAGTTGAAGCAGCCCCCACCAATGTGGATAACTTGGTTCAAATTGCCATCGCACGGAATCCTCGACTGGCCAAAGCTACTTTCGCCATCGATGCTGCCCAGGGTAAGTACATTCAGGCGGGCCTCTATCCCAATCCAGAGCTGGCCATCGAATGGGATGAAATTGGCGACCGCACCGGACCTGGTGGGATTTTAATCGCGCCCCGTCTGTCCCAAACGATTGTCACGGGCCGCAAGCTGAGCTTATCGCAAGCCGTGGCCGCGACCGAGGTGAATCAAGCGAATCTTGCATTGCTAAACGAACGCTATGCCGTAATCAGCTCAGTCCGCAGCTCGTTTTATGAGCTCCGGATGTTGCAAGAACGTGTCAAGGTGTTAACCGAACTCGTTCAACTGGCCAACGAGGCCGTGCAAAACGGAAAAAAACTGCTGGAAAACAAACAGATCGCCCGTTTGGATTTAGTGCAACTGGAGTTTGAGTTAGAGCGATTTCGAGCAAATGCGGAGGCGGCTGAGCAAGAAGTACCTGCCAGTCGCGTGAAGTTGGCTGCCACAATCGGTGATCCTCGTCTGGTCGTCAATCAGGTCGATGGCGATTTCGAAACCCCGCCGGTGTATGACCCCGATAAGGTGTTGGAAACCGTGTTGGCAACTCACCCCGAGGTCCGCACCGCACGAGTTGGCCTGGAGCAAGCTCAGGCTGCACTACGCCGCGCCCAAGCACAACCGATTCCCGACCTGAGTTTCTATGCTGGTTATGTTCGCCAGGGTCAGAACAAGTCGAATGACTTCTCGGTCGGTGTGAGTGCCGCGGTTCCGCTTTGGAATAGGAACCAAGGTAATATCCGCACCGCCATTGCCGAATTGAACATGGCCGTTCAAGAAGTCAACCGCGTTGAGAACGCATTGGCCGAACAAGTCGCTACCATCTTCCGAGTGTACTCCGGGGCTGTTCGCCGGGCGGAGCTTTTGCGAACAATGGTGTTGCCCAAGGCTCGCGAAGCCGCTGACTTATCAGCCAAAGCTTTTCAGGCGGGTCAGTTTACCTATTTGCAAGTGTTGGTGGCTAACCGAGCCGTTGCTGAAGCGAAACTGGAATACGTAACCGCCCTAACCGAAGCCTGGAAGGCCGCTGCGGAGCTCTCCGGGTTGCTACTGGAAGAGAACTGGCCTGCTCGACCGCCAAAACCCGAGCCGAAGTAGAGACTCAAGGCGATCCCTAAACCCGAGCCAGCAATCCTCCTCCCAATCCCGCCTTCGTTCAGATTGGGCTAATGCGACCTGCTTTCTCAACTGTGCTCAACTGACAAGTTCCTCTCCAAAAGGTCAAAAATCATGAGCTGAAAAAAAAGATGGAGACGATATTGAAGTAAATCACAATACCCAGGACATCGGATAGCGTGGCAATGAAGGGGCTGGACATAAGCGCCGGATCGCCGCCGAGTTTTTTGATAAGGAGCGGTAACATTGCTCCGATCAACGCCCCCGTTGTGCAAATGCCCATCACGGAAAATGTGACGGCCCAAAGCAACTGACTGAACTGATGATCCGGAATTCGGGCGAGCACATTTTCCGGAGTGAGAAACCAAGTACGCAAGATCGAGAGCACACCTAGCCCCGCTGCCAGCGCAAGTGCCATCAAGAGTTCCCGACGAAAAACCCGGAGCCAATCAGCGACGATTATTTGCTCAAGGGCCAGTGCGCGGGTAACTAATGTGGCAGCTTGGGATCCTGCATTACCCCCCACCGACAAGCACAAAGGCACAAAGACCATCAAGAAGGCAATCTTTTCCAACTCGTTCTCATAGCGCGCCATGGCGTTGATCGTTAGCATTTGGAGGAGAAACAAAATGGCCAGCCAGGTCGCCCGACTCTTCCAAACGGTCATGAATCCCGCTTCGAGGTAGTTTCCCTCGATGGGACCCACGGCCCCTTGCCGCTGCAAGGCCTCGGTAGCTTCACGGGTAACGACATCGAGCACGTCGTCGTGTGTTACAATGCCCAGCAGACCGAATTGATTATCGACAACTGGTACAGCGATGAGGTCGTATCGAGCAAACAGCTGAGCTACCGCTTCGATGTCTTGATCATAGCGCAGTGTGACTAGCTCGGTTTCCATTAATTCGCGCACCAATGCATGCCGGGGAGCCAGGATCAAATCGCGCAAGGAGAGGACACCTAACAATCGGCGGGGGGCAAGGCTGCCATCCGGACGGCGGACGGGGTCATCGAGTATGTAAATGTAGTAGATGGTTTCGCGATCCGGTGCCTGGGTTCGAAGTTGATCGATCGCTTCTGCAGCAGTGATTGTGGCGGGCAACCACGCATAATCGGTGGTCATTAACGACCCGACGGTGTTTTCGCCATAGCTGAATAGCGTCGCAATGTCCCTGCGATCGGCCTCATCCACCAGGCGCATGATGGCCTCAGTGACACGCGGCGGCAGTCGTCGGAGCAGATCGACTCGGTCGTCATGGGACATTTTGGATAGCAATTGCCCAATCTGCGGACGAGCCCGTTCGGCCATCTCAATTTGGAGAGGCAACGGCAAGTATTCAAAAATGGAAGCCTGTGTACGGATGTTCGCATGGCTAATAACCTCCCAGATTTGCTCTGGGGTAAACTCGCCCTCCAGTGCTTCGGCGACCGTCGCTGGGTGCAAACTTTCACAAAACTCGCGTAAAGCATCGGTGTGCTGCTCGGCGAGCATCTGCTTGACTTCGGGGCCAAACAACGGGTGCGACATAATACGAACTCGCCAGACAGCGCGGCTATTGCTCACAGGATCTCTGAATTCACGCGATCACGACATTATCAATGAGTCGAGTCTGACCCAGCACGACCGCCACAGCCGCCACCGCTGGGCGATCTAATCGTGATAGTGGTTGGAGTCGTTCGGCATCCACAATCCGGGCGTAATCCACACGAGCACCGGGTATGGCACTTAGTTCCCCTTGGAGAACCGATTCCAACCGTGCCACGTCAATCTCTCCACTGCGAGCACGTTGGAGCACCGACTGAAGAGCCTGATAGATCCGAGGGGCAACTGCCCGCTCCGCCGGGGTCAGATACTGGTTCCGAGAACTCATCGCGAGCCCATCGGGTTCCCGAACTGTAGGTTCGATCCGAATCTGGACCGGCACATTCAAATCACGAACCATTTGCTGGATGATGCGTGCCTGCTGAAAATCCTTGGCCCCAAAATGAGCCACATCTGGTTGGACTATGTTCAACAACTTGAGGACAACCGTACAGACCCCCCGAAAATGCCTGGGGCGACTGGCTCCACAGAGCAGTTGATCCAATTCCTTCACCTCAACGAAAGTTACGAAATTCTCTGGGTACATCTCATCGACTGTCGGGACGAATATCAAGCTGGCCCGAGCTTCTGTGCACAGCTGATGATCTTGTTCCAATGTACGAGGGTATCGGGCAAAGTCTTCGTGGGGACCAAATTGCGTGGGGTTAACAAAAATCGAAACCACCACGTAGGGGGCTGACCGTCGCGCTGCTTGGATCAGTGCAGCATGCCCGTTGTGCAAGGCCCCCATCGTGGGCACAAATGCGATAGTTTGGCCTGCCTGGCGTGCGGCAGCCACCGCTGTACGAACTTCGGAAATTGTCTTCGCGATTGGTGTCATGGTGGTTGTTGAGCCTGTGCTTCGAGAACCAGGCCTAAGTACGAACGAGTTTCTTTCTCGGTTAATCCCAAATCGGCTGCAGTTTGCAACACAACCAAACGGGCGGTGGCATACTGCTCTTCCTTAGCCAGGATCTCCAACTCGATGAAGGCTCCGACCCGCTCAACCTCATCGAAACAAACTTCCAGATTAAAACCGTCGCGATTCACTTGATAGACCTGTCGCTTTTTGCGAACAGTCACCACCGGTTGAAAACCCAAAGCCCGCAACAACTGTTCGGCATGATCAGCAACTTGGTCTCCGTAAGCCAACGGGACTTCGATCTCCAAACGTGACTTGGTCTCCGTATCCCGGCGTGGTCCCTTGTAAGTTAGATAATTTATCGTACCAATTCGACGCAAACGGAAGGATTCGTCACTGACACGAAAATCTCGACCCGGCGGGTTGAAATAGTGATCGATGTCGTGCCGATCCTGGGTCAAAATCGCACCCCAGTCCACGAGTTTTCGGATCACGCCGGCTCGATCGGTGGAGCGATAACGAATTTCGACTTCCAGCATCAGCTGTGTCTCCGTTGAGCACCTGTTGCTGGTACAATAGTCAGACTTGACGTGTTGTACATCGGTTGAAGGGAGGATTGAGTGTGGGTCAACGGGTTGTGGTTTGCAAGCGCACCGACATTCCCGTCGGAAGTAGCATTGTGGTAACAGTCAATCAGAAGGATGTGGCAATCTTCAACGTGAAGGGACAGCTTTACGCGATCGATGATCTGTGTATGCACATGGGAGCCTCCCTTTCCGGTGGAACCGTCGAGGACGGCTGGGTCATTTGCCCTTGGCATTACTGGCGATTTCGTCTCGCTGATGGGGGTTGTGCTCACGCCCCAAAGGTAAAAACCGGCTCGTACCCCGTTCACATCGTTGGTGACGAGGTGTTGCTTGAACTGCCCGATAAACCAGTCCCGTAACGTCTCGATAGGCCGTATTGAAATAATTCTCGAATTCGGGCATGTGAACAGTTAAAAGTGGTTTTCGGGCGACTCCAAGAGTCGCCTTTAGGCTGAAGACGCTTGACAGCGGGGAGTTGCACCTCTAGCCTTAGTCGCGCTTTGCCAAAAGATTGGCAAGTGGCGACCGAATAACCGGACGCTGGTCTTACCTCGCTCCTTTCAACCCCCTATCAACGCAATGTCTACTGCACCAACACCCGCATCTGCACCCTTAGGCAACACGGCAGCTCGACCGCGCGAGATTACCCTCATCAGCCACTCGATGCTGTTCTATTGGTGGCCGATCTGGGTGATTGGCTACATCATGGCATTAATCACGTATTTTGAAGATAACCGTCTGGCGATTGTTCCCCCTGGCTCCAAACTCACACTGATCGAAAAGGATGACAAAAACACGGTTTATCGCTTGGCGGTTTCGAACCCGACTCGATCACTGGAACAAGCCGAGCAAGCGACGGTCACGCCAGGCGATCAGCCGCCCTTTCGAACCCGTATCTCGCAGAAAGCCTGGATGGGTCCAGTATTTTGCGTGATCCTTTTGATAACAGTGATTATCACCAACGTGCCGCTACGTGGTCTTTGGTCGTTTCTGGTGTTGTTACTTTTTGTGGTCGTAGCTCTGATTATTACTGTGATACCGGGGGGGTGGGATTCCGTGCTGGGAGCAGTTTTCCACCTGCACATCTACATCAACATGGCCGGATACTTGTTTATTGCCACTGCCGTACTGGTGCTCTGGGCTGTCTCAGTATTTATTTTCGATCAACGGACTTATATGCGAGTAACTCCAGGCCAGATCCAGGTGTGCGAACATGTGGGGGCTTCGATTCGCAATTTCGACACAATGGGGCTGTCGTTTGAAAAGCAGCGAGACGACTTGTTCCGACACTGGTTACTCGGCTTCTTTTCCGGAGATTTGATTGTTCGTACTGCCGGAGCGGAACGAGAAACAATCCGGTTACCCAATGTGTTATGGATCAGCTGGAGGCTTGAAGAAGTGCAGCAATTGCTTCGCGAAAAGGCAACTGTACCACATACCTGATTCTGCCATCTCCACTGCTTCCCGCGACTGACCCATGTCAGTCGCAGAGAATTGTTGTTTACTCTTTCATTTCGACTTTCACCAGATTGAGGTAGTAGGTTGCTTTGCCTTCCTTCTCCTGTAGCTTACGGGCAAGCAGAGCCTCGGCGTCGGCTTTCTGATTATAAGGGAACTCCTCGACCGGCTTCTGGGTATTATCGTAAACCACCCAAACTGCTCGGCGACGCACTTCCTTGGTCGTTCGTCGCTTGCTGGTCGTTTTCGTGGTTTTGGTTATTCCAGCTTTCTTGGTGGCTTTTTTCCCGGACTTTTTTTTCTCAGACCCATCGTCCTCGTCCTCATCCCCTTCATCCGCTTCGGACTCGGCTTCCTCTTCCTCTTCTTCCAATTCATCTTCATCACGCTCTCGTGCCTCGAGCGCTTCCACCTCACGTCGTTTATCAAGCCGGCTGGGTGGCCGACTTCCACGCCCCTTGGCCATCGCGAGTTCCTCCTTCAATTCCAACACAGCGCTAAGCGTTAAACTAACGAGGTTAGACAGACCCGACAAGAGTCGCCACTATAGCCAACGCTTCCATCGGAAAAACAGCAGTGAGCCCAGGGCCAAGATTACCATCATGGCCAATGCCATCGGATAGCCAAAAGACCAATCCAATTCAGGCATGTATTTAAAGTTCATACCGTATATTCCGGCCACCAGAGTCATCGGAAGCACCGTGGTCGAGATCATCGCAAGGACTTTCATAACCTCATTCAAGCGATTCGACATGGCGGAAAGATGTGTTTCCATCAGGTCACTTACCATCTCTCGCGCCGATTCGACCAATTGGGTGTAGCGCACCAAATGATCATAGACGTTGCGGTAGTAGACGACCTCACGGTCATCCACGAGTTCAAACTCACCACGAATCAACCGAGCTAGTACCTCGCGTTCCAGAATAATCGTTTTCCGTAATTCGGTAACGAAGCGTTTCATCCGCAATAAACGAGCTAGCAACTGCGGAGTTGGCTCGGTGAAGAGACGGATTTCTAACTTGTCGAGTTGCGTTGCAATCCGATCTACGACCGGTGCGTATTCATCGACCATCGCATCGAGAATTTGGTGAAAAAGATAATCCGGCCCACGGCGTGCACTTTGGGCGTGCCGCTCTAAAAATTGCCGTGCGGCCGAAACGCAGGTCAAGGGCTCATAATGATGAGTAATCAGGACCTGATGATTTAGGACGCTACTCAATTGTGGGCGATGTTTTTGCTGAGCAGACCTTTGCGAAAATAAAAGAGGGCGACGGTTACCGTCATTCGCTTGGATTAACTGAATCAACTTCGGGGGCAAAGGATTCACTATCACGAAGAGGTAATCAGGAAATTCCTCTACCTTGGGCAAATGACTACCGTGATCGGCTTCACGACGTGGACGGGTGATGTCCTCAAATGTAAGGGTATGAACTCGTAAAAACTGCCCCAAAATGCGTTCCTCCTCCTCTTCAGTTGGATTACTGAGGTCAATCCACCAGATATCGTCCGGGTGAAGATCGCGGCAGGAGGGGGGAAGTTGCTCGACAGGATACGACACACAGTTTGATTTGGAACTATCCCATTGAAAAATAGTCAGCATAGAAGGACCAGTGGAAAACCAACCGCGTGAATTCACAAAAACCCGGTCGCATCCGACGCACGGAGTGGGTACACTGCTTGCGGGATGAACACCAATTCGGAGCTAGGAGTTTACTCGCCCCAAGAGCGATTGTCTCTACTCTGTACACAATTCAGAGTCTGCCGCTGATGGACACCTTATCGCCTCTGCTCAAATTGGTGTGGCAACCCATCAACCCGAACAAGTAAGCTCACCTAGGGCGCTGTTTTATGAACGTTCACTTGATTATTATACCGCGTTACATCAAAACCAGCGAAGGGATTCATTTGAATTCTCATTGCTAAACCTACATTCAGGACAAGAACAATTCAGGACAAGAACAATGGTGTGATTGATCTGAACTGATCTCTCATTAGCCCGGATATGGCCGAGGCCAATTTACCTTTGAACTGGTTGGAGCAACTTCGCACCCATCTCGATTCGTTACGGGCGGGGGGGGTGCTATTTGTTCCACAGGGCCATCTGTTGGAGACCAGGCCTAGGATGCTCCCCACGGCTCCTTTTGAGAAGCTCGAACTACCCATTGAACCTATCGAGCGCCGAAGAAAGGAGTTACGGCTATTGGCGACTGAAGTGACTCAGTGCCAGCGTTGCACGGAGATGTACTCGACCCGAACACAAACGGTTTTTGGAATTGGACCGATCGATCCCGAAGTGGCATTTGTGGGCGAAGCCCCGGGTGCCGACGAAGATCGCCTCGGCGAGCCGTTTGTCGGGCGGGCAGGCCAACTCCTTACGAGAATCATCCAAGCTTGCGGATTTGAGCGCGAAGAGGTCTATATTTTCAACATCCTTAAGTGCCGACCACCAAATAACCGAACGCCAACAACCGCCGAGTGTGCCAACTGTCGGCCCTTTTTCGATCGGCAGTTTGAACTTGTAAAGCCAAAACACCTGGTGGCCCTCGGTGGAACTGCCGCCAAGACACTCATCAACACCAGTACTGGTATTACCCGCTTACGAGGTAAAGTTTACGAGTACCGCGGTATACCATTGATCTGCACGTTTCATCCTTCGGCACTTCTACGGGATGAAAGTGGTCGTATGAAACGAGACTGCTGGGAAGACATGAAACTCCTTCTCCGAACGATGGGACGGCCCATCCCTAACGTCAAACGAAGTTAATGCGGTACGACACGTAGTGGATCGGGAGTCGAGCAGAATGAAAATCACCGGTGTGGAAGCAATACCTATCTGCGTACCTCTTAAAAAGGGAATGGCCGCCAGGACGGCACACGGGGAGCATGTCAGCTCGCCTTATGTCCTTGTGAAAGTCCACACCGATGTAGGTCTTATTGGTCTCGGTGAGGCAACCATCTCTGGGTTGTGGTCAGGGGAGACGCAGGCGGGAACGGTTGCGGTGATCCGAGATTACATCGCTCCCCAACTCGTTGGCACAGATCCGCGGGAAATCACTCACGCTCGCCGGGCCATGGATTTTATCATTAAACTCAACCCGTTTACCAAGGCCGCCGTGGAGATGGCGCTGTGGGACATTGCAGGTAAGGCTGCCGGAGTCCCCATTTACCAACTTCTAGGTGGACGCATTCGGGATCAGGTGAGAATCAAACTCGTGGTGTGGGCTCGGGATGTATCCGGCTCTCGTAAGATGGCCGAGGAACACCTCGCCCGCGGGGTGACCTGTGTGAAAGTCAAGACCGGCCTGGACCCGGAAACCGACGTGGCCCGAGTTCGGGTTGTCCGTGAGGTAACTCCCAACCACATTCCGATTACGATCGATTCGAACTGTGGCTGGACGGTACAGCAGGCCAAGCTGTGTTTGCGAGCTTTGGCCGATGTGAAGCTCTTGCTGGCTGAGCAGCCCATCCCCCCCGGCGATCACGTCGCCTTGGCAGAAGTCCGCCGCGACACCCCAACTCCCATCATGGCTGATGAAAGCGTGTTTACACTGCAGGATGCTTGGCAATTGACACTCTACCGCGCCGCAGATGTTCTCAGCGTTTATCCTGGCAAGCATGGTGGGATTGCAGCCACTGCGGAGATCATCGCCGTGGCCAAGGCGGCCGGCATCCGCTGCACAATCGGGAGCAATCTGGAGTTGGGAATTGGCACGGCTGCAATGCTGCATGTGGCGGCCGCCTTCCCCGAGATCGACTGTGAGACCTTTCCCGCTGATACCATTGGTCCACTTTATCACGAAGCTGACATCATTCGACAGCCACTGGATCTGGGACCACCATATGCCCGTATACCCGACGGCCCCGGTTTGGGTGTCGAATTGGATGAGACGGCCTTGGCCCGCTGGCGGGTTGGGTAATCGAATTCTCTCTTCGAGAAAGAGTAGCTTTCTTAACGGCGGTTGATTTCCTTACGCCCTAATGGGTCGAAGGGATTCGTGGCACGTGAGTAACGGGTTTTGTCGATCCAATTCGCCGCAGCATCGATTAGAGTTCTAAGACCACCATTTTGTAACTTGGGCTGATAAAACTCGATTCGAAGCTCGTTGCCAAGCCGACGAACTTGAAGCGTTATTGGAGGCAATGTATCTAACGAAGCTAATAAGTCGGCTCGCGCTTTCTTGGCCTCCTCCAGCCATTTTTCAGGGACTGGTTGGCCACCCGGGAACAGCGAAGTATGCCCCTTAGGATTCAGAGGTACCACTGGACCCTCAACCTGGGGCTTTTCCAGCAAGGCGGTGATGAGGGGTCGTAAAGTCAAGGTACCAAAAGCTGCGAGTGCGTCGGACGGCACCTGGGAGCTCTCTTGCCCATCGGAAATTGCATTTGGCAGATTGGCTTTGACAGCGGCAGCAACGAGTTTACGATCCACTCCAATTGCAAAGACCGCCTCCCTACGAGCGTAATGCACTGGTGCTCGCGTCGGCAAACCCACTCCGGGCAGGGAAAACACCTTCACGCCAGCTATCGATTCGGAGACTGGTTGAGGAGTTCCATCCTCACCGGCCAAGTGTGCTATCAACCTGGGAAATACCTTTTCCCACTCTTCAGCGATGCTGGCATCATTGCAGTGTAATACAACCAATGGCCAAACCCGGGCACCTTTGGGCAGTTCTTGCTGTGTGGGAAATACAATTGTTGCTCCTTGGGTCTTCCCGAGCAATTCATCTGATAGTGAGATCTTGTACTTCTTCTCGAACTCCGCAAACGCCTCACCGGGTAAACGACCAAGCTCGCCGGTTGCCTTGGCCAACGCATCAAGAAAGGCCGCCACGCTTGCACCGCGATCTTTGTCTGGGAAGGCCAGAGCGAAACAGGAACTGAACGGACGGTGGGCATGATTCAGCCAATCCGATTTCACACCGTGACGAGACAATAATTCCAAAAGTGGGCTGGTTTGGGTGGGATCAAACCCCACAACAACCTTTGTGACCAAACCACCATCTCGAAATGTCATTCTCCCTGCCAACGATTGAACCGCCTTCGGATTGGCCGTCAGTTTGAACCAAGCATACAGATCGGTATCAAGATCAGCCCCGATTAACTCCTCAATGCGACCTAACCCACCACGGGCGCTGTTTGCTTTTTGAAACTGCGCGGCGAACTCGGGAAAGTTAACAAAAAAGAACAAACCCGTTTGGCGATGGTTGGTCGCTACCTGCTTAAAAAGTTCAGTGTCAGCCAGGGTATGCTTCTGGTTTCCTTGAAAACGGTCAATTGCTTGGCCCACAGCCACTTTGCTTGTGCCCACAATGAACAATCCCGGCAGATAAGCATAAGTTGCTTCGTGGCGACCATCACTCAACGCCTTATCTCCGACAAGCATGGGTACACCGGCATTATTTTGATTGATCGTTGGCTTGCGGTGCTGGAAGATCGGAATACCTCCAACCTCCGCTACTTTTCGCACTGTGCTATGCATTGTGATCCAAGCTCGAGCGGCCAACCCCGTTGCCGGGCTGTCGGCAGTGAGCACTACGAGATAGCCGTCGATCTCACCGCCATCGGTAAAACCCGTGATACCAGCTGCGATGCGGAGTTTTTTGAATTCGGCCAGCAACTCAGGTGAAGCCAAAAGACCAACCAGAGCCAACTCCTCCTGATGCAACTCAAACGGTGTTTTGGCAACATCTTTACGTTGGTGAATAAACGGGATGCTATCTTCGAGTGAAGTTCCCTGAAATATCAGAGCGAGCTGGGGCGATAATTCAGCTGGGTTGACAAACTCCGCATAAGCCAATGTACCGGGAGGAAACAACGCGGCAGGTTCAGTTGGTGGAGCCGCCAATATGCTTTCTGAGACAAACAGCACCAACATCGTAACAACGACAAATCGAGTGTAAATCGGCACAGTTGTCTCTCCAGTGAAGAACTCGATTTAAGTGGCAAGGAAGAACGGCCCCAACTCGCGCGTTACTTCAAAAGTCGGTTTTTGTCACCCAGGCTAATGCATTAACAAGTAATCGGATGAAATTTGCATCTTGGAAATCATCTGGGTGGCCTAATGAAGTGTAGAAGATCCTTTGGCCGTTTTTTTCCCGCACCCAGGCCACAGGCTCAGTGTGATTTGGAATCGTTCCGTTCAGTAGTACAGTCACATCCGAAGCAAGCTGGGGGTTTTTGTACAAGCTACCATTCGACTTGAACGGTTTGACTCCAGCCAAGACTGGATGAGCCTTAGCGGCGTTCACGATTGTGACGTCACATACGATATTGGCTCCATAGTGCCCCCGATAGTCGCCACCAAGAACTTCCTTGTCCATTTCCAGCCACTTTTGAAAACCGTGACTTGCAGTTCGCACCCCAATTAGAGGCTTTCCCGATTTGACAAACTTCTTAACGATTTCCAGGGACTTGCCCTCCAGTTGCAACCGACGAGTGAAGAAGATTGCCACATCGCACTCCAGCAGTTGTTCGATGTCGGCAAGCGTAGAGTCCTTCTCGTTTTTTGCCATTAGTAAGGTGCAATCCACCGGATAACTCGACTCCAGATGCTTCTTGAAATGGTTCAGAGAAGTATCTGATTTGTACTCGAACGAACCCGATACCAGGCATACCTTAAGCCGACTCGAATGATTTGGGTAGGGAACATTGGCTTCCTCTTGCTTCACCGGCTGATCCGATGCCAGATAGGCAAAAAGGTCGGCGATTTCAGCTTCACTAAGCCTGTCGAGTAAGTTCTCCGGCATCAAAGACACAGCCGAGGGACGCAACTCAGCAATCTCGCTTTTGGAAAGCAGTACTGTGACCAGCTTGTTGTCGACCCAGTTGGTCAGTTCCACTGAGTTGTCAACTTCACGGGCAATCCCAAGGAGTTTCCGTTCGTCCGTGGTTAATACGTTTTGGACGACATATTCCGGACGAATGTAACCCGAGGGATCGATGATTTGCGTCAGCAAATATTGCCGATTCTTTCGATCGGCCGTGGTTAAATCGGGGCCGACCTTACCACCTTCACCATGCAACTGATGACAAGCGGCACAATGTTTTGTGAACACGGCTTTACCCCGTTGGGCATTACCTTTTTCACGACCAAGCGCGATGTTAAGCCAGGCGATTCGCGCCTGCTTTTCCCCCGCGGTGGTCGTTGTGAACTTACCAAAATGCTTCTCCACTAGCGCAGTAAGCTTACGATCCCCTAGCTCCACGGCGGCACGCGCCTGCTCCATACTCACCTCTGCCTTGGGGAAAGTACCCTGGTCTAACCGTTCGAAGAGAGCCAGAGCCCACGATGGACGGGTCAGAAACATTTGGACCGCTCGCCGTTTCACAGCAGGTGAAGCCGTAAGATAATGCTGGAACACGGCCGGGACGATAGCTGGGTCGTCAAACGCCTCCAAAGCAGCAAGCAGCACGATACGTAATCGCTCCGACTTCGCGAGGGAAAACTGTTCAAGCAAGAGGACAACAGCCCCAGGAGGGCGAAGCTGGCGGAGCAGGTCCGCCGCCTGCAACCGGATTTCCTCGGATTGCATCTCGTCGGCCAGGCGCTTCGTGTAGACCGCGATGGCTTCCTTATCCCCCATTCGCGCGAGAAGGTTTAACAGTAGCTCGTCTTCTGGCTTTTCACGGTGCAGTTTCTTGAGTTCAACCAGCAGGTCCGGGTGAATACTCCCAGTCCAGGTGGCAGAAGCGATCCCCTGAAGGATCTGGAACCGAGCCGTTTCTCCCCAGCTTGTTAGCAAGTGGGCGAGCTTCTTTTGCCCATTAGGAATATCCGAGGCCATCAGCCGCCGAGCGATCCTTTCTGTTAGGAAACCAAAGAGGGGTGAAGGGATATTGAGTGCCGTAAAGGTTTGCTCGGGATTGGGACTCGTTGAACAACGTTCCTCCAATGCCCACCACATCAAGTGTGGAAGATGGGGGCCGGGGTCGTAGGTTTCGCCCGGCTTCAATTTCTCCGAAACAGCAAGGGCGTGCTGCAAAAGTCCGCCAATAATTTTCAGCGTGACTTCGACCGGGAGCCGTCGGGCCGTACAAGCTAATTGGCACTGCACGCGTGAGGAAACTTCCGTGAGAGCCAACAGTGCTAACGCATCCTCGGCGGGATGTTTTGTTGACCCTCTCGAACAAGCGCCAACTGGAGCGGCCACATCGCCGGTTAATCGCACTGCCCACATCCGAATCGTCTCATCCTGATGAGCATAAAGCCGCTGGAGGAAGTCCAGATCAGCTCCACCGCAGACGTAAAGTGTCCAAAGGGCCTCCAGGGCGGTCTGTCCTGACCCCACCGCGAGCTTTTTTAGCTTGGAGTAAAGGCTTGGATCTGCTCTACCGGCGAGGAGCTGACGGGCTTCTCGGCGATACCACACATTCGGGTGACGGAGTAAATCCAGCAGCTCCGTGTTGGATTTGTTACGCAAGTCGAATTGGGGAATTGGATGATTGCTCTCTCTCAACTTGCCGTGGTACTCGATGCGGTAAATTCGGCCGTTAGTTTTGTCCCAGTTGTCCACTGGATCGAGGTGAGCGGCTCGGCGATCGTAAAAATCCACAACGTAGACGCAGCCATCTGGACCTAGCAAACAATCCACGGGGCGGAACCAGGGGTCTTGAGCATCCAGCAATGTTCCGCCATGGGAAGCCCGGAAGGATGCCTGAACGGGTTCAAGCTTATGCCAGTAGACCGCGTTTGAGAGTAAGTTCGCGGCGATATACTGGTTCCGGTACTGCTCAGGGTAGGTGTCAGCCTGGTATACGATCCCGCCACAGGTGACGTGCCCTCCTTGGAAACCTGTATAAGGAACGTGGTCAAAGTACCCATAGGTGTGTGGGTTGTGCAAGGGTCCGTGTTTGGCGAAACCCTTGACGTAATACGCCCCTTGCATCTGGTGGAGACAGGCGAAGCCGCCCCAATTCGTACCTGCAATCGCCTGACCATTTTGGTCGAAATCCAGACCGTAAGTATTCCCACCGCCTTCACTAAATAGCTCGAACTTCTTGATCCGGGGATGGAATCTCCAGATCCCTTGCTGGAATTCAAGAATCGGGTCGTTAGGCTGTGCGGGATTTTTGATCTTACACGTACTGGTACTACCAGCGGCTCCGTAAAGCCAACCGTCCGGGCCCCATTGCAGAGAATTGGCCAGAGAGTGGGTATCTTCCATCCCAAAGCCTGTCAACAATACTTCGGGATCTCCATCGGGAATGTCATCCTCGTTTTTGTCAGGGTAGAAAAGCAAATACGGAGGTTGCATCACATAGACACCGCCGTTGCCGAGGCAAAAGCCGCTGGCAATGTTGAGACCAGTGACAAAATCCTTCGACTTGCGATACACGCCGTGGTCATCAGGATCGAACAGAATCGTGATGCGGTCCAATCCCTTGGGGCCGTACGGTGGCGGCTCGGGGACACGATCCCAGACAGTGCGTAGGTATTGATCCTGTTTGATCGGCTTCAGCCCCGCATAGTTGGGATACTGCAAGTATTGCAAGACCCAAAGCCGACCACGCGAATCGAAGCTAATACTGACCGGCTGGCGAATCATCGGCTCGCTGGCTACGCATCGCACGGCGAATCCATTGGGTAATCTCATTCGCTTGCAGGCTTCCTGGGGGCTTAAGCCCTGGCCCAATAAACTCGCTGGACCCACTGCAACCAACACGACGGTAACAATGAAGCGATTCATCGAGAACTCCGGATCCCGCAGTAACATTGCTGCTGAATTGCAGGATGTTCTGATCAGAACGGAATTGCAAGCATAGAAACTGTAACAACCTGATGAACTCAAGCCAGCTAGCCTCGTGCGCCGTAACGTGATCGCAACCAGAGGAGAGCCTGCCACTCCCTATCCACCCTGCCTTGCCTAAGCGGATTCCTGGCCATGACTATCACGACCCCGACTGTCCGAGGCCGATATTTAGCGCTCCTAGCTGCTCTTTTGGGCTGGATGTTCGACGGCATGGAAATGGGTTTGTTCCCCCTCGTTGGTAAAGACGCACTCCGCGATTTGCTGAGCACGCAGACCACACAGGATGCAATCGACCGATGGTTTGGAATCATCACAGCCTGTTTTCTGGTGGGCGCAGCAACGGGGGGCGTCATCTTCGGTTGGTTAGGCGATAAAATTGGCCGCATCCGTGCAATGACAGCAAGTATCTTGCTCTACTCACTCTGTAGTGGGCTGTCGGCAGCGTCATCGAGTCCTGCACAACTCGCGGTTTTACGGTTTCTCGGCGCGTTAGGGATGGGTGGAGAATGGGCATTGGGGGTGGCGCTGGTGATGGAGCTGTGGCCAAATACTTCCCGGGCTTGGCTAGCCGGTATGATCGGGGCGTTTGGGAATCTCGGCTACACGGTCTGTGGTTTAATAGCCTTGAGTTTAAATCATTTGGGACCAGAACAATTGCACGATCGAATCATCAGCTTGGGCCTGCCCCTTGAGTGGGCCGTTACCTTAACTGCCCATCGGAACTGGAGATTGTTAATGCTAGCCGGGGCAATTCCGGCCCTCATGACCGTATTCATCCGACTGTTTGTGCCGGAGTCCGACAAGTGGCATCGGGCCCGTGAAGCCGGCAAGTCCATGCATTGGTCCCAACGCGATTTGCTGGGCGTGCTGCTGGGTGCCGCTGCAGCCGGTGGAGTGATTACCCTTTGGGCAATCGATCGGGAAAAACTCAGCCTGGGAGTTCGTCTAATCGGTTCGAGTATTGGGCTTGGTTTAGTCGTACTTGGCTACCTCTATCCGGTCCGAGGTTACCTCTCTCGTAGTGGGCTGAGTTTGCAGGCCAGGCGGCAAACTCTTGTACGCATGTTATTGGCGGCTGGTCTCAGCGGTGTGGCCTTGTTGGGTACTTGGGCTGGCTTGATGTGGATGTATCAATGGGTTGGCACACTTCCCGGGGGAGACGGTCCCGATGCCAAGCCGATCCTGCAAATCTGGTCGTCGGTGGCCGCGGCGTTTGGTTGTGTGGTTGCTGCCGTCTTAGGTGAGAAGCTCGGTCGGCGACCCGTTTACGCAGCCCTCTGCCTTTTATCGATGACAGCTCTTTTTGGGTTCTATCGCTTGAACACAGCCTATGGTTATCCCTTTCTATTTTCGGCCGCACTGTTGAGTGCGATTTCAGCGTCATTCTATGGTTGGCTTCCACTTTATTTGCCCGAGTTGTTCCGGACTCCGGTTCGTGCGACGGGTCAAGGATTTGGCTTTAATTTTGGGCGTATCATCGCTGCGGCTGGCAACTTGCAGATGGCCAATCTGCTAGCTGTTTTCAACGGGGATTATGCCCAAGCTTGCGCGGTTGTTGCTGCTGTGTATGTTTTCGGATTGATCCTCATCCTGCTTGCACCAGAAACGAAAGGGAAACCACTGCCGGAATAACAGTAGACAGCCAATCATAGTACCATTAGGTCGCTGTTGACATTGAGCACGTCTCAAAGGTACACGCAAGGCGAACCGGTTATTGCCCACGGAGTGCTCCATGTCCACCGCTGTGGTTGAAACAGCTCATGTGGCCGATCTGGAACCGCGGAATTATGCTCGTGCGGTGCGGCGCATCATGGTGTTTCTGGTAGGCATTGGTCTGGCAATTCGGGTGGTTCGTTGGCTAATCCCCGCCGCGATTTGGGGTGATGAAGCCATGCTAGCCTTGAACTTCTACCGCGACTACCTTGGCTTAACGCAGCATTTGGATCATGGGCAGGTAGCCCCCGTACTGTTTTTGTGGGCGGAACGCCTCGCCCTCACCACTTTGGGTTCTTCGGAGTGGTCCCTGAGACTTTTACCGCTGCTCGCGTCAGTTGGCGGTCTCTTCCTTTTTTGGGACTTTACCCGACGAACCATGCCTCCCACTGCGGCAGCGTTAGCGGTTGGGTTGTTGGCCGTTTCGACTTGGCCGGTGTCGATGGCGGCTACCCTTAAGCCCTATTCCGGTGATCTATTCTGGTCAACCTTACTGTTAGCCTTGGCTGCTCGCTGGCATCAGCGACCGGAGCGCCTGTGGCCACTTGCAGCGCTTGCAGGAGTCGTTCCCTTTGCACTTGTTGGATCCTATCCGTCAGTGTTTGTAGCTGGCGCAGTGAGTGTCTATCTTCTCCCTCTAGCATGGCGGGCAAATCTTGGAGCAAAATGCTGTTTCGTTACCTACAACATCGCCATGTTCGCAGCATTTGGGTTGAACTACTGGCTTGTTGGGCAATCCCAAATCGACCCCAATGCAGGCCCCACAGGCGAATACATGCGCTGGTATTGGCGCAATGGCTTTCTCCCAGAATCCCTGTTGCAATGGCCTCTATGGCTCCTTGAAGCCCATACCGGGCGGACTTTTGCCTATCCCGTGGGAGACTCAAATGGCGGCAGTACCCTCACCACAGTTCTGGTGGTGCTTGGGATCTGGTGGTCTTGGCGTAATGGCTACCGGCCAATCCTAGTGGTCTGCCTTTTACCCTTTGCTCTGAACCTCATAGCAGCTGGACTTGGGAAATACCCCTACGCCGGGTGTTGCCGGTTGTCACAACACCTTGCTCCCGCAATTTGCCTACTTGCCGGAACAGGAGGGGCTGCACTGCTTGAAAAATGGAGCCCGCGCCGATTAGAACGGTTAAGCCGGCTTCGCTGGATCGTCGGTTTACTGATTGTCCTCGGAATCGTCAGTTTGATGCTACGCTGTCTGTGGCCCGATCGTGACGCGATTAGTCGCCTCAGTCGCAATCTCCACTCCGAGCTTCGTTCGGTCATAGAACCAGGCGACAAGATCGTCGTGATCGCTGACCCTCGAACTGATGTGACTACGCGTTGGTACCTCCATCGTTTTGGAGAACGATTGGTTTGGCTCCAACCCGGAGAACCATTGCCGGATGCCGACCGCCTGTGGATCGTCACCACGCATGCCGAGAAACCAGATCGAACGGGGCACGTTCGTTTCATTCGGGCGCACCAAGGCTGGCAAGCAACGGAAACCATGTGGTATGCCAGCCGTCCAGACGACTATCGACACAACAAAGGTGTGTGGTGGCACTGCGGGATCACCTGCTTAAAGCGGCCCGACGACCTGCGCGTCCCGCCCCAATTGCAGGCGATCCCCTAATCATCACCGGCAACGCGTTGTTTACCGCGAGTTTAGCCGGTAACTGCTCCTTCAGAAGCACTTTTGACCAAGCGTGCATACTTGGCCAGTACACCTTGTTCAACCCGGAGGGGAGGAGCCTTCCATTGGGCTTTACGAGCCTCCAGTTCAGCAGTCGGAATGTTGAGGTTGAGTATCTTCTGGTCGGCATCAATGGTGATTGAATCGCCTTCCTGCACCAAGGCGATCGGTCCACCGACCCAAGCCTCGGGCGCGACGTGGCCGACCACCAAACCATGGGTTCCACCACTGAAGCGTCCATCGGTGATCAGGCCGACACAATCTCCCAGCCCCTGCCCCATCAACGCACCAGTGATCGAGAGCATCTCCCGCATACCAGGCCCACCCACTGGTCCTTCTCCACGAATGACTACTACGTCACCGGCTCCAATCGCCCGCCGCTGGATCGCTTCGAAACAAGCTTCCTCGCCCTCGAATACCCGAGCGGGACCCGTAATGCGTCGCTGTTTGAGGCCAGCCACCTTGGCCACGGCCCCCTCGGGAGCAAGATTGCCCCTGAGAATGACATGGATCCCATGATCAAACATCGGCTTCTCGAAGGACCGAACGATAGACTGTGGCCTATCAAAAACGCTCGGTACTTGGGCGAGGTTCTCCGCAAGAGTTCGGCCAGTCACCGTAATGCAATCCCCATGTAAGTATCCCTTATTAAGTAAAGCGCGGAGAACCGCTGGAGTGCCACCCACCCGATAGAGGTCGAACATGACGTATTTCCCACCCGGCTTCAGGTCAGCCAAATGCGGCACTCGTGAGGCGAGTCGATCAAAATCGTCCAAAGTCCAGGAGACCCCTGCCTCCCGTGCGATAGCCAGGAGATGCAAAATCGCATTGGTTGATCCCCCTAATGCCAGAGCAAGGGTGTAAGCATTCTCCAGGCTACGACGGGTGATGATATCGCGGGGGCGGATATTCTTTTGCACTAGCTGCACCACCGCCTGACCAGCAAGATAGGCTTCGCGTTCCTTAGCGGCCGTTACAGCGGGGTTACTCCCGCCATACGGCAAGCTGAGCCCCATGGCTTCGATCGCGCTTGCCATGGTGTTGGCGGTATACATGCCACCACATGAGCCATGCCCAGGGCAACTGGCACATTCGATTGCATGCAGGGTTTGTTCATCAATGGCGCCAGCCTGAAATTTCCCGACGGCCTCGAAAATAGACACAATGTCCACGTCCTCACCAGCCGGACCAACGCCGGGCAAAATGCTTCCACCGTAGACAAACACGCTTGGTACATTCAACCGAGCCATCGCCATCACGCAACCCGGCATGTTCTTGTCGCAGCCACCAAAAGCCACCAAGCCATCCTGATTCATCGCACCACAAACGGTTTCGATAGCATCCGCGATGACTTCCCGGCTTACCAATGAATAGCGCATACCCAGATGGCCCATACTGATCCCATCTGAGACGGTAGGAACACCGAAAGTCTGCGGAACACCTCCTGCAGCCCGAATTCCTTCACGGCCTTTCAGAGCCAAACGGTCGAGGTGAGCATTGCAGGGGGTAATGTCAGAAAACAACGACGCAACACCAATGACCGGCTTGGAGAAATCCTCCTCTGTGAAACCGACACCGCGAAGCATAGCTCGGTTGGGTGCCCGCCCCAGGCCACCGGTTGTGATAAGACTTTTTCGTTGCAAGGGCTCAGGCATGGAACACATCTCCTTGGGGATGCGTATCACCGCGTCCGTTTGTTGGCATCCGTAGAGCTTGTTATCCGTCCGCAAGAAGCAAATGGCTATCAATCCAATGGAGTTACGGAATTTTCAGGAATTAAGTGAACCAACTGATTTGAGGAAAAAAACGACTGATACGTTTGCACCCATTATGCGAATGAGCTACTAACTCGATGTCGCCAGTCTTATCCCCGTCTCAGATTGAGTGACACACCGCAGCAAGTTGCTTGCGGGACTTATTAACCGCCAAGGAGTTTCTCATGCGCAGTCTGTGCAAGAAAGTTGTCAACTTCCTTAAGCAGGAAGATGGCCCCACCGCGGTCGAGTACGCCGTGATGCTCGCTTTGATCATCGTGGTGTGCATCGCTGCTGTTACCACCCTCGGCTCGAATGCCAATCAGACTTTCAGCTTCGTTGGCTCCTCGATCAAGCCCGCCTGAATTCGATTGGCAAACTACTACTTGCAATCCCCGCTCTCTGCGGGGATTGTCTCATTCCAGTGAACTATTTGATGGCCAAGAAAGCCTGAACCTCTCCAACCAGTTTCTGCAGTTCACCCTCAGTGAGTTCCACAGGCTTTAAGGGCACAATTCGCCCGAACAAACGGTTACTATACAAGATTATAGTAACTGCTGTCTCCGAAGTCAACAGATAAATCTTGAGTTGGCCCGAATTGATAATGCCCAAACTCAAATACCTGAGGTCGTGTTGATCGACCCAATGTTTCAGCGCTTTCTGCGTCGCCTGTGAAGTGTCCATCACGACAAGACACGCTCCCACATCTACTTCTTTTGCGGCATCGGCCAGGATCTTATCGAGTTGTCGAATCAACGATGCGAGGCGATCGGTCGGTTTTGGGGCAAAGATCATGACAGTTGGTGCATTCCCGAGCTGGCAATAAAGACAGACTGCATCACCCGCGTTGGGTCCATTCATCAAAATGGGTTCAAATGGTCCAGGAATTTTCGATCCGACTTGCGGCCCGGATAGAAAATCCTCGGTACCAACGAACTCGATATCTCTGAAGAGGATATGTGGCTCTTCAGGTATCTCAGGTACCACAAATAGGCACACAAGCAGACCAAACAACTTAGGCAAACGTCAACTCGTTCCAACAAATCCTCTAATCTCACCACACGAATTTTGCCACAATCAATGACAGACCTCCAGGTCGGTTGCACTTGTCAGGCCGCCTAGTGACGGATGAAATACCGGAGTGAGCGACCAAACTATGCCCTCTGTGCCTCGACGGACTTTAACCTTCCTTGGCACCGGAACCTCCGTCGGAGTTCCGATGATTGGTTGCGATTGTTCCGTCTGCCGATCATCAGATCCACGTAACAATCGGTACCGCTGTTCAGTAATCATCCAAACAGAACGCGGCAACATCCTGATTGACACAACTCCCGAGTTACGCCTGCAACTTTTGCGTGCCAACATTAAGATGGTTCATGCCGTGGTCTATACTCATTACCACGTTGACCACCTGTTTGGGCTTGACGACCTGCGTGTTTTTCCGCTGGCCTTGAAACGATCATTGCCAATTTACTGTACCGATGAGGTTGAGGAAGTCATTCGGCAGGCTTTCTCCTACGCCTTTCATCCAATTGGAGAAGGGATGCCGGCCGGAATGCTCCCGAAACTGGATTTTTACCGTATCAACCACGTTCCTTTTGAGGTATTGGGCGAACAATTCACACCTATTCCCTTGATTCACAGTCGCTTTAATGTTCTAGGCTTTCGGATTGGTGATCTGGCTTATTGCACGGATGTTAGCGCCATCCCCGACCAAAGCTGGCCGCTCTTGGAAGGTTTGAAGATTTTTATTGTCGATGCACTCCGCCCTGGAAAACCCCATCCCGCACACTTTTCCGTCGAACAAGCGTTGGAAGTGATCGAGCGGATACAACCCAAGCAAGCTTACCTGACTCATATGAGCCATGCGATCGATCACGAGACGCTAGCCCGCTCCCTGCCGCCAAATGTCGCGCCGGCATATGATGGGTTGAGTTTCTCCTTTTAACACCCATGCTACCTATGATCGGTGTCCCGCCCGAGTTGTTGCGCTGCCTTCAAGTCCATCGTCAAGAGCATGTGCTTCATGACTGGCACAAACTCGATGCGCACCAACAGAACGAGTTGGTAGCCACCTTATCAATGCTCGACTTTGATGAACTCCACTTGCTGCGTCAACAGGTTGACACCCCAAACTTGACCATTCCAAACTCAGAGATTGGTCCCTTACCAGTCTCCCCTGCTTCAGTCACCGACACAGAACGGCTCCTCGGTCAAGAATCCTTAAGTCGAGGCGAAGTGGCCGCATTGGTCGTAGCAGGCGGGCAAGGCAGCCGACTCGGATTCGACAAACCCAAAGGATTATTCCCCGTTGGCCCGGTTTCTGGCGCATCGCTATTTCAGATTCATGCCGAAAAATTGTTGGCCCTCGGGAAGCGTTACGGCAAACCCATACCGTTCTTGGTGATGACCAGCCCTGCCACTGATGCCGACACACGGGCATTTTTTCAAGAAAACCGCTATTTTGGCCTACATCATTCCGATGTCATTTTCTTCCAACAAGGGACCATGCCCGCGGTCTGTTTGCAAACGGGTCGCTTGTTACTGGAGGGACCAGGAAAGTTGTTCTTAAGCCCAAATGGTCATGGCGGCACTTTGACCGCGTTGGCAGAGTGTGGGATACTCGATGAATTACGCTCCCGGCGCATACGACATGTGTTTTACTTTCAGGTCGATAATCCATTGGTCCGAGTCTGTGACCCCGGCTTCCTTGGCCGTCATATTGCCACCCGCTCCGAGGCGTCCTCCAAGGTCGTATTCAAACGAACGCCCGAGGAGAAAGTTGGCGTATTCGCACTCATAGATGGTAAGTGTGGTTTGATTGAGTACAGCGATCTTCCCCAAGAGTTTGCCAAGAAGCGCGAACCTGATGGGCAGCTCTGCTATCGGGCCGGAAATCCAGCGATTCACCTATTTACCTTGGAGTTTCTCGAACGAGTCATTTCCACAGGG
>Ga0272446_1001198_pt1 | contig 38507 bp, 36 predicted proteins | sample YNPCB0061_FD_194587 | JGI IMG/M metagenome (GOLD analysis project Ga0272446, IMG submission 194587) | Hot spring microbial mat communities from Yellowstone National Park, WY, United States - YNP-CB-006-1 | ecosystem: Environmental > Aquatic > Thermal springs > Hot (42-90C) > Sediment | place...
CCTGAGGCGACTGATGAACTTTTGCGGTGAATTTCAATTCCTTTACGTTATCGTTTCCGTTGGACATAAGGTTCTCCTTTGGTTTTTTATTTCAGAATTTTTTTAAGCGCTTTTACGGCATTGACGCGCCCAAACCCATATTGGGGCTGATACCCTTCAGTGGAGGTGTTATTATCCGCCGTTGTAATCAGTACGTCTCGAATTTCGGAACAGCTGAGCAATTGAGAAGGGTTTTTCCAGTCGCGCGCCGCCTGGAACATGAGGGCGATGACTCCACTTACATGCGGCGCTGCCATGCTGGTGCCTGAGAGTGCCATATATTTGCATCCGGTCTGCGCTCTTGCAGATATGATGTGCCACCCCGGCGCACAAATATCCGGTTTTGCATTGATTTGTTTGTGACGGGTGGGTCCTTCTCCGCTGTCCGGAAGGATTCGAAAGGGCGGTGTGCGAGCGTCGTAAGCGCCAACCACAATTGGCAAAGTGGCATTCCCAATGGTATTGAGGGTGTAGGCAGATTGACTGCCCGTCGCGAACGACGATTGGGCGGGATCGTTTCTCTCGATCCACGCGTGATAATGAACATTGGCGTTAGCAGCAGGGTTTTGGGCAAGCACGATCTTCCATACCTGTCCGTCTGTTTGATTGAAAGCGCGATCATCCAGCAGAATGTTAATCAGATTCTCGTCTTCACCGGGAATACTGTCAGGGCGCATATTTCGAATCAGGATAGGAAAATGTACTCCGTCGCCGGAAGAGACGATTTTTTCTTCCCCCAGGGAACACTCTCCCAAAAGCGTATTCTGTGGGCTGAAAATTTGCACGGTCAGCGCGCCGTTGCGGTCATACCAGATTTCCATTTCGTGATGGACTTCAGAAGCGGGCGGAGATTTTTTGTTAATCCTCCACAGAATGGTTTGCGGAATCTGAGGCGGCACCTCGCCGGATATATGTATGTCGTTATTACGGCTGTTACCAGCGGCGATGACAATGGCTCGCCCTTTTTTTGTCAGCACCTCATCAAACAGGGTTTCGATGATGGTCGTTCCGTCATGTGGACCGCCGTTCATTCCCTGGCTGATGTTGATGACAACCGGCTTGTTGAGTTGATCCGCCTTTTCAAGAATATACAATACCGCAGTGAAAAGATTCCACGAACTGCCAAACGACTTGAACTCTTCATCTGCTGGTTCCTGGTTTGTTCCAGCCGGCTTAGCTGCCTTTCCCAAATGGACAAAAATCAAATCGGCTCCCGTTGCGACGCCAGCAAATTTATCTGAACTGCCTGCTGCAATCGCCATGACGTGCGTGCCGTGTGCGCCCATTCCTGGAGTATAGCCGAGCGCAGTATAAGGGTCTTGGGTTTGAAGCGCCTGGTTGATTTGATTCTGGTTATATTCGATGCCGTAGTTGAAGGGTGCAGGTGGATGATTACCGCTACCGGTTTGATCCCACAAATAAAGCAAACGTGACTCGTTCCCCTTACGAAAACTACAATGTTTGAAGTCACAGCCATGATCTATGATGCCAATGATGACACCCTGCCCATTAAGTTTTTTGCTCCGAAATTCTGTTGGGAAGGCACCCACTAGCGCTGCCGGGTCTGCCTGAATGGCAGGAACGGATTTTTCCAGGGTTGGGGCAACCGGGCGGGATGTCTCGATGCGAAGCGCTTTTTCGAGCAGTTGTGGAGCGCGGTCGGCATAAATCCGTCCAGCCACCAGTCGGCCGGTGGCGCCATGAATCTGCATGATTCCATATAATTCTTTTGCTGAGATTTCGTCTTTCAGTTCGATCAACACATCCACAAGGATTTTTCCCTCGCTGTCAACGCTCGCTTGAATAGGATTGACACGGATTTTATTTCCCTCCAGCGATGTGGCGGGGGCATTTGCCAGCCGGTAAAATTCCGCCAGATGCATATCTACCTGCAGCAACCTGGTGTAATTCTCAATGACGTTATCTGTGTAGCCTTCCTGATGTAGTATGTCTTCTGGTGAATACAATTGAGGCTTTCGAATGCCATCAAAACGCCTGGGCTTTTTTTTCTGGTCTTTCATTTTGCCTCCATAGGGCAGATGGTGAACACGACTTGCGAATTACTGTTTTCCCCTCTACAAATACTAGAATAGCACTTTTTCATTGCAATTTCAATCATCAAATTCCCTTTCTCGCATCTTCGGCGTAAGATAAGTTTCTAAAAAATATATGAACGCACATCTGGGTATAGGAAGCAGAGAGCAGAGTGCGTTCCTGAAACCCCGTTCCGGGTATAATACGCCCCTGGAGGTTACATCTTTTATGGAAATTACCTGGTACGGACATTCTTGCTTCAAACTCACCGAACGCAGTTATGCCACAGTTGTTACAGACCCGTTCGACAACAAAGCCATTGGTTATGCTCCCCTCAAACTCAAGGCAGATATTGTGACTGTCAGCCACGATGCCCCCGGTCACAACTACACCGAAGCAGTCAAGGGCGTTTCCCACGTCATTGACGGCGCCGGCGAATTCGAGATTGGCGGCGTCTTCATTACCGGCGTTTCCACTGATGGCGCCTCGAGCGGCAAAAAGCGAAAAGACGCCTCGAACCGCAACACCATCTACGTCTTCGACTACGACGGCATCACCGTTGCACATCTGGGTGATTTACAACAAGTGCCGACCCAATCCGAAATCGAATCGCTCGGTACTATCAACGTTGCGCTTGTGCCGGTAGGCGGAGGCGGCGGGTTGAATGCCGCCAAAGCCGCCGAGGTCATCAGCCTGATCGAACCCAACATCGTCATCCCCATGCACTATGCCACCCCCGATGTGAAAGTCCCTCTCGATACACTCAGCAAATTCCTCAAAGAAATGGGTCTTTCGAAACTCGAAACCCAACCATCTCTCAAAGTCACGCGCAGCAGCCTGCCCGAAGAAACCAGGGTGATTGCGCTCGAATATCAGGTGAGTTAACATGCCTGTCAAAGTCCTCATGACCTGGGACATCGCCGCTGAACGCGATCAGGAATACTTTGAATTCGTCATCGGCGAATTCATTCCGGGCGTTCAGCGGTTGGGGTTGCAGCCTGCCGAAGCGTGGGCAACCCTCTACGGCTCTTATCCGCAAATTCAGGTCGGGTTGGTGGCGGCAGATGCTGATGAGGCGCACCGCATCCTCAAATCGCCAGATTGGATCCTCCTTCAAGAGCGCCTTTTCAACTACGTAAAAAATTTCTCTTACAAGGTCGTCAAAGCGCGCGGCGGATTTCAATTCTAAAACGCGAATCACGGAGACGCGACAAGGCTCCGTGATTTTCATTTAACCATGCACTCCTCATCGCTTCAAACCAGACTGTTAGCCTGGTACCACAAAAACAAGCGGACTCTCCCCTGGCGCGGACACCCCGACCCCTACGCCGTATGGGTCTCCGAAATCATGCTTCAGCAGACGCGCGTGGAGACCGTCATTCCCTATTTCGAGCGGTGGATGCGCCTGTTTCCGACTGTCCGTGCGCTGGCAGACGCCTCCGAGCGGGAAGTGCTCAACGCCTGGGAAGGACTGGGCTACTACAGCCGCGCCCGCAACCTGCACAAAGCGGCAACGGTTATCGTCCGTGAGCATGGGGGCAAATTGCCGGAAAGTATGGCTGAACTCCTCCAACTGCCAGGGATTGGCAAATATACCGCTGGCGCCATCGCCTCTATTGCCTTTGGCGCCGATGAACCCGCCCTGGACGGTAACCTCAAGCGCGTATATGCGCGCCTGTTCGATATTGCCATCCCTGCTGACACTCCTGCGGGCGAACGAGCATTATGGGAGATTGCCAGAAAAAACCTGCCAAAAGGCAGGGCGGGCGATTTCAATCAAGCGCTCATGGATTTAGGGGCGGCGCTCTGCATCCCGAAACATCCACGCTGCCCGCTTTGCCCCCTTGCGGAGTTGTGCAAGGCGCGGGAAAACGGCACGCAAGAACTCCGCCCGGTAAAAAGACCGAAGAAATCCTTGCCGCACCATGTCCACGCGGCGGGAGTGCTTCAGCGAGGTGGAAAGGTTTTGCTGGCGCGGCGTCCATCGAAAGGATTGCTGGGGGGGATGTGGGAATTCCCGAATGGGCGGGTGAAAGGAGAGCCGGCTGAGGCGTTGGCTCAGGCTTTGGAAGCAGGGTACAGGCTCAAGGTCCGAGGGAAAGAGGCGCTGGGTGTTGTTCAACATGCGTACACTCATTTCAAGGTGACCGTCCATGCGTTTCGATGTGACCTGCTCGCCATATCTGATGATGAAAATTTGAGGTGGGTTGCCGTCGGGAAGTTGGATGAGTATCCCATGGGGAAGGTGGATCGCCGTATCGCTGAATTGTTGTAACAAACTGGCACTTGAGCAGGGGGGAAGTTTCGCGTAGAATGAAATAAATTTCTCTGCTGGCAGAAAGGGCTCTGGCGATGACAAGAAAAGAGAAGCATATGCCTCCCAACGAAAAGGACGATAAGGAGAAGTCCCCAAACGTTCAATTGATTTCGGTCATCCTTACCTTTGTAGTGGGCGTGTTGGGGGTGCTTGCTACGGTGTATGGTCCCATCATTCAAAAGCGGCTCGCAGAACAGCCCTCCCCAACGCCTATTGTGATTGTGGCGACTGCCACTGAAATGCCTGCCACGCGGACGCCCCTTCCAACCGACACTGTGCCGCCCGGCGAGCCGACCTCCACCCCAGCGCCAACCGACACGCCGATTCCCTCTCCAACTGCGACGGCGACACCAATTCCCATCGGTTTAGACTGGCAGAATGACTGTATCAGCGCGCTGTGGGTGCCTTATCCCTCTTCAGTGCAAACCAGCGTGAAGAATGGCTGTTATTCGCAGCCGCTGGATGTGTTCTTTGCGGAGAACGGCAGGCTGTCGTTTTTATTCGATGGCAGGTTGTTCAGCGCGGAGGTGCATGGGCTGTTTGCGCCGCTTCCCGCCAGCGGGACGGTGGATTTGCAGGTCTATTTGCGCGAATTGAAGAACGGTAATTTGTGGATGGGGGTGTTTTCTGAGCCTTCGCTTTCTGCAAAAGGGCTGTTGATGACAATTCCCGCTGGCGATGTAAAAAGGCGTCCGTTTGTGCAGTGGGATATGCCCGGCCCGGAGAAAGTGTTAGATACAGTGATGTTTCAGCAAAACCCAGCCATTTACAGCATTCGCTTTGAGTTCAATTCTCTTTCGGTGCGTGCTGTGGTGATGAAAAACGCCTTTGCAACGAACAACGTCCCTGTTCAATCTGCCCAAAAATGGTTGTTCCTCGGTTATCAAGGCATGATTGGCACCAATCGGCTGGAGGCGCAGTTTTTGAATCTGGAGATCAAGCCCTGACCTGGCGTACAGCGGCAGGCAAAAAATAAAAAAACATCCCGCTTGTTTGAGCGGGATGTTTTTTGTTGCCGGGTAGTTTTGTCCGATGCGAAGCTTTAACTCTTGCTCAACGTGACCAGCACCATCGGCCGGCGTTTGGTGTACTCGTAAAGGTACGATTTGACCGTGTTGGCGATGTCTTTTTCGTTGTCCCAGCCGCCGTTGTTGACCACGTCCATGATGTGCCGGCGGACTTCGGGCAGTAAATCTTCCGCTTCATCTTGTGAGACAAAGCCGCGCGTGATGATTTCTGGCTCGTGCAATAATTTGCCGTTGAGTTTGTCAACACTGATGTCAATCAGGAAGATGCCATTACGCGCCAGCTGCTCACGCTCACGCATGACGCTGAAATCTACCTCGCCGATGGACTGACCATCTACAAAGACATAGCCGCCGGGGATGCGTTCGCCAAGTTTGATGTGCTTGCCCGAAAGCTCCACAATTTGCCCATTTTCCACCACAATCACGTTTTCTTTTGGAATACCAACTTCCACCGCCAGTTGTCCGTGACGCTTCAACTGGCGCAATTCGCCGTGGATGGGAATGAAAAATCTCGGTTTGACCATATTGAGCAGCAGTTTCAACTCTTCCTGGCTGGCATGACCGGAGACGTGAATTGGCAAAATGGAATCATAAATTACGTTTGCGCCGCGCCGCAGGAGGCGGTTGATGGTCTTGCTGATGGTCTCTTCATTACCGGGGATGGGATGGGAAGACAATACCACCGTGTCGTTTGGTTTCAAGTCGAACTGGCGGTTTGTTCCCGCCGACAGCCGCCCCACAATAGACGACGGCTCTCCCTGCGAGCCAGTGCACATGATGGTAACCTTGTGATCCTGCATTTGCAGCGCCTGGTCAATTGGCACGAGCAACTCGTCGGGAATATCGAGATAGCCCAATTTGCGGGCGATTTTCACATTGTCAATCATGCTGGTGCCAGCCAGCGCCATCTTGCGCCCGTGCTTTTTGGTGGCATCTGCCACCTGCTGGACGCGCGAAATCAACGACGCGAACGTTGCCACGATGACGCGCCCCGGCGCATCGCTGAACACCTTGTCAAAGGCAGGACCGATGATCCTCTCGGAGGGCGTCCAGCCGGGGCGTTCGGAGTTAGTCGAATCGGCAAGCAGAATATCCACGCCGCGTTTCGAAAATTCCGCCAGTTTGGCAAAGTCGGTGGGCCAGCCGTCCACCGGCGTCTGGTCAAATTTGAAGTCGCTCATGTGAACGACAAGACCCGCCGGGGTGGTGATGCCCAGCCCCACCGCATCGGGGATGGAATGACAGATGTGGAAGAACTCCACTTTAAATGGACCGATCTCCACTGCATCGCCTGCCTCAATCGTATTCAGCGAGACCAGGCCCGAGGCGTTGTTGCGCGCCAATTTGACCTCGATCAAGCCGCGGGTCAGGGGGGTGGCGTAGATGGGAGCGGGAACCTGACGCACGAGGTGATGAATCGCCCCGATGTGGTCTTCATGCCCATGTGTGATAACAATCCCCACTACTTTATCGGTTTTATCGAGCAGATATTCAAAATCGGGGATAATGTAGTCAATCCCCATCATGTCGTTGTGCGGGAACATAATGCCCGCGTCCACAACCAAAATTTGATTGTGGTATTCGTAGGCAGTCATGTTCTTGCCTACTTCCCCCAGCCCCCCCAGGGGAATAATTTTCAATTTTCCGTGTTTACTCATTGATATTTCTTGTCCTTTGATTAAAAGTATGTATCCGCCTGAGGCGGTTATGGTCTAATAAAAAACCTCCGCTGACTTGCTCGCGAAGGTCCTGCCGTACCATTGCGATTTTCCTTACAAACGAACGACGCGTGTGCGCCGTGAAAGTCAAACTAATGTTCAACAGTATAGCAGGGCAGGGTGGATTTGTAAAGCAGCGAATCCCGCATCTTTTTGACGAAACTCCCGCCTCTTTCGACGCCTCCGCCTGTCTCCGTCCGAGCGGCTTTTCCTCCGCCGACGGCTTTACCAACGTCCCGAAGGCTCCTGTGAAGTTTGCCTTCGGGACGTTCATCGTCGTGGCAGGATTTATCCGCAGCCGCCGCCGCTTTTATCGCGCTTGAGTTGCAGTTGAATTTTGGCTTCGAATTCCAACTCTTCGTATTTGATGGGGCTGGGCGAGCAGGATTCGTAGCGGTCGCCCAAAGCCGCAGGGAAGATGTAAGCCAGTTGGTCGGGAGCAGGGTTCGGGGCGCGTCGAACGTCTTTGAGGGTTTCGTCTTCCTTGCCGAAGAAAGCAATCCAGTTGTTCACGCCGCCTTCGAGGATGTACACGTTCGGTACGCTCGATGCGACGAGGATTTTCCACGCCTGCACGGCGGCAGTCTCATCGTTGCTCATCACGATGAAGACGGTGTTGGCAGGCGGTTCGGTGAGCAGGACCGGAATAACCTCCTCGAGGCGTTCGAGCGGCACGTTGACCGCGCCCTCAATGTGATAAATGTTGTAATCTGCTTCGGAGCGCACGTCGAGATAGACCGGGTTCATCGCCTGGTTGTATTTCGCTTTGAAGGCTTCGGCAGGCGAGACGAACACGAAGCGATTGGAAAGCATTTCGTCAGCCGTGTAGGTGACGGTGTTGACGATGGGTGGTTGCCCTTCCAACTGCGGGATGGTTTCCGTGCGGGTGAAGGTAAGTTTTTGGTAGCGTTCTTCGAGGGAGGGTGAGCCGATGAAAACCACTGCCAGCGCCAGCGCGAACAAGACGCCCGCGCCTGCAATGCGCAGTTTGGGTTCACGGCTCATGTCCTTTTTGCCGATGATGCGTTCAAGTTGTTCGGCGCCCCAGAACATGAAGAGCGCCATCAGGACGACGAGCAAAACCACCACGCCCACAGGCAGGCCGAAGACCTGATCCAGTGTCAGCCGCCCGTAGTAGCCGGCGTTGTTGTACCAGTGGGTGAAGAGCGGCTCGGTCTCGGCGAAGAGCGCCGCGCCGAAGAAACCGCCCAGCATGAAGAACATGCCGTCAATTTTGCCGGTGGAGGCAGAAGCCAGCGAGGTGGTGGGGCAGAAGCCGCCGATGATGAAACCGACGCCCATAATCAAGCCGCCGACAATGCCCGACCACAGGTATGTGGGGTTGACCCATACCTGGTTGAAGTTGAGGATGCCCAGCCCCACCGCGCCGAAGAGCAGTACCATGGCAGTGACAATGGCAGTGAACATGACCTTCAGCACAGTCAATTCCTTGAAGTAGAACTGAGCGGCGAGTTTGGGAGAGTCGCCGAAGCCGGACATTTCCAGGGTGAAGCCAAAGGCAAAGCCGATCAGCCCGAAGACGACATACGTCCAGGGGTTGCTTGCGCTGACGGTGATAAATTCAGGGAGAGGGAAGTTCATAGTAATCTCCAGTTACCAGTTACCAGTTATGGTTTTGCAAACAGAAATTGGTAATTGGTAATTAGTTCCAAAGTTTCCTCACGAAGTACGCCAGTCCATAGGCGCCGCCGAAGATGGCAAACATGATTGCCCACGAGCCAGCGGCGAGCGTTGCGCCGCCGGAAAGCGCCTGCCCGGAGGTACATCCGCGCGCCATGCGGGCGCCGTACAGGAACAGCACGCCTCCCAGGAAAGCCATCAGCCAGCGCGTGCGGTCGGAGATGTGCGGACCTTTTGTAGTCGTGAATTTGAGGCGACCATTGATCCAGCCGGAGGTGAAGCCGCCGAGCAGGGCGCCGAAGAAGACCGGCACGATCCAGTCGTCGAGCGGGTTCTTGTCGCCGCCTGCCAGTTTGAGGAGGTAGGGGTTGTTGTCCACGTGGGAGGGGGAGATAGCGTCCACGATCCAGGCATCTATGCGGCTGGTGGCGCCCGAGGAGCCGAGCCCGTTGCCGGTCAGGAAGAATGACAGGAACAGCACGATTCCCAGGATCACGCCGCCCAGGTAAGGGTGGACGTAGGGCTTTTCGGGGCGTTTGAAGATATTTCTTTTGGTTGCAGGAGCGGTGGTCATACTAATTCTCCTTCTTGTCTTCGTCTGATATGGTTTGGGTTGTTTCGTGGGGTTCGTGCACTTCCACTTCTTCGTAGCCGGTCACCATAGCGCGCATGGCTTCGAGCGGGGTGGCGCCGGTGGTGGTCATGTACACATGCACCAGAATGAACGTTCCAAACATCCATGCCACCAGCGAGTGGAACGGCGCCAGCACGGGCAGCCCGCCGAACCAGTTCGCCACTTCTGGGAAGCGCTGGACGCCCCACATCAAAGCGCCGGTGAGGATTTGCAGAGGCAGGAGCACGTTCAGTATGGCGAAATAGGTCGCCTTTTGGATGGGGTTCATGCGGCTGTCGGGGCGTTTTTCGAACGGATGCGGTTCGCCCTTGAAGATGCCGTTGATGTAGTATTTCGCCTGTACGATGGCGTCGTCGAAGAAGCCGTAAGGGCGTGGGATGAATTCGCGGATGCGTTCGGTGGCAAGGTGATAGAACAGCGACAACGCGGCATTGACGACCAGGATGACCGCCAGCACGTTGTGCACCGTCACCACGCCGCGGAACGAGAACGCACCGAAGATATCTGGCCGGTGGATGATGAGACCGGTGAACAGCAGGATGACGATGGATGCAGTCTGGAGCCAGTGCCAGAAGCGGCGGTACGGTTCATACATGTAAATCCGTTCGGTTCGCTTCGGACCTTTTGCCTGCTTCCGCGACGAGAGGTATCTCAGCGTCCCATGCCCCAGCACACCCAGCAGCGAGCCAGCGAACAGGAGCGCGCCGAGCCAGTCCACCCAGCTGACGCGGCTGGAGCCGAAGACGTACATCCCGTCGTTGGAGGGGACAGGGGTGTAGTACACTGCGCCGTCTGCGCCGGTCACGATTTTGCCGGAGGCGTTGACGTTGTTGTTGACGTCGAAGGCTGGCAGGGTGCCGTTGGGGGCGTAGTCGGCGAGTTTGATGGGCTGGAAGATGCGCGAGTCTTCGTTGTGGCAGGCTTTGCAGTCGTTGACGGCGTTCTCGCCGCGCGTCACATTGTGGTTGATGCTGTACGGCTGGACAAGTCCTTCGATGCGCGGGTTGTTCAACCCGAGCGCGGCTAGTTTGGTTTTGACGATTTCTTCCTTCGCGGGGGAGTTGATGACCAGTTCGTCGTTGGTGAGGGTGCCGTCGCCGTTTGTGTCGAAGGTCGAAACGATGTCGGCGGCGTAGGAGCCGTTTTGGAAGAAGACAGTTTCAAGGTCCAGGAGGCGAACCGGGCGTTGATTCCCGTTGGCGTCGTCATAGACCCAGTAGTAGGTCGTGATGAGGTTGTAGGGGGCGAGCAGGAGGTTCCCGTCAATGTTGCGGCGGTTGAGCAGGACGGGCTGGTAGCCGGTCACCAGGGAGGTGACGAGGTTGGGTTCGCCTTCTACGCCGCGGCAGGTTTTGATGGGTTCGCGTTGGGCGGTGAGGACGGTCCAGTCGTAGGATTGGATGGCGGGGGCGTAGAGTTTGGGGATGTGGCAGGTTTCGCAGGCGACAACTGCCATGTGGGCGTCTACGTAGGGCAGCCAGTCCGCGTGACCTTTGTGCGAGTCGTGGCAGGAGTCGCAGCGGCGCATGGTGCCTTTGAGTTCGGGCGCGACGTTGAATTGGGCGCTTTGTCCGCGGGCGAAGTTGTGGTCGGGGCGCTGGAGGTATTCACCGATTTCGAGGGTGCGCGGGTCGTATTTGAGGTGTTGGGGGTTGTCGCCCTGGGCTTCGAAGGCGCGGGCAGGATTGTTGAGCGCGTAGTGGCAGTCGGTGCATTGGAGCTGGCGCTCGGCGTGAATGTCCCATGAGCGGTTGAGGTCTTTTTTGCCGCTCAGGTTGATGCCCGAGGCGGAGATTTTTTGTGGGGAGATGACCTGCCCGGTGGTGGCGGTTTGGGGGTAGTTCAGGTCGCAGGCGGTGTAGGTGAGCGGTTCTGTGCCGGTGTGGACTTCGCCATGGCAGGCGGCGCAGTTGGCGTTGGTGGGGTCTTGAATGCGGAGGATGGAGGATTTGAGTTCGCCGTTTTCGTTGAAGGCTTCGGGGTTCCAGAGCCATGTGCCGGTGGAGCCGTCATAGTCCACGATGCCGAGACCCAGCAGGGTTCCGGTGTTGGCGTTGCCGAATGAGCCGCTGCGAATGAAGGTTGTGCGGGCGTTGTTGTTGGGGGTTTCGATGTGGCACAGGAAGCAGTTCATCTCCATAGTGCCGGCGGCTTTCCAGTCCCAGGCTTCGATGCTGCCATTTTTGCTGAGGATGGCGGTTTCGTAGTTTTTGGCGCTGAGGGGCAGCGATTCGAGCGGCTGTCCGCTGCGGGAGGTGGTGGCGGGACCTCCGCCAATGACGCGCGCGCCGTTGAGCATGAGCCATTCGGCGGTAGAGAGGTCGAGGCGTTCGTCACCGGGTTGGGAGAGGTAGCGGTAGGTGAGCGGGTCCCATTTGCCGAAGGTGCCTGTGCTGGCGTTGAAGCCGCTGGTCGGCTGGTAGTCGCTCAAGCCGAGGTCGGAGTGAAAGGCGTGGGATTGGATGAATTCTGTGTCGTGACACTGCCCGCAGGTTTGCATGGTGGAGACTGCTCCGCCCGAAACGAGCACGCTTTCGCCGTTTTTGTCGAGCAGCGGGAAGTTTGGGTGTAGTGGTGAGGCTTGTTCGGAAGGAGCAGGCTGGGGCTGGGCGAGAGCCGTCCCAATTCCGATGGCAAGGGTGAGGAGAAGGAGTCCAGCGATGATGAGGGGGTATCGTTTCATGGTTGTGTCCTGTTGGTAATTGGCGTTCGGTAATTGGTAATTACCATTTGCTATTTACCAATTATTTTCTGCCTCCCCATTCGATGGGGTCGCCAGGGTAGCCGAGGGCTTGCCAGTCGAGGCGTCCGTTGGCGCCGTGGCAGGAGTCGCATTGCAGGGCGTTGGCGGCGGGCTGGACCATGTGGGTGGTGGGCCAGTACATGTAGGTTTCGGCAAAGCCGTATTGACCGCTATAAGGTAAGCCCATGCGCTGTTCTGCCAGTCTGAAGGCGTTGTCCCAGTTGAAGTTGGTCCAGAAGCCGTCATTGCCGGCGGTAATGGGGGCAAGCAGGTAGTTATAAACGGCGTCGTAGGGTTGTTTGGCGACGTGCAGTTTGAAGGGGAAGATTTTGGCGTTCGGGTCGTTGATGCTGCCAGCGGGTTTGTTGATGTAGGTGATGCCGTTTGGGTCTATCTTGTCGCCCAGGAGGTAGCGGTATTCGAGGTTGCCGTTGAACCAGAGGTACGTGGGAGCGAAATTCTTTTCGTAGATGAATTCACCTTTGAGCTTCAGATAAGTGTAGTGGTTGTCTTCGCGTCCTTCCTGACCTGCTTTTGACCAGTCCCAATAGACTTTGGTGGGGTCTTCGAGCGCCAGGGCGGGGATGTGGCAGGTCTGGCAGGCGACTGCGGAGAGGTGGGTGTTGATGCGTTCGTCCTCGTGTTTTTGGTTCACGTGGCACTGTTCGCAGGAGACCTGTTCCTTGGGGTCAATGGTGTAGTTGTCTGCCACCATGCGGCCAAGGATTTGGTGGTCTTTCGTCCAGTGGCAGTCGGTGCATTGCATGTTCAATTTTCCGCCCATGTGGACGTCGTTATTTTCGGAGGGGAAGTACAGGCTTTCGTCGAGATCGCCGTGTTTGACGCCGTTGCCGCCACCGCCGTCGAAGTGACAGGCTCCGCAGTTTTCGCGTGTGGGGGCGCGGACAGAGCGCGCCGCGGCAAGCAGGTCAACCGCCTCGGTGGGGTTGCCGTAATCACCCTTGCCGTATTGCGCCATATCGGCGTGGCAGGCGAGGCAGTCCACGTTTTCGGGGTTGGCGTAGTTATAAGGCTGGTCTTCCTGCCAGCCATAGCCCACATGACAAGACATGCACTTCTTCTGGTTGCCCTGCGCGCTGATGCAGAAGTTGTTGATCTGGTTGGCTTTACCGATGGTGACCGGTTCGTCGCGCCAGGGGACGTTAAAAGGCTTGGATTCCCATGTCCAGTGGGTGGTCTTCATGACTTGCGCGGCGGCGTCTTTGTGGCATTCGAGGCAGGCACGGGTTACGTCTTGCCCGGTTTTGAAGTCGCCTTTGACGATGTCCGAGTGGTCCACGTGGACGGGTTTTTGGGGCAGATAGTCTGCCGGGTTGGTAGCGGGGGCGTTGGAACGGGGGAGGAAGTAAAGGACCGGGACGAGGATCACAAGCAGGATGCCGATCAGTCCCAAGATCCAGGTGGGGAAGCGTTTTCTTGCGTTCATTGAAGGGTGTTTATTCATACATTCTCCTGTGCAAGTTCGTTGACAAGGTTTGCCTGTTGGGTGAGGCGGGTGCGCATAGCAGCACGGAGCAGGTCCATCGCTTGAATGATGCGTTGATCGGCGAGATGGTAGGTGATGACCGTGCCTTGCCGCTCGGTGTACACCAGCCCGCGTTCACGCAGAACCTTGAGATGCCGGGATGTGGTGGGTTGGGGGATGCCCAGTTCGTTGGTGAGTTCGGTCACGTTCATGGGTTTTTCGTTCAGTGCGTAGAGGATGAAAATGCGCGTCGGGTCAGAAAGCGCAAAACAAAAGTCTGCTTCAAGCTGGATGATTTCTTGTTTGAGGGTTTGGTTGACCATAAGCACCTTCTTAATATATGCGGATGAACGAATATAAGCATAGACATCATAATCCTGTGAACAATTTCACAATAGTGGTGAGTGTCATATTAGAAAACGATTAATGTCACAAGGGAATAAAAATCAGATTTCTTCAGATTTTTTTCGTCTCCCGCCTGTAGAGAGGGCAGTAAGCAAGTAAAAAAAAAATGACAATTGTCCATTTGCTGCAGATTTTGGGTGCGTATAATGTAAAAAACCCACAAAAGGAGAATGTACTATGAAAAAATACTTTGCCTTGCTGATTGTTGTACCCTTTATCCTTGCGGCGTGCGGCGGAGGCGGCGCATCCACCACCATCAACGTCACCATGACAGATTTCCATTTTGAACCGGCCGAATTCACCGTTCCTGCCGGGCAGGAAATAACGATCAATGCCACAAACAATGGCGCGGTGGAGCACGAATTCGTCATTTTCAAGCTCGGCACTGACGCCGGGGAAAAATTTGGCGATGAAGATGAAGAAAACATCTACTGGGAGGTGGAAGTGCAGCCAGGGCAATCTGTGATTGCCGTCTTTACTGCCCCTTCCGAAGCCGGCGAATACTTTGTCACCTGCGGTATTGAAGGTCACCTGGAAGCCGGGATGAACGGCAAACTGATTGTGGTTGCCGGTAAGTAATTTCTGTCGCTGCGGGCATAAACCTGCGGCTTTTGTGTAAAATGGGGGATATGAAAAAACCATTGATAGCCAGTTTGAACAACCCGCTTGTCAAACAAGTGCGGGCTTTGCGCCAGAAGAAAGCCCGCCGTGAGAGCGGGTTGTTTCTTGTGGAGGGCATCCATCATGTGGGGGAGGTGGTGGAAGCCGGCTGGGAGGTGGAGAACCTGCTCTATGCTCCCGACCTGCTTCTCAGCAAATTTGCCCATGAATTGATGAGTCGCCTCCCTTCGCCGCCGCAGCCTGTCACCCAGCAGGTGATGGAATCTATCGCCGATAAAGAGCACCCGCAGGGCATCCTTGCGGTAGTTCGCCAGCGGCGGTTTCGCTTTGACGATTTGCGCGCCGTTCGACAGGCGGTTGCCCTGGTCTCAGCGCAGGATCCGGGCAATGTGGGAACTATTTTGCGGACGATGGACGGCGTCGGCGCAGACGTTCTCTTTCTGCTCGAAGGCGGCGTGGACCTATATCACCCCTCGCTGGTACGTTCCAGCATGGGGGCGTTATTTTGGAAGCCGGTGATTCAAGCCTCCTTCTCTGAATTTGTCTCATGGGCGCGTGCGCGGGGTTTTCAATTGATTGGCACTTCGGCGCACGGCGATGTGGAGTATGATACGCTCGTCCCTCAACTGCCCTGGGCGCTGGTGTTGGGCAACGAGCAGAAGGGTCTTTCGCGTGAGCAGGTGGATGCCTGTGATGTGACCGTTTCGCTGCCCATGCGGGGCAGGTGCACGTCGTTGAATCTTTCTGTGGCGGCGGGAATTTTGCTTTACCAGTTTGCAAAATCAGTAGATCACGAAAACCTCGCGTAGTGTGCGCTCTCCCCTGGCGCCGCCCGCCAGGGCAGGTGTAGCGCAAAACTGGCGTTAGACGCCTTCGGCAGCGCCAATTACGCGCTTTCGTGAAGTACTGAAAATAAAAGGACACAGCACAGGCTGTGTCCAAGTCAAAGTTGGGGGGAGAAGCGGCTTCTTTATGTGAAGCAGGCTTCAGGGCGGGGTGATGCGTTGTTAGAATTCGTCTTCGTCCTCGTCCCAAAGGTCTTCTTCTTCCTCCTCGTCATCCCATTCCAGTTCTTCTTCTTCCACTTCTTCTTCCCATTCCTCTTCGGCTTCGTCGGAGGGAGAATAGGTGTTGCAGCCGGTGTCGGGGTCTATTTCGACTGCTGCGGCGCTGCAATATCCTTCATCTAAAAATACACAATCGGCGTAATGACACTTGATGCGGGGCATTCATTCCTCCTGGTGAGTTATGGTTGTCGAACTACTCGAACGACGGAAAGGATAAAGATGATGGTCATGGTAACCTGGGATGCGAGGCAAAATGGGCACAGGGCTTTGATGAGCGCGATTTCCACGTAGATCAACCAGAGCGTGAAGAGAAAGCCAATCAGAGAAACGCCAAACAGAATCAGGCTGGCGTTTTCTTCGAAGAAGTCGTTTCGCCGTTCGAGCCAGTGAATGCCAAGGATGGCTGCGTAACCGATGACGCCGATGAGCGCCACAGGGATGCCGTTGACTTCTGAGTAGCGGCTGGAGTTGACGGTGCTGCAATCGCCGGAGCCCAGGCACATGCTGTCGTTCGACGTGAATTTGTAAATGGTCATGTAAATTGAAACCAGCAAGCCGATGATGGCTAATCCAATTATGATTTGTGATAGTCGTTTTTCCATTGATTCCTCAAAGCAGCCAGGCGTCCACTTCCTGATGAGCAGGCACGCATTTTACCCCAGCGGGGATGATTAGTAAAGCATTCGCCTGTACCAGCGAGAGCAGGTTGCCGGAGCCTTGATGCCCGGTCAACCTGGCGATAAATTGACCGTTTTCTTCGCGGACGATGGCGCGCAGATAACTTTCCCGCCCGTCGGAGGTGATTTCTTCTTCGCTTCTCACACGGACCTGGAGCCGGGTCCCGTCCATTTGGCCGCTCAGCCGCCCGATGGCGCTGCGGACGAAGACCTCGAAGCCGACGAAGGCAGAAACGGGGTTGCCCGGCAGCCCGATGAACGGAATTCCCTTGTATTCGCCAAAGGCAAGCGGCTTGCCGGGGCGCATGTTGACGCGCCAAAAGTTCAAACTGCCGTGCGCTTCTACCACTTCTTTGACGTAATCGAACGCACCCACGCTGACGCCAGCCGAGGAGAGAATCATGTCCACGCGGCGGGCGACTGCCTGTTCGATTAAACCATGTACCGCTTCGCGCGTGTCTTTGGCGATGCCCAGGCGCAGAACTTCTGCGCCGGCGCTTTCGATGAGCGAGGCAAGCATGTAGGAATTTGAGTCGCGGATTTTGCCCGGCTCGAGCGGGGCGCCGGCTTCGAGTAGTTCGTCACCGGAGGAGAGCAGGGCGATGAGTGGTTTTTTGTATACCGGCGCTTGCGGGAAGCCAAGCATTGCCAGGAGACCAATGTCCTGCGGTTTGAGGACGGTTCCTTTTTTGAGGGCAATCTCTCCGCGGTGAATGTCCATGCCGCGGGTGCGGATGTTTTCTCCGGGTTTGACGGTTCTTTCGATGGTGATGGTTTTGGGGAGGGCGGTGCCGGCTGAGCGGTTGTGGAAGTCGGTGTCTTCGACGGGGATGACAGCGTCGGCGCCGGGCGGCAGGGGGGCGCCGGTCATGATGCGGGCGGCTTGGCCGGGCAGCAGGGAAATTGTCGGGGCGGAGCCGGCTGGGATGTCTGCGACCACGTTCAGGGTCAGGGGGGATGCGGTGGATGCGTGGGTGGTGTCGGCGGCTCGCAGGGCAAAGCCGTCCATCGAGGAGTTGTCGAAGGGCGGCAGGTCGTTTTCTGCGGTGATATCTGCCGCCAGAACGCGGTGTGTGCAGGTAATCAGCGGCAGGGTTTCAGTTTGAACGGGGTGGAGTTGGGAAATGATTCGTTGGCGGGCTTCTGTGACGCTTAGCAGGGTCATACGTACCTCCGGGCGGCGGAATTATACCCTCTGAAGCCCGCAGTCAGGCGTGTTATCCGGGTTTAACGCGGTGGGCTTCAATGACGTTGGGCAGGTTTTCGATGCGGGTGAGGATGCGGCTGAGTTGGTCGAGGTTTTTGACTTCAATGGTCAGGCTGAGGTCGGCGAGGGTGTGGTTCATTTTGACGGAGACGTCGGCGATGTTGACGCCTTCGCCGTCGAGCAGGGTGGAGATGTCGCCCATCAATCCCTGCCGGTCGTAGGCTTTGACTTTGATGGCGACGGGGTAGGTGCGTTCTACTTTGCCCCAGCCCACTTGCAGGAGGCGTTCTTTGTCTTTGAGGCGCAGGATGTTGGGGCAGTCCTGGCGGTGGATGGTGGCGCCCCGCCCGCGGGTGATGTAGCCGACGATCTGGTCACCGGGCATGGGGGAACAGCATTTTGCCATTTGGGAGAGCAAGCCCTTCAAGCCAACGACTTCGATGGCGTTGGTGCTGGGGGTTTCCTTGGTTTGTGTGCCAGCCACCAGGACGTCGGTGCTTTCTTCGGTTTCGGCGAAGCGGCGAATGACGCGGCTGATGGACAGGTCGCCGGTGCCCAGGGCGATGAAGAGTTCGTCCGGCGTTTTGTAGCCGAGTTCGCGCGCCATTTTTTCGAAGTTCATCTCGGTGATGCCGAGCCGCTGGAGTTCGTGTTCGAGGGCGGCGCGTCCCTGTGCCAGGTTTTGTTCGACTTCCTGTTTTTTGAACCAGGCTTTGATTTTGGTGCGGGCGCGCTGGGTTTTGACGAGTCCGAGGTTGGGGTTGAGCCAGTCGCGGCTTGGTCCGCCCCGCTTCGCTGTCAGGATTTCGACCTGGTCGCCGGTTTTTAGTTCCTGGTACAAGGGGACGAGTTTTCCGTTGACGCGTGCGCCGCGGCAGCGGTGGCCGATGTCGGTGTGGACGTGGTAGGCAAAGTCAATGGGTGTGGAGCCGGCGGCGAGGTCAATGATGTCGCCGCGAGGGGTGAAGACGTAGACGCGGTCCTGGAAGACGTCGGTTTTCATTCCTTCGACGAATTCCTGGGCGTCGCTCACTTCGGAGCGCCATTCCATCATGCGGCGAAGCCAGTTGATGCGTTCTTCGAACGCTTTGTCGGTGGTGCGCCCGCCTTCTTTGTAGCGCCAGTGTGAGGCGATGCCGTATTCGGCGTTCATGTGCATTTCGGGGGTGCGGATTTGTATTTCGAGCGGGCGCTTGTCGTCGTAGATGACGGCGGTATGCAGCGATTGGTAGAAGTTGTCTTTGGGGGCGGCGATGTAGTCGTCGAATTCGCCGGGGATGGGTCGCCAGTGGGTGTGGATGACGCCCAGGGCGGCGTAGCAGGAGGGGATGTCTGGCACGATGAGGCGTACGGCGCGCACGTCGCGCACCAGGTCAAACGGTTTCCCCTTCTGGGTCATTTTTTTGTAGATGGAGTAGATGTGTTTGGGTCTGCCGCTGATTTCGGCGTGAATGTTGTGTTTGGCGAGCAGTTGGCTGAGGTTTTTCTTGATGGCTTCGATTTGGGCTTCACGGTCGGGGCGTTTTTCGTTGAGCTGGCTGGCGATTTCTTTGTATTTTTCGGGGTTGACGTAGCGAAAACTGAGGTCTTCCAGTTCCCATTTGATTTGCCAGATGCCGAGGCGGTTGGCGAGCGGTGCGAAAATGTCGAGGGTTTCTTTGGCGATGCGCTTTTGTTTTTCTTCAGGGGCGGCGTAGAGCGTGCGCATGTTGTGGAGGCGGTCTGCCAGTTTGATGAGCACGACGCGCACATCTTCCCCCATGGCAAGGAAGGTTTTGCGCAGGGTTTCTGATTTCAAGTCCTGTTTGCGGGATTTGGCTGATTCGTGGGTTTCGATTGGTTCGCTGCCGTTGTCTCCACTGTCGGTGTGCTGGTCGCCGCGTGAGACGCGCGGCAGGTTGGTGAGTTTGGTCACGCCATTGACGAGGTTTGCGACGGTGTCGCCGAAGTCGCGGCGGATGTCTTCGAGTGTGATGGGGGTGTCTTCAACGGTGTCGTGCAGAAGCCCGGCAATGACCACTTCCGGCGGCATGCGCAGGTCGGCGAGGATGCTTGCCACGGCTACACAGTGGTTAATGTAGGGTTCGCCGGAATGGCGTTTTTGTCCGCAATGGGCTTCTTCTGCCACGCGGTAGGCGCGCTGAACCAACTCCCTGTCTGCCAGTGTGTAATGCTCGGGGAGTTGTTCCATCAGTTTTTCGAGAGAGACTACTTTGCTGGTTTCCTGCATGTCAGATATTTTACTACGCGGGCTTAAACAAATCAGCCCTTCTTGCGGAAGGCTGATTTCCAAACGGTTTTGCAATGCAGGCAGAGTTACAGGGTTTTGAGAAGCGCCTGGCGGCTGTTGCGCAAACGGTCGGAGACGATGGTGGCAATGCGCAGCATCACCTTGAAGCCGTCGGCGGGGTGTTGTTCGAGAATTTGCATGAATGTATCGGCTGGGATGGCAACCAGTTCGGAATCTTCTTCGCAAACGGCGGAGGCAGTGTAATGATTGGGGGAGACTACGCCGGACCAGCCGAGCGTCTGGTGTGGGCGGTTGACGAAGGAAACGGTGACAGAATCAGGCCGTGAGGTCAGTTTGACGCGCAGGGCGATGCTTCCGCTGACGAGCAGGTGAAGTTTATCTGCCCGTTCTCCCTCGCGGAAGACCAGGTCATCTTTCTTCACTTGGATGATTTGACTGATGGCGGCAACTTCCTTCAAAGTCTCTTTGGAGACTTCCTTGAAGAGGTCGAAATCTGCCAGCATTTCCGGTGTGAGCATAACTTCCTCCAAGGCGGTAAAATGTAGTGAATTCAGTATAACATGGATGCCCGTATGCCCCCTGTGAATAACGTCACCCGTTTTTTAGACGCTCGTAAGATTACTTACACTGCTTTTGAAACGCCGCCGGAAAAGCTTGGCGCGCTGGAAGTGGCGCATCTTCTCGACGTTGAGCCGGCTTCTGTTTTCAAGACGATTGTCGTCACCCGCGAGAAACCCCGCAAACCCATTCTGGCAGTTGTGCCGGGTCCTGCACAGGTAGATTTGAAACGGCTGGCTTTGGCGCTGGGCGAAAAGAAGGTTCACCTGCCCTCCGAGCGCGAAGCCGAGCAACTGACCGGTTTGCAGGCAGGCGGTATTTCGCCGCTGGCGCTCATTCACAAGGGTTTTCAGGTGGTCATTGATTCTTCTGCTCAAACGTTTTCAGCCATTCACATTTCCGGTGGGCAGCGTGGATTGAACATTCGCCTCTCGCCCCACGACCTTGCCCGCCTGACGAACGCACGTTTTGCTGAAATTACCTCGCGTTTATGAGTTTTGCTCGCCCCTTTCTTGTTCTCTTTCCACGAAGAACATCGAGTTTTCAGTAACTGATGTTACGCGAAACGTCCCGAAGGTTCTCATAAATCAAGCCTGTTTTCCGTTCCAACCTTCGGGACGGTGCGTAAGGTGAATTCAGTAAGTCACGAAAACTATGTGTAGTGTGCGCTCTTTGCGCAACACGCAAATGCGGCGGTAGAGACCGCCTGATGCGCGCTTTCGTGAAGCACTGATTTTCCACTGTACTGTTTGTTAACCTCAGTAGATCACGACTAGCCACCTGACAGTTTCATTTTCCGCCCCACCGCCCGACGATAAATTGTCGGGCTGATACCCACAAAGCCCGCTGAAGCGGGCTGGCAGTCGGTTTTAGCCGACTTTGTAGGCGTAGCCAGCGGATTTAGCCGCTGGCGATGGCTTGGCTTGGCGTAATTTGCGCTCTCTAGCGCAAATGCGGCGGTAGAGACCGCCTGATACACGCTTTCGTGAAGTATTGATAATGCAGAGGAGCAAACAATGACACAAGAAGCCGAGACCATTATTTCTGTGCAGGATGTTCACAAGTGGTATGGGGATTTCCATGCCCTGCGGGGGGTTAATATGGAAGTCAAGCGGCGTGAAGTAGTTGTGATTTTTGGTCCGTCGGGGTCGGGGAAGTCCACTTTTATCCGCACCATCAACCGCCTGGAGGAGCATCAGCGCGGGAAGATTATCGTAGATGGCATCGAGTTGAGCCATGATGTGCGTAATATCGAGAAAATTCGCATGGAGACGGGAATGGTGTTTCAGCAATTCAATCTGTTTCCGCATTTGACCGTTCTACAGAATATTACGCTTGCTCCGATTCAGGTGCGTAAGTGGACGAAGCAGAAAGCGGAAGAGATTGCCATGCAATTGCTGGAACGGGTGGGAATACCGGAGCAGGCTCACAAGTATCCGGGGCAGTTATCTGGCGGGCAGCAGCAGCGGGTTGCCATTGCCCGGGCGCTTGCCATGCAGCCGAAGATCATGTTGTTCGACGAGCCGACTTCAGCCCTCGACCCGGAAATGATCAAGGAAGTGTTGGATGTCATGGTAGAACTGGCGAAATCGGGCATGACCATGCTGGTGGTCACGCATGAAATGGGTTTTGCCCGCGCCGTGGCAGACCGCATGTTTTTCTTCGATCAAGGTCAGATTGTGGAAAGCGGAACCCCCGATGAAATTTTCAAAAATCCGAAGGAAGAACGTACCAAGTTATTTCTTTCTCAAATCCTTTCGCATTGAAATCAAAAAAGCCGGCGACCCTGCCGGCTTTTTTGATTCGAGTGGTAAATAGGTTTTACGGACTTAATAAAACCGTCTTGTCTGCGTAGATTTTGAACTCCCACAGATCTGTGTTGTTGATGCATCCATAGCCAAAGGATTTAGAGCTGCTCTTTGGCTCGGTTACGAAGACGCTGACGTTGTAGCACCCTATCACCAGGTCTCTGATGGTGAGGGAGCCGCCTTTTTCAAGGTTGTAGCCGCGGTAGCCGCATTCGCCAAACGGGGTCAGGTTGAGGTAGAGGGAAATCACCAGGCTGCCTTTCGTCTCGTTGGTCAACCTGATGTTTGCCGGGGTTCCGGAGACCGAGCTGCCAAGCGGCTTGTTGCAGGGATCACCGCTGGCAGTGGGCGGCAGAGGCGTAAAAGTGGGGACGAGAGCAAGGTCAATGGTTGGGGAAGGGACGGGGGTGTCTGTGGGCAGGGGGGTGGGTTCAGGGGTGTTGGTAGGCGGGAGGGGGGTATTGGTTGGGATCGCTGCCTGTGTTTCTGCCACAATGGTAAGCGCCGCCGCAACGGCAGTGGACTGAATGTCTTGCGGACTGATGGTCGGCTCGGCGGGGGCGCCGCTGCAGGCAGTCATCACGGCTACGAGGGCGGCGAGCAGGGAGGTTTTTAAGAGGTATTTCATGGGTATGTCCTTCGGTTATTCTCGGTTGTTTACTAGCAATTGGGGTAGCAAGCGCCAAGAGCGATGATCCTGTCGTTGCGAATGATAATTTTCCACGTCGCGTCTGTGATGCGAAAACTGCCAGAAACCTTGAAGTCCTTGACGCCATCCACATAGGCGGTTACGGAATATTGCCCGACGGGACCGGAGGACAGATTATACAGAAATCCACATTCGCCACGATCTGTCCTCACCCAAACGGATAAGACGACTTTGTCGTCCTTTTTCTGCGGGCTGTATTCGTAGACGATGTTCAGGTTTGCTGAAGGTCCCTGCCAGGCGGTGAGCGGTTTGTTGCAGGGATCGGCAGTGGGTTCAGAAGCCGCCGGTTGAGGCGCTGCTGTCATTGTGAAGGTTGGCTCTGCCGTGGGGGAAGGGGCAGGCGTGTTGGTGGAGGGCAGGAGGGTGCTGGTCGGCGGTACGGACGTGTCGGTTGGAAGCGACGACAGGGTTTGGGCAACGGCGGTAAGCGCTCCTGCTTCTGCTGTTGCCTGTATATTTTGCGAATTTTCTGCAGGTGTGGAAGCCGTTCCACACGCGCTCAAAAGCAGGCTGAGTATGAGAATACCAGCCCAATAGTGTTTGTTCATAGTCTGGGCTTTCCGTTATTTGATTTCGACTCGGTCTTTGAAGATGATGATTGTGAGACTATCTCCCTTATGAAGCCTGAAACTGCCGATAATCTGTCTGCCGCCCACCCAGACGACATAGACATAGTAGCCAAGCGGCGCATCCACCTGAACCTGCTTTTTGACCGGGTATTCGAGAAACGCGGCGGGTCTGGTCGGCGGGTAGTTTTGCAGGGAGATGTAAACCTGTCTTTTGGATTTGTTGATGATGGTAATGCTGGCGGAGGGGACCGCTGGCGGCAATGTGCCATACAGCAGGGGTCCCGGCGTCGATGTGGCGGTGAGGTTGGAGACAGGTTGAGTGGCAGTTGGCGTATTGCCCGCTCCGCTGGTGGCGGTGGCGGGTGTGGTTGTCAGGTTAGGGAGGGGGGTGGAGGAAGGAGCGCTGGTGTTTGTTGCGGGAGGCAGTGTTGGAGAAGCGGCTGGGGCGAAGGTTTCGCTTGGGGTGGGCGGAACAGGCGTCGGCGAGGGTTGAACCGCCGCAGTCTGCCGGACGGATTCCCGCACGATGGCGTCAATGGTTGCCTGTGTGTCTATGTTGGGAAGGGGTGTTTGTCCATTTTGTAAAGATGAACATGCGCCCGCGCTTACTGCCAGCAGTGTAATTAATCCGAGCAGTTTTTTCACCATGCCCTCCTCTCGGGGCTAGGGTTGGGTCTGGCTGACGACCTCCAGGAATTGTGAAACGGTGTCGCGCAGCATGCGTTCGGGCAGTGCGCCTACCTGGCGGTGGATCACCTTGCCGCCGGAGATGAACAGCATGGTGGGGATGCCCTGAATGCCGTATTTCATCATCCATTCGGGGTTTTCGTCGGTATTGACTTTGGCGATGAGCAGTTTGCCGTCGTATTCTTTGGCAAGTTTTTCGAGGATAGGCGCCACCATCCGGCAGGGTCCGCACCAGGGTGCCCAAAAATCCACGATGACGGGGATGGGCGATTGCAGGACGGTCTTTTCGAAAGCGGCGTCTGTCACGTTGATTGGTTCGTTTGGCATGTTACACCTTTGAGAAAATAGTATTGAACGGTTAGAAAGTATAACACAGTCGCCGTGTTATAATCCGCCCGTTATGGCTGATATGTTTGCAAAGTGGCGGGATGGTCTCGCGAAAACCAGTAAAGCAACGTTTGGTCGGTTGAAGTCTATCTTAGGCGCGACAGAAATTACTCAGGATACCTGGGATGATTTGGAAGCGCTTCTCATCCAAGCCGACCTTGGGATTGAGACGGTCACTGAAATTTTGGATGCTCTGCGGCGCATCGTGCGGACCGAGGGCTTGACCCGCTCCGATCAACTTTGGGAGGCGCTCCGGGCTGAACTCCGCTCGCGCCTTATCCCGCCTCCGCCGCTGGCATGGACGAATAAGCCTGCCGTGATCATGATGGTGGGCGTCAACGGCTCGGGCAAGACGACTACCATCGCTAAACTGGGTCAGCGTTTTCGCGCAGAGGGTAAAAAAGTTTTGTTCGGAGCGGCAGATACTTTCCGCGCCGCGGCGGTGGATCAACTTCAAGTTTGGGGCGACAGGCTTGGGGTAGATGTGATTGCAGGCGCGCCGGAGTCCGATCCGGGGGCGGTGGCGTTCAATGCCGTTCAGGCGGGCGTGGCGCGCGGCGTGGACCTCATCCTGATTGACACCGCCGGCAGGCTTCAGACGAAGTTCAACCTGATGGAAGAGTTGAAGAAGGTGTATCGCGTCATTGGCAAAGCGCTGCCGGGCGCGCCGCACGCCGTCTGGCTGGTGTTGGATGCCACAACCGGGCAGAACGCAATGCAGCAGGCAAAAGCCTTCAAGGACGCGGTGGGGGTGAGCGGCGTGATCCTCTCCAAGTTGGATTCGTCTGCGCGCGGCGGCATGGCGTTTGCCATTCAGCGCGAACTGGGGCTGCCTGTTTTATTTGCGGGTCTTGGAGAAAAACCCGAAGACCTGACACCCTTTGACCCCGACGCATTTGTGCAGGGAATTTTGAATCAAACTTAATGCAGGAGATACCATGCAAGACCTTATCAATCGTTTAGCCTCCGCACAGGATGTAACCCAGCAGTTAATGGTGCGTCTTTGACTTGGCGGACAAAGAAACACAACTTTCACAACTGGAAAAAGAAATCGAAGCGACAGACTTTTGGGGAAACCCGTCTGAAGCCCAAAAGGTGATGAAGCAGTACAATGCCGTCAAAACGGAAGTTGAGTTTTGGCGGGGTTTTTCGCGCCGCCTGCACGATGCCCTCGAACTTGCCCGTTTGGACGATGAAAGCCTGCGAACGGAACTCGAGGCTGAGGTCGCTGCCATCGAAGCGGAACTGGAAAAGCGTTCCTTTGCGGCAATGCTCTCCGGCAAATACGACCACGATTCTGCCATCCTTGCCATCCACGCCGGCGCCGGCGGCACCGACTCGCAAGATTGGGCATCCATGCTTCAGCGCATGTACCTTCGATGGGCAGAAGCGCACGGCTACGAAACAGAAATTCTCGACATCACCGAAGGCGAAGAGGCTGGAATTAAAAGCGTGACCATTGCCGTCAACGGCGAATATGCCTATGGCTACCTGCGCTCGGAAAAAGGCGTTCATCGTCTGGTGCGGCTCTCACCGTTCGATGCCGCGCACCGCCGGCACACTTCCTTTGCGCTGGTCGAAGTCTTGCCGCAGGTTTCATTGACCGATGCCGAGGTAGAAATCAACCCCGGTGACATCAAAATGGATGTTTATCGTTCTTCTGGTGCAGGCGGACAAAACGTGCAAAAGAACGCCACCGCCGTGCGCCTGACGCACATCCCAACGGGCATTGTCGTCACCTGTCAAAACGAACGCTCACAAACCCAAAATCGTGAATTTGCCATGCGAATTCTGCGCGCACGGCTGCTCGAACTCAAACAGGCTGAAAAGGAAGAAGAGCGCGCCATCCTGCGCGGTGAATATACCAAAGCCGAATGGGGCAGCCAGATCCGCTCCTACGTTCTTCATCCCTACCAGCTGGTAAAAGATCACCGCACCGAATACGAAACCGGCAACACACAGGCTGTGCTGGACGGCGACCTGGACGGATTCATAGAAGCCTACCTGCGCACCACAAAGTAAGGAGTACCATGTCTGAGATCATTCCATCGCTTGCAGCCTTTCTTGCAACCCAAATTTTGAAACAACCCAACCGCCTCATCGCTCCCGATGAACCTCTCATTTCCAGCGGCTTGATTGATTCCTTCAGCCTGATGGATGTCGCCCTGTATGTGGAAGATACGTTTGGCGTTCGCATTGAAGACACCGAACTCAATGCAGACACCTTCGATACCCTGACTCAACTTGCCGCCCTGATCGAATCTCGCCGCGCATGATTTTCCCTGAACGACTGAAAACGCTTCATTCACAGACCCCGCAGCGGGTTGCTGTGACCCTGCAATTTCCCGCCGCCGACGATCTTTCCCTCACCGTGGATGACCTTATGCGCGGCTCCCAATCCTTTGCCTGCGCATACGCGCGTGAAGGCATCCAGCCGGGTGAAGTCATTGTGCTGATTTTGCAACATGGCGAGAACCTGCTTTATGCCTTCTGGGGAGCCGTTTTACATGGCGCCATTCCCTCCATCATGCCATTTCTCACCGAAAAACTCTCCCCCGAACGTTACCGCGCCGATTTGTCCTCTCTGCTGAAGGTCACCAAGCCCGCCGCCATTGTGACCTATCCTGAATTTGAGGCAGAGGTGCGCTCAGCGATACATGAAGGAGATTCGGTTCGCTGTGTCATTGTCACGAATCAAGTGCCCCCACAAACGAATGTAGATTTTGCCGCACTTGAGGGCTTCCGCAGAAAATCGGAAGACATCGTTCTTTTGCAGCATTCCTCTGGCACTACCGGCTTACAGAAAGGCGTTGCCCTTTCCCATCAAGCGGTTTTCAATCAATTAGAAGCGTATAGCCGTTCGCTTGGGCTGCGAAGCGATGATGTTGTGGTTTCGTGGCTGCCGCTGTATCACGATATGGGTTTGATTGCCGGTTTTATACTGCCTATTCTCTCAGGGGTGCATTTGGTGTTGATGTCTCCCTTCGATTGGGTGCGCGCCCCCTATAAGTTGATGCACTCTGTAACGAAATATCGTGGCAGTCTCACCTGGCTGCCTAACTTTGCCTATAATTTCTGCGCGCAGAAGATCCGTGACCGTCACCTCGAAGGGGTGGACTTGTCCTCCTGGCGGGCGGTTATCAATTGTTCAGAGCCAGTACGCTGGGAAAGTCATCAGGCATTCTATGAGCGCTTCAAGGAATATGGCTTGCGGCGGGAGGCGTTGCAAACTTCGTATGCAATGGCGGAAAACGTATTCGGCGTAACCCAAAGCCGTTTGGGGAGCGAGCCAACTGTCCATGAGATTGACCGCGAAGCGTTCATGGTTGAACATGTGGCGAAGAGTGCGCTCGATGGGCGTCCAGCTATGAAGATGATGTCGTCCGGGCGTCCGTTAGAGAATGTGAAAATCCGCATCCTCGACGAACAGGGAAACGACCTGCCAGAACGCGTTGTTGGCGAGATTGCACTGAAAAGCAACTGTATGTTGACGGGCTATTACAACCGTGATGATTTGACCGAAAAGGCATTTCGAGACGGTTGGTATCTTACCGGTGATTACGGGTATCTGGCAGACGGCGAAATTTTTGTTTCTGGCAGAAAGAAAGATATGATTATTGTTGGGGGGCGGAATGTGTATCCGCAGGATTTAGAGGCGTTGACCTACGAAATACCGGGTGTTCATGCCGGGCGTTCTGTGGCGTTTGGCATTTTCAATGAAGAACAGGGCACCGAGGATGTTGTGATCATTGCCGAAGTTGATTCGGAAGATCCACTGGAGCAACAGAAAATTGCCGATGCAATACGTTTGCATGTGACAAAGAATTCGGCAATTGCTTTGCGGTATGTCAAGGTGGTTGACCCCAAATGGATCATCAAGACTTCGAGTGGAAAAACCGCTCGTTTGGCAAACAAGGAAAAATTTTTGAAGGAATTGCAGGAAGAGCAGAGGAACTGAATAAACGGGGTAAATTCATCTGACCTTTTTCGTCAGGCTGAGGAACTGGCGCATGCCGGGCATATGTACGTGACGTCCCAGTTTAAACAAAAAAGGGCGGGTTTCTAACCCGCCCTTTGCGTTCGTGACAATTATCCGCCGGTCGGGAGGCGTTTCTCCAGCGTGCGGCTCAATAAATCTTCCTGGTCAGGTGAAAGGGTTGATTTGGTCTTCCGGAACTTGATGTCTTTGCCAGCGCCGGATGAGCGGCTCAGGGCTTCCTGCCATGCAATTTGCATAGCGGTCAATTCCGGTTCGCGAGTTTCTTTGACTTCAACGGCTTCTCTTTCTTCTTTTGCCGCCTTATTGCCTTTACGGCTTTCCTTTTTGGCTGGTTTGAATTCTTCAATTTCAGGTTCCAGCGCTTTCATGCTTAACTTAATTTGTTTCTTTTTCCGGTTGACATCCAGCACTTTGGCTTCTACTTCGTCGCCTTCTTTGACAACTTCAGCAGGGGTCTTGACATACCCGTGTGCCAATTCACTGACATGAACCATGCCGGGACGTTCCGCTCCAATTTCAACGAAAGCCCCATATGGCTCTAAACGAACAACCTTACCCTTTACTACCATGCCCGGTTCGATTTCTTTCCATTCGAGAGCCAGCGGTTCGATCATGGTTAACTCGATTCGGTCTTTTTTTGTGCGGCGTACCCACACATCTACAACTTGCCCTTCCTTGATTACATCTTCCACTTTGTTGACCGGTTCTTTGCTGAGTTGTGAAATGTGAATAACACCCGGCAATGGCTGACCTATATCAACGATTGCACCTGCCAGTGTTGTTTTCACTACCTTGCCCGAAAGTTTGGTTTTGGGTGCCAGCGTTGACTCCAACGCAACATTGTTTGTTTCCATTTTATATGCTCCTTGATTAGGGATAATGCCAAAAAACGATTATACCCATCAGATATATATACGTCAATGTGAAGTTTGTATCAAATTATGACTTTCTTAATATCAATTTTTAGCGGCAAATTTAACTTCCCGCTATAGTATTACAGCGCAAGGTTGATTTTTTGCCGACAGACCGTCCGCGAATACTTGAATCAGGGTGATTGTGTCCGCGCAAGCCAGAGACTTGCGTTACGTGGCGGCGCGATATTCGTTCAGGGGCGACCTGACCCATTTGATTGATTTTGCGCTGTAATGATAGTCAGTGGATCACGAAATCTTGGCGTAATTTGTGCTCTCCCCTATACACGCTTTCGTGAAGTACTGATAGTGGTTGAATGCCTGTCCTTCTGTCTCAAAAATGAGTTGAAGAGACACTCAAGTCTTGACACCATGTGAATATGTGCGTAACATTGGCAGTGTGTGAATAAATCGGAATAAAAATGGAATAAATATGTATAATTTCGACAAAATCGACATAAAAATTGTCAACATCCTCCTGGAAGATGGGCGAATGCCTGCTTCTGAGATTGCGCGCCGGATCGGTGATATTTCCGAGCGGGCAATTCGGTACCGCATTGACCGGATGATTGAATCGGGCATTATTCAAATCAGCGCAGTAGCCAAACCTCAGGCGTTTGGGTTGACTACTATTGCAGATATCTGGCTCGAGGTAGAGTCTGACCGAATTTTAGAGGTAGCCAAAAAACTGGCTGAGTTTGAAAATGTCAGTTATGTGGCTTGCGGAATCGGCGAATCAGATGTGAGTATTCAGGTTGTGGCAAAAGATACGGCACAGATCTATCAGTTCATTACCGAAGTTGTTCGCAAAGTTCCGGGGGTGAGAAAGACAACCACTTCCATTGTTCCCTTGATTATTAAGGATGTTTATCAATGGAGGGTACCGGAAAGCATTGCGTCAGAATTATCCGAAAAAGACAGCACAACAAAAAACAAATAAAAGGAGGAGCTCGATGTTCGGTTCAAAGACTCAGGCGTTACAACAACGCGCCATGGAGGTAATTCCACTTGGCGTCAACTCCAATTTTCGATTTTGGGGAGAAGGAGTTACTCCCTACGTCGAACGGGCGAAGGGAGCGTACCTTTGGGATGTGGATGGTAAGAAATATATTGATTACCGCATGGCATTTGGTCCCATCATTCTGGGACACTCCTACAACGAAGTGGACCAAAAGGTAATCGAAGAAATCCAGAAAGGGATTCTCTTCGCGATGACCGGCGAACTCGAAGTGGCGGTGGCGGAGATGATCACCGAGATGGCGCCGGCGGTCGAAATGGTGCGTCTGGCATGTTCAGGCACCGAAGCGACCATGCACGCCATTCGCGTGGCGCGCGCGTACACAGGGCGCGACATCATCCTCAAATTTGAAGGCAATTATCACGGTTTTCATGATCACACACTCTGGTCCACTTACGCGCCCGTGGAGGCGTACGGCAACCGCCGCAGTCCCATTCCCGTGCCTGCCTCTTCGGGTATCCCTAAGTCCATGCGTGAGTTCATCATCACGCTGCCGTTCAACGACTTCGAGGGCTTCGAGCGCGTCATGCGCTCATACGGCGAGCAGATTGCCGCGGTCATCACCGAACCCTGTCAGGGCAACTGTGCGGCGATCAACCCGCAGGATGGCTTCCTTGAACTTATCCGCAAGAAGACGGAAGAATATGGTTGTGTCTTTATTCTGGATGAAGTAAAGACGGGTTTCCGCATTGCGAACGGCGGCGCGCAGGAATACTACCGCCTCAAACCGGACCTGGCAACGTATGCCAAAGCCCTGGGCAACGGCTACCCGATTGCCGCCTTCGGCGGGAAGCGCGAGATTATGTCCATCATCGGTCATGGTGTGGCGCAGGGCGGTACATACACCAACAACAAACCCGGCGTGGCGGGCGCGTATGCCACATTGAGCCTGCTCAAATCCAAGCCCATTTTGAAAACCATCGAAAAACGCGGACAGCGCCTGATGGACGGCTTGAAGGAAATCTTCGAGGAAAACGACATCCCTGCGGTGTTTACGGGCTATCCTGCGATGTTCTCGTTTTCGCTGGGTGTCGAATCGGTCACCTGCCAGCGCGATTGGGCGAAGAGCGACCACGCTTTGTATCTCAAACTGGTTGAGAAAGCCATTGAAAAAGGTGTAATGCCCGACCATGACGCCCGCGAACCCTGGTTCCTGTGTTACGAACATTCCGACGCGGATATTGACGAGACGTTGAATGTATATGCAGAGATCGTGAAGGAAGTGAAGAAATGATTTGCATAGCCCTCATTCTCTAATGCGGGCGTTCAAGCGGACGCTAGAGAGCGTCCGCTGCGCGTAATGAGGATATATGACCAAACTAACCTCTCAAGAAATCGTTGACCTCAACAAAGAATACACCTTCTACTCCTGGTCGAATCAGGGGCAGGTCAATCCCATCCCGATTGTGCGCGCGGAGGGCGTCTATTTTTGGGACGCGGACGGGAAGCGCTATCTCGACTTCGCCTCGCAGTTGGTGAACCAGAACGCGGGTCATCAACACCCGAAGATTGTCAAGGCGATTCAGGAGCAAGCCGCCAAACTGACCTTCGTCTCGCCCGGCGCTGCCACCGAACCGCGCGGACTGCTCGGCAAGAAACTGGCGGAGATTACGCCCGGCGATTTGAAGAAGACCTTCTTCGCCCTCGGCGGCGCGGAAGCCAACGAGAACGCCATCAAGATTGCGCGCTTCTACACCGGGCGGCACAAGATTCTGGCGCGTTACCGTTCCTATCACGGCGCGACGCACGGCGCGATTGCGCTCACCGGCGATTACCGCCGCCTGCCCGTTGAGCCTGCCATGCCGGGGGTGGTGCACTTCCTCGACCCGTATTGCTATCGCTGTCCCTTCGGCTGGACGCGCGAGACCTGTCATCGGGAGTGTATCCGTCACGTCGAAGAGGTGATCCAGCACGAAGGTCCAGACCAGATCGCCGCCATTATCCTCGAAGGCGTGACCGGGACGAACGGTCTCATCATCCCGCCCGATGACTACTGGCCCCGCATGAGAGAAATCTGCGACAAGTACGGCATTCTGCTCATTTCGGACGAGGTGATGAGTGGCTGGGGGCGCACGGGCGAATGGTTCGCGGTGGACAACTGGGGCGTCGTGCCAGACATCATCACGACGGCGAAAGGCATTACGTCGGGCTATGTGCCGCTCGGCGCGGTGATTGTGCGTGAGAAGATTGCGAAGTTCTTCGATGACAAGGTGCTGTATGCGGGTCTCACCTACAACGGTCACGCGCTGGCGTGCGCCGCGGCGCTCGCTACGATTGAAGTGTATGAGGAAGAAAAACTCTTCGAGAACGCCAAAAAGGTCGGGAAACATCTCGGCAAACGGCTGGAGGAACTGAAAGCGAAACACCCCTCGGTGGGCGATGTGCGCTACATCGGTCTGTTCTCGGCGCTGGAACTGGTGAAGAACCGTCAGACCAAAGAGCCGCTGGATTTGACCCCGCTCAAGAACTTCTTGATTGCCAACGGCGTGTATGTGTTCAATTTCAAGAACATCCTGTTCGTCGTCCCGCCGCTGGTGATTACGGAGGAGCAACTGGACGAGGGCTTGAATTGGATTGACGAGGGGCTGGCGGAGTTGATGGATACGGTGTGACCCCCTTCCCGGCCTTCCCCCAAATCAAAAACCGATTTGGGGGAAGGGGAATGGAAATTGCTTATGAAGACAGTATTCATCTCCCAGGTCGTGTTGCCTCCTCCCCCATTGTCGGTTTTTGACAATGGGGGAGGGCAGGGTGGGGGTCAAAGTGCATAAGCGCACCACCCCCAAGATCTTCGAGCGCGCCAAAGCGTTGCGCCGGGACATGACCGAGGCCGAATCCAGACTTTGGAAACATCTGCGGGCGCACCGCATGGGCGATGTCCATTTTCGAAGACAACATGCCATTGGCAACTATATCGTGGATTTTTGCGCTCCCCGCAGAAAACTGATTATTGAGTTGGACGGAAGTCAACACTTGGAGCAAGAAGAGTATGATGAAGAAAGAAGTGAATTTTTGAAATCCAAAGGATACAAGATATTACGGTTCTGGAACAATGATGTGATGAATAATGTCGATTCGGTCTTATCTGTGATTTGGGATACTTTGCAAAAAGAGAATGACACATACGACTTTCGACGTTAGACCTTTGACTTTGATAACAACGGAGCTATTATGGAAATCCTTAACTACATCAACGGCGAATGGGTGAAACCCGATGCCAGAGAATATTTCGATGTCATCAACCCCGCTACGGGACAGGTCATTGCCCGAACGCCCCTGTGCGGTAAAGCGGAGGTGGACGCGGCGGCGCGGGCGGCGAGCGCAGCCTTCCCTGCCTGGCGGCGCGTCCCTGTGCAGGAGCGCGTGCAGTATCTCTTCAAACTGCGCGACCTGCTCAAAGCGAATCAGGACGAAATCTCGAAACTCATCACGGACGAATGCGGCAAGACCTTCGACGAATCCAAAGCCGAGATGGTACGCGCCATCGAAAACGTGGAAGTGGCTTGCGGAATGCCGCATTTGAGCAAAGGCGAGTTTGTCGAAGACATCGCTTCGGGCATTGACGAGTTGATGATTCGTCAGCCTGTGGGCGTATGCGCCACGATTGCGCCGTTCAACTTCCCTGGCATGATTCCCTTCTGGTATCTGCCCTATGCGCTGGCGGCGGGCAACACCTACATCGTCAAGCCCTCCGAAAAAGTGCCGATGACCATGCAGTTCATCTTCAAACTCATCGAGCAGGTCGGTTTTCCGAAGGGCGTGGTCAATCTGGTCAACGGGGCAAAGGAGGCGGTGGACGGTATTCTCGAACATCCTATCATTCGCGCGGTCACGTTTGTCGGCTCGACGAATGTCGCCAAATATATTTATGCCACCGCCGCGGCGCACGGCAAACGAGTGCAGGCGCAGGGCGGAGCGAAGAATCCCGTCATCATCTTGCCCGATGCGGATATGGAGATGGCGACCAAGATCGTCGCCGATTCAGCCTTCGGGTGTGCGGGGCAGCGCTGCCTGGCAGTTTCCCTGGCTGTGACCGTCGCCGAAGCCCGCAACACCTTCACCGAGATGATCTGCGATGCGGCCTCCTCGCGCGTCGTCGGTTACGGGCTGGATGCGGGCGTGCAGATGGGACCCGTCATCAACGCCGCGTCAAAGAGCAGGATCGAGTCGTTGATTGGAGTCGGCGTCCAGGAAGGAGCAGGCGTCCCCGTAGATGGACGCGGGGCGGTGGTCAAGGGATATGAGAACGGCTCGTTTGTGCGTCCCACCATTTTGACCGACGTGAAGCCTGGCAGCGAAATCTGGAAGACGGAGATTTTCGGTCCCGTGTTGAGCCTGATGCACGTCAATACGATTGACGAGGCGATTGCGCTTGCCAACAGCGGCGTGTACGGCAACCAGGCAAGTTTGTTCACGTCGAGCGGAGCGGCGGCGCGCAAGTTCAGGTACGAGGTCGAAGCGGGCAACATCGGAATCAACATCGGGGTTGCCGCGCCGATGGCGTTCTTCCCCTTCAGCGGCTGGAAGGATAGTTTCTTCGGCGACATGCACGGGCAGAGTATGGACGCGGTCGAATTCTTCACGCAAAAGAAGGTGGTGGTGGAGAGATGGCCCAAAGAGTGGACGAGGAAGTTTTAGATGCCCTCGGTGGTTGAGTAGCCCCGCTGATTTTCGCGGGGCGTATCGAAACCACCAGTTACACGAGGAACTTTTGTAACAAAAATATTTTGCTTACATGTTGGTTTCGATACGGCGGACGATCACCGCCTACTCAACCAACGGAGTTTGAAGGAATTATATGAACTACGACAACGCACTATCATATTCCAATACCTGGCTCGACATCATCAAGCAGCAACAATTCCCCGATGAGGCGCAAGCCAGGTGGATCATCAACGAATCGAAACACAACTTCGCCGAGCATTTCAACCGCGGCTGGCTGGAATACCGCAAGTCGGTGACCGAGGCGGGCGATTGGGCTTCGGTGGAATGGTCGGGCAAAGGCTCGATCTTCACCGATGTGTTGGGGCGCAAGTACATTGACTGGCTCGGCGGCTACGGCATGATGGACTTGGGCTGGGTTCATCCCGAAGTGGTCGAGGCGGTCATTGCGCAGGCAAAGCGCAGCCCGATGCCCTCGCAGGAGTTGATTGACCCGCTGCGCGGCGTGCTGGCAAAACTCATGGCAGAGATCACACCTGGCGATTTGAAGTATTCCTGGTTTGCGGCGAGCGGCACCGAAGCCATCGAAGCGGCAATCAAAATCGCAAAACTCTACACGGGCAAATCGGCGTTCATCGTTTCGGTCAAGGGCTTTCACGGCAAGACGATGGGCTCGCTTTCGATGATGGGCAAAGCCGATTACCGTGACCGCATGGGCGCTCTCTACGGCGGGCAGGTCTATCACGTCCCGTATGGCGACGCGGCTGCCGTCGAACAGCAGCTGGATATTTGCGAAAAGGTCGGCATCGGCGTGGCGGCGGTCATTTTCGAGCCGATTCAAGGCGAGGCGGGCGCCATCGTCCCGCCCGATGATTTCTGGTCCCGCCTCCGCGCCGCAACGAAAAAGCATGGCGCGCTGTTAATTGCGGATGAAGTGCAAACGGGTCTCGGCCGGACGGGGAAACTGTGGGGCGTGAATCATTGGGGTGTCGTCCCCGACATCATTGCCACCGCCAAATCGCTCGGCGGCGGCGTGATGCCCATCAGTGCGGTGACGACGACGGAAGAAATTTTCCATCCGATGATGTACCCGAATCCGTTCATGCACACCACGACGACGGGTGGAGGCGCCCTCGCCTGCTCCGCCGCGATTGCCGCCATCCACGTCACGCTTCGCGACCGACTTTGGGAGGGTGCGGCGGCGAAGGGCAGTTACCTCATCGAAAAGGTGACCGAACTTGCCGAGGAGTTTCCGCAGGTGTATGAAAAAGTGACAGGGAAAGGCTTGCTCATCGGGCAGCATTTCCGTTCGCCCGCGCTGGGCTACAAGGTCGCGGCGGAGTTGTTCAAGCGCGGCGTGCTGGTGGCTGGCACGCTCACCAGTTCGCAGACCATCCGCATCGAGCCGCCGCTGATCATCGAACAGAGCGAAATTGACGAAGGCTTGAACCGTCTGCGCGATGCGGTGGAGGCGGTAGCGAGGACGATGTAACCCCCGGTGAATGTTGAAGTAAAATACTCCCATCCTATCCTGAGGAGAAGATAGATGACCAACGAGTTCGCAGTCGAATTAAGGGATGTTGTGAAACAATTTGTCACGCCTGAGGGGAATTTGTTGAACGCCGTAGATCATGTGACCATGCAAATCAAAAACGGCGAGTTTTTCTCGATGCTTGGTTCTTCGGGGTGTGGAAAGACCACCTCCCTGCGTATGATCGCAGGCTTCGAGTGGCCCACCCAGGGGGAGGTTTATATCGAAGGCAAGCCGATGGGGCATACCCCGCCCTTCCAGCGCAAGGTCAATACTGTTTTTCAAAATTACGCCCTCTTTCAGCACATGACGGTGTACCAGAATGTGGCGTTTGGGCTGGAGATGGAAGGCGTGACGAAGGACGAAATCGAAAAGCGAGTCAAGCGCGCGCTGGAGATGGTGCAACTGACCGGCATGGAACGCCGCAAACCCCGTCAACTCTCCGGCGGACAGCAGCAGCGCGTGGCGTTGGCGCGCGCCCTGGTCAAGACGCCCGATGTGTTGCTGCTCGATGAGCCGCTTGGCGCGCTGGATCTGAAACTGCGTAAAGAGATGCAGTTGGAACTCAAAGCGTTACAGCAGCAACTGGGCATCACCTTCATTTACGTCACGCACGACCAGGAAGAAGCCCTGACCATGTCTGACCGTATCGCGGTGATGAGCAAGGGGAAAGTCATGCAAATGGGAACGCCGGTGGAAATTTACGAACGTCCCGCCAATCGTTTTGTGGCAGATTTTATAGGCGAGTCGAATTTTCTGGATGGAAAGATCAAGTCCATCTCGGCGGATGAGGCGAACGTCTTCGTCCCTGCCTTGAATGCCGAGTTGACCGGTGTGCCCATGTCGAAGGATTTGGTCAGCGGTGAGGAGGTCGTCGTTTCCATCCGTCCGGAGAAGATTCGAATTGTAGAAAGCGACAGCGAAAAGGATGGTGTGTTCAAGGCAAAGGTCATCAACTCCATTTACATCGGTTCGGATACGCACGTTTATCTCGATTGCAACGGCGCCAGGCTCAAGGTCATGGAACAGAACCGCATTTCGCGGCTCGATCCGTTCTCCTTTTATCACAAGGATCAGGTTGTGGGCGTTTACCTGATGCCCGAAAATACGCTGATTTTGAAAAAGGAGGCGTAACCATGCTTCAGCGGCTTCGTGAAAATAAAGCCTGGCAGGGGACGCTTCTGGCGCTCCCGACCACGCTGTGGCTGTTTTTCCTGCTGGTCATCCCGCTGTTTTTGACGCTGGTTGTCAGTTTCGGTTCGAGAAGCCCGGATGGCGGGGTGATTTACGGTTTTTCATTCCATAACTATCTTCGGCTGATGGGTTACAGCACAAACTGCCCCGGCGGGCAAGCCTCCTGCTTCGATCCGTTGTACGCCCAAATCCTCTGGCGTTCGCTTACGCTCGCCTTCTGGACAACGGTCATTGTCATTTTGCTTGCCTACCCGCTGGCGTATTTCATTGCCCGTTCCCATCCGCGGCGGCGCAACACCTTTCTCATGCTGGTGCTGGTTCCCCTGTGGACGAATTTCGTCATCCGCGTGTATGCCTGGATGATGCTCTTGCGCGAGCAGGGAGTTATCAATGGCGTGCTCGGCTGGGTCGCGGCGCGGCTTGGGTTGCCATTCGAACCGCTGCAAATGCTTTACACGCCTGGGGCGGTACTGGTGGGCATGGTCTATGAATTTCTGCCGTTCATGATTTTGCCCATTTTCACTTCGCTCGAAAAAATCGAATTGCCGCTCTACGAAGCCGCTGCCGACCTTGGAGCGAATCCGTTCCGTACCTTTCTGCGTGTC